>WNGD01002016.1_pt1 | contig 43000 bp, 49 predicted proteins | sample 5400671 | NCBI WGS metagenome assembly WNGD01 (sample SAMN13153369, study PRJNA577476) | soil metagenome | isolation source: 40 cm soil or saprolite under grassland replicate 2 | place: USA:California | collected 2016-06-15 | reverse complement strand
CGCAGTCACCGTCGACCGGCAGCTGATCGACGATCTCCTCGCGCGTCTCTCGAGGCGCTTCGACCGCGAGCCCGTCGACTCGCGGCTCGTCCTGCGCAATCTCAGGCCGGTGATCACGCCCTCCCGCGTCGGCCACCGGCTCGACGCGAGTCGCGCGGCCGCCGCGATCGCGGCCGCGCTGACGGCGAACCGCCGGAAGCCGATCGCGCTCTCGGGAAAGAAGCTGGAGCCGAAGATCACGATCAAGAGCTTCTCCTCGATCATCGTCATCCACCGCGGCTCGAACCTGCTCGTGCTCTACCGCGGCATGCATCTCGTCCGCCGGTTCGCGGTCGCGACGGGCCAGCAGGTGTACCCGACGCCACTCGGCCGCTTCGAGATCGTGGTCAAGTGGAGGAACCCGTGGTGGTATCCGCCTGCATCGCCGTGGGCGAAGGGCGAGAAGCCGGTGCCCCCCGGACCGGGGAATCCGCTCGGCACGCGCTGGATGGGACTCTCGGCGCCGGGCGTCGGCATCCACGGCACGCCCCAGGACGGCTCGATCGGCTATTCGGTCTCGCACGGCTGCATCCGCATGCACATTCCGGAGGCGGAGTGGCTGTTCAACTACGTGGACATCGGGACACCCGTCTTCATCGTCGCCGCGTGAGATGCCGCGGCCGCTGAAGCTCACCGCGCAGGGCATCGCGCTCGCAGCGGTCGCCGGCCTGCTGGCTCTCCTCGTCTGGCGCGTCACGCATCAGCCGCATCCGCCGAAGCTCGGGAAGCCGGCGCCCGCGTTCACCGCCAGGCGGCTCGACGGAAAGGGTGAGCTCACGCTCGCCTCGCTCGTCGGCCGGCCCGTCGTCCTCAACTTCTGGGCGTCCTGGTGCGGGCCGTGCAAGTCGGAGGCGGCCGCGCTCGAGCGAACGTGGAACCAGTACCGCGGCCACGGTCTGATCGTGCTCGGCGTCGACTACAACGACGCGACGTCGGACGCGCGGCGCTTCGTGAGCAAGCGCGGCCTGACCTTTCCGATCGTCCGCGACCGCACAGGCCTGATCGGCGACCGCTACGACCTGACCGGCGTGCCGGAGACGTTCATCATCGACCGCCGCGGGCGGGTGATCGAGCACATCGTCGCACCGGTCGACCGCGGCAAGAACGTGGACACGTTTGCCCGCGGCCTGCGGGCGGCGCTGAACTCGTGAAGCTCCTCGCGGCCGTGACCGTCGCCCTCGCGCTCGCGGGGCAGGCGGCCGCCGCCTGCACGAAGCCGCGTGCGTCGCTCGCGTCGCTCGAGGGCCAGGTGATGTGCCCGATCTGCCACACGACTCTCGACCAGTCGCACTCCGCGGCGGCCGACCGGATCCGCGCGTTCATCTCGGCGCGGATCGCCCGCTGCGAGACGGCGGAGCAGATCAAGAGCGAGCTCGTCGCCGACTACGGCGACCGGATCCTCGCCGCGCCCCCCAAGAAGGGGTTCGACCTGCTCGCGTGGTGGCTCCCGCTCGGCGGGATCATCGTCGCGGCGGCGGCGATCGGCGCCGGCGTCTGGCGCTGGAGCCGGAGGGACGGGAGCGAGCCGCCGGAGCCGGAGCTCGATCCGGAGCTCGAGCGCCGCGTCGACGATGCGCTCGCGAACTTCGATGGCTGAAACGCTACGCGTCTTAGGCGCCGCTTGCCGGCGCCGCTCCAGGATGCGCGGCTCTGCCGCGTCCGTCGGAAACGACTGGTCGACACGCTCGAATAGCGACCTACGCTCCTAGGATGACGTCGATGAACGCCGAGCTGAGCCAATCGTGTCTCCCTCGGGTAGCTGGCCCGGCTCATGACTGAGAAGCTTCCGGTCGCGTTCCTGGCCGGCTTCGTCTCGGTGATCACCCCGTGCGTGCTGCCGCTCGTGCCCGGTTATCTGTCGACGGTCTCGAACGTCGAGGCACGGCGGCTCGGGGAACGTGGAGTCGCCCGTCGCGTCGCCGTCGCGAGCCTGCCGTTCATCCTCGGCTTCACGGTCGTCTTCGTCGTGCTCGGCGCCGCCGCGGCCGCGATCGGCGGCGTCGTCTCGCAGCGCGTCCAGACGGACATCGCGGGCTTCATCCTCGTCGTCCTCGGGCTGAGCTTCGTCGGCCTCTTGCCGTGGCCCGAGCGGATCCTCGCGCCCGGTCTCCTGACCGGTGCACGCGACCGCGGCTCCAGCCTCCTCCTCGGCGGCGCGTTCGCCGTGTGCGCGGCGCCGTGCATCGGGACGGTGCTCGCGGCCGTGCTCGTGCTCGCGAGCAACTCGAGCACGGTGCTGAAGGGCGCGGTGCTGCTCGCGGCGTACTCGATCGGCCTCGGCGTCGCGTTCCTGCTCGCCGGGGTCGCGTTCGCACGTGCGATGGGCGCGTTCCGCTGGCTGCGGGACCACTATCTGGCGATCCAGGTCGCGAGCGGCGTCACGCTCGTCGCGCTCGGGCTGTTGCTCTTCTTCCACCGCGACTGGTGGCTGCGCGTGCTGCTGAACCGCGCCCTCGAAAAGGTCGGCCTGGACAGTCTTTGATCCGGCGAAAGTCCTGGCGGACTTTTCGCCGGCGCGAGCGCTTTCAGAGCTGCATGGGGTCGAGGTCGAGCGTGCCGCTCCGCTGAGCGGCCTCGACCTGAGCGAGGATGCTCGCCACGTCGACGCCGCGGTACTCCGGCGCGTAGGGCCTCAAGCGCCGTGCTGCCTTTTCCAGCTGGCGCTCGCAGCCGATCCGGCGGCCGCGACCGGCCTGGTACCACGCGACGGCGACGTGGACGAGGCCCTGGTAGAAGTCCCGCTCCGCCGGCCCGGCCGCGCGCCACGCGAGCTCGAGCTCCTCATGGGCGTCGAAGTAGCGGCCGGCCCGGATCAGCTCCAGGCCGTCCTCAAGGTGAGACGCGGACCTCGCCGTCCTCGACCTGGACCTCGTATGTCTTGAGGCAGATCGCCCGGTCGAACTCGTTCTCGCCGGTGCGCACGTCGTACTGCCAGCCGTGCCACGGGCAGCTGAGGACGCAGCCTTCGAGCCTGCCCTCGCCCAGTGGGCCGTGGAGGTGGAGACAATGCTGCTGCACGGCGTAGAACGATCCGTCCACGTGGGCGACCGCAATTTCCTCGTCACCCGCACGGACGGCGCGCACCTCGCCCGGCGGAATATCGTCGACTCGGGCGACGGGAACGAAGTCGGCCACCGCGCGAGGCTAGCACGGCGGTCTTGAGAGCATGCTCACGCGGCGTTACCCTGCGGCCGTGGCCACGATCCTGCTCTGTGGGGTCGACCTCTTCTTCCGGGGCAAGCTCGACGCCTTGCTGCCCGGGCACCGCCTGATCACGGTGGACAGCGCCGAAGAGCCCGATCTCGTCATCGTCGACATCGCGCGGATGGATCCGGACGAGGTCGCCGACACGTTTCCCGACGTCCCGATTCTCGGCTACACGAACCACACGGACACCGCGGGACTGCGCGCCGCGCATACGGCCGGCTTCGATCAGGTCGTGGTTAAGTCGGCGCTCGTCGAGCGCGCGCGTGACCTCGTCGAGGAGCTGACCGCCTCGGTAGAGTAGGCCGCTCGATGACCTACATCATCGCCGAGCCGTGCATCGACATCAAGGACAAGTCCTGCGTCGACGTCTGTCCCGTCGACTGCATCCACGAGGCCGACCGGATCCTCGTCATCGACCCCGAGGAGTGCATCGATTGCGGCGCGTGCGAGCCGGAGTGCCCGGTCGAGGCGATCTTCCCCGAGGACGCGCTGCCGGACAAGTGGGAGCCCTTCGTGAAGATCAACTACGCGTACGGCGAGGGCTTCGACGTGGTGAACAAGCTCGTCGACGAGTACGCGACCGAGCACAACGTCCAGAATCCGCCGCTCGAGTAGGAATAAGGCTCGCGCTCGGTGGGCACTTCCCGGTCGGAAACGACAGGGAGGGTCTTCATGCCTCAGGAAGCCTGGAGCAACAAGCGCGAGCGGCAGTACGAGCACATCAAGGAGGGCGTCAAGAAGCGCGGCGCGTCGACGAAGCGCGCGAAGGAGATCGCCGCGCGGACCGTCAACAAGGAGCGCGCGCGCACCGGCGAGGCGAAGGAGGCTTCCCCGACCTCTCGGCGGGACATCTCGTCCGGTCGCCGCGGCGGCCTTCGCTCCGGCACGAACCGGCCGAAGGGGCGCACCAAAGAGCAGTTGTACAACGAAGCGAAGCGGATGAACATTCCCGGCCGTTCGAAGATGAACAAGCAGCAGCTGCAGAGGGCGGTCGACCGTCGCAAGTAGACCTGCAGGCCGCAGGTAACCTGCGGTCCATGAAACCGAAGACGCTCGACCACGTCGCGTATTGGGTCGCGGGCCGCGACACGATCGCCGACTTCCTCGCGGCTCATCTCGGCATGCACGAGATCGACCGCACGGACAAGTTCACGCTGATGGGCTCGAACGCGCGCCGCGGCAAGCTGACGCTGTTCGACGCGGAGGGGCCGCGCGAACGAGGCGCGCTCGAGCACGTCGCGCTCCGTGTCTCCGACCTCCAGGCCGCCCTCAACGAGCTGCCCGAGGGCCTCGAGATCGAGGAGCCTCGCGAGGGCGAGGCGTACTTCGACGTCGGCGACGAGGGCGTCCGGCTCGGGCTCGTCGAGGCACCGACCGACGTCGAGTACGACCTCGACCACGTCGCCCTCCGCTCGTCGGATCCGGAGGAGACGGCCGCGGAGTACGGCTCGCTCGGCTTCCGGCCGGCGGCGCCGGGCGCATCGGGCTGCCCGCGCGTCGAAGTGGGCGGCGCGTTCGTCGAGTTCCGGCCCGGGCCGCCCGGCGATCCACAGCGTCCGCTGCTGAACCACCTCGCCGTGCTCGTCGACTCGGCCGAGGAGCACATCGCCGCCGCGAACGACCTCGGCGTCGAGATCGACGACGTCGTCGACGCGCCGAACACGCTCGCCGTCTTCCTCTATGGGCCCGAGCGGGTGCGGATCGAGTACGTCGAGCACAAGCCGTCGTTCTCCCTGACCTAGTTCTCCGTCCGCTCGTGCGCATCGCCGGCGGCGGGATGGCTGGGCTCGTCGCCGCGGTGAGGCTGCGGGAGCTCGGCGTCGAGCCCGTCGTGCTCGAGAAGGGGACGCGTGCCGGCGGCTCGATGCTCCTCTCGAGCTGCGTGATCTGGCGCTTCCGGTCGCTCGCCGAGTTTCGGGAGGAGTGCCCGGGAGGCGACCCCGGGCTGCAGCGGCTCGTGCTCGAGCGCTTCGACGAGGCGCTCGCGTGGCTCGAGTCGCTCGGAGCGCCGGTCGTGTGGGAGGAGACCGGGAATCCGCGCACGGTCGGCAAGCGCTTCGATCCACGCCGACTCACAGGCGTGCTGCTCGAGCGGGCGGGCGAGGTGCGGCTGCGCGCGGCACTACCCGTGGACGCCGGGCCGCCGCTCCTGCTCGCGACGGGCGGGTTCGCAGTGCGACTCGCGCGTGAGCGTGGGCTGCTCGTCCGCTCGAACCCGTGGAGCGAGGGCGACGGCCTCGAGCTCGCGCGCGCCCGCGGCGCGGCGTTCGCAGGATCCGGCGACGAGTTCTATGGACGGAACATGCCCGCGCCGCCCGCGCGGATCCGCGAGCAGGACTTCGTTCCGCTCGCCCAGCTCTACGGACGCTTCGCCAGGGTGGTGAACGAGGCGGGAGAGGAGTTCTTCCGCGGGCCCGTCTCGTGGTCGGAGACCGACCTCGTCCAGGCGACCGCGCGCCAGCCGGGCGGCACGGCCTGGTACGTCGTCGACGAGGCGGCGCTCCACGAGCGCGTCCGCGACCGGACGGTCGCCGAGATGGTCGAGGCCGCGCGCGCCGCCGGCGGAGAGGTCGTCGAGCGCGAGGACGGGTCCGTCGCCGTCCACGTCATACCCGGTGTCACGCACACGATCGGCGGTCTGAGGGTGGACACCGCCGCCCGCGTCCTCGACGAGGCGGGCCGGCCCCTCCCGGGCCTCTACGCGGCCGGCGCCGACGTCGGCGGGATCGCCACGGGCGGCTACGCCAGCGGCCTCGCCTCGGCTCTCGTCCTCGGTCTCACCGCGGCCCAGACGGCAGCCGCGGAGTCCTAGGAGCGTGGGTCAGGGGGCTACGCGGACTCGCCCTGGAGGTACGCGCAGAGCCGGTCGTCGCCGGGGAGCGGCGAGGGGCCGACCTTCGCGACACGGAGCGTCGTTCCGTCCTCCTCGACGTCCGCGCCGACCTGCGGCGGGTCGCCCTCGCGGTCGCGCAGCTCGTAGCCGCGCGGCGTCCATACGAAGACCAGGTACCCGTCCGCCATGCGAGGGGAAATCCTAGTCAGTCGGTCGCGGCGTAAGCAGGCAGGACCAGCCGCATCGTCGTGCCGCGCTCATCCTGCTCGAACTCGAGCGTCGCGCCTAGCGTGCGCGCCCGTTCCTCCAGCACCTCGATCGAGCGGCGCCGCCGCTCCCCGGGCGCGTCGTCGGCGATCTCCGTCTCGACACGGCCGCCCTCGCCGCGGGCGACGGAGACCGTGAAGTTCGTCGGCGGCCCGCGCCGGATCGCGCCGTCGAGCGCCTCGCGGACGATCTGGTACAGCGCCGCCTGGGTCTTCTCCCCGAGTCCCTCGGCCGGAGCGACGTCGAGCGCCATCCGGATCCCGTGCTCCATCCCGCGCTGCTCCCCGAGCGCCCGGACCGCCGTTTCGAAGCCCTGGTCGCGCAGCACGACCGGCTCGAGGTTGAACGAGAGGTCGCGCAGCTCGCCGATCGTCAGCCGGTGCCGGTCGAGCGCCTTCCGCAGCACCTCGCGGGCCTCCTCGCCCCGGCCCTGGTCGATGAAATGCAGCGCCGCGTCGAGCATCAGCGCGATCCCCGCGAGCGACTGCACCGGGCCGTCGTGGAGGAAGAGGGCGATCCGCCGGCGCTCGTCCTGCTCGGCCCCGAGGATCTGCTCGGTCAGCTCGTCCCGGCTGGGCGCTTCGGACACTAGTTGGGCACTAGTCGATGATTGCTTCCCGAAGCGCGATCGCCACCGCATGGGTGCGCGTGTCGGCCTCGAGCTTCGCCAGGATGTGCCGGACGTGGCTCTTCACCGTCTCCTGGCTGATGAAGAGCTTCTGGGCCACGTCCGCATTCGACATGCCGTCGGCGAGCAGTTGCAGGATCTCGCGCTCGCGCGAGGTCAGCATGTCGTCCTTCTCCTTGCCCGTCAGGAAGGCGGGCATCAGGGCCGGATCGACATAGCCCTCGCCGTTCGCGACCTTCTCGATCGCGCGCAGGAGCGTCTGGTGGGGCGCTTCCTTGAGGATGTAGCCCTTGGCGCCGGACTCGAGCCCGCGGCTGAGCAGGCTCCGCTCGCTGTAGGCGGTGAAGATCAGGACGGCGATGCCCGGGACCTTCGCCGTCAGCTCCTTCGTCGCCTCGAGCCCGTCCATGCCCGGCATGCGGACGTCCATGATCACCACGTCGGGCCGGCGGCGCTCGGCCAGCGCGACCGCGGTGGCGCCGTCGGGCGCCTCGCCGATCACGCGGATGTGCGGCGCGCGCGACAACGACAGGCGCAGGCCCTCGCGAACGACCTCATGGTCGTCCACGATCAGGCAGGTGATCTCAGACGGCGTGCCCACCAGAGTCAAGGCAGTGTAATGCGCTTGTCAGACCCTGAGTGCAAGCTGTTCGGGCAGATCGTCCGGCTCGAGAGGGTGCCGGCGCCGGTCGCGGACGCCGTGGAGCCGCGCGAGCTCGGCCACGCGCGCCCGAACCGGGCCGGTTTCCTCGCTGCCGAGGTAGGCGCGGCGTTCATAGAGCTTTTCATATTCCGGTAGGAGCTCGGGCCAGTCGCGGGCCAGGTTCTCGAGGAAGTGCTCGCGCGTCCCGGGCTTCAGGTAGAGCAGGTTCGCCCAGACTCCGGTCGCGCCCGCGGCCCTCGCCTCGCGCACGACGTCGGCCAGGAGCTCCGGCTTGTCCGAGAGGCCGGGGAGGATCGGAGCGAGCCCGACCCCGGCCTTGATCCCGGCGTCGACGAGCGCCTTCACGGCCCGCAGCCGCTGCCGCGGCGGCGACGTCGACGGCTCGGTGCGCCGCCAGATCTCGACGTCGAGCGTCGGCACCGAGAAGGTCACGGACACGTTCGCCCGTCGCGCCGCGTCCTGCAGGACGTCGAGGTCGCGGACGATCAGCGGGCCGCGGGTGATGATCGAGAACGGCGTGCGCGACTCGCCCAACGCGACGATGCACTCCCGCGTCAGCCGATAGCGTCCCTCGGCGGGCTGGTACGGGTCGGTGGCCGCGCCGATCGCCACGGGCTCGCGCTCCCACGAGGGCCGCGCGAGCTCGCGCCGCAGCACCCCGGCGACGTTGACCTTGACCCGGATCGAGGCGCCGTAGCGGTCGTCCGAGGGTCGGTCGGCGCGGCGTTCGAACGCGCGGACGTAGCAGAACGTACAGCGGTGGGCGCACCCCATGTAGGGGTTGAGCGACCACTTGAACGGCATACCGCGGACGGCGTTGAGCGCGCTGCGGCACGGCTCTTCGCGATACTCGACACGCATGGGCGAGCTCCGAAGTATAGAACACACGTTCGGGACTCCGCAGGAGCTGGAGGACGGCGTCCTACGGATCACGTGGCCGCTCCCGACCGGTCCCCGCCACGTCCATTCCTACCTCCTGCGCGGCGAGGAGGGCTGGATTCTCGTCGACACCGGTCTCGCCCAGCAGCGCTGGGACACGCTGCCGGTCCGCGTCCAACGGATCTTCATCACGCATTTCCACCCCGACCACGTCGGCGGAGCCGAGCGCGCCGCCGCGGAGACAGGGGCGACCGTCCACCAGGGCCGGCTCGACTACGCGCAGTGCGAGCGCGTCTGGGGCTCCGACGACTGGCCGCAGCGGATCGCCCGCTGGTTCACGCGGAACGGGGTGCCGCCCGACGTGCTCGAGGACCTGCTGCGGAACGGGCACGTGTTCGCCTCCTTCATCCGCTTCGCGTGGAACCCGCAGCTCGTGGACGCAGGCGACCGCATCGACGGCTGGGAGGTCGTCGCGACGCCCGGCCATGCGGACGGGCACGTCTGCCTCGTCAGGGACGGCGTCCTCGTCGCCGGCGACCACGTGCTGGCTCCGATCACGCCCGCCGTCGGCCTCTATCCCGAGAGCCGGCCCGACCCGCTCGGCGACTACCTCGGCTCGCTCGACCGCACCGCAGCGCTCGAGGTGCGGACCGCCTACCCGGGCCACGGCGAGCCGATCGAGGGCCCGGCCGAGCGCGCCCGCGAGATCGTCGCGCACCACCGGCGCAGGCTCGAGCAGACCGCCGCGGCCCTCGACGAGGGCGCCCGCACCGGCTTCGAGGTCTCGCAGGAGCTGTTCGGGGGCGAGCTCGGCCCCACGCAGCGGCGCTTTGCGGTCGCCGAGACGCTCTCGCACCTGGAGCGGCTCGTCGCGGAGGGCGCGGCCGCCCGCGCAGGTGACAACCGTCTCATGCTCTACACTTCGCCCTAGTTGGACGACGAGATTCCGCCTAGTACTCGCGCCCCAGGGGTCGGGGCGTGACGCTTTTTCTCGAGCTCGTCGGCGTCGCGGCGCTGATCCTGCTGAACGCCTTCTTCGTCGCGGCCGAGTACGGCCTCGTGACCGCCCGGCGGACGAGGATCATCGAGCTCCAGCACCAGGGCAACCGCCGCGCGCGCGACGTGCTGCGCATCACCAGCGATCCGCCGCGCTTCATCGCGGCCATGCAACTCGGCGTCACGCTGACCTCGCTGGGTATCGGCGCACTCGGCGAGACGGCGCTCTCGCACGCCTTCGACAATTACGTGGCGACGATCATCGCGATCCTGCTCGCCTACCTGATCCTCACGTACGTGCACGTCGTGATCGGCGAGCTCGTGCCGAAGGGCATCGCGCTCGGGCACTCCGAGGGAACGGCGCTCGCCGTCGCCGTCCCGGTGCGCTCGTTCTTCGTCGTCTTCCGGCCGCTGATCTGGTTCCTGCAGCGCTCGACGACATTCGTCCTGCGCGCGTTCGGGCTCGAGCCGCCCGGCGCCGAGGGCGTGGTGCACTCGGAGGCGGAGCTGAAGATGCTCGTCTCCTCGGCAACCGAGCACGGCGAGATCGAGGAGCAGGAGCAGGAGATGCTCTACAAGGTCTTCGACTTCGCCGACAAGGAGGCCGCTGACGTGATGGTCCCGCGGCCGGAGGTCGTCGCGATCTCGATCGACTTGCCTCCGGAGGAGGCGCTGAAGGTGACGCTCGACGCTCCGTACACGCGCTACCCGGTCTACCGCGAGTCACTCGACCACGTCGTCGGCATCCTCCACGTCCGCGACCTCTTCCAGGCCCTCCACGACCGCGGCATCGCGGCGGTGGAGATCGAGTCGCTGATGCGCTCGCCGTTCGTCGTCCCCGAGACGAAGGACCTCGCGGCGCTCCTGGCCGAGTTCCGTCGCACGAACCAGCACCTCGCCATCGTCATCAACGAGTACGGCGGGATGGAGGGCATCGTCACGCTCGAGGATCTGCTCGAGGAGATCGTCGGTGAGATCGAGGACGAGTTCGACCTGCCGGACGAGTCGGTCGAGCAGGTGGACGAGGACACGATCCGGATCGACGGCACGTTCCCGATCGACGACTTCAACGAGCGCTTCCGGACCGAGCTTCCGGTCGAGGACTACCACACCGTCGCAGGCTTCGTCTTCGGGCAGCTCGGGCGCGCACCGGAGGTCGGCGACGACGTGACCTACGACGGGATGCGCTTCGACGTCGTCGAGGTCGAGGGCACGCGGATCGATCGCATCGCCGTCACCTTCGAGCGGCGCCGTGACAGCCGCGAGGGCGGTGACGCCGAAGACGGCGAGGCCGACGACGAGCTCGAATAGCGGACGCCCGGGGCTTGCTTAATCCGCCTGCGCCGCGGCAGCGTACCCAGGGTCATGCAACCGAAAGGAGCCGCATGAGCCGCCGCATCTTCGCGCTCGCGACTGCCGCCCTCGCCGTGGGCGCCGTGGCAGCCGGCTCGGGTTCTGCCGCCCTCCCCAAGCTCGTGGGCGAGGTCGGACCCGGGTTCACGATCGAGGTCAAGATGGCCGGCAAGGACGTGAAGTCGCTCAAGGCCGGGACCTACACGCTCAAGGTCGAAGACAAGGGTGCGATCCACAACTTCCACCTGATCGGCCCGGGCCTGAACAAGGTCGTGACGCGCGTTCCCTTCGTCGGCACGAAGACGGTCACGGTCAAGCTGAGGAAGGGCAAGTACACCTACAAGTGCGATCCCCATGCCGCGAGCGGTATGAAGGGCAGCTTTATCGTGAAATGAGCACGTGGGGGAACCCGTGGTGTGGGTGGGAAGTAGGTAGTCAGAGCACGTACGGCGCTACTTAAAGCGCTTGCGCTGGATCGCCTCAAAGTGAGCCTCCGCCTGCTTACAGGTGTCGTCCCAGCTCTCGGAGATCGGGTTGACGCCATGCTCGCTGATGAGGTGACGAACCACCTGCTCGATGGTCACGCGCGGTCCCGTCGGCAGGTGCAGAGCGGGGAAGGCCTTCGCACCCTTGTAGGTGCCAGGCGTACCGTTAACGTGGACGTGTGCGTTGGCGTAGGAGTAGTTCTCGCCCGGCTCGCGCTCGTACTCGTACCGGAAGATCCATGAATCTGGATCGAGGGTCGCCTGGTACACGTAGCGGTATTCCAGGGTCGCCAGATACTGCTCCTTACGCCTGAGCCCGAGCAAGTTGTAGAGGAGTAGGTAATGCCCGTTTATGAGCGGCAGCGGCGCGGGGAGCCGATTAGCTCCGCAGTGCGCGACGTACCAAGTGGGTTTGGCCCCTTCGATTTCCACAAACGTGATAGGGGCTTGCGAGATCGTGCGGTTGACGACCTCGCCAACCATCTCCGCGAACTCGTGCGCGCCGCGCTCGGCCTTTGCGCGTGTCTCAAGTGGTCGATCTAGGAAGCGGAAGCGGCGCGTGAGGGCCGAGCCTAGAGCTTCTTCTCCGAGGCGATCAGGAGGCGGGCAAGGATGGCGAGGTTGGACATCGACGCTGATGTGAGATTGAGCGAGCCGGCCTGATATCGCTCGACGAACTCATCGGCTGTCAGGCCAAGCTTCTCACGGGTCAGCACGTCGAGCTGCTCGCGCAGCTGATCTCTGGTCAACCTCTCGTGCTGGACAGTTGCCACCGGGAGCCTCCTGGTCGGGTACCCACCGTATAACGGCGGGGCCGGACAGCCTAGTTCCGCCTAGGCTGTATTTCGACCCAGGAGCTGAAAATCTTTACTCGTCGTCCTCCGCTTCATCGGTCACATCAGCGGCCACGTCCTCAAGATGGACTGCGAACGATTGGGGCGGCGTGACGATGGACGGCTTCAGGACCTTGAGTACTTCCATCATCTGATCCCAGGCCTTCTCCGTGAGTGGGACGGTGCTTTGCAGGACGACCGTGCCTCCGCCATAGACCGGGAACTGGATGGGTGCAGGTGCGGTCGGTGGCATCAGCGGAGAAACGGAGGGTAGAGGAGTGGTGACTTGCGACGCCACCGGTGATACGCGGGGAGGCTCGGCAGCCTCATGGGACGAATCAGGTGCGCTATCGGGCTCATCCGGCGATACCGTAGCTGATTCACCGGTCATACGGGCGAACTCAAGCGTGCGATGGAACTGACGCAAGAACTCGACGGCACCACCCGCTCCAAAACCGCGTTCAACCGTCAGGTAGTAGCGGAGCGTGGCGTCGGAGGGAAGCGAGCCTTGGTACTTCGCCCAGATCTCGCGGTTGATGCCGGGCTTGAGGGCTGCCTCCTGAAGCCGCTTTAGGCGCTCTGGGCTGTCCTCGCGCTCATCGAGCAGGATCGCTCGGGCGAACTCTGTGAGCCGGCCCTCGCGCGACTGAAGATTTCCCCGGTCCTCAAGGAGTCCATACCGCTTCAATGATGCGACGGCCTGGGCGCCTCCACTACTCTTGGGCGAGTAGCCCCAAGCGTCGTAGATCGCTGGAATGGGTGCCCAGTGGTCTTTCTCCCGCTGCCAGAGCTGCTCCGCGCGACGCAGAGCCGTGGGGAGATCGATAGCCGGGTAGCTAGGACTCCGTTCTCTCTTTGCTTTCCGCTCCTCAGTGCTCATTCTGCCTCCTTGTCTCCCGGGCAGAGTAACAGAAATGGCGAGAACTGGGAGGGGCGCGGAAGTGAAGAGCGATAGTCGAAGACAGCGGAGAAGTTTGCTATAACTCGGGTATGAGGAGGGTTTGATCGACCCGGCTGCCAACCCTGAGAGGATCCTGGCCGGGGGCAGTAACGGCAGAGGGCCGGAGTGGATCCCCGGCCCCAGGCTTTTGGAAGGCGCTCCCGGCGTGGTGTGCCGGACTCGACTTAGGATCGAGAGCTGTCCCTCAGGCAGTGGGGTTCGATTCCCCCGCCTTCCGTCCTCCATTCTAGCCGAAATGTACTTGACACACGTACGTGTAAAGAGTACTGTACGTGTAATGAGTGCCAAGCATCGAGAGTCAGTCGAGCGACAGCCGTCGAGCGACAGCCGTATGACCTATGCGGAGTTCATGCGGCAATTTCCGTCGAGCGATGCCTGCCTCGACTACTTGCGGGATCGCTACTTCCCGGCAGGCACGCCCTGCCCAAAGTGCGAGAAGCCGTCGCGCTTCCACCGGATCAAGGGGCGCTCGGCGTACAGCTGCCAGTACTGCGGCCATCACGTCTACCCGACCGCCGGCACGATCTTCCACAAGACGACGACGAGCCTCCAACTATGGTTTTGGGCGATCTACCTAATCTCGTCGTCCAAGTGCGGGATCTCAGCGAAGCAGCTCGGCCGCGAGATCGGGGTTTCGTACAAGACCGCCCACCGGATGCTGAAGCAGATCCGTACGTTGTTGTCGGAGGACGACGACGGCCCGACGCTCTCCGGGGAAGTCGAGGTAGATGAGACATTCCTGACTGGCCGCCTCCGCGCCGCCGACCGCCGCCGCCGCGAGAAGGACGGCGTCAGTCCGTACACCCCCGCTTACATCGACAAGCCGGGCAAGATGGTCGTCGCGGCGGTCGAGCGTCATGGGCGCGTCCGTGCCTCAGTAGCGCCGGACCGGTCGAAGGAAACACTCCAAGGCAAAGTCCGCGAGTTCGTCTTGCCGGCTGGAACGCAGAACGTCGAATCGTTCTTCGCGCTATTCAAGAACAGCGTCCGAGGAGCGCACCACTCGATTTCAGCGAAGTACCTCCCGAACTACCTGGACGAGTACACGTTCCGCTGGAATCGGCGGAAGCAGGACTGGACTACTTTTTGGGACGTTCTCGACCAGATCGGTCGGAAGCGTCTATCTGTCGCGTAGCTCGCTCTAGAGCGTTCGCGAAGTCCGCCTCCGTGTAGTCCGGGTCCTGCTTTTCCGCAACGTCAGACTGCGGCTCAGCGATCTTCTTCTCTTTCCGAGGCATCCGCTAGTTAGCGACGGTTCTTCGCGGAGGACTTGAGCGCGAAAAGCGCGTTCATCGCTATGGCCGCTTCATCGACCGCCGCCTTCACAACGGGAGTCGCTGGAGCCTTGTACCCCAGCTGTTGCTGCGACTTGACAGCCTGGTCAACGTACTTCTGCGCCTCACGTACAGCTTGCTCCGTCACGCCTCCCCCTCTTCCTCTTCTTCCTTGGTCAAGTCGTCCCAGAGCTTATCCAGCACCAGCTCGCCAAAGTTGATCTTCCAGTACTTCTGGGTCAGTTTCTTGTCATCTAGGAAAGAACGAAACTCTTCGGCCAGCTCTAGCGCGGGCACAAGCAAGGGTAGAACGTCATCCGGTCGGACCGGCTGACCGGTCGCGTTCAGCACGTTCGCCGTGTAGGTGTACGCCTCCTTCGCCTTCGCCTCCCAAAGGCCCGCGTGGTCATCGAAGAGCTGCATAAAGCCCTTGTCGGTCAGGTCCTTCACCTTGAGGGCAGTAAGCGACATGGGCTAGAGCACCCTCGCTGTTGCATACCCGGCCAGCGCGACTAGCCCGCTCAACTCAACGAAGAAACAGACCAAGACCGCGACGTAGAAGCAGTGGCCACCGGGCACGCTGAGCCACGCAGCGGCTAGTGCAACGACGGCGAGGCAGAACACGAACGCGCCCAAAGAGATCCACGTCGCCGTCCGTATTCGTTGCAGCGTTGCCTCGCGCGCGTTCCCGAGCCGCGCTTGGTACGTCGAGATCAAGACACCCAGAAACACCAGCACCAACCCAGCAAGTCCAGCCGACGCACCAACGACGGCCAAGACGGCATCCTTGGCTGTCGGATCGTCAACAACAGTCAAGGCCACGACGCTGACCCTATACGCGTCTACGTGTTCTGACTACCTACTTCCCCACCCGTGGTTCCCCCACGAACCCCTCCTTGAGTTACGCCGCTCGTGCACGCGAGCGCGGTCGCGCACACGAGCGGATTGCGGGAGGGCGCCTAGCGACGCGACTCGCTGCGCGGACGGTGGCGCGGAAGCGTCCCCGCCCGCGTGGATTCGCCTCCGGCTAAGTCGGCTTCGCCTGCCTTAGCCTCCGGCTCTGAGGCTACTGGAGGTCGAGCGTCTCGATCCCGCCGTTCTGGATCTTCCAGCCCGTCAGGTCGTCGTCCTGCAGCGAGTAGATCAGGTACGGGCGGCCTTCCCAGAGGCCGATGTTCTCGACGTCGGTGCGCGAGGGGCGCGCGGGCGAGGAGAGGTGCGAGTGGAAGACGGCGAGCTCGTAGCCCTCGTCCTCGAGGAACCAGAGCTCCGGGTCGAGCTCGAGCTCGAAGCGGTACGGCGAGGCGGCCGCGTTCCGGCCGGGCTCGTAGCGGTCGGCGATACCGTCGCGCACGACGACGAGGCCGCAGGCCTCGTTCGGCGCCTCGGCGCGGGCATGCTCGGCTAGGGCCCGCCGAACCTCGGCGGGCACTACCACCAGACGGTGCGCTCCATCGACCGCTCGACGTCGGTCGCGTCCCAGAAGTCTGCGGAGAGGTACTTCCAGCCGCCGTCGGCGAGGATGGCGACGACGACGCCCTCGTCGAGCTCCTCGGCCAGGCGCCGCGCCACGTGCACGACGGCTCCCGCGGAGACTCCGGCGAAGATGCCCTCCCGGTCGAGGAGCGCGCGCACGCCGGCGATCGACTCCTCGTTCGAGACGAGCAGCTTCCGGTCGAGCTTCGAGACGTCGAGGATCGGCGGGACGTAGCCGTCCTCGAGCGAGCGCAGGCCCATCACGGGGTCGCCCGGGAGCGGCTCGGCCGCTGCGACGACGAGATCTGGGAAGCTCTCGCGCAGGCGGTCGCCGGTACCCATCAGCGTCCCGCCGGTGCCGAGGCCGGCGACGAGCACGTCGACGCGGTCGAGCGCCTCGGCGATCTCGGCGCCGGTGCCCTCGTAGTGGGCGCGCGGGTTCGCCTCGTTCGCGTACTGGAACGGCATGAAGTACCGCGGCTCGCGCTCGGCGAGCTCGAGCGCGAGACGGACCGCGCCGTTCGAGCCTTCGTCGCCGGGCGAGGAGATGATGCGGGCGCCGTAGAGCTGGAGCAGGCGCCTGCGCTCCTCTGTCGCGTTCTCGGGCATCACGCACGTGAGCGGATAGCCCTTCAGCTTCGCGATCAGTGCGAGTGAGATGCCGGTGTTGCCGCTCGTCGGCTCGAGCAGCTCGCGGCCGGGCTCGAGCTCGCCCGACGCCTCGGCCGCCTCGATCATCGACTTGGCAACCCTGTCCTTGATCGAGCCGGTCGGGTTGTCGCCCTCGAGCTTGGCGTAGATGCGGACGCTCGCCCTCGGCGTGATGTTCCGTAGCTCGACGAGCGGCGTGTTCCCGACGAGGTCGAGCAGCGATGGGGCGACCGTCCTAGGCACTGCTTGCGGTGCCGCCGTCAGGACGCGCGCGCCCGCGGCTTCGCTTGCGATGCCGCCTACAGGCCGTGCCGGCTTTGCCGGTGCGGCCGCCTGCTTCGCGCGCGTCCGTCTGAAATGACCGGTCGACCCGTGCGAACTCATCTCGCCACGACGTCCCAGGCACCGCTTGCGGTGCCGCCGTCAGGACGCGCGCGCCCGCGGCTTCGCTTGCGACGCCGCCTACAGGCCGTGCCGGCTTTGCCGGTGCGGCCGCCTGCTTCGTGCGCGTCCGTCTGAAATGACCGGTCGACCCGTGCGAACTCATCTCGCCACGACGTCTTGGCTCCGCCGGCCATCGCGGGGAGCAGGATCACGGTCGACCCCTCGCGCACCGGGGTCTCGAAGCCCGCCTCGAGTGTGCGAACGTCCTCGCCTTCGAGATAGACGTTCACGAACGGGGCGACCTCGCCGTCCTCGACGAGCTGCGTCCGCAGCCCGGGAAAGCGGGAGACCAGGTCGTCGAGCAGCTCGCGCACGGTCCCGCCCTGCACCTGGACCTGGCGCTCGCCGCCCGTCTCGGTACGGAGCGTCGGAGGAATCCGGACGGTCGTCATGCGTGCGCCGGCCTTCCCTGGCAGAACTCGACGTAGTCGACGTACTCGGTGATCGTCGGGTTCTCGCCGCAGACCGGGCAGGCCGGGTCGCGGCGGAGCGTGACCTCGCTGAACTCGGTCGTCAGCGCATCGAAGAGCAGCAGTCGGCCGACGAGCGGCTCGCCGATCCCGAGCGCGAGCTTGAGCGCCTCGCTCGCCTGCAGCGAGCCGATGATCCCGGGCAGGACGCCGAGCACGCCGCCCTCGGCGCAGCTCGGTGCGAGCTCGGGCGGCGGCGGCTGCGGGAACAGGCAGCGGTAGCACGGGCCTTTGTGCGGGTTGAAAACGGTGACCTGGCCCTCGAAGCGATAGATCGAGCCGTGGACGACGGGGATCCCGTGCCAGACCGAGGCGTCGTTGACGAGGTAGCGCGTCGGGAAGTTGTCGGCGCCGTCGACGATCACGTCCCAGCCGTCGGCGAGGATCCGGTCGATGTTCTCGGAGCTCAGCCGCTCGAGGTACGGGACGACCTCGACGTCCGGGTTCAGCGCCTCGATCGTGCGGCGCGCCGACTCGGCCTTGGGCTCGCCGAGCTCCTGCGTCGAATGGACGATCTGGCGCTGGAGGTTCGTCTCGTCGACCCGGTCGTCATCGACGACGCCGAGCTTGCCGACGCCCGCGGCGGCGAGGTACAGCGACGCGGGCGAGCCGAGGCCGCCGGCGCCGACGAGGAGCACTCGCGAGTCGAGCAGCTTCAGCTGACCGGCCTCGCCGACCTCCGGGATCAGCAGGTGGCGGCTGTAGCGGCGGCGCTTGTCGTCGTCGAGCACCCGCGGCAGGTCGATCGGAAAGCCGTTCCGCTTCCAGTCGGTGAAGCCGCCGGCCATGGAGGAGACCTTCTCGTACCCGAGCTGCTCGAGCGTCTTCGCGGCGAAGGCGGACCGGGCGCCGCTGGCGCAGTAGAGAACGAGCTCCTGCGAGCGGTCGGGCGCCGCCTGCTCGATTCGCGACTCGAGGCTGCCGCGCGGGACGTGCACCGCGCCGGGGACGAATCCCTCGACCCACTCGTCGCGCTCGCGGACGTCGACGAAGAGCGGCGGGCGCTCCGATTCGAGCAGGCCGCGCGCCTCCGAGGTATCGAGCTCGGAGATCTCGCGCTTGACTTGCTGCAAGAGGTCGCGATAGGTAGACATTGCTTTCCTAAATATAGCGTCGGGCGGCGCGCCGTCGCCACGCTAGATGGGTGATGCCATGAGGTCGCCCGTCTCGGTGGGCGAGCGGCCCAGACACGCCAGATCGCGCACCGAGCGCGCGAGATCGTGGCATCGACCATCTAGGCTCGGAACGGTGTCCCCTCGCGCGCGCGTCTCTCTGGTCGTCGCCCTCGCCGCGTGCGCGGCCGCAGGCGCCGCTGTCGGCATCACCCTGCTCCAGACGCGAGGCGAGCATCGCGGCAGCGCGGCCGTCGGCAAGCCACAGCGCGGCCACCCGCCGCTCGTTCTCGACCTCGGCCTCCGCACCGATCCCGAAGCGGTTGCCTTGCGCCGGGCCAACGCGCTCTACGACGACGGCCGCAGGGACGCGGCGGCACGGGTCTTCGAGCGCTACGGCTCGCTCGATGCCCGCATCGGCGCCGCCTTCGCGCGCTGGCCGGACGGGACGCTCGACAAGATGAAGGAGCTCGTGGCCGCCGCGCCGGACAATTCGGCCGCGCAGCTCCATCTCGGCTTCGCCGACTACTGGTCGGGGCGGAGGGCCGATGCGGCGGCGGCGTGGCGCGCCGCGGAGCGCGTCCAGCCCGACACGCCGGCCGCGGTCAAGGCGTCGGATCTCCTCCATCCGGGCTTCCCGCCCGGCCTGCCGCCGTTCGTGCCGAGCGTCGGTCCGCCGCCCTCGCTCGCGAAGCTGCCGCCGGCCCTCGAGTTCGCGGCGCTCGCCCGGGCGGCCCGCGGGCGGGACGTACGCGCCAAGCTCCTCTACGGCGTCGTGCTTCAGCAGCTCGGCCGCCCGCTCTCGGCCGAGCGGCAGTTCGCCGCCGCGGCGCGGCTGGCGCCCGGAGACGCGGAGGCCCGGGTCGCCGCCGCCGTCGGCCGTTTCACCAAGGACCATCCCGAACGAGCGTTCTCACGCCTCGGGCCGCTCGTGCGCGTGTTCCCGCACGCCGCGACCGTGCGATTCCACCTCGGCGTGATGCTGCTCTGGCTCGGCAACGTCCGTCAGGCCCGGAGGGAGCTGCGCCTCGCCCACGCAGAGGCGCCCGCTTCCCCGCTCGGAAGGGAAGCGAAAAGGTTTCTCACACGTCTGGCAAGTATTAGGACCAAGTGACAAAAAGATGAGCCGAACGGCCCATGGCGGTCGTCCGGCGTGCGTGGCAGAGTGCCGCATCCGATCAGAACGTTGACGTCGTCACAAGCGCGAGTACAGTCAGACGGGACGCACAACCGAAGGGGAGCCGAGTTGAGCGCAGGGGTGAGCAGTCGGGGCGGTACCGTGCTGGACATTCTCGATACCGAAGAGGCGAAGGGGCTGCTGGAGACCGCTCAGCAGGCCGGATCGGTGACGACGGACGAGATCGCGCTCGCGCTCGACGAGCTGGACCTCGACGCGACGCAGATCGACGACCTCTACCACGTGCTCGAGGAGATGCACATCGAGGTCGTCGGCCTGGACGTGGTCGAGGAGGAGCCCGAAGACGCGCCCGTGCGCGAGGTCTCGACCGACGCGCTGCAGCTCTTTCTCAAGGACATCGGCAAGGTCGATCTGCTGACCGCGGCGCAGGAGGTCGAGCTCGCGAAGCGGATCGAGCGCGGCGACCATCGCGCGAAGCAGGAGATGGTCGAGGCGAATCTCCGTCTCGTCGTCTCGATTGCGAAGAAGTACCGCAACCAGGGCCTGCCGTTCCTCGATCTGATCCAGGAGGGGACGATCGGCCTCGTCCGCGCTGCCGAGAAGTTCGACTACCGCAAGGGCTTCAAGTTCTCGACGTACGCGACGTGGTGGATCCGCCAGGCAGTCGCCCGGGCGCTCGCCGACAAGGCGCGGACGATCCGGATGCCGGTCCATGTCGTCGAGAAGCTGAACAAGATCGTGCGCTCCGAGCGGAAGCTCCGCGCCGAGCTCGGTCGCGAGCCCACGTCGGTGGAGATCGCCGGGGATCTCGACCTCTCGATCGACGAGGTCGAGCAGATCCGCCGCAGCGCGCAGACGCCGGTCTCGCTCGAGAAGCCGGTCGGCGACGAGGAAGAGTCGGAGTTCGGGCACTTCCTCACGGACGAGAACGTGCCGCTGCCCGACGAAGCCGCCGAGGTGACGATGCGCAAGGAAACGCTGCGCAAGATCCTCTCGACGCTCTCGCACCGCGAGCGCCGTGTGCTCGAGCTGCGCTACGGCCTCGACGGCCAGCATCCGCGGACGCTCGACGAGGTCGGGCGGACGTTCAACGTCACGCGCGAGCGGATCAGGCAGATCGAGAATCAGAGCCTGAAGAAGCTGCGGGCGCTCGCGGACGCGCATTCTCTGCGCGACGTCGCGTAGGTCGCAGCCGCGACAGAGCGGCTTGAGCGTCGCGCCGGGCGCGGTACGCTCACAGCGTGGAGCTTTCGGGGACGCTGGCGTCGGACGCGGAGCGCGAGCGGGCGGCCGATCGGTTGCGCACGGCCGCGGGCGAGGGGCGGCTGACGACGGACGAGCTCTCCGAGCGGCTCGGTCGTGCCTACGCGGCCCGGACGCACGCTGAGCTCGAAGAGGTGCTGGCCGGCTTGCCCGCACTTGCAGTTCCCGCGCAGCGGCAGCGCGCGCGGACGCTGCGCCGGCTGCAGCGGCTCGCGCTCTGGCTCGTGCCGCCGAACCTCGTCTGCATCGCGATCTGGGCCGTGACCGGCGCCGAATCGTCCTTCTGGCCGAAGTGGGTGCTGCTCGCGACGGGCATCCGCTTCGTCTACGGCGCGCGCGGCCTCCTGCTCGGGCCGCCGCCCCCACCGCCGCTGCCGCCGGCGCCGCCCGTGCCCGGCGAGCCGCGCCGCCGGTAGTTCCACTCTCGTCACACCTCGTCACACACCCGCGCGTTTTTTCGGCGTAGGCTCGAGCCAGGCAGGAGGGAGGGTCGGGACCCGGTCTAGACGCGTGTACTTAAACCAGGCGCGCGCCGGCCGGCGGCGGAGCCGCCTTTCCCCGACGATCGGAAGGCCACCTCGAGCCCGACACCGGAGGCGTCTCCGCGGAAACGGGTAGGCTCCGCGCCCGTGGACCAGGCCTGGCGCGCAGAGCTGACGGAATTCCTGCGCATCCCGAGCGTGAGCGCCGACCCGGCGCACCGCGACGACGTGATCCGCGCCGGCGAGTGGGTCTGCGACTTCATCCGCCGCGCCGGCGGCACTGCCGAGCTGACGCCCTTCGGCGAGCGCGAGCTTGCGCTCGGCGAGGTCCCCGCCTCGGGCGGCGCCGACGGCAGGCCGACCGTCCTCCTCTACGGCCACTTCGACGTCCAGCCGCCCGCGCCGCTCGACCAGTGGGAGTCCGACCCGTTCGAGCTGACGATCCGCGACGACTGGGCGTATGCGCGCGGGATCACCGACGACAAGGGTCAGCTCTGGATGCTGCTCAAGGCGGCCGAGCAGCTCGCGGCCGAGGGAGCGCTCCCGGTCAACCTCCGCTTCGCCTGCGACGGCGAGGAGGAGATCGGCGGCCGCACGATCGTCGACTACCTCGCGGTGGACGACCGCGGGGCGGACGCCGCCGTGATCTTCGACGGCGGGATGCTGCGGAAAGACGTCCCGGTCTTCGACCTCGCGACGCGGGGCCTGATCGCGTTCGAGCTCGAGGTGCGGACCGGCGAACGCGACCTCCACTCCGGGATGTACGGCGGCGCCGCACTGAACGCCATCCACGCGCTGATGCAGTCTCTGTCGGCGGTGCTCGCCGGCCCGAACGGGCTCCTCCCCGAGCCGCTCCGCCAGGGGATCGCCCCGCCGACCGTCGAGGAGCTCGCCCAATGGGCCGCGCTCCCGCCGGGCTCCGAAGAGCTCGAGGGGCAGGGTGGGCGCCCGATGGACGCGCGGGCGGCCGAGGACTTCTACATCCGCACCTGGGCCGAGCCCTCGGCAGACGTCAACGGGATCCTCGGCGGCAAGCCCGGCCTCCGCAACACGACGCTCTCCGTGTTCGCGTCCGCCGAGTTCACGATCCGGCTTGCCCCCGGCCAGGACCCGGCGACGATCGCCGCGGCGGCCGAGCGGCTTCTCCGCGAGGCCGCGCCGGAGGGCGCCGACCTCGACATCGCCTGGGACGACGCGCCGCCCGGGCTCGTCCGGCCGGACGCGCCCGCGGTCCAGCTCGGTCTCGACGCCTTCGAGCGCGCCCTCGGCGTGCGGCCCCTGCTCGTCCGGACCGGCGGGACGCTTCCGATCGTTCCGGCGCTCGCCGACAGGGGCATTCCGACGATCCTCACCGGGTTCGGGCTGCCCGAGTCGAACGTCCACTCTCCGAACGAGAAGATGCTCGTGCGCTACTTCGAGCAGGGGGTCGCCACGGCGCGCGAGCTCTACTCGGGGTTCGCCGAACTCCCCTCGGACTAGAGGAAACCGCCGTGAATGCCGAGAATTCCTCCGGGATGGGAGCTCGGACCGGGGCCTCGCAGGAAGAACAGCTTCAAGCCGCCTGGGCGGCGCTCGCCGACCGCGAGCGGCGCGGCGAGGAGCTGCTGCGCCGGCGGATGGCCGAGCTCGAGGAGCGCGCCGTTCGCGTCGACGGCCTCCGGGCCGAGCTCGAGCTGCGTGCGCAGCAGCTCGCCGCCGACGACGCGGCCGTCGCCGAGGCGCGGGCCGAGAACCGGACCATGCACGAGTCGCTCGTGGAGCGCGAGCGCACTCTCGGGGAGCGCGAGCGGCGGGCGGACGAGGTCGAGCGCCGGGCTTCGCGGCTGGCCGATCGCGAGCTCGAGCTCGAGCAGCTGATGGCCGAGCTTGAGGAGCGAAGCGCGCTGCTTGCGCAGGCCGAGGCCGCGCTCGAGCGCCGCGAGGAGCTCGTCCGGGCGATCGAGCAGCGTGAGGACATGGTCAAGGTGCGGACGGGCGAGCTCGCGCGGCGCGACGAGACGCTCACTCACGCCGAGGCGCGGCTCGGCCAGCGCGAGCGCGAGCTCGAGCGCCGCGTGGCCGAGCTCGAGCGCCGCACCGCCGACCTGGCCGCGCTCGAGGCCAGGCTCATGCCCGAGCTCGAGCAGCTCCGGGCCGCTCAGGAGCGGCTCGCCGCCGAGCGGGCGGATCTCGACGAGCGGGACCGGCGCGTGCACGGCCTGGCCGCGAAGCTGAGCGCGCGCGCAGCACGGTTGGCGACGAGCGAGGCACGGCTGTCCCATCGTGAGCGGGACGCGCGCGAGCTCGAGGCGCGCGCCGAGCACGCGCTGTGCAGGATCGCCCAGGCGGACGAGCGCGAGTCGCAACTCGCCGCGCGTGCCGCCGAGCTCGCCGAGGAGGGCGACGTCTTCATCTCGGCGGAGGAAGCGCTCCGCGCCCGCGAGGTGGCTGCGGTCCGCACCGAGGAGCATCTCCAGGCGGTGGCCGCGCGGCTGGACGCGCGCGAGCGCGCGCTCGAGGAACGCGAGGCTGCGCTCGTGGAACGAGACCAGCGGCTGCTCGAGGCCGAGGAGGAGATCCTGCGCCGGCGCCTGGCGCTACGCGATGTCTAGGAGCGCGGGTCTGTATTCGCGCGTGTCGACCGGTCGTTGCAGACGGACGCGCGGCAGGGCCGCGCATCCTGGGGGCACTAGTCGGTCAGCCAGTCGTGGCCGAACTCGCGCATCGCGTCGATGATCGGCAGCAGCGCCGCGCCCTTCTCGGTGAGCTCGTACTCGACGCGCGGCGGCCGCTCGGGGTAGCTGCGGCGGAGCAGGATTCCCTCCTGCTCGAGGGCGCGCAGGCGCTCGGCGAGCGTCCGCGGGCTGATCCCGATGCATGAATGCTCGAGCTGCGAGAAGCGCCTCGCCCCCTCGGAGAGGTCGTGGACGAGGAGCGCGGTCCACTTCGAGCCGATGATCTCCGCACAGGCCGCGACCGCGCAGGTCGTCGATTCGTGCACCGGGTTCATGGTCCGCATGGTCACGTCCGCATTGTACCCCGAGCCGCGAACGCCACCCGACGACGGGCTCAGCTGAACGGCACGGGACAGGCGTCGATCTTCGGGATCGAGAACCGGGCGATCGTCCCGAAGCCCGGGGCCGGCTTGCAGGCCTGGGCGATCCCGGCATCGCAGGCGACCGACAGGAAGATGAACGCGTCTTCCATCGAGAAACCCCACTGGTCGACGAGCAGCCGCGCCGCCTCCTCCGAGCAGAGCTTCAGCGCCTCGTCGAAAGCCTCGGCGGTCGCATGCGCCACCCACCGGTCGGCGAGCTCGGTCACCGGCCAGGTCGCCTGCTTGCCCTTCAGCAGGTCGAAGCGGACGTCCACCTCGCCTGCGATCTCGACGCCCGTGAAGCAGATCTCGCCGTCGCCCATCGACGCGTGCATGTCACCGACGGCGAACATCCCGCCGGGCCGGCGCACGGGAAAATAGATCCGCGCGCCGACTCCGTGGAGATGGTCGTCGAGGTTGCCGCCGTGCCGGCCGGCGAGCCCGTTCGGGAGCGTCTCGCCGTCGGTCGCGACGCCGACGACGCCGACCATTGGCTTCGCGGGGAAGCGCACCCGGTCATTCATCCGGATCTCGCCGTCGCGCACGTCGAAGAGCCGGGTCACCGGCGAGCGCACCTCGTCGATCAGCTGGCCGAAGCCCGGGATCAGCGTCGCGACGCCCCACTCGATCGGCCGCACGTCGAGGATCTCGACGACGAGCGAGTCTCCGGGCTCGGCGCCCTTGACAGCGACCGGTCCGGTGGCGCTGTTGATCCGGGAGAGGTCAATCTCGGTGACGAGGTCGTCCTCGCTGCGGATCTGGCCCGTGAAGCAGTCGTTCGTCTCGAACGTGACCATCTCGCCGGGCTCGACCTCGAGCACGGGCTCGAGGTCGGGCCCGAACGACCAGATGATCTGGTCGCGCGAGAGGCGGTGCGCTGTCGCGACCGCCGTCACGCCGGCTCCACGGCCGGGGGCGCCTGCGGCGCAACGGTCTCGTCCTCGACGTAGACGCGGTCGACGTCGCGGAGCCGTTCCGGCGCGAGCCTGACCACGAGCGCCGTGAGCACGACGCCGAGCGCGGCCCAGGCGATCGCGACCCAGTTCGCGTACTTGAACGGATACGACGGCGGCACCTTGTAGAACTGGTAGTAGAGCGGGAAGAAGAACAGCACGATTCCGCCGATCGGCAGCACGAGGTGGAGCAGCGGACTGAACTGGCTCCGCCGCACGCTCCAGTAGTGCCAGAGGCATCCGGCGCAGACGAGCATGTAGACGACGATCACGAGCGGGACGGCGGCCGTGGCGATGATCCCGAAGCCGACGCCGGGATTCCACTTCCAGCCGACGAGCAGCGAGAGCACCAGCGCGAAGGCCGAGAGCCAGATGATCGCGATGTGCGGCGTCTTGAAGCGTGGATGGGTGCGCGCGAGCGGGTGCGGCGCGAGGCCGTTCCGGCCGAGTGCGTAGAACACGCGCGTCGCCGCGTTGATCGCCGCGTTCGAGTTGGCGACGATCGAGTTGCAGATCGCGAGGAAGACCACGACCCAACCGGTCCCCCAGAAGACCTTGCCGAGGTTCCGCCACGGATCGGCGCCCGTCGCCTGGTCGACGAAGCGGTTGAAGCCGGCGCCGAAGACCCAGGCGTAGGAGGACAGGACGTAGAAGATGCCGATCGCGATCGCCGAGCCGACGACAGCGCGCGGAATCGTCCGGCGTGGATTCCGCGCCTCCTCGCCGAGGGGCGCGGAGGCCTCGAAGCCGATAAACGCGAGGATCGCGAAGACCATCCCCTTGAAGACGCCGCCCCAGTGGCCGGCCGCGTGGCTCGGGTTGAACGGCTGCGCGTTCAGGTCGCCCGCGTTCGAGAAGAGCATCCACAGGGAGAGCGCGGCGAAGATCGCGATCTCGAAGGCGCCGAGGATCACGCCCGCGGTCGTCGAGATGCGGATGTCGCGGTAGGTGAGCAGGAAGACGATCGCGGTCATCAGGAGGACCCAGATCCACCACTGGCCCGTGTAGTGCCAGCCGGCCTCGCTCCGCATCACCTCGCCCATCGCCCAGCCGAACTCGAGGTAGAGGAACGGCGCCACGAGCGGCTGGAACCCGACGAAGAGCCACGCGACGAGGAAGCCGGCCCACGGTCCGAGCGAGCGCGCCGCGTACGTGTAGAGCCCGCCTGCGGACGGCATCAGCTTCGCGAGCTGGCCGATCGCCGTCGCTGCGCAGATGCACGCGATCAGCGCGAGCCCAACCGAGAGCGGGAGCGCCTGGCGCGCGTCGGGCACGGAGATGTAGAGCGAGTAGGCGACGGCCGCCGCCGGCGCCATGTGCGTGATCGACTGGAACAGCACCTGAGGGAGCCCGATCGAGTGCTCTCGCAGGTGGTCGAACGTCCGGGGAGCCGCACCTGTCTCCATGCCTCGCCTCCTTTTCTCGGACAGCGGTGACGGCGCATCCTGACGCAGCGCCGCCGCGGAGGCAAACCGGGGAGGGGCGCCACCGCAGCCGCGCCCCTCTCACGCGGTCTACTCGTCCTCTACGCGCGTCGCGCCGCCGCCGGTTTGTTCAGTCCCAGGGCGGCGGATTGTGCACCCAGCGGCCGCCGAGCATCGTCGCCACGACCTGCACCTCGGGCAGCTGCTCGGGCTCGAGCTCGAACGGGTCGCGGTCGAGCACGACGAGGTCGGCGACCCGTCCGGGGAGGAGGCGTCCGCGGCGCCGCTCGTCGCCCGAGAGCCAGGCCGGCGTCAGGCACGTCGCCGCGAGCGCCTGCTCGAGCGTCACCGCCTGCTCGGGATGCCACGCCGGACGGTCGTCGGTCGTCCTCAGGACGCCTGCGCAGACGCCGGCCCACGGATCGAGCTCCTCGATCGGCGCGTCAGAGCCGTTCGCGACCACGGCGCCGGATTCGATTAGCATCCGGTACGCGTACGCGCCCTCCGTCCGTCCGGCCCAGAAGCGTTCGGCGAGGTCGCGGTCGGACGGCGCGTGGCTGAACTGCACCGAGGCGGCGACTCCGAGCGCGGCGAACCGAGGAAGATCCTCCGGCGCGAGACACTGCGCGTGCTCGATGCGCGGCCGCAGTCCCTTCGGCGCCCAGTCGCCGCGCGTCGCCTCGAACGCGTCCAGCGCGTCGCGGTTCGCCCGGTCGCCGATGGCGTGAACCGCGACGGGGAAACCGGCCCGCGCGCCGCGCCGGACGATCTGCTCGAGCCCCTCGCGGCTCGTGATCTCGACGCCGGAGCCGTCCAGCATCCGCGCCGTCTGCGAGCCGAGCGTCCCGTCCATGAAGGCCTTCAGGTAGCCGACGCGCAGGAGGTCGTCGCCGAAGCCGCTCCGCACGCCGAGCGCTGCGAGCTGCTCGACCTGCTCGTGCGGAACCGACTGCCACACGCGCAGCGTCAGCTGCGTCTCGAACCGGAGCCGCTGCCAGTAGCCGAGTGCCCCGCGCCAGCCGTCCTTGTCGTGGATGCACGTCACCCCGCGCGCCGCGGCGAGCTTGAGGCCGGCGCGCATCGCCTCGACCGACTCGTCCGCGCCGGGCGCCGCGTACGTGTCGCGGAAGTGCCACGCGCATTCCTCGCGCAGGACACCGGTCGGGTCGCCGCGCGCGTCGCGCTCGACGATGCCGCCGGGAACCTGGAGGTCGCCGTTCGCCCACGCGAGCGCGGCGGAGTTGAACCACAGCGAGTGGTAGTCCTTCGCCATCAGGGCCGCGGGCGTGCTGCCGGTGACGCGGTCGAGGGCGTCCTTCGTCGGCGGCTCGCGCCAGTCGGCGTCGCGCCAGCCGAACCCCCGCAGCCAGCCGCCCTCGGGCACGCGCGCAGCCGCCTCGCGGACGAGCGCGAGCGCCTCGTCGAGCGAGCGCGCCGGCTCGAGCCGCACCTCCTTCTGCGCGACCGACCAGGTCGGGAAGTGCACGTGCGAGTCGGTGAAGCCCGGGAGGACGCAGCGGCCGCCGAGGTCGACGACCTCCGGGCTCGCGAGCGCAGTCTCGTGGACGCCGACGCCTCCTGCGATCCGGTCGCCGGCAATGGCGAGCGCCCGCGCCGTCGGGAGCTGCGGATCGAGCGTGCGGACCGTCCCGTTCTCGAGGATCATCTGCCGACGAATCTACTCGCAAGGAGGAGGCGATGTTCGACCACGTCGGGCTCAATGTCCGGGACTTCGAGACGAGCCGTCGCTTCTACGAGCGCGCGCTCGCGCCGCTCGGCTACCGCGTCGTGATGGCGTTCGACGAGTGGCGCGCCGCGGGCTTCGGGACCGACGACAAGCCCGCCTTCTGGATCTCCCAGCGCGAGCCGTACGGAACCGGAACGCATGTCGCCTTCCGCTGCGAGGATCGGGCGACCGTGCACGCCTTCCACGAGGCGGCGGTCGCGGCCGGCGGCGCCGACAACGGCGAGCCGGGGCTCCGCGAGCAGTACCACTCGACCTACTACGGCGCCTTCGTCCTCGACCCGGACGGCAACAACGTCGAGGCCGTCTGCCACGCTCGCGTCGAATGACGAGGCCGGTGAGGAAGGTCGGCCGAACTACACTGGCGCCGTGCCCTGGGATCCGCTGACCGAGGAGCAGCGCGAGCTCCGCGAGCTGGTTCGCACGCTCGCGCGCGAGCGGATCGCGCCGCGGGCCGCCGAGATTGACGAGAAGCACGAGTTCCCCTGGGACGTCGTCGAGCTCTTCCGCGAGAACGACATCTTCGGGCTCCTCTTCGACGAGGAGCACGGCGGCCTCGGCACCGGCACGCTGCTTGCACTCGTCGCGATCGAGGAGATCTCCAAGGTCTGCGCGACGAGCGGCCTCATCCTCGCCGTCCAGGAGCTCGGCTCGCTCGGGCTGAAGCTCGCCGGCACCGATGACCAGAAGCAGCGCTACCTGCCCAGGCTCGTGAGCGGCGAGTGGCTGTGCGCCTACGCGCTGACCGAGTCCGGCTCCGGCTCGGACTCGGCGGCGATGCGCACGACGGCGCGCCGCGACGGCGACGAGTACGTGCTCGACGGGTCCAAGCGTTTCATCACGAACGCGGGCGTGGCCCAGCTCTATACGGTATTCGCGAAGACGGATCCGACGGCCGGCCACGCGGGCATCTCTGCATTCGTCGTCGAGGCCGAGTCCCCCGGCTTCGAGGTCGCGCGCGTGGAGCCGAAGATGGGGATCCGGGGCTCGACGACGGGCGAGCTCGTCTTCGACGCGTGCCGCGTCCCCGTCGAGAACCTGCTGGGCGAGGAAGGCGAGGGCTTCAAGATCGCGATGCGGATCCTCGACCGCTCGCGGCCGGGCGTCGCCGCCCAGGGCCTCGGGATCGCTCAGGGCGCGACCGACTACGCGCTCCAGTACGCGAAGACGCGCGAGACGATGGGCAAGCCGATCGCGCAGCATCAGATGGTCGCCGCAATGCTCGCCGACATGGAGACGAAGTGCGAGGCGGCGCGCGGGCTGCTCTACAAGTTCGGCCAGATGGTCGACGACGGCGCGGCCGACGACGAGCTGACGAAGATCTCGGCGATGACCAAGCTCTTCTGCACCGACGTCGCGATGGAGGTCACGACCGACGCCGTCCAGGTGCTCGGCGGCTACGGCTACATCCAGGAGTACCCGCTCGAGCGGATGATGCGGGACGCGAAGATCACCCAGATCTACGAGGGGACGAATCAGATCCAGCGTCTCGTGATCGCGCGCGAGATGCTCGAGGAGAGCCGTGCGTTCCTCCTCGCTGGGGTCTAGTCCTCGGACTCCTCCTGGAGCGAGGCGATCATCCGGGCGAACGTCCGGGTTTCGCCGCTGAGCTCGTCGGGAGGTTCGTGATACTGCTCGGTCGGCATCGACGTTGCGGAGCCCAGCGCGGGAATACTCCGGAGCGAACCCAGAGGAAGGGGCTCCATGAAGCTCGAAGGAATCCACCACATCACGTGCATCACCGGCGACGCGCCGCGGAACCTCGACTTCTATACGCGCGTCCTCGGCCTGCGGCTCGTCAAGAAGACGGTCAACCAGGACGACCCGACCGTCTACCACCTCTTCTACGCCGACGAGAAGGGCAGCCCCGGCGCCGACCTAACCTTCTTCGAGTACCCGGGCGCCGATCCGGGGCGCGCGGGCGGCGGCATGGTGCACCGGATCGTCTGGCGGGTCGCGTCCGAGCAGGCGCTCGACTTCTGGGAGGAGCGTCTTGCCGCCGAGGACGTCTTTCCCGAGCGCGCGCCCGGCGGCCTGATCTTCGAGGACCCCGAGGGGCTTGGCCTCGAGCTCGCCGTCGTCGAGACGCAGGAAGAGCCGCTGATTGCCGAGCACCCCGAGATCCCGGCCAAGCTCGCCCTGCAGGGCTTCGACTCCGTCCGCGCGTATACCTACGACCCCGAGCGCAGCCGCGCGCTGCTCGAGGAGGCTCTCGGCTTCGAGCGGCGCGCCGACGGGGAGTGGGAGGCCCGCGGCGACAAGCGAGGCAGCTTCTACCGCTACGACCCGGCTCCGGCCGAGTCGCCGCGCCCGGGGGCGGGCACCGTCCACCACGTCGCCTGGGCCACCGAGATGGACGAGCACGAGGCGTGGCGCGAGCGGGTCGAACAGGCCGGCGCGCGGCCGACGCCCGTGATCGACCGCTTCTGGTTCCGCTCCGTCTACTTCCGGGAGCCGAGCGGCGTCCTCTTCGAGCTCGCGACCATGGGCCCCGGCTTCGCGACCGACGAGGATCCCGAGCACCTCGGCGAGAGGCTCGTGCTGCCGCCGAACTTCGAGCACCTGCGCGACCGGATCGAGCCGGTGCTGACCCCGCTCCCCGACCCGCGCGCGAGCTGGAGCCGCCGGTGACCCTGCGGCCCCTCGAGCGGCCCGCAGCCGACGATCCCGAGGGCGCGCTCGTCCTCTTCCACGGGCGCGGCGCGGACGAGCACGACCTCGTGCCCCTGCTCGAGGCGCTCGACCCGGAGCGGCGCCTGGTCGGCCTGACCCCGCGCGGGCCGCTGGCGCTGCCGCCGGGCGGCGCGCACTGGTACGTCGTCCCGCGGGTGGGCTTCCCCGACCCCGAGACGTTCGCGTCCTCGTACGCGGCGGCCTCGGAGTGGCTCGACGCGCTGCCGTTCCCGCCGGAGCAGATCGTGCTCGGCGGCTTCTCGCAGGGCGCGGTGATGAGCTACGCGCTCGGCCTCGGCCGCGACCGGCCGCGCCCACGGGCGATCGTTGCCTTCTCCGGGTTCGTGCCGACCGTAGACGGGTGGGAGCCGGATCTCGACACGCCGCTCCCGCCCGTCGCGATCGGGCACGGGACCTACGACCCGGTCATCCCGGTCGAGTTCGGGCGCGAGGCGCATCGGCTGCTCGGCGACGGTGTCCTCTACCGCGAATACCCGCTGCCGGACGCGATCGACCCGCGCTTCGTCTCGGAGGTCGCGGCCTGGCTCGATTCGCAGTAGGGTGAACCGCTTCCCCCGGGTCGAGGAGGAACCGCAGGTGACCGTTCTCGTCCTGGATCCGGGCTATCCGGCGGAGCTCCTCGACGGGCTCGCGGTCGTGCGCGAGCCGGGTCCGGACGTCGAGGCCGTGCTGACGATGCCGCGGACTCCGGTCGGCGCCGCGGAGCTTGAGGCGCTGCCGGCGCTGCGCGTGATCGCGACCGGGACGATCGGCTACGACCACGTCGACGTCGAGGCCGCGGCGGCGCGCGGGATCTGGGTCTGCAACGTCCCGGACTACTGCGTCGAGGAGGTTGCGGATCACACGCTCGCGCTCCTGTACGCGCTCCTGCGCGGGATCGTCGGGCTCGACCGGAACGTGCGCGCCGGCGGCTGGGACTCGAGGGCCGCCGGGCCGCTGCGCACGATCGCCGGGCTGCGCGTGGGCGTGATCGGCTACGGGCGGATCGGCAGCGCGGTCGGGCGTCGGCTCGCCGCGGTCGGCTGCGAGGTCTGGCCCAGCGACGTCGCTCGCGTCGGCGTGCCCGTGGTCTCGCTGGAGGAGGTGCTCGACGGGTGCGACGCGATCACGCTGCACGTCCCGTTGACAGGTGAGACCGAGGGCCTGATCGGCGAAGCGGAGCTGGCGCGGATGCGCCCGGGCGCGCTGCTCCTGAACACCTCCCGCGGCCGGGTCGTCGACGTGGACGCCATGGTCACGGCGCTTCGCGACGGCCGTCTCGGCGGCGCGGCGCTCGACGTCCTGCCCGAGGAGCCGCCGCCGCGCGTGCCCGAGCTGCCGAACCTGATCGTCACGCCGCACGCGGCCTGGTACAGCGCCGAGGCCGAACGGAACGCTTGGGCTGGAGCGGTCGCGGCCGTCCGGGCCGCTCTGCGCGGCGAGCGGCCGGCGACGGTGGTTCCCGAGACGGACTCCTAGGGATGCGGCAGCGACGAGGTGTCGACGACCTCGAAGTCGCTGCCGTGCAGGCGCGCCAGGGTGTGCAGCTGGTCGTTCGACCAGTGCGGGTCGGGCGCGCCGCTGACGAACCACGGGGCGCCGTTGTCGGCGAGGATCATCCCGTAGCGCTTGAGCGCGGTGAGGACGACGCGCGCCTGCGGCGGGAAGCCGCCGACCTCGACCGAGGCCTTCAGCCGCACCCGCAGGCCCATCGGCGGCAGGCTCGGGTCGTTCGAGTCGCTCGCGTAGTGGCGCGCCGGATAGACGAAGGCCCGTCGCGTCTCCCGGGCCGTGAACCGGAGCGCGTGGTCGATCGTCCCGCGGCGCACCTCGTCCCAGCGCGCGAGCCCTGCGAAGATCGGCAGCCCGGCGGCGTCCGCGGACGTCCACCCGGCCGGCCGCAGCGCGTTCGAACGCAGACGCCAGATCGCGCCCGAGCCGGCCTTCCAGCCGCCCGGCTTCGGGTACAGCGCGTAGAGCTCGTAGAGCCGGCACGCGTCGCGGTCGACGAGGAGCGCGTGCCGGTCGCCGGTCGACGCGCGCCCGCGCTCGATGTGGACGGTGTTCGGAATCGGATACGGGCCCTTGTCGCTCTCGTCGGCGTACTCGAAGGCGACGCGCGAGCGAGGCGTCTTCCGGGTGACGACGTCGAAGGGGATCCCGATCGGCTGCCCGTCGTAGAGGCCCGAGCCGAAGTCGGGATGGAGCGGCGCGTCGAGTCCGATCGATTGGATCATCGTCGCGGAGTTTCCCGCGACGGGAAGCGAGTCGACCCGTTGGTTCCACGGGTTGGAGGCGGGAAAGACCGGGCAGCGCGGCGCCGTCGGCAGCCGCAGCGCGTGCGCCGCCGACCCGCCGAGGGCGAGCGTCGTCGCGACGCAGAGGATCACGAGGCTCTTCATCGGCTGCTTCGAAACCGGAATCCGCTCCGCCCGGCGGGACGACCGGAAAGCCTACTGCGGCAGCTCGACCGGCGGATAGCGGGCGCGCACGTCGTCCACGTACGCGGCGAGGCGCTCCGCGAGCGCCGCGTCTGCGATCTCGAGCACGTTCTCGGCGTTCTGCTCGCCGGAGTGCGAGAGGTTGAAGCTGCCGACGAAGACGACGTTGTCGGCGACCGTCACCTTCGCGTGCATGTAGTCGTGCACCGAGCCGGGTGCGTACGGGGTCGAATGCTTGCCGGTGAAGGGCGCGCGGGTCAGCGCGGCGCGAAGCGTCGGCTCCTTCCACGGTGCGTTCGCGTTTTCGCGCCACTGATGGATGACCTGGGCGATCTGCGTCGTGTCGACGACGCCCGCGAGGTCGACGCGACCGTCGGAGGCCACCTCGGCGAGCGTGCCGAGGATCGGCCCGGAGGTGATCACCGGCGAGGCGATCCGAACCCGCCGCTGCGCCGACCCGATCGCCTTCGCGATCCGGTGCGCGAGCCGCTCGCCCCGGCCGGGGCAGAACCACGGCCGGACCCGCACCGGGCCGACCTGAAGCGGGTCGGTCGGAACCTTGCCGCTGTGCTGGACGTTCCGCGTCTCCCAGAGCTGCTCGAAGTCCTGCGCGAAGACGGCGGCGAGCTCCGCCGAGTCCACGGTCACGATCACGTTCTCCTCGCGCGTCCACGAGTCGGACGTCCAGTTGGTCGAGCCCGTCCAGACCGACTCGCCGTCGCGGATCACGTACTTGTGGTGCATGAGGTCGGGCACGCCCGGGATCGCGCGGGTCGGGACGGGGAGCGCCTCGACCTCCTCCGGCTCGGTCTGCGGCGGCGGCGGCAGGCGCTTCCCGTGATCGACGTTGTAGGCGATCCGGACGGCGACGCTGCGCTCGGCCGCCCCGAGCAGCCCGTCGCGGACGATGTCCCCCTCGGACGGAAGGAGACGCACGTCGTAGAGCGCGACGTCGAGGCTCCGTTGCGCGGCGCCGAGGTACGCGGCGAGGACCCGCGCGATCTCCTCGGCGGTCTGGCCGCCGTCGGTCAGCGTGCGAACCTCGATCAGCGTTGCTTCGCGCGCTGCGTGGCCTTGTAGGCGCGCTTGGCGGCCTGGTACTCGTCGAGCGCCTCGCGGGAGTCGACGTCGCCGAGCGTGCGATGGCTCGGGGCGAGCTCGCGCGCCGTCTCGACGCCGAACTGCTTGGCGAGGACGGCGCCGAGCGACTTGATCTTCATCTCCCCGAACCCCGGCAGCGCGCCGATCCGCCTCCGCAGGTCGGCCGCGTCTGCGGCCTCCGTCCAGATACGCTCGGCGTCGCCGCTGTACTCGTCCACGACCGTGGCGGCGAGCTCCTGCACCCGCGTCGCCATCGAGCCCGGGAAGCGGTGGATCGCCGGCTTCTGGCGGAAGAGCTCGTCGAGACGGGTCGGGTCCGACTGTGCGATCGCCTTCGCGTCGAGCGTTCCGAGCCGCTGCTTCAGCTTGAGCGGCCCGGTGAACGCGGTCTGCACGGTCACCTGCTGGTCGAGCGCGAAGCCGATCAGCAGCGCGAGCGGATCGCGCGCGAGGAGCTGGTTGGCCTCGTCGTCGTCGGTGAAGTGGAGGCGGTCGGGGCTCGTCGTCTTCACGGCTGCGATCCTAGCGCCCCGCCGAGCTCGGGTCTTCTCGCCCGCTATCACGCGGCGCCAGAGTCCACCCTCGACCTTGCGCAGGCTGCCAGCCTGCGCGGCGGCCGAGTGCGGCCTCTGGCTTGGTGCTAGCGACCGAGAAACTGGGCTGCATTACCGGAAGGGGCACTAGACCGTGAAGGACGGCACTTCTTCGCGCGAGCGCTCGCGGTGCTCTTCCGCGTCGGGTCGCTCATCGAAGCGCTCGAGGTAGCCGAGGATGTCGTCCTCGCCGCACACGGTCTCACCCGCGTCGGTGACGAGCACAGGGATCTCGTTCGTGCCGGCCCGGCGCTCGAGCTCGTCCCGGTCGTCCGGCTCGGCGGCGACCTGCCGCGCCGTGAAGTCGAGTCCGAGCTCCGTCAGGCGCTGACGCACCTTGTGCGAGTGGGGACACCACTCGGCCTGGTAGAGCTCCATCTCCGCTCGTTTGCCTGCCCAGCGGAGGGGTAAACAGCGGCGACTACGTCTTCGGCGGCAAGTAGTCAGAGCAGCTCGGCGAGGCGCTCGGCGACCGCGGCGACGGTGAGGTTCGTGTTCGCGCGCGGGATCGTCGGCATCACCGACGCGTCGCCGACGGCGAGGCTCTCGATCCCGAGGACGCGGCAGCGCTCGTCGACGACGGCGCCCATCGCGCACGTTCCGGTCGGGTGGAAGAAGCCGCGCGCATTGGCGCGGACGTACGCCGCCAGGTCGGCCTCCGGCCCGGGGCGCAGCTCGCCTGCAACGTAGCGGGAGACCCGGGCCACGTTCACGAGCTCGCGCAGCCGCTCGAGCCCCTCGACGAGCGGCTCCCCGTCGGCGGGATCGGCGAGGAAGCCGTGCTCGATCGCGAGCGGCGCCTCCGGGTCGGGCGCAGTGAGCCGCACGCTGCCGCGCGACCGCGGCTTCATGAAGAAGACCGCGGAGCTGATCTCGTAGCCCGGGTCGAGCGCGGGGAAGAGGAAGAGGTCGCCGGTCCTGACCGTCACACCGGCCATGAAGAGGGGATGCTCCGCCTCGAAGCCGGCGCAGTCGTCCTGAACGGCCTGGGTCGGCTGCCAGCCCATCCCGACGCCGACGTGGTCGGCGAGCTCCTCGCCGACGGGCGGCCCGAAGCCGCTCCGCAGCAGGATCCCCGGTGTCCCGTAGGCGCCGGCGGCGAGGACGACGGTGCCCGAGCGAAGCTCGCCGCGCGGGGTCGCGACCCCGAGCGCGCGGTCGCCGTCGAGCAGGACGCGGTCGACGAGCGTGTCCGCGACGATTGTCAGGTTCGGTCGCGACCGGGCCGGGTCGAGGTAGGCGAAGGCGGCATTCCAGCGGGTCGAGCCGACGACGTTGAACGGATGGCTGATCGTGTCCTCGCCGCCGGCCTCGGCGAAGGCGCGATGCCACGGCGAGAGCTCGTCGAGCTCGAACAAGCGACCGCGCAGCTCGCGCTCGGCCCGATCGAGGTAGGGCTCGAGATCGGCGCTGCGCCAGCCCTCGGGCCACTCGTCATAGTCGCGCGGCTCGCCGCGGACGAGCGCGCACGCGTTGTGCGCGGAGCAGCCGCCGAGGATCCGCGCCCGCAGCTGCGAGCGGTCGTCGCGGTCGGTCGGCCAGCAATGCGAGTCGAGCGCGAGGACGCGCGCGTCGACGATGTCGGCCGGCCAGCCGCCATCGTCGTGGGGGCCGTAGTCGGGCCCGGCCTCGACGAGACAGACGGAGCGGCCGGGCTCCTCGGACAGCCGCGCAGCGAGCACGCAGCCGGCGGTGCCGCCGCCGGCGATCAGGACGTCGTACCGGTCGGCCAACCGCTGGATCATCTTCCTCAGCCGACGGCGCGGCAAGTACCCTGGCCGTATGGCTCCGCTCGACGTCTTCAGCCCCGCGACGCGCGGTTGGTTCGAGCGCGCATTCGAGGCTCCGACGCCCGCGCAGGCGAAGGGTTGGCCCGTGATCGCCACCGGCGCGAACACGCTGATCCAGGCGCCGACCGGCTCGGGCAAGACGCTCGCGGCGTTCCTCTACGCGATCGACCGGCTGACTACCTCGCCGGCCGAGGGGCTGCGCGTCCTCTACGTGTCGCCGCTGAAGGCGCTGAACTACGACGTCGAGCGCAACCTGCGCGGCCCGCTCGCGGGCCTGCAGTCGCCGCTCCGCGTGGGCGTCCGTACCGGCGACACGTCGCAGAAGGAGCGCCAGGCGATGCTGCGGCAGCCGCCGGACATCCTGATCACGACCCCGGAGTCGCTCTTCCTGCTGCTGACGTCGCAGGCGCGCGGGATGCTCGGCGGGGTCGAGACGCTGATCCTCGACGAGGTGCACGCGGTCGCCGGGACGAAGCGCGGCGCGCACCTGGCCCTGTCGGTCGAGCGCCTCGACCGCCTGACCGAGCAGCCGGTACAGCGGATCGGACTCTCGGCGACGCAGCGCCCGCTCGAGGAAATCGGCCGCTTCGTCTCGGGTGGCCGCCCGATCGAGCTCGTCGACGCGGGCATCGCGAAGGAGCTCGACCTCAAGGTCGTCGTCCCGCTCGAGGACATGCGCGAGCCCGGCAGCGGGATACCCGCCGGCGACGGGGTGGTCGGCACCGGCACGGAGGGCTCGGGCCAGTCGATCTGGCCGTCGATCTACCCGGAGATCCTGCGGCTCGTGCGCGAGCACCGCTCGACGATCGTCTTCGTCAACAACCGCCGCCTCGCCGAGCGGCTCGCGCTGCGCCTCAACGAATTGGCGGACGACGAAGTCGCGCGCGCCCATCACGGCTCGCTCGCCCGCGAGCAGCGCATCGAGATCGAGGAGCTGCTGAAGCGCGGCGCGATCCCGTGCCTCGTTGCCACCTCCTCGCTCGAGCTCGGGATCGACATGGGCGCCGTCGACCTCGTCATCCAGGTCGAGTCGCCGAAGTCGGTCGCCCGCGGGTTGCAGCGGATCGGCCGCGCCGGCCACGAGCTGCACGCAGTCTCACGCGGCCGCATCTTCCCGAAGTTCCGCGCCGACCTGCTCGAGGCGGCGGTCGTCGTGAAGCTGATGCGCGAGGGCCGGATCGAGGAGACGGTGATCCCGCGCAACCCGCTCGACGTGCTCGCACAGCAGGTCGTGGCGATCTGCGCCGACGAAGAGATCGAGGTTTCCGAGCTGCACCGCCTCGTCCGCGGCGCTTATCCGTTCGCCGAGCTCTCCCGCCAGCAGCTCGAGAACGTGCTCGACATGCTCGCCGGCCGCTACCCGTCGGACGAGTTCGCCGAGCTCCGGCCGCGGATCGTCTGGGACCGGACGGCCGGCGTCGTGCGCGGGCGCACGGGCGCGCGCAAGCTCGCCGTCACGAACGCGGGGACGATCCCGGACCGCGGCCTTTACGGCGTGCACCTCGTGGACGGCGGCGGCCGCGTCGGCGAGCTCGACGAGGAGATGGTCTACGAGGCGCGGGCCGGACAGGTCTTCCTGCTCGGCGCGAGCTCGTGGCGGATCGAGGAGATCACGCGTGACCGGGTCCTCGTCTCGCCCGCTCCAGGCGTGCCCGGAGCGGTGCCGTTCTGGAAGGGCGAGGGCGTGGGGCGGCCCTACGAGCTCGGCGCCGAGATCGGCCGCTTCTCGCGCGAGTTGATCAGTTGGTCTGAACAGACCGCTCTGAGCAACTTGAGCAGACTTGGTCTGGACAACCGCGCTGCAGAGAACCTGTACAGGTTCCTCCAGGAACAGCAGGCGGCGACGGGCGCGGTGCCGAGCGACCGAACGGTCGTGATCGAGCGCTTCCGCGACGAGATCGGCGACTGGCGCGTCTGCATCCTCAGCCCGTTCGGCGCGCGCGTGCACGCGCCGTGGGCACTCGCGCTCGCCGCGCGGCTGCGCGAGTCGCTCGGCCTCGAGGTGCAGTCGATCTGGTCGGACGACGGAATCGCGCTCCACCTTCCCGACGCCGACGCGCCCCCTGCGAGCGACGCGCTCGTGCTCGAGCCGGACGAGATCGAGGAGCTCGTCGTTGCCGAGGTCGGCCAGAGCGCCCTCTTCGGCGCCCGCTTCCGCGAGAACGCGGCGCGCGCACTGCTGATCCCGCGGCGCCGCCCGGGCGAGCGCACCCCGCTCTGGCAGCAGCGGCTGAAGGCACAGGGCCTGCTTCAGGTCGCGCGCCGGTACGGCTCGTTCCCGGTCATCCTCGAGACGTACCGCGAATGCCTGCAGGACGTTTTCGACCTGCCCTCCCTCAAGCGGCTCCTGACCGGCCTGCGGACGCGGGAGCTCGACCTCGTCGACGTCGAGACCGCGTCGGCGTCGCCGTACTCGGCCTCGCTGCTCTTCGACTACATCGCCACATACATGTACGAGGACGACACGCCGCCGGCCGAGCGGCGCGCCCAGGCGCTCTCGCTCGACCGCGACCTGCTCCGCGAGCTGCTCGGGCAGGAGGAGCTGCGAGAGCTGATCGACGCGGACGCCCTTGCGGACGTCGAGTCGCAGCTGCGCGGCTCGCCGCGCAACGCCGACGAGCTCCACGACCTGCTGCGCCTCCGCGGCGACCTGCGGCCCGGCGAGTACGACGCGGCGCTGGCCGAGCCGCTGCTCGCCGAGCGGCGCGCACTCCGGGTCCGGCTGGCCGGCGAGGAGCGGCTGATCGCCGTCGAGGACGCCGGCCGCTACCGCGACGCGCTCGGGATCATGCCGCCGGGCGGACTTCCCGAGGCGTACCTCGAGGCCCCCGAGCAGCCGCTCGAATCGCTCGTCCTGCGCTTCGCCAAGGGCCGCGGACCGTTTACGACCGCGGAGGCGAACGAGCGCTTCGGCATCGACGTCGAGCCGATCCTGCGCGAGCTCGAGCGGGAGGACAAGCTCGTCCGCGGCGAGCTGCGGCCCGCCGGAAGCGAGCGCGAGTGGTGCGATCCGGACGTCCTGCGCCGCCTGCGGCGCGCGTCCCTCGCGGCGCTGCGGAAGGAAGTGGAGCCGGCCGAGCAGGCTGCGCTCGGGCGCTTCTTGCCGCACTGGCACGGAGTCGACCGGCGCGCGACGCTGCGCGAAGCGCTCGTTCCGCTCCAGGGCCTCGCGCTGCCGGGCTCGCTGTGGGAGTCGGAGGTGCTGCCGCGGCGCGTCCCCGGCTACCGGCCCGAGCTCCTCGACCAGCTCTGCGCCTCGGGGGAGGTCGTCTGGGTGGGCGCCGGGCTCGACCGCGTCGCCGTCTACTTCCGCGAGGACGCGCCGCTCCTCGGCCGGGCCGCCGGAGCCGCGCCGCCCGAGGGCGAGGCTCACGAGCGGATCCGCACGGCGCTCGGCCGCAGCGCCGAGTTCTGGCACGACCTGGTCGCGGCGACCGGACTCGAGGAGCAGGACGTGCTGCCCGCGCTGTGGGAGCTCGTCTGGGCCGGCGAGGTCACGAACGACGCCTGGCAGCCGCTTCGCGCCGGCCGCCGCTACCAGGCCCGTCGCGCCGCGCAGCGCCCGCGCCGCTTCTCCCGCCAGCGCGCCGCGGCGATCACGGCGACTCAGGGCCGATGGTCGCTCGCCGAGCGGCTCTTCGCCGGCCGGCCAGACCGGCGCGCGCTCGCCGAGCTCCTGCTCGAGCGGCAGGGGATCGTCACCCGCGACGGCGTGCGCGGCGAGGGCATCGCGGGCGGCTACGGCGCCGTCTACAGCGATCTGCGCGCGCTCGAGACGCTCGGCGTCTGCCGCCGAGGCTACTTCGTCGAGGGGCTCGGCCTGCGCAGCCCTACGGCGCGGCGCTTCCGTGGCCGAGACGCTCCGGCGCGCGGGCGGCGCGCGTTGCGGGCGCACACGTGGTCCTGCTCGGCGGCGAGGCGGCGCTCTTCGTCGAGCGCGGCGGCCGCTCGCTCGTGCCGCTGCGGGAGCCGAACGAGAGCTGGCTTCGTCCCGCGCTGGCCGCGCTCGTCGAGCACGTCCGTCGCGGCGGTGCGAAGCGACTTGCCGTCGAGCGCTTCGACGGCGAGCCGGTCACAGGGAGTGACGTGATGCCGCTCCTCGTCGAGGCCGGCTTCCTCGCCGGCCCGCGCCGGGCCGTGCTCCGGGCCTAGGCGCCGCTTGTCGGCGCCGTTTCAGGACGCGCAGATCTTCTGCGTGTCCGTCTGCTACGGCTTCGCTTGCGAAGCCGTCTGGAGGCTGTGCCGGCTTCGCCGGCGCAGCCGTCTGCAGTGCCGGTCGACCCGCTCGACCTCATTCGAAAACGACCTAGGCCGACTGCGATTCGTCGAGCTCGAGCGGCCTGCGGGCGACGCTCGCGCGCAACAGCCCGGCCAGCCAGTCGATCTCGGGATGCACCTCGCGCCAGCCGTCGGGGAGCTCGTGCATGGCGCAGACGACGCCGGCGCTCGCGACGCCCCGACCGAGGTCCTCGGCGGCGACGACGACCATCGCCTCGGCGTCGAGAAACGGGCAGATCGCCGGTGCGCCGTCGAGCGTTCGAACCGGAAGGAGCAGCCCCGCACAGCCCGCGTTCACCTGCGCGAGCGCTCTCGCGATCACCGGCAGGCCCTGCTCGAGGAAGGTCTCGGTCGAGGTGAGGAGCTCCTTCGGCGGCTCGCGCAGCTCGAACTCGACGGCTCCGGCCGGGCGGTAGGCGACCAGCGGCCTGCGCTCGCGCGGCTCGGCTGCCACACGCTGCAATCCGCCCACGACTCCGAACAGCACAAGGGACACCTCCCTGCTATCGGCGCCGGCGGCCGGGTTCTGAAGCGCCGGCGTTGCCCGTGGATCGGCGCGGGAGTAGAGTCGCCGGGCGGAGATCGACCAGCGAGAGGAGGGACAGCATGGCGCAGGCGCACAAAGACGTCGCCCGCCGGATCCTCGAGGAGGTCTTCAGCGAGGGCAAGCTCGACGCTGCCGACGAGCTGATGGCGCCCACGGCGGTCGGGCACGACCCGGCGCAGCCGGAGCCGAGCGAGGGTGTGGACGCGTTCAAGCAGCAGGTGGCCGGCTACCGGGCCGCCTTCCCCGACATCCGAATGACGGTCGACGACCAGGTCGCCGAGGGCGACCGCGTCGCGACCCGCTGGACGGCGCGGGGCACGCATGACGGCGACCTCTGGGGAATCGCGCCGACCGGCAAGGTGGCGACGGTCACCGGGATCACGATCGACCGCTTCGAGGGCGACCGGATCGCGGAGTCGTGGACGAACTGGGACACGTTCGGGCTGATGACCCAGCTCGGCGTCATCCCCCAGGCTGCGCACGCGTAGCGGCGCCGGGGTCCGGGGGAGCCTGCGGCACTCCCCCGGGCCCCGTCAGACGAGGAACTCCCGCACGAGCGCCGCGAGCTCGCCCGGCCGGCCGTACGGGACGCCGTGCGCCCCGTCGGGCACGACGGCGAAGCGCCCGTGCGGAAGCAGCCGCGCCACCTGCTCGGACCACGGCACCGTGACGATCGGGTCGCGGGCGCCGTCGACGACGAGCGTGCGCTGCTCGATCCGTCGCAGCCGCTCCTCGACCCGATCGGCGAGCGCATAACGCCCTGTCGCCGCGAACCGCAGCAGCCCGGTGCGCAGGAACTCCACCGTCGCGATCCAGAGCAGCGACGGCGGCTCCCGCGGTGCGTCGCGGATCGTCGCCCAGACGAGGTGATCGCGCGTCGCCGGGTCCACCGTCGGCGAGACGAGCACGAGCGGGCCGACCCGGT
>WNGD01001729.1_pt1 | contig 43004 bp, 37 predicted proteins | sample 5400671 | NCBI WGS metagenome assembly WNGD01 (sample SAMN13153369, study PRJNA577476) | soil metagenome | isolation source: 40 cm soil or saprolite under grassland replicate 2 | place: USA:California | collected 2016-06-15 | reverse complement strand
TGCGGCACGACCACGGCGCCCGCCACCACCATGCCGCTGACCTCGACCGCGACGCTGACCGACCAGTCCGGCAGGCCGTACAGGTAGTTCACGGTCCCGTCCAGCGGATCCACGATCCAGCGGACCCGGCCGTGCCCGGACTCGCCGCCCTCCTCGCCGAGAATCGCGTCGTCCGGCCGCTCGGCCAGGATCTTCGTCCTGATCAGCGTCTCGGCGGCACGGTCCATCGCGGTCACCACGTCGGTGGGACTCGACTTCGTCGTGAGCACGGCCGGGCGGCCGGCCGGGCGCCGGTCATGCAGCAGCTGGCCGGCCTCTGCCGCGACCGACCGGGCCAGCTCCAGGAGCTCGCCCGCACGGGGCAGGTTCACCGCTGGGCTCCTGGCTGGCGGGCCTGCGCCGCGGGCTGGCCGGCCTGCGCCGCGGGCTGGCCGGCCTGCGCGGCGGGACGGGCCGCGCAGCATCCGGCTGGGCAGCGGTCCGGCAGCACGCCGAGATCGCCGAGCGCCGCCCTCGGCGCGCCGTTCAGCCGCTCCCGGACCAGCTCGGTGATCATCGCGATGAAGGCCGGGTCGGTGCCCGGGGTGGCCGCCCGCGCCAGCGGCAGGCCGAGCCGGCCGGCTGTCTCGGCGGCCTCGACGTCCAGGTCGAACCTGATTTCCATGTGGTCGGAGACGAAGCCGACCGGGACGAGGACCACCGCCCGCGCGCCCGCGCCGGCCAGCTCAGTGAGGCAGTCGCCGACGTCCGGGCCGAGCCAGGGCTGGGACGGCGGGCCGCTCCGGCTCTGATAGGCGAGCCGCCAGCGCCGCCCGCCGCCCACCCGCTCAGCGACCAGCCCTGCCGCCTCGGCAAGCTGCGCCTGATATGCACCGCGGCCGCCCGGGCCGCTCGCGGCGGCCATGCCCGCCGGGATGCTGTGTGCGGTGAACACGATCTCGGCATTATCTGAAACGGAGACTGGCAGCGACTCGATTGCCCGGCGCGTACTCGCCGCCAGCGGCTCAACGAAGCCCGGATGGTTGAAGTACGGCCGGATCTTGTCGATCCGCGGGGCGGCGGGTCCGGCCTGCGCGCGGGCGACCTCGATGTCATCGAGGTACTGCCGGCAGCCTGAGTAGGAACTGTAGGCGGATGTCACGAAGGCGAGAGCGCGCCGGACGCCGCCGGCGGCCATCGCCCGGACCGCATCGGCCAGGTAGGGATCCCAGTTCCGGTTGCCCCAGTAGACCGGGAGCGCTATCCCGGCCGCGGCGAAGTCCTTCTCGACAGCGGCGATCAGGTCGCGGCACTGCTGGTTGATCGGGCTCACGCCGCCGAATCGGTAGTAATGCTCAGCCACCTGCTCCAGCCGCCCGGGCGGAACGCCGCGGCCGCGGGTGACGTTCCGCAGGAACGGGATGACGTCATCGGGGCCCTCCGGCCCGCCGAAGGATACGAGCAGGAACGCATCGTAAGGCGGCATGTCTCCATCCAACCAGGGCCATCCAACCCGGGCCGCCAGCCGGGGCCGCGGGCCGCTCAGGCCCGGCTGGTCCGGCTCGGATAGTCCTTGGCGTACTCCGCGGCGAGGCCGAGCACCTCGTTGACGTACCAGTCGGCGTGGTTGTAGTCGAAGATCGCCTGGTACAGGGCACGGCTCCCGCCGACTGCGCCGTCCGCGCAGAGCATCCTGGCGGCCGACGGCACGGCGTCGTAGGGGTTCATGATGTCCGGCGGGCCGCGGCGGCCGAATCCGGCGATGCCCCAGGCCTGCCAGGTCGATGGCAGGAACTGCATCGGGCCGAGGGCCCCGGCGGTGGACGGCCCGACATTGGTCCCGTCCGCGCTCTCGATCTGCCCGATGGCCGCGAGGATGGTCCACGACATTCCCGGGCAGTACCTGGCCGCCGACTGCCTGAACAGGCTCAGGTAGCTGCCGGGCAGCCGCCCGGAGACCTTGACGGCGACCGGCAGCCGCGGACTGCGCAGGCTGACGATCCTGGCCCCGGAGCCGAGCACCGCGCGGGTTTCCCTGGTGAGCCCGGCCAGCCCGGCGCCGGGCGCGCTGATCAGCGCGGCGACGCTATGCACCAGGCCGAGCTGGCGCGACGTCCTGGCGTTCACCAGGAGGTCCACCCCGGCGATGCCGAGCCTGGCCGCCATGCCGAACGGCACTGACTTCGCGCTGGCGCCGGCCAGCTGATAGGAGGCGCCCCGGCGCAGCCCGAGCCGGGCTCGCGCGGCGGGTGACGCGACGAACCTGCCGCCGGTCAACGTGGTCCAGAAGCCCTGGTCCGATGCGGTCCGCAGCGGTGTCCAGGACCGGAACTGCCCGGGGTTGACGCCGATCACGCTCACCGGGCGGCCGCCGGCCCTGATCTCGCCGCCATCGAAGGCAATCACGTTCCGGACACCGCTGATCTTCCTGATCCTGGTGACCTTGCCGGGGGTGAGCCCGGACGGCTCGATGACGAGCAAGTCGGGCAGGATGATCCGCCGGAAGGCCGCGGTGGCAGCGGCGCCATTCGTGCTCGCCTGGCCATCCGCCGAGACTGCGCCGGGCTTGTGCCCGGCGGGCCACGGCACGAGTCCCGCGCGGGCCGGATTGTGGCCGGCCGCCAGCACCAGCACCAGACCCGAAACCGCCACGCCGCGCAGGGCGGGCGTGACGGCGGCGGAGGAGCGCAGCACGTTGCGCCGGAGCAGGCTTCTCATCGCAAGGTCCACGATAACCGGCGGCGTCAAGGGACTGAAGCTCCCGGCCGCGGTTCGCAGCTGGCCTTCCTGGTGCGCCACCTGGCCCGACATGGCCGCCGGCCTGCGGCGCTTCGTCCGGTAAGGTCCGGGCATGGCCGGTACCTTCGTTGGCTGGCGTAATTGGGCGGGCAATGAGACTGCCGAGCCGCGCGAGGTCGTCACGCCGAGGTCCGCCGACGAGGTCGCTGCGGCCATCGGCCGGGCGGCGGAGCTTGGCCTGACCGTACGGATGACCGGCGCTGGCCACTCCTTCACCCCGGCCGCCGTCACCGACGGCATCATGCTGCGCCCCGGCCGGATGACCGGAATCAGGTCGGTCGACGCGGCCGCCGGGCTGGTGACCGCGGCGGCCGGCTGCCCGCTGCGGGTGCTGAACGACGAGCTGCTCCGCCATGGCCTGGCGCTCGCCAACATGGGCGACATCCAGGTGCAGACGGCGGCGGGCGCGATCCAGACCGGGACGCACGGCACCGGACGGGATGTGGGCGGCATGGCGGCGCAGGTGGCCGGCCTGGAGATGGTGCTGGCCGACGGCACCGTCACGTCCTGTTCCGCCACCGTGAACCCGGAATTGTTCGCCGCGGCCCGGGTCGGTCTCGGCGCTCTCGGGGTGCTCACGGCGGTCACGTTCAAGGTGGTACCCGCGTTCTTGCTAGCGGCACGCGAGGAGCCGATGCGCTGGCCGGATGTCATCGGCAGGCTCGGTGACCTGATTCGGGACAACGAGCATTTCGAGTTCTTCTGGTTCCCGCATACCGAGGGCTGCCTGACCAAGCGGAACAACCGGACGGCCGGCCCGGCCAGGCCGCTGAGCAAGTTCAGGCACCGGCTGGACGACGAGTTCCTGTCCAACACCTTGTTCGGGATCACCTGCCGGCTAGGGCACCGGTTCCCCGGGATCATCAAGCCGGTCAACACGCTGGCCGGGAAGGCGCTGAGCGCACGCAGCTACGTCGACGCCTCGCACCGGGTGTTCACCAGCCCGCGCCGGGTCCGATTCAAGGAGCAGGAGTACGCGATACCGGCCGAGTCCCTGGCCGCGGTGCTTCGCGAGATCCGCGCCCTGATCGACCGGCGGGACTGGCGGATCAGCTTCCCGATCGAGGTGCGGGTCACCCCCGGCGACGATGTCTGGCTGTCCACGGCGTACGGCAGGGACACCGCGTACATCGCCTTTCACGTCTTCCATGCCTCGCCGCACGCGGAGTATTTCCGCGACATGGAGGCCGTGCTGACGGCAGCCGGCGGCCGGCCGCACTGGGGCAAGATGCACACCAGGGATGCCGCGTACCTGCGCGCGGTGTATCCGCGGTTCGACGATTTTGCCGAGCTGCGCGACAAGCTCGATCCGGGGCGGCGGTTCGCCAACGCCTACCTCACCCAGGTTCTCGGCCGGTAACCGCTGCCACCGCCCGCCGCCCGAGCAGGTGATCACGGGCGACGCGGTACGCGGGCCAGGTTCGGGGTAAGCCAGCACCGTGATCATGGCCGGCCCGTCTGATGGCACCCGCGAGCGGCTCGATAGCCTGAGCCAGGCCGGCGCCACCAGCGCCGGGCCGCAAACCTCGGTAGCTAAGCCCCGGATCCCGCTAGTCTCGCCTGCATGAACGGGGAACCCGAGCCAGGCCCGTCGCCCGGCCACCTGGCCGAGGCCAGCGCCGTGTCCGCGGACAGCGAGCCGGCCGGCCAGGTCGGCCGGGCCACGGTCGCCGCCGAAGCACCGGATGCGGACGCAGCGCGGGCGAAGGAGAGAACTGTGGGTAAGCCGGTCACACCCCGGACCCGGAGCGGCTCCGGCGGCCGCCCCCGGCGCCCGTCACTCGGCGGCGGCGCCCCCGCCCAGGAACGCGAACTCGGCGCGCAGGGCCGCCAGACCGTCCGCAGGCTGCTGGAGGCGGGGCTGGCCGAATTCGACGAGCGCGGATTCCAGGCGGTCCGCGTCGACGACGTGGTGCGCAGGGCGAAGACCTCGCACGGCACGTTCTACCTGTACTTCGCCAACAAGGATGACCTGTTCAAGACGCTGCTGCGGGACGCGCTGCACGACATGGAAATCATCACCGGCGAGTTCCCCGTGGTGACGAGGAACGAGGCCGGGCGCGCGGCACTGCGCGACTGGATCCGGCGGTTCTGCGACACCTACGCGGCGCACGCCACCGTGATCAGGATTCTCAGCCAGGCGGAACTGGTCGGCGAGGAAGTCTGGGGCGACGGGCTACAGTTGCTCTTCCGGCTGGCCGAGGCCATCACCCAGGGAATGACGGCAAGCAACCGGGCGGCGGCCGGGGCACCGGGCGGCGACCCGGGCCAGGCCGAGCTGCCCGAGCATGCCGAGCTCACCGCGGTGGCCTGCCTGATGATGCTAGAGCGCGTCAACTACCTGCTCAGCGTCGAAGTACGGCTGCCCAGGGAGGAAATGGTCGACCGGCTGAGCGCGATCATCTTCGCCGCCTTCAACACGGCGTAGCCGCTCCGGATGGCGTGCCGCTCCGCCATAGCAGGCCGCCCAGCGGGCCACGGCTGGCCGGCCAGCCCGGCCGGTCAGTCCGGCCAGCCCCGGCGCAACTCGGTGATGGCCGTGAGTGCCCGCCGCGCCGCCGGGACGTCATGCACCCGGAACACCCGCGCGCCCAGCCAGGCCGAGATCGCCAGCGCGGCTATCGTTCCCTCCGCCCGCTCCCCGACACCCAGGCCCAGGGTCTCGCCGATGAAGTCCTTGTTCGACACCGCGACGAGCACCGGCCACCCGGTGCCGGCCAGCTCGTCAAGCCGCCGGGTCACCTCCAGCGAGTGCCAGGTGTTCTTGCCGAAGTCGTGCGCGGGATCGATCAGGATCGCGTCCGGCCGGACTCCGGCCGCCACCGCCCGGCCGGCCTCCGCGGTCACGTACTCCAGCACCGCCGCCGTCACGTCGGCGTAGCCGGGCCGGTGCGGGCCGGTCCGCGGCGCGAGCCCGCCCGCATGCGAGCAGACCAGCCCGATCCGGTGCGCGGCGGCGACCTCGGCAAGCCCCGGGTCAGCGCCGCCCCAGGCGTCGTTAAGCAGGTCAGCGCCGGCGATGGCTACCGCGTCGCCCACCTCGGCCCGCCAGGTGTCGACGCTGATCACGACATCGGGATGCCGGTCCCGCACGGCCGTGACCAGGCCAGCCACCCGGCGGACTTCCTCGGCAGTGTCGACGTCGTCGCCGGGCCCGGCTTTCACCCCGCCGATGTCCACGATGTCGGCGCCGGCCGCCACCGCCCGGCCAACGGCGCCGAGCGCGGCGCCGAATTCCCGGGTAGCGCCCTGATCGAAGAACGAATCGGGCGTCCGGTTGATCACGGCCATGACGGCGAACGAGCCTGGCGACCAGTCCCGCCGCCCGAGCCGCAGCGTCCGAGCTTGGGTCACCAGCAGCAGGATAGGCGGCGCGGCCAGTGCGAAGATGACCAGATGGCCGCATGCACGCACGTGAAGAGCCTCGGCCCGGTCGAGGCACAGACCCCCGATGGCTGCGAGGAATGCCTCGCGAACGGCACCACCTGGGTGCACCTCAGGCTGTGCCTGACCTGCGGCCACGTCGGCTGCTGCGACTCCTCGCGGCACAAGCACGCCACCGCTCATCACCGCCAGACCTGGCACCCGGTGATCCAGTCGTTCCAGCCGGGCGAGGACTGGCGCTGGTGCTATGTCGACGAGGCCATCGTCTGATCACCCGGGGATAGCCGCGTGACACCCGGCGAGTCCGGGCAGAATCGGCTGCGTGCGATTCCTTAACCCGCCGCCGCCGTATGACCTGGCGTACAGCGACGCGTTCCTAGTGCCGAACCGGTCGTCGGTCGCCTCCAGGCTGGACGTCAGCCTCCGCACCTGCGATGGCAGCGGCACCACGATCCCGGTGATCTCGGCCAACATGACAGCGGTCTCCGGGCGCCGGATGGCCGAGACGATAGCCCGCCGGGGCGGCCTCGCCGTGCTGCCCCAGGACATCCCCGCCGACGTCGTCGCTGATGTCGTCGCCTGGGTGAAGAACCGCGACCTGGTATACGACACGCCGCTGACGCTCGGTCCGGACGCGACCACCGGCCACGCGCTCAGCCTGCTGCCCAAGCGGGCGCACGGAGCCGTCGTCGTAGTCACGGACGGCCGCCCGGTCGGCGTGGTGACCGACGCGGACTGCCGGGGCGTCGACCGATTCACGCAGCTCAGCCAGGTCATGTCCGCCGAGCTGTTCACGCTCCCGGCGGGCACGGATCCGGAGTGCGCGTTCAGCCTGCTGCACGGCGGCAGGCACCGGCTGGCCCCGGTCATCGATCGCGACGGCCGGTGCGTGGGCATCCTGACCCGCACCGGGGCGCTGCGCGCCACCATGTACCAGCCAGCTACCGACGATCGCGGCCGGCTGCGGGTCGCCGCCGCGCTCGGCATCAACGGCGACGTCGGCGCCAAGGCCGGGCTGCTGGCTGAGGCCGGCGCGGACCTGCTGGTCGTCGACACCGCGCACGGCCATCAGGACAAAATGCTTGACGCCCTCCGGGCAGTACGCGCCGCTGCCCCGTCGGTCCCGCTGGTGGCCGGCAATGTGGTCACGGCGGCCGGCGTCGCGGACCTGGTGGCGGCCGGCGCCGGCATCGTGAAGGTCGGTGTCGGCCCCGGCGCGATGTGCACCACGCGGATGATGACCGGGGTAGGACGCCCGCAGTTCAGCGCGGTCCTTGACTGCGCCGCCGAGGCGCGGCGGCTCGGCGCGCAGGTGTGGGCCGACGGCGGCGTCCGGCATCCGCGCGATGTCGCGCTGGCGCTCGCGGCCGGCGCGTCGAACGTCATGATCGGCTCCTGGTTCGCCGGGACCTGCGAGTCGCCCGGTGACGTGTTCACCGGCGCGGACGGCCGCCGGTACAAGGAAAGCTTCGGGATGGCGTCCGCCCGGGCGGTGAAGTTGCGGACGGCGGCCGACTCGCCGTTCGACCGGGCCCGCAAGGAACTCTTCGAGGAAGGCATCTCCACGTCCCGGATGTACCTGGACGAGCAGCGCCCCGGGGTCGAGGACCTGATCGACACCATTGCCGCCGGGCTGCGCAGCGCCTGCGCCTACGCGGGCGCAACCAGCCTGGCCGAGTTGCATGAACGGGCGGTCATCGGAATCCAGGGCGCGGCCGGCTATAGCGAGGGTATGCCGCTGCCCACGGGCTGGTAATCTGCGGGACCATGCTGAAGCTGGCCCGCCGGGCTGCCGTCCTCCTTGCCGCTGCCGGATTCCTCGCCGCCGGCCCGCCCGCCACGGCCGCTCCCGCTGCCCGCGCATCAGCCGCGAGCACCGCCGCCGCCCGCCCGGTCGCCGCGCGAGCGGCCGTCACAGCCCCCGCTCGCGGCGTGGCCGGCCATGCCGCGGCGGCCGCCGGCCCGACCAGGATCAGGGCCAGGGGCGCCGACCTGGTGAACGTCAGCGCCGGCCGCCGGCTGTGGAGCCGCAACCGTCACCGGCGCCGGCCGATGGGCAGCATCACCAAGGTGATGACCGCGCTGGTGGTGATCCGGGCCGGCCATCTGAACAGGCAAATCAAGGTCACCAGGGCCATCCCGGCCTACATCCGCAGGCATCCCGATGCCAGCAGCGCCGGGCTGCGGGCCGGCGACGTGCTGACCGCCCGGCAGCTGCTGGAGGCCATGCTGCTGCCGTCCGGCTGTGACGCTGCCCTTGCCCTGGCCAAGGCTTACGGCCCCGGCCGGGCGGCCTTCGTGCATGAAATGAACACCACCGCGCGGCGGCTCGGCATGCGCCGCACGCATTTCTCCAACTTCGACGGGATGCCGCTGCCTACCGAGCACTCGACCTACTCGACCCCGGGCGACCTGATCACCCTGGGCCAGGCCGCGATGCAGCTGGCCCCCTTCCGCCGCATCGTGCACCAGCAGACGCACGGGATCGCCCCGACCGCGGCCCATCATGGCTACCGCTGGAAGACCACCAACCTGCTGCTCGGTTCCTATCCGCGCACCGTCGGGATCAAGACCGGGTCGACGGACGCTGCCGGGTACTGCCTGCTGTTCGAGGCAACGGGCAGCGACGGCACGGTCCTCATCGGCGTCGTCCTGCACAGCACTGCTACCAACCCGATGGCCCGTTTTACCGCCGCCACCCGGCTGCTCAACTGGGGATTCGGCACCTCGGTTGCGCCGCCGCTGCGGCCGGCCGGACCGCTGCGCGACTAGCCCCTGACGCGTGCCAGGGCGGCGCTGCCGGGCCTCACGCCGCCAGGGCATGGCAGGCACGGCCGAAGCCGGCACTCGATCCGTGTCGCAGGATTACCGAGGCCTGCCCGGCATCAGCGGTCGAGGTCGTCTGCCGGATGATGCCGCGGGGAGTGAACACCTCGGTGAAGCTGTTGTCCGGATTCGCCGCCTCCAGCCGGCCGCCATGCCAGCGGCCCCGCAATGCGATCACCCAGCCGTCCGGCAGCGGCCCGGACTTGACGTTCTGCAGGTCAATGGAGGTCTTGGCGCCGTCAGTGCTCCACCAGGAATGCACCGTCCCGGACAGGTCCAGCGTGTAGACGCTGCCCCGCCTGGTGCAGATCTTCGCGGTGCCGTGCAGGACCGCCTCGTGCGGTGCGCTACGCGATGGGCGAGGGGCTCGTCGCGGCGGCCACCGCCTCTTTTGCCCAGCCGCCGATGCGGTCGAGCAGCGCGGCGTCCGCCGCGGACTCCGCATGCCCGAAACCGGGCACGATCCATAGCTCCTTCGGCTCGTTCGCGGCCTCGTACAGCTGCGTCGCGTGCTCGACGGGGAAATAGCCGTCCTGGTCGCCATGCACGATAAGCAGCGGGATCGGGGCGATCTTTGCGGCCGCATCGGCCGGCGGCACCGGCACCGGGTCCCACCGGCCCGAGCTGATCCTGGTGTTCAGCAGCTTCTTGGCGAGCAGCCGGCCGAGCCTGCGCTCCACTGCCCAGTGCACCCGCCGCATCGGCTTCGTGCCCCGGTAGTACCAGCGGCCAGGACCGCTGACCGAGACCACCGCGTCAATCCCGCCGACCAGGCCGGCGTAACGCAAGACGATCGACGCGCCCATCGAGAACCCGACGACCGCTATCCGCTGGTAGCCGAGCTCACGGGCGTAGGCGACCGCGACATCGACGTCCCTGAGCTCCCTGTCGCCGAGCGTGGACAGCCCCCCGGACCGGCCGTGACCACGGAAATCGAAGGTCACTACGCCGCCGTACCTGCTCAGCCGCCGCGCTACCCGCCAGACCGAGGGACGCTGCCAGTTCAGCGTGAATCCATGCGCGAGCACTATCCCCAGGCCCCGGTCACCGGGCAAGTGCGCGGCGTCGATCGGAACGCCGTCATCGGTTACCAGAGTATGGGCCTTCGGAACGGGTAGGGTCATGCCTCCATTCTGCGGGAGGGCGGCAGTGCCCCGGGCGGTCCGGACCGCCTCTGCGCGGTCCGGGGAGTATCCGGCGGGCAGCTGAAGTTATCTCCCGTCGCGGACACCACCAGGAAGGCGGCGAGCGATGCGCGCGATACGCGTTGACCACTTCGGCGGCCCCGAGGTCCTGCAGCCGGTCGAGACCGACGCCCCGGAGCCAGCCCCCGGCGAGGTGCTGGTGCGGGTCACCGCGGCGGGTGTCAACCCGGTCGACTGGAGCGTCAGGTCCGGCGCGGCCGGAGACCGGTTCGGCAGCCCGCCGTATATCCCCGGCTGGGACATCTCCGGCGTGATCGAGTCAGCCGGGCCTGGCACCGGCTCCTTCGCGCCCGGTGACCGGGTCTACGGGATGCCGCGGTTTCCGGCCATGGCCAGCGCGTATGCCGAGCACGTCGCCGCGCCTGCCGCGCACCTCGCGGCCTCCCCTGCCCGGATCGGCGACGTGGAGGCAGCCGGGCTGCCGCTCGCCGGGCTGACCGCGCTGCAGGTGCTTGACCTGGCTGGTGTCGTGGCCGGCCAGCGGGTTCTCGTGCACGCCGCGGCCGGCGGGGTCGGCCACCTGGCCGTCCAGCTGGCGAAGGGCCGCGACGCGCATGTGCTGGGCACCGCTCGCGCGGGCAAGCACGAGTTCCTGCGCGATCTGGGCATCGACGAGCCGATCGACTACTCCACCGGGGCCTTCGAGGACGTCGCCAAGAACGTCGACTTGGTCATCGACTCCATCGGCGGCGACAACGGCCTTCGCTCACTGAGCGTGATCCGGCCAGGCGGAATGCTGATCGTGATCCGCGGGGGTGTCAGCGCCGAGCTTGCCGCGGCGGCCGAGGCGGCCGGCATCCGGGTCGAGAAGCACCTGGTGCGCCCCGACGGGCCCGGGCTGGCCAGGCTGGCCGAATTCGTCGATGCAGGCGACCTGACAATCGCGATCGAGCAGTTGTTCCCGCTGGCCCGGGCGGCCGATGCGCACCGCAGCGGCGAAGCTGGCCGAACCCAGGGCAAGCTCGTCCTCTCGATCGCCCGATAGCGCGGGGTGGGCCTTCACAGCCAGGCGCCGGCTGCGGCAGTCTGTTGGGGTTCGTTGCCGAGCCCAACCCGCTCCCTGGAGGCACCCCATGCCCGTGCTCGACGCACTGATCGCCGCGCTGCGCGCCGCCACGGTGGAGGTCGTTGACCTGACCGCACGGCTTGAGCCGAGTACGCCGCTGATCAGGCTGCCAGCGCCATTCGGGAACACCTCGCCGTTCGCCCTGCATGAGATCAGCAGGTACGACGAGCGCGGGCCGGCCTGGTACTGGAACGACATCACCACGGGCGAGCACTCGGGCACCCATTTCGACGCCCCGGTGCACTGGATCACCGGGCGTGACGGCGAGGATGTCGCTCAGGTGCCGGTCACCAGGCTCATCGCGCCCGCCGCGGTGCTCGACTTCACCGCCGAGGCCGCCGCCGACCCGGATTTCCTCCTGGAGGTCGACCACATCAGAGATTGGGAGCGGGAGCATGGCCCGCTCCCGGCCGGCGGCTGGCTGCTGTACCGAACCGGCTGGGATGCCCGGTCACACGACCAGGATCTCTTCCTCAACGCCAACGAGACGGGGCCGCATACGCCCGGCGTCTCGGTGCGGTGCGCCCGGTGGCTGGCGCAGGAGTCACCGGTCATCGGGTTCGGGGTGGAGACGGTAGGCACGGACGCCGGGACGGCACACTCCTTCGAGCCGCCGTTCCCCTGCCACTCCGCGCTGCTCGGGGCCGGCAAGTACGGGCTCACCCAGCTGCAGAACCTGGCCATGCTGCCCGCGCACGGCGCGGTGATCATCGCGGGCCCGCTGCCGATCACCGGCGGATCCGGCAGCCCATGCCGGGCGCTTGCCCTGGTAGAGCGCTCCTGATGCTGGTCAGCGAGGCAGTCGGGACAACACTCGCTGATCTAGGCGCGGATACCGTCTTCGGCGTGGTGGGCAGCGGCAACTTTCACGTCACCAACACCCTCGTGGCGCGCGGCGCGAGGTTCGTCGCGGCGAGACATGAATGCGGTGCGGCCTGCATGGCGGACGGGTGGGCCCGGCTGGCCGGCCGGCCGGCCATCGTCTCTGTTCATCAGGGACCAGGGCTGACCAACTCGATCACCGGCATTACCGAGGCGGCCAAGAGCCGCACGCCGATGCTGGTGCTCGCCGCGGACGTGGCCGCGGCTGCCGTGCGGTCCAACTTCCGCATCGACGTCGCGTCGATCGCGACGGCCGTCGGCGCGACGCCAGAGCGCCTGCATTCGGCCGAGACCGCGGTCGCCGACGTGACCAGGGCCTACCGGACGGCCGAGCGCGAACGGCGGACCGTGGTGCTGGCGCTCCCGCTCGACGTACAGGCCGCCGAGTGCGCGCAGCCGGTGCTGCCCGGCCGGGAATCCGGCCAGATCGTGGCGAGCGTGGTAGGCGCCACGGCGATCGCGGTGGGCGCGCCGCAGGCGGAAATGGTCAGCGCGCTCGCCGCCGCGCTCGCCACGGCGAGCCGGCCCGTCTTCATCGCGGGGCGGGGCGCGCGGATCGCCGCGGCCCGGGCCGACCTGGAGCGGCTCGCAGCGGCATGCGGGGCGCTGCTCGCGACATCTGCCGCGGCCAAGGGCCTGTTCCGGGGCAGCCCATGGGATCTCGACGTGAGCGGCGGCTTCGCCTCGCCGCTGGCGGCGGAGCTGATCCGAGACGCGGACCTGGTGGTGGGCTGGGGCTGCGCGCTGAATATGTGGACTCTCCGGCACGGCCGCCTGATCGGCCCGGATGCGACGGTGATCCAGGTGGACCACGAGGCGTCCGCGCTGGGCGCGCACCGGCCGGTCGACCTCGGCGTGCTCGGCGACGTCAAGGCGACGGCGCGGGCCGTGACCAGCGAGCTGGCGGATGCAGCGCCGGGCCAGCCATTGGCCGGCTACCGCTCGGCGGCGCTGCGCGAGCGGCTGGCCAGCGAGATCCGCTGGCGCGACGTCCCGTACGCCGACGACAGCGACGGCAGCCGGATCGACCCGCGTACCCTCACGATCGCGCTCGACGATCTGCTGCCGGCGGACCGGATCGTGGCCGTGGACTCGGGGAACTTCATGGGCTACCCCAGCATGTACCTGTCCGTGCCGGACGCCGACGGCTTCTGCTTCACTCAGGCCTACCAGTCGATCGGCCTCGGGCTGGCGTCGGCAATCGGCTCGGCGATCGCACGGCCGGACCGGCTGACGGTCGCGGCGCTCGGCGACGGCGGCGCGCTGATGGGCGTCAGCGAACTCGAGACCGTGGTCAGGCTCGGCCTGCCCATGATCATCGTGATCTACGATGACGAGGCGTATGGCGCTGAGGTCCACCATTTCGGGCCGCACGGCCATCCGCTGGACGTGGTCCGCTTTCCCCCGGTGGACATCGCTGCCATCGGCCGGGGGTTCGGCTGCGAGGCGGTAACCGTGCGCCGACCAGCCGACCTCGGCCCGGTTCGCGGCTGGCTGGACGGGCCGCGCGGCCGGCCGCTGCTGATCGACGCCAAGGTGACCTCGGCACACGGCTCGTGGTGGCTGGAAGAAGCGTTCCGCGGCCACTGAGCCGCCGCCCGCTGCTCGGCACGGGCTGGTGACCGGGCTGGCGGCCGCTCGCACCCCGCAGACTAGGAGTGATCATGGAACCGCGAGACCTGGCCGAGCTTCCTTACGCGGCCGCACTGCAGCCGCATAGCGGCGGCCTGAGCCCGGACGAAGATTACGACACGGTTCATTTCGACCAGCTCGCCTTCGACGACGCATCCGCACCGAACGCGCGGTTCATGGAGTGCGCCTTCACGCAGGTGTCGTTTCAGGCAGGACAGCTCCGCCGGGCCCGCTGCACCCACGTCTGGCTGCATGACGTCCGCATGACGGGCACCGGCCTGGCCGAGACGAGCTGGCAGGACGCGACCTTCGCCGCGGCCGTCATCGCGGGCGCCGAGGCGTACGGTGCTCAGTTCCGCGACGTCACGTTCCGCGAGTGCAAGCTCGATTCGGTGAACTTCCGTGATGCCATGTTCCTGGATGTCGCGTTCGAAAACTGCCTGCTCCGCGAGGTGGACTTCGGCGGCGCGCGGCTCACCAGGGTCGCCTTCGCGAACACCCGGCTGGACAAGACTGACTTCAGCCGGGTGACCATGGACGACGTCGACCTGCGCGGCGCGGAGCTGAACATCACGATCACGCCCGACTCGCTGCGCGGGGCGATCATCACCAATGCCCAGCTCATGACCGCCGCTCCCCTGCTCGCCGAGACCCTGGGCATCGCGGTCACGGACGGCGACGGGACTCGTCCGCCCGCGGGTGCCGGATAGCCAGGCCCAAACGACGTGGATGGGACTCCGCTGTTGCTGTTGCCGCAGCGGTGTTGCTATCCAGGCTGCTGGAATCGGTGCGGGCGGGTCCGCCGGCACGTGGTGGATCGCGCGATCGCGCACCTTAGATGGTGTGCGCTCGCGCGATCCACCACCACCCGGGCGGGCGGCTCCGGCACGGGTGCCGTGTGGCTGGATCGCAGGTACATATCGACGCCGTCGCTGTTGCCGCAGCAATGTGCCATCGACGCTGCCGAGCTGCCTCGGGGAGGGCCTCGCGGTACGGCCGAACCTGACATGGAAGCAGAATCTGACCTGCCAGTGAACCCTGCCCTGCGGCGAGGCTGGGCTGCCTGCCTGGCCGGGATTCCAGGCGGGCAGCCCAGCGGGTCCGCGCAGCTGGGCTGCTGGCTTGCTTACTTGTTGACCGACTGGTCAGCGGCCAGCTCGGCGGGTTCCTCGAAGGGGCCGCCGTGTTCCAGGCCTTCGCTGAGGCCGGCGCTGACCAGGTCTTCCTCGGGCGCGTAAGCCATCTCGCCGTGTATGGCCAGGTCGCCGAGCTGAAGATCGGCCTCAGGCGCGCGCAGGCTGATGAACAGGCTGAGCCCCTTCAGGATGAGGAAGGTCACGACGGCGTCCCAGACTATAACCGTCCCGGCGGCGCCCGCCTGGATCAGCAGCTGCTTCGGATGCCCGTAGAGCAGCCCGGCCGTGGTGATGTTCGGGGACTTCCCGAGGCCCAGGTAAATGATCATGTTCGGGTCGGCGAACAGACCGACGAGCAGGCCTCCCAGCAGGCCGGCGAAGCCGTGCGTGTAGACCACGCCGAGCGCGTCATCGACCTTGTTGAACGGCCATACGTACCGCGGCAGGTTGGTCATCGCCGCCCAGACGAGTCCGGAGGCAACCAGCCCGATCACCATCGCGCCAAGGCCGTTCACGTAGCCGGCCGCAGGCGTGATCGCGACCAGGCCGCAGATCATGCCGTTGACGCCGCCGACGAACTTTGGCTTGCGTTCCCTGCTGGCGAGCATGTCCAGGATGATCCAGGTCATCATCGCGACGGCGGTGGCCAGGTTGGTGTTGATCACGGCTGCCGCGGCGTCCGCGCCGGCGAAGTACGGGTCGCCGCCGTTGAAGCCGTTCCAGCCGAGCCAGAGCAGGCCGGCTCCTACCGCGACGAAGGGCACGTTGCTTGGCGCGCCGGTCTCGCGGTCACGCCGCAGCCTTGGCCCGACCATCGCGGCCGCCACGAAGCCGGAGACGCCGGCTGCCAGGTGGATCACGTAGCCGCCGCTGAAGTCGAGCGCGCCGTGGGCACCCCACCAGCCGCCGCCCCAGAGCAGGAAGGCGTTCACGGCATAGGCGAAGGTGATCCAGAGCGGCACGAACAGCAGCCACACCTTGAAGTTGATCCGGCCGATCACGGCACCGAGCAGCAGGATGGGCGTGATGGCGGCGAAGACGAACTGGAAGTAGACGAGCGACGATTCCGGGAAGCGGAACTTCGGTATCAGCCCGTCCAGCAGCGGGATGCTGGCCTGCGCCTGCTCGCCGGCATGACCGATGACGGCTGCGGGCTTGCCGACGAAGGTCGATATCCACGGATTGCCGAAGCCCATCTTGAACGCCCAGAGCACCCAGACGATCAAGGTCAGGGAGAACGCGCTGAACACCATCATGATGGCGTTCACGGCCCACTTGCGCTGGACGAGTCCTGCGTAGAGCACTGCGAGGGCCGGGATGCTCATCAGGCCGACCAGCGTTGCCGCCGTGAGCTGCCAGGCATTGTCGCCGGCATTCAGCCAGCTCGGATAGGGAACCACTCGGGGCCTCCATGGGCTACGGCGAAGGGCTTAACCCGGGGGTGCGGCCGGCACCGGGCCCGGTGCCGGCCGACATAGCCACTTCGGTGTCCGTCAGGAACGCTTCCTGTTTCCCATGGCGGGGTTTCGGGCGCATTTCCCGGCTGTTACGCCGCAGGCAACAGAGCAGGCCAGATGGCGGCCTTTGTTAACTGCCTGTTTCGCCGCCCGCAGGCCGCCGGCGCGGTCCAGGCGGGCCGACCGCAGGCGGCTAGGACGGTCGCAGCCCTGCGGCACGGTCGCACGCAGGCGGCACGGTCGCACGCAGGCGGCACGGTCGCAGGCGGGCCTGCTGCGTGGCGGGCCTGGGACAGCCCCAGCCCGCCAGAGCCCGCCGCCCGCCGGCCAGGGCGCCAACGTGGTGAATCCCGCGATCGCTCACCTTCGGAGATCAGCGATGCGCGATTCGCACCTTCTGGGCGCGTCGTGAGGCATGTTGCTGGGCCGTTGTGAGGCATGTTGCTGGCCGCATGGGCCTGCGCGTCTGCGGGGTTTGCCCGGTGTGACCAGATCGGGGCGCCGGTAACCGGTTTTACCCGAACGTCACGTTCCTGTAACAGTGGGCACACGTGCTTGAGCTGGCCGCGCGGAAGATTTACGATCCTCACAGATCGCTTGGTAAGCGCTTACCGCCTTGGCTGGCAGCCCACTCGTGAAACCGGTGCCAGTTAAGCCGGTCATGACGGTAAGCGCTTACCCAACGGACTCAGCAAGCACCCGGCGACGGGGCAATCACCCCGCCGCCGGGACCAGTGGCCCGACGCGGTAGGCATCCGGAGGACAGCGATGGCGGAGATTCGCGACATGGCGAACTCGACGCCGACGATCTACGACGTCGCGCGGGTGGCCGGCGTCTCGATCGCGTCGGTCTCCCGGGTGCTGAACGGGCAGCGCAACCCGCGCGAGGAGACCAGGGAGCGAGTCCTGCACGCGGTAGCCGAGCTTGGGTTCGCGCCGGACGGCGCGGCCCGGGCGCTTAGTGCCCGGCTCAAGGAAGTCGTCGGGGTGGTCGTCCGGCGGGTCCCCTGGGTCGAGACGAGCGAGGGGGTCTTCGCCGACGAGGACGAGAGCCTGCAGTTCCCCGACATGATCAACCGCGGCATCGAGGTCGTGGCGCAGCGTCACGGTTTCGACCTGCTGGTCAGGTCGGTCGACGTCGGCGACCACGAGACCGGCAAGCGGATCCTCTCGCTGGCCCGCAAGAGCGACGGCATGATCCTGCACGACCGGGTACTCGAGCCGGACCAGCTCGCCCGGCTCTCCAGGCAGATCCCGATCGTCACGCTGGCCGGCGTCCCGACCGAGACCACCGCGAACGTGCGGGGCGACAACCAGACCGGAATGCGCGACCTCGCCAGGCACCTGGTAGCCGACCACGGCTACCAGACGATCGCCTACCTCGGCGGGCACGCCGACAGCCCGGACAACCTGGCCCGGCAGGAGACGATCGCGGCCGAGGTGACAAGCGCCGGGGCCACGTTCGTGGACGACCCGCGGTGGCAGGGCAACTACCTAGCCGTCGGCGGCGCCAGGGTCATCGACCGGCTGATCGATGAGCGAGCCACGCTGCCCCGGGCGATCGCCTGCGCGAACGACCAGACGGCGCTCGGCGTGATGTACGCGCTCACCGCGCACGGAATCCAGGTGCCCGGCGACGTCGTGGTGACCGGGTTCGACGACATCCCGGTGGCACGGCACCTGCGGCCGCAGCTCACCACCGTGCGCCAGCCCATCCAGGATCTCGGCGCGACCGCCTTCGAGATCCTGCACTCGATGATCAGCAACGGCCAGCCCGCCCAGCGCGATGTCGTGCTGCCGACCCGGCTGATCCGGCGGGAGAGCTGCGGCTGCCCGGCCGACCTGGCCATGCCCGCCTGGCGGATCACCGAGGGGAGACGGCAGCCATGAGGATGCTCGCCCGCAGGATCCTCTTCTACGCGATCACCGCGCTAGCGGCGGTGACGGTGGACTTCATGATTCCCCGGGTGATGCCGGGCAACCCGGTCGAGGCCTTGCTCTCGCACATGCAGGGCCAGGTCACCGTGCAGAACATCCACGCGCTTGAGGCGCAGTACGGACTCAACTCCTCCGCCGGGCTCTGGGGCCAGTACACCAACTACTGGGCGAACCTGGCGCACGGCAACCTGGGCCTGTCGACGAGCAGCTACCCGGCAACGGTGGCCAGCGTGATCAAGGGCGCACTGCCGTGGACGGTCGGCCTGGTCGGCCTGGCGACCGTGATCAGCTTCCTGCTCGGCACCCTGCTCGGCATCCTGGTGGCCTGGCGGCGCGGCAGCTGGCTGGACAGCCTCCTGCCGGCCACGACCTTCTTCCAGGCGGCGCCGTACTTCTTCATCGCCTTCCTGGCGCTGGACCTGTTCTCCACCAGGCTGGGCTGGTTCCCGTCCGGCCGCGCCTACGGTCAGCTGGACTTCCCTGGCTTTAACGGGGCTTACTTCGCCGATGTGTTAGATCACGCGGTACTACCCGCGCTGACGATCGTGCTTTGTTCGGCGGCGGGCTGGATCGTCGGGATGCGGAACGTGATGGTCACCACGATGGACGAGGACTACGTGCTGATGGCGCAGGCCAAGGGCCTGCCGAAGGGCCGGGTGATCTGGTACGCGGCGCGTAACGCGATCCTGCCCAGCGTCTCCGGATTCTCGCTGGCGATCGGCTTCGTGGTCTCCGGCGCGCTGCTGACCGAGATCGTGTTCAGCTATCCCGGGCTCGGCTTCATCCTGCTGCAGGCGGTGGGCGCGCGCGACTACCCGCTGCTGCAGGGCATCTTCCTGATCATCACCTTCGCCGTGCTTGCCGCGAATCTGGTGGCGGACTTCGTCTACCTGTTCCTCGATCCGCGAACCCGTCAGGAGGCCTGAGCGATGGCCGTCGACACCGGCGCGGGCACATCCGGCCCTGACCTGCCCGGTACCGGCATCCCCGCAATCCCCAGCACCGGCCTGCCCGGCGCGGGCATGCCAGGCACCGGCCTGCCTGCCGCACCGCTGCCCGGCTCTCTCGGCACCCCAGCGATCCTCGCCACCGGCCGCGACTGGCGGTTCCGGCTGCCGAGATCACCGAAGATCATCGTCGGGCTGGCGCTGCTGGCCGTCTTCCTGATCCTCGCCATCGTCGGCCCGCTGATCACGCCGTTCGATCCCACGGCCAGCCTGTCGACCATCAACGGGGTGCCGCAGGCCCCGTCACACACGCACCTGCTCGGCACCACCCAGCTGCAGCAGGATGTGTTCTCCCAGCTGCTGGCCGGCGGGCGGAGCACCGTCCTGGTCGCCTTCATCGCCGGGGCGGTCGCGACCGTCCTGTCGGTCATCATGGGCGTCACCGCCGGCTACATCGGCGGGCTGAGCGACGACGTCCTCTCCATGCTGGCCAACTTCTTCCTGGTGATGCCCGCGCTGCCGCTGCTGATCGTCATCTTCGGCTTCCTGCCGACCTCAAGCGGCAGCAACGACATCCTGATCGGCCTGATCATCGCGATCACCGGCTGGGCCTGGGGCGCGCGGGTGCTGCGGTCCCAGACGCTGTCCCTGCGCAACAGGGACTACGTGGAGTCGGCCCGGATCATCGGCGAGCGCCGCTGGCGGATCATCGGATCCGAGATCCTGCCCAACCTGACTCCCGTCGTCGCCTCCTCGTTCCTTTTCACCGTGCTCTACGGCGTCGGCACCTACACCGCGCTGGCCTTCCTCGCCCTCGTCAACCCGAACCACTGGAGCTGGGGCTCGATGCTCTTCTGGGCGCAGGGCGGCGATGCGGAGATCAGCGGCTACTGGTGGTGGTACGTGCCGCCCGGGCTGGCCGTTGCCCTGCTCGGCACGTCGCTTGCGCTGCTCAACTTCGGGATCGACGAGTTCATCAACCCGCGGCTGCGCGCGGCCGGGTTGTCCAGGCGCCGGGCCCGGCGCGCCGGGATGGCCGTCCCGCCGAAGCGCCCGGAGTTCGGCCTCACCCCGGTGATGCTGCCCGCGAGCGGCGGAGAGGACGAGCGATGAACGCCGTCTCCGCGGCAGCCGCCGGCCGGCCGCTGCTCGAGGTCCGCGGGCTGCGGGTGGACTACGGCATCGGCCCGGATGCCGTGCACGCCGTCGTGGCTGCCGACCTCACCCTGCTTGCCGGGCAGGTACTCGGGCTGGCCGGGGAGAGCGGCAGCGGCAAGTCCACCCTGGCGCACGCGATGACCCGGCTGCTCAGGCCGCCTGGCATCATCACCGGCGGCGAGGTGCGCTACCACCCGCCCCGGGGCAACCCCGTCGACCTGCTGGCCGCGGGCGAGGAGGACATGCGCGCGGTCCGCTGGTCGCAGATCTCGGTCGTGCTGCAGAGCGCCATGCACGCGCTCAACCCGGTGCTGCCGGTCGGCGTCCAGCTCACTGACGTGCTGCGGGCACACGTGTCGGGGATGGACCGGGCCGCGCGCCGGGTCAGGGCCGCCGGCCTGCTCGACATGGTCGGCATCCCGGCCGGGCGCCTGGACAGCTACCCGCACCAGCTCTCCGGCGGGATGCGCCAGCGGGTGATGATCGCCATGGCGCTCGCGCTTGAGCCGCAAATCGTGATCATGGACGAGCCGACGACCGCGCTGGACGTCGTTACCCAGCGGGAGATCCTCGAAGAGCTGATGGAGCTGCGGGAGCGGCTCGGCTTCGCCGTCCTGTTCATCACCCACGACCTCTCGCTGCTGGTGGAGATCGCCGACTCGATCGCCGTGATGTACGCGGGGCGGCTCGTGGAGCAGGCCACCGCCGAGGCGCTCTACCAGGCGCCGCGCCATCCGTACACGCTCGGGCTGCTGCATTCGTTCCCCGCGCTGCACGGGCCACGGCGGCAGATGACCGGCATTCCCGGGTCACCGCCCGACTTGCGGGCACTGCCGGCCGGCTGCGTCTTCCACCCCCGTTGCCCGTACGTCATGGACAGATGCAGAACGGATTCTCCCCCGCTCCGCCCGGGACCCGGGCACCGCCTTGCCGCGTGCTGGCTGCAGGACGGATCCGGGCCGGTCCCCGCCGAGCTGGCGAAGCCAGAACCTGGCGACGACGCCGTCGCCGCGCCAGCCACGGCCGGCGCCGGGAGGAGGCAGCCATGACCGAGCTCGAGACCACCGCCCGCCAGCCGCAGGCCGCACCCGTCATCCTCGAGGCGCGCGGCCTGACCAAGCATTTCGCGGTGCGCCGCGCGCCGGGTACCAGCGTGCGCAGGCGGGCCGCCGCCGGCCGGCCAGGCCGCCTGGCCCGCGGCGGCGCCGTCGTGCACGCCGTCGAGGACGTGTCGATCGCACTGCCCGAGGGCGGCATCACCGCGATCGTCGGCGAGAGCGGCTCAGGCAAGTCGACGCTTGCCCGGCTGCTGGCCCGGCTGATCAAGCCGACATCGGGCCAGCTGCTCGTCGACGGCCGGCCCGTGGCGGGCCGGGCCGGGCGGGGGTTCACCCGCCAGGTCCAGCTTGTCCTGCAGGACCCGTTCTCCTCGCTGAACCCGGTGCATGACGTGCGGTACCACCTCGCGCGGCCGCTCCAAGTGCACGGCCTGGTGCCGGCCGGGGCCAGCCTGGACGACGCCATCATCAGCCTGCTTGAGCGGGTGGCGCTCACCCCGGCCGACCAGTTCATCCGCAAGTATCCGCACGAGCTGTCCGGCGGCCAGCGGCAGCGGGTCGCCGTCGCCCGGGCGCTCGCCGTGCAGCCGCGCGTGCTGCTCGCGGACGAGCCGGTGTCGATGCTGGACGTGTCGATCAGGCTCGGCCTGCTGAACCTGCTGGGCGGCCTGCGGGACAGCGAGGGACTCACGATCCTGTACATCACCCACGACATCGCATCGGCACGGTACCTGGCCGACGTGATCGCCGTGATGTATGCCGGGCAGCTGGTGGAATCCGGCCCGGCGGGCACGGTAACGGATAACCCCACCCACCCGTACACCCAGCTGCTGGTCAGTGCCGCGCCCGATCCCGGCCGGGCCGGGCGGCCGGACCTGCGGGGCAGCGGCAGCGTGCCCAGCCTGCTCGCGCCGCCGAGCGGCTGCCGCTTCCACCCCCGCTGCCCGCACGCGATGAAGGTCTGCGCGGAAAGCGCGCCGCCGGCTATCGAGGTCGCCCCCGAGCACCTCAGCGCCTGCTGGCTGCACGCACCCGAGCACGAGCACCGGGAAGGAGACGCGATGAGCCGGCCGAGCGGATAGCGGATCTCGCTCCCGGACAGGCAGGGACGGCACCCGGCCGGCCCTGTACCGAACCACCAGTGACAGACCCCGACATGGTCATTCACGACAAGCCGGCGATGAGCCGGCCGGGCACAACGGAGTTTAGACAATGGATCACAAGATCATGAAAAGCCTGGCCGTGGCTGCCGTCCTCAGCATGGGGATAGCGGCCTGCGGCAGCTCAGGCAGCAATGGCAGCGCGCCAGCGGCGAAGCAGGGCAAGACTCTCGTCATCGAGAGCACCCCGCTGTCGCCGATGACCGACACCTTCAACCCGTACTCGCTCACCTCGACCGGCTACCTGACCAACTCGGTCAGCCTCTACAACGAGCCGCTGTACATCTTCAACACGCTGAACCCAACGCAGGCGCCGATCCCGTTCCTCGCCACCGGCACTCCCACCTGGTCGAACGCGGGCAAGACGCTCACCCTGCCGATCCGGGCCGGCGTGAAGTGGAACGACGGTAAGGCGTTCAGCGCCAGCGACGTCGCCTTCACCTTCAACATGCTCGCCAAGAACCCCAAGCTGAACACCTCCGGCGCCCCGGTCGTCACCAGCGCCACCGCGGCTAGCCCGACGTCGGCGACGCTCAACTTCGCCGCGCCGCAGTACGCCAACCTGTTCTCGATCGGCCAGGTTTACATCGTGCCGCAGCACATCTGGCAGTCCGTGCAGGACCCGGCTACATTCGGGGACCCGAATCCGGTCGGCACCGGCCCGTACATGCTGGACAAGTTCTCCCCGCAGGGCTACACGCTCAAGGCCAACCCGAATTACTGGCAGACCCCGCAGGGCTACACGCTCAAGGCCAACCCGAATTACTGGCAGAAGAGCAAGGTGCACGTCCCGGAGATCGACTTCCCCTCCTACAACACCAACGCCAACCTCGTCCCGCCGATCGCGAACGGCCAGATCGACTGGGCAGGCAACTACGTGGCCGGGATCCAGAGCAACTACCTGTCCAAGAGCCCGGACAACCACACCTGGTTCGGCAAGGAGCCATTCTTCAGCGACAATAACGTGGTCGGGCTCTGGCTGAACGTCACCAAGGCACCGCTGAACGACGTGGCGGTCCGGCGGGCGATCAGCGTGGCGATCAACCGGCAGCAGCTGTCCAGCCAGGCCGAGACGGGCTACGAGCCGGTGGCTACCTCATCGAGCGGGCTGATGCTCCCGGCCCACAACAGCTTCCTTGACTCGTCGCTGGCGAACGATCTGCCACCGACCGGCGACGCGGCCAAGGCCGCCTCGATACTCAAGGCCGACGGCTGGGTCAAGACGGGCGGCAAGTGGACCAAGAACGGCAAGAAGCTCAGCTTCTCCATCGAGGACCCGGTCCCCTACACCGACTACTACACCGGTGCCCAGCTCATCGTCCGCCAGCTGAACGCGATCGGCTTCGACGCAAAGGTCGACGGCAAGGGGAACCCGACGGTCTGGGCCGGTGACGTCGCCAACGGCACCTTCGACGCGACCATCCACTGGAGCAACCAGGGCAATAATCCGTACTTCTTCTACTCCAACTGGCTGGACAAGACGCTCAGCGCGCCCGTCGGCAAGCCGGCCGCCGGGGACTTCGGGCGATTCAACAGCCCGCAGGCGCAGGCCGCGCTCACCCAGTTCGCCAGCACCAGCAGCAGTACCACCCAGGCGCAGGCCATCACCAAGCTGGAGAACGTCATGTCCAGCCAGGTGCCCATCGTCCCGCTTATGTACGGCGGCGCCTGGAGCGAGTACTCAACCAGGAACTACACCGGGTGGCCGTCGGCCAGCAACCCGTACATGGTTCCGGTGCCCAACATTCCCTACCTGGAGTACACGCTCCTCCAGCTCAAGCCGGTCTCGTAACCAGCGCGCCGGCGGAGCGAAGAACGACTACTGCCGACATGACAACCCATCATGACGGGCGGACCCCGCCCGGCCGGATTCCCGGCCGGGCGGGTGCCCCGACAGCCAGGAATGCGCAGGGCACGCAATGACTACGGGCTCACTCAACACCGCGGCGACCACCGATCCAGCCGAGGAGCAGAGCCTAGTGGCCGTGCTCTCGGTAGCGGAGAAGGTGCTCCTGCTGACCGGCGCCGACAGCTGGCGCACCCAGGGCGCCAAGGCAATCGGCCTGCGGCCGATGACCACATCGGACGGGCCGGCCGGGGTCCGCGGCGTCATCAAGGACGAGCGCAGCCCGTCTTCATGCCTGCCCTGCCCGTCCGCGCTCGGCGCCACCTGGGACACCGGGCTGGTGTACGAGCTGGCGGCCGCGCTGGGCGCGGAGGCCAGGAGCAAGGGCGTCGACGTGCTGCTCGGGCCGACCATCAACCTGATGCGAACACCGCTCGGCGGCCGGGGCTTCGAGTGCTTCGCCGAGGATCCGGTGCTGACCGCGGAGATCGCGGTGGCGTACGTCCGCGGCGTGCAGGAGGCCGGCGTGGCGACGACGGTCAAGCACTATGTCGGAAACGACTCGGAGACCGACCGGTGGAACTACGACGCGCGCATCACCGAGCGGGTACTGCGCGAGCTTTACCTGGCCCCCTTCGAGGCCACCGTGCGCGACGCGGGCACGATGCTGGTGATGGCCGCGTATAACAAGGTCAACGGGCTGCCGATGACCGAGAACGAGCGCCTGCTCAAGGACGTGCTCAAGGGCGAGTGGGGCTTCGACGGCGTCGTCACGTCGGACTGGCACGCCGCGCGCAGCACGGCGGCGACGGCGCTCGCCGCGCTCGACCTCGCCATGCCCGGGCCGCACGGGCCGTGGGGTGACCTGCTCACCCGTGCCGTCGCGGACGGCGCGGTCCGGCCCGAGGTGCTGGACGACAAGGTCATCCGCCTGCTCCGCCTCGCCCGCAGGGTCGGCGCGCTCGGCGGCAGCGCGGATCCCCCCGGCCAGCCGGCCGGGGCCGAGGCCCAGCTCATCGATCCCCGGCTGCTGCGCCGTGCGACGGCAGCATCGCTCGTGCTGCTCCGCAACGAGCAGGAGGCGCTGCCGATTCGCCCGGACGCGGTCGGCAGCATCGCCCTGCTCGGCCCGAACGCCTTCCAGCCGACCATCCAGGGCGGCGGCAGTGCTGGCGTGGTGCCGGTCAGCGTATCCACGCCGGAAGGCGCCCTCCGCGCGGCCGTCGTCGGCCAGGCGGAGATCATCACCGCGGCAGGCTGCCAGACCTGGGTGATGGTGCCCGAGCCGGCCGCCGGATCACTGCGTGACCCAGACACCGGCGAGCCCGGCCTGCGGCTGGAGTTCCGTGCCGCCGACGGCACGCTGCTCAGCAGCGAGCACCGCACCTCGACGTCGCTCGCCTGGTGGGATGGCGTGCCGCCGGGTATCGGCTGGGGCGAGAGCGGACGGATCGTGCTGCTCGCCAGCTTCCTGCCCGGCAGCGGCGGGCCGTACCTGGTCGGCGCGGCGGGGGTCGGGCGGCTGACGATAGCGATCGACGGCGGCACCGTCGCCGACGAGCCAACCCGCGTCCCTGCGGACCCGGTGGAGGCGATGACCCGGCCCGGCGAGGTGCGTGCCGCCGTCACGCTCGAAGCGGGCCGCCAGACGCAGGTCCGGCTTGAGTTCAGGCCCGCCGCTGACGGCGAGGGCCCGCTCGCGGTCCGCCTCGGCATCGCGCCCGCGGTGGACGAGGACAAGCTGCTCGCGGACGCCACGGCGGCGGCCAGCCGGGCCGAGGCCGCCATCGTGGTCGTCGGCTCCGCCGCGATGACGGAGAGCGAGGGCTTTGACCGGAGCACCCTGGTGCTGCCGGGGCGGCAGGACGAGCTCATCAGCCGGGTCGCGGCCGTGAACAGCAGGACCGTGGTCGTGGTGAACGCCGGGATGCCGGTGCTGATGCCGTGGGCCGGCCAGGTGGCCGCCGTGCTCTACGCCTGGCTGCCCGGCCAGGCGATGGGCGAGGCTCTGGCCGATGTCCTGTTCGGCGATGCCGAGCCGGGCGGCAGGCTGCCGGTCACGCTGCCGGCCAGCGAGGCAGACTGCCCGGTGCTGCATGCGGTACCGCGCGACGGTCAGCTCAGCTACGACGAGGGACTGCTCATCGGCTACCGCGGCTATGACGCGGCGGGAGTCGCCCCGGAATATCCGTTTGGCCATGGTCTTGGCTACACGAGCTGGGCTTATGAGTCGCTGCGGACGACCGCCGGCAGCCTGGCGCCTGGCGATGACCTTGAGCTGGTCGTGACGGTCCGGAACACCGGCACGCGGCCGGGACGCGAGATCGTGCAGGCCTATGTGGCCGGGCAGCCGGATGACGAGACCAGGCCAGTCCGCGCCCTGGCCGCGTTCGGGATCGCGGCGGCCGAGCCGGGTGAACTGGCGGAGGTGCCCTTGCGGGTGCCTGCCAGGGCGTTTGCCCGCTGGGACGCCGAGACCGGCGGCTGGGCCTGGCCGCGGGAGCTGTTCACGGTACATGTCGGCAGGTCGTCGCGTGACCTGCGGCTGTCCGCGCCCGTGACGGCCGCCTGAGCGGCCGCCTGGCTGGGAACATGCTTGCCAGGCGGCTACGGGCCCGGTTCCCCCTCTCCTCCCCCACGGGGGGGCCGGGCCCCGCTGCTATCCGGCCTGGGCGTCGGCGGGCGGCTCGTTCGCCGCAGCGGGCGCGACAAGCTCCACCTCGAAGCCATCATCGTTCTCCAGGTAGGCCGCATAGTGCTGGTCGCCGCCCGCATGCGGGTGGCGGTCGGCGAACATCAGCCGCCAGCCGTTGCGCTGTGCGTCCGCGGTCAGCTCATCCAGCATGGCGGGGGTGGCGACGTGGAACGCGAGATGATTCATCCCCGGCCGACAGCGGTCATGACGTAGCGCGGTACGGGCCGGCGACTGCTCGACCACAATGTAGGTGGGCCCGGACCGCCAGCTCTGGCCTGCTGGCCAGTCCTGGAACGGCTTATAGCCGAGCGATGCCAGCAGCCAACCCCAGCTAGCCACTGCGCGGTCAAGGTCCGGCACCCAGAGCTCGACATGATGCAGCGTCCCGTGCTGAGCGTGATCCATCTGGATAGCATGCCGCCAAGGTCCGGGCATTGCCCCGGTTTGCCAGCTTTCCCGCCGGTAATCCGCGGCCGTCCATGATCGGCTTCTCCCGGATCCACGGAAACAGTGCCTGCTGGTCGGCGAGTGGCAGGTGGATTAGGGCATACAGGGAGACCACCGCGTCGAGTTCCTGCCAGAAACCGGAGCTTGGTCGAGGCAGCCGGTGCGCGGCGCGAACTGGCGGCGCGTCCGGCCCGTGCTGCGAGAATGCGATCATGCAGACTAGGCGTGACTCCCCGCTGGCCGGCTCACCTGGCTCGATCCTTTCGATTGGTTCGAGCGGGTCAATCCTGTCGATCGGCTGCACCGGCTCGATCCTGTCGATCGGCTCCGCGGGGTCGATCCTGTCGATCGGCTCGGCTGGCTCGGTGGCCTCCGTACTCTCGGTCGGCTCGGCCGGGAGCGTCGGCTCGGTATTGTCCGGCTTGTCCTTCTTGTCCATCCTGGCGTGGCGATCCAGGCGGGCGATTGCGCCCGGCCGCCGCCAAGGCCGGTGAATGTGCACATTCGTAGGGGCGGGTGCCTGGCAAGGTGCGCATCCATCGGGCTGGATCACCGTCGATGGGCGGGCCGTCGGCCAGCCGTAATGGCCGCGCCGGGCTAGGGCACAGCGTCCTCGATCCGGCGCTGGATCTTGTTCATGCCGCGCAGCCACCGGTCAGTCTCGGCGGCCCGCCCGGCGTACATCGCCGCGACCTCGGGATGCGGCAGGATAAGGAACCGGCCGTCGGCGATCCCCTTGAGCACCGTGTCGGCCACCGCCTCGGGCGTGATGACCGAGTCGCCGAGCACGAGCTCGGCACCGGGATCGCTGCCGTCCAGCATCCCGGTACGGACGCCCTGCGGGCAGATCGCCTGGACGGTGAGCCCGCGGTGCGCATAGGTGAGCGCCATCCACTCGGCGAACGCCAGCGCCGCGTGCTTGGTCACCGAGTACGACACCGTGCCGGGCATCGCCAGCAGGCCGGCCGCGGACACCGTGCAGATCAGGTGCCCGCTCCCCCTGGCCAGCCACGGATCGATCAGCAGCCGGGCAGCCCGGACGTGCGCCATCACGTTGACCTGCCAGGACGCGTCCCAGTCCGCCTCGGCCGTCTCGGGGCCGCCGCTCCGCACGATCCCGGCATTGGCGCAGTAGATGTCGAACTCGCCGAGCGCGTCCCTGGCGCTGGCGATCAGCGCGGCGACACCGGCGGAGGACGCGGCGTCCCCCGGCACAGCCGTCGCCCCGCACGAGGCGGCGACAGCCGATGCGGCCTCGGCATTGATGTCGTTCACCACCACCCGGGCACCCTCGTCGGCGAACCTGCGGGCCAGCGCCGCGCCGATCCCGCTGCCGCCGCCAGTGACCACGATCCCTGCGTTATGCACGGAATTCATCGTGCGCCTCCGCGCGCCCCGGCGGCCGGTGCCGCCCAGCTTCCGCCCGCAGGAGGCGCCGGGAGATCGGCGAGCCAGGCCAGCGACGCGCGGTGCCGGTCCGGGGTGCCGAACCCGATCGAGGCGCTCATCGCCCGCTTCAGGTACAGGTGCGCCGGGTGTTCCCAGGTGAAGCCGATGCCGCCGTGCAGCTGGATGGACTCCTGGCTGGCCTTGACCGCGATGTCGCCGCAGGCCGCCTTGGCCAGCGCGACCGCGACTGGGACGTCCGGGTCGCCGGCCGCGAGGCAGGCGGCCGCGTACCTGGCGGCCGCCCGGGCCTGGGTCACGCCCACCCACAGGTCGGCGAGGCGGTGCTTGAGCGCCTGGAACGAGCCGACCGGGCGGGCGAACTGCCGCCGCTCCTTGAGGTAGCCGACGGTCATCTGCACGCACTTGTCGGCCAGGCCGAGCTGCTCGGACGCGAGCATCGCCGCGCCCGCGGTCAGCGCGGCAGCCGTCGCGCGCTCGGCGGACTCGCCAGCCGCGATCTGCCGGGCCGCGGCACCGTCCAGCGTGAGGTCGCACAGCTGCCTGGTCATGTCCAGTGACACCACGGGAGTCCGGGTAACGCCCGGATCGGCGGCGGACACCGCGTACAGCCCGAACGGCACGCCGTCGGCCGGGACGAGCAGGACATCGGCCGGGAGCGCGTCGATCAGCCCGGTGACCGTCCCGCTGAGCCGGTACACCCCTGCCGGGTCACCGTCCCGCAGCGCGCCCACCCTGACCGTGGCGGCATGCCCGGCCCCGGGAAAGACCGCGAACGACACCGCAAGCGCAGCCGTCGTCGTCCCGGCCGCCAGGCCAGCCAGTAGCTCATCGGCATCGGCAGCCAGTGCGGCAGCGGTGGCAACGACGGCACTGCCAAGATAGGGAACGGAGGCGACGGACCGCCCGATTTCCTCGGCTACGACTGCCGCCTCGCGGTATGTCGCGCCCGCCCCGCCGTGCGATTCACCGATGAGCAGCCCGGCACAGCCGAGGTCGGCGGCAAGAGTGTGCCACAGCCCGGTGTCATAGGTCTCGTCCGTCTCGGTCCTGGCCAGCACGGCGGCCGGGCGCGCCCGGTCGTCGAGCAGGGAGCGGACGGCTGCCCGCAGTTCGTTCTCGGTCTGTGCTTGCTGAGTTACCGGGGTCACCGCGGCAGGTCCTTCCATGGCACGTCCTTGTCCAGCCGGATCTCCGGCGGGAGGCCCAGGACCCGTTCGGCGATGATGTTGCGCAGGATCTCCGAGGTGCCGCCCTCGATGGAGTTCCCGCGGGCGCGCAGGTACCGGTAGCCCGGGTCGCGGCCGTAGAAGTTCGCCCCCTCGGGCCTGCGCATGGTCCAGTCGTCGTATCGCAGTCCGTCCTCGCCGGACAGCTCGACCTCGAACTCGGAGATCTCCTGGTTGAGCCGCGCGAAGACCAGCTTGGCGGCGGATCCCTCCGGGCCGGGCTGGCCCGCGGCGAGCTGCTGGCGGAGCCGGCCGCCCGCCAGCCGGGCGACCTCGGCGTCCGCCCACAGCCGCAGCAGCCGGTCATGCGTGCCCGGCGTGCGGAGCGCGGGCTGCTTGCGCCAGGCCCGCGCGGCGGAGCCGATCATGCCGCCCTCACGCGGGATCGCCGCGCCGCCGATGGCGACCCGCTCGTTCATCAGCGTCGCGGTGGAGACCTGCCAGCCCTGGCCGACCTCCCCGATCCGGTCGGCGTCGGGGATGGGCACATCGGACAGGAAGACCTCGTTGAACTCCGCCTCCCCGGTGATCTGGCGCAGCGGCCTGACCTCGACCCCTGGCGCGGTCATGTTGACGGCGAAGTAGGTCATGCCCTGGTGCTTGGGCACGTCGGGGTCGGTGCGGGTGACCAGCAGCCCCCAGCGGGCCAGGTGCGCCGAGGACGTCCAGACCTTCTGGCCGGTGACGGCCCAGCCGCCGCCGGAGTCGCGGACCGCGCGGGTGGCCAGGCCGGCCAGGTCGGATCCGGCGCCGGGCTCGCTGAACAGCTGGCACCAGATTTCCTCGCCCGTCCACAGCGGCCGGAGCCAGCGCCGCTGCTGCTCTTCGGTGCCGTGCGCGAGGATCGTGGGGGCTGCCATGCCCAGGCCTATCCCGATCCGCTCCGGGTTGTTGCCCGGCGCGCCGGCGGCGGTGAACTCGGCGTCCACGGCCGACTGCAGCGCCCGCGGCAGGCCCTGGCCGCCGAGGCCGGGCGGGTAGTGCACCCAGGCGAGCCCGGCATCGAACCTCGCGCGCAGGAAGTCGAGCCTGGGCGTGGCGGCCGGGTCGTGCGCCGCCAGGAAGTCGCGGACCTGGCCGAGCAGGTCGTCCGCGGGCAGTGCCGGGCCGGTGCCGCCGGCGCCGTTTCCTGCCCCGTCTAGCACAGCGGCCCGCCCGCCACGTAGATCACCTGGCCGGAGACGAAACCGGCGCCCTCGCTGGCCAGGAACGACGCCAGGTGCGCCACGTCGTCCGGCTGGCCGACCCGGCCGACCGGAATCTGGGCCGCGGCGGCCTTCTGGAAGTCTTCGAAACCCACGCCGATCCTGGCCGCCGTCGCCGCCGTCATGTCGGTGGCGATGAACCCCGGCGCGATCGAGTTGGCGGTGATGCCGAACTTGCCGAGCTCGATCGCCAGCGTCTTGGTGAAGCCCTGCATGCCAGCCTTGGCCGCGGAGTAGTTGGCCTGGCCGCGGTTGCCCAGGGCGGAACTTGACGACAGGTTGATGATCCGGCCGAACCGCTGGTCGACCATGTGCTTCTGGCACGTCTTGCTCATCAGGAACGAGCCGCGCAGGTGCACGCCGAGTACCGTGTCCCAGTCGTCCTCGGTCATCTTGAAGAGCATGTTGTCGCGGATCAGGCCCGCGTTGTTGACCAGCACGACGGGCGGGCCGAGCTCGGCCGCGACCTTGGCCACCCCGGCCGTGACCTGGTCCGCCTGGCTCACGTCGGCGCCGACGGCGACCGCGCGGCCGCCCGCCGAGGTGATCGCGTCGACGACGGCGGCGCAGTCGTCCTCCTTCAGGTCGAGCACGCCGACGACGAGCCCGTCAGCGGCAAGGCGGCGGGAGATGGCTGCGCCGATGCCCCGCGCGCCACCGGTGACGATGGCGACTCGCTGTGCTTCGTCTGGCATGTATTCCTCCTGCTGCTAGCTGTGGGATTTCAGCTCGCGCCAGGCGAGCGAGCGCTTGTGCACCTCGTCGGGCCCGTCGGCGAACCTGAGCGTGCGGGCGCTGGCCCACAGGTGCGCGAGCGGGGTGTCCTGGCTGATGCCGGCCGCGCCGTGCGCCTGGATCGCCTTGTCGATCACCCATTCGGACATCGCCGGCGTGACGATCTTGATGGCCTGGATCTCGCGGTGCGCGCCCTTGTTGCCGACGGTGTCCATCAGCCAGGCGGTCTTCAGCACCAGCAGCCTGGCCTGCTCGATCCGGACCCGGGACTCGGCGATCCAGTCCTGGATCACGCCCTGGGCGGCCAGCGGCTTGCCGAACGCGGTGCGGCCGCTGACCCGACGGCACATCAGCTCCAGGGCGCGCTCGGCCGCCCCGATCTGGCGCATGCAGTGATGAATCCGGCCGGGGCCCAGCCTGGCCTGCGCGATCGCGAAGCCGTCGCCCTGGCCCGCGATCAGGTTGGCGGCGGGCACCCGCACGCCGCTGAACTCCACCTCGGCATGCCCGCCGTGCGTCCCGTCGGTGTAGCCGAACACGCGCATGCCGCGCTTGACGGTCACGCCGGGCGTGTTTGTCGGGACCAGGATCATGGACTGCTGCCGGTGCCGTTCACCGTCCGGATCGGTCTTGCCCATCACGATGAGGATCTCGCAGCGCGGATCCATGGCACCGGACGCCCACCATTTCAGGCCGTTGATGACGTAGTCGTCGCCCTTGCGCTCGATGCTGGTGGCGATGTTGCTGGCGTCCGATGAGGCGACGTCCGGCTCGGTCATGCAGAACGTGGACCTGATCGTGCCGTCGAGCAGCGGCCTGAGCCAGCGGTCCTGCTGCTCGGGAGTGCCGAACTCGGCGAGGACCTCCATGTTGCCGGTGTCCGGCGCGGCGCAGTTCATTGCCTCCGGCGCGATGGCCGGGCTGTGGCCGGTGATCTCCGCCAGCGGCGCGTACTGCAGGTTGGTCAGCCCGCCGCCGCCCGGGTGCTTCGGCAGGAACAGGTTCCACAGCCCGCGGCTGCGCGCCTCGGCCTTCAGCTCGTCGATCACCGGCGGCCGCTCCCAGGTCCGGCCGGCCGCCGCGGCATCGGCGACCTGCTCGGTGAAGACCTGCTCGGCGGGGTAGACGTGGGAATCCATGAAGGCGAGCAGCTGATCCCTGAGCTGCTCGGTGCGTGCGTCGTATGCGAAGTCCATGCCGCCTCCCGACGAGTCCGGACCAGACTATCTACCGGCCGGTACGGCTCAACGCTACGGCCAGCCATGGCATTGGTCGAGACGATCCGCGGCCCGATAAGCGCGGGTTTGCGCCCCGGGGCGCGGTGCGGCCGCGGCCGCGGGGTTGCCTGCGCCGCCGGGCTCAGTAGCGTGTCCGCTGTGAGCCGCATTGATGAAATCGCCGACCGCTACGTCGACCAGGCCGCCGAGCTGGACCCGGTATCTGCCACCGCGGTCGGGGTGGCCGGCTACGACGACCGGATGACCGACCTGAGCCCGGCTGGCTTCGCGGCCCGCGCCGAGCTCGACCGCGGCACCATCGCGGCCCTGAACGAGGCTACGGCAGCCGGCCAGCGCGAGCGGGTGGCCAAGGCGGCGATGCTGGAGCGCCTCGGCCTGGCCGTCGAGCAGTACGACGCCGGTGACGTCACCAGCCAGCTGGACGTCATCGCCAGCTGGGTGCAGGGCGTGCGCCAGGTCTTCGACCTGATGCCCGCCGACGGTGAGCAGGCGCAGCGCAACATCGTGGCCCGGATGGCCGCGGTGCCAGTGGCATACGCGGGGCTGCGGCAGACCTACGCCGAGGCGGCGCGTCGCGGCCTGGTGGCCGCCGCCCGCCAGGTCACCGCCTGCGCGCGGCAGTGCGCCGACTGGTCGGCGCCGGGCAAGGATTTCTACGGCACGCTGGCCGGCCGCATCCGGGCGGCCGGCTCGCTGCGCGCGGAGCTTGACCAGGCAGCCGCGGCCGCCAGGGCCGCCACGGCCGAGCTCGGCCGGTTCCTGGAGACCGAGCTGCTGCCGCTGGCGCCGCAGCGCGACGCGGCCGGCCGGGAGCGGTACGCCCGCGCCTCGCGCAACTTCCTCGGTGCCACGATCGACCTGGACGAGGCGTACGCCTGGGGCTGGGACGAGGTAAAGCGGATAGAAGCCGAAATGGGGCGGGTGGCCGGCCAGATCGTGCCTGGCGGCACGGTGGCGGACGCCGTCGCCGCGCTCGATGCCGATCCGGCACGCCGGATCACCGGCCGGGACAACCTGCGCGCCTGGATGCAGGAGTTCGCGGACAGCGCGATCACCGAGCTGGACGGCACCCATTTCGACATCCCGGCGCCCGCTCGCCGCATCGAGTGCATGATCGCCCCGACCAGCACTGGCGGGATCTACTACACGCCGCCGAGCGAGGACTGGGTCCGGCCGGGCCGGATGTGGTGGGCGGTGCCGGACGGCGTCGACGAGTTCTCCACCTGGCAGGAGGTCACCACGATCTATCACGAGGGCGTGCCCGGTCATCACCTCCAGTGCGCGCAGGCCACCTTCCTGAAGGACCGGCTGAATCGCTGGCAGCGGCTGATGTGCTGGGTGTCCGGGCACGGCGAGGGCTGGGCGCTGTACGCGGAGCGGCTGATGGAGGAACTCGGCTACCTCGCCGATCCCGGTGATCATCTCGGCATGCTGGACGCGCAGCTGCTCCGGGCGGCGCGGGTGGTAGTCGACCTGGGCGTGCACCTGCAGCTGCGGATCCCGGCGGACTCGGCCTGGCACCGCGGCGAGCTCTGGGATGCCGGCCTGGCCTGGGAATTCCTGCGCTCCCGGGTGCAGACTGACGACGACAGCCTGCGTTTCGAGCTGGACCGGTATCTCGGCTGGCCGGGGCAGGCCCCGTCGTACAAGCTCGGCGAGCGGATCTGGCTGCAGGCGCGCGAGGATGCCCGCCGCCGCCAGGGCGCGGGCTTCGACCTCCGGGAGTTCCACCGCCAGGCGCTGGCCCTCGGCTCGCTGGGCCTGGACCCGTTGCGCGACGCGCTGGCCCGCCTCTAGCCAGGCCAGGACTACTTCAGCAGCAGGCCGCTGATCCGGCGGCCGGCCAGGTAGAGGCCGCCGAGGCCCATGATCGCCAGGTAGGCCGCCGACCAGAGCAAGGCCGGCCCCACCACGCCGAGGGTGAGCCCGCGGAGCAACACGACCCCCTGGTACAGCGGGGTGCACTCGACGAAGACCTGGATCGCCCTTGGGTAGACGCTCAGCGGGTAGAACGTGGTGGAGAACAAGAACATCGGCAGCGTGGCCAGCGTCACGAACTCGAAGTGCTGCCAGCTGCGCATGTAGGTGGTCGCCGCCATCCCGGTCGCCGCGAAGGCGAAGCCGATCAGCAGCGCGGTCGGCAGCGCCAGCACCGCCCAGCGCGAGTGCACCAGGCCAAGGGCCAGCATCACGATCATGAACGCCGCGCCGTACAGTCCGCCGCGCAGCAGCGCCCAGCTGATCTCGCCCAGCGCGATGTCGCCCGAGCGCATCGGGGTGGCGAGCGCGGCGTCGTAGAACTTGTTGTACTTCAGCCGGAAGAAGACGTTGAAGGTCGAGTCGAAAACCGCCCCGTTCATCGATGCGGTGGCCAGCAGCGCGGGCGCGACGAAGCTGGCGAAGCCGACCGGGCTGCCGTCCGGGCCGGCCACCTGGCCGACCAGCTTTCCGAGCCCGACGCCGATCGACAGCAGGTAGAACAGCGGCTCGAAGAATCCGGAGACCAGGATCAGCCAGGCGTGGCGGTAAACGCGGGCGTGCCGTTCGACCAGATGACGGCTGGCGCGGCCGCCGAGGGATCCGCGCGCCAGCCAGGCCACCGGCAGCACCCGCAGCGGCAGCTGCCTGATGCCCGGCAGGCGGGCGCTAGACATAGAGCCGCCGCCGGTAGGTCCGGTGGCCGACGACGATTCCGGCGCCGGCCAGCACCGCCAGGTAACCCACGTGCAGGAGCGCCCCGCCGGCCGTGGCCGTGCCCAGGCTCAGCGACCGGCACAGCGCGACCCCGTGCCACAGCGGCGTTGCGTAGGCGATCGGCCGCGCCCAGCCGGGCAGCTGGGAGACCGGGAAGAACGTGCCGGAGAACAGGAACAGCGGGATCATGCCGAACCTGAAGATCAAGGCGAATGAGGTGTCCTTCAGCACCGTGATCGCCCAGGCCTCGATCGGGATGGCGAACGCGAGGCCGGTGAGCATGGCGACCGGCAGCGCGGCCAGCACCCACAGGGAACTGACCGCGCCAAAGGCGGTCATCACGGCGATGAACACAGCGCAGTTCATCGCCAGCCGCAGCGTCGTGAACAGCAGGTGCCCGTGGAACAGGTCCGATGGCCGCAGCGGCGTGGCCGTCGCCGCGTAGTAGGTGCGCCGCCACTTCACCGACCCGAGCACCGGGTAGGTGGACTCGCCGATCCCGGTCTCCATCCCCGCCGCGGCCAGCAGGCCCGGCGCCAGGAAGGCCAGGTAGCTGATCCCGCCGAGCTTGGCGGATCCGTGCTTGTTCACCAGCGTGCCGAGCCCGATGCCGATGGCACCCAGGTACAGCAGCGGGTTCAGCACGCTGGAGTAAATCGTGCCGCGCCAGGTCCGGCGGTAGTTCGTCATCCAGTGCCGGAACTCCCGCACGGCGAACGACCAGCGGGACGCGCGCACGGCCGCCGCCCTGGCGGCTGGCGCATGCGGGGCGGCCGGGGCGCGAGCGACCACTAGTCCTCCAGCCGCCGGCCGGTGAGCCGCAGGAACACGTCTTCCAGCGTGCTGCGGCGAACCAGGGAGGTCAGCGGCTCAAGGCCGAGGTTGCGGACGGCAGTGAGCGCGACGTCTCCGTTTGGTATGTAAAGCAGTATCCGGTCCGCGAGCACCTCGGTGCGCTCAGCGCGTACGTCAGCCAGCTTCTCCGCCGCCTGCTCGTGCTCGTCCGGGTCGAACCGCAGCTCAAGCACCTCGGCGGTCGAATACCGCTCGATCAGCTCGCGCGGCGAGCCGCCGGCCGCGATCTTGCCGCCGTCCATCACCACCAGCCGGTCGCAGAGCTGCTCGGCCTCGTCCATGTAGTGCGTGGTCAGGACGAGCGTCACGCCGCGTTGCTTGAGCCGGAACAGCCGGTCCCAGACCACGTGCCTGGCCTGCGGGTCCAGGCCGGTGGTCGGCTCGTCGAGCAGCAGGATCTCCGGTTCGTTGATCAGCGAGCGGGCGATCGTGAGCCGCCGCTTCAGGCCGCCGGACAGCGGCTCCACCTCGTCGTCCCCGCGGTCGGTCAGCTGCACGAAGTCCAGCAGCCGCGCGGTGCGCTCGCTGATCACGTCGCGAGACAGGCCGAAGTAGCGGCCGTAGATGAGCAGGTTCTCCCGCACGGTCAGCTCGACATCGAGCGTGTCCTCCTGCGGCACCACGCCGAGCCTGGCTCTGATCCGCGGGCCGTCGGCGACCGGGTCAAGCCCGAGGATCGTCAGCTCTCCCCCGGTCGGCGGGGAGACGCAGCCGATCATGCGCATCGTCGATGACTTACCCGCGCCGTTCGGCCCGAGGAAGCCGAACGCCTCGCCGCGGCGCAGGTCAAAGTCAATCCCGTCGACCGCCGTGAACTCCCCGAACTTCTTCGTCAGGCCTCGGGCGCGAATGAGATCTTCGGGACCAGGCACGCTGGCGAGGCTACCTGGCGGTGCTGACATCCCCCGAACGGTTTTCTTCCCCGCTGCTGCGGTGCGCCGCACTCGCGCGGCTGGCACACGGTAGCCTCGCTGTCATCGCTCCCGGCAGAGCGCGGCGGGGAACCAGGGCAGGGAAGGCGGCCAGGTGAGCTTCACTCGTGAGCTCTACGAGCGGTTCCGGCACCTGATTCACGAGCTCGCGAAGTTCGGGATAGTCGGCGGCATCGCCTTCGTCATCACCGACGGCGGCACCAACCTGCTGCACGTGCAGGCACAGCTCGGCCCGCTCACCTCCAACACGCTGGCGACCATCGTCGCGACGGCATTCTCCTTCATCGGCAACCGGTGGTGGACGTTCCGGCACCGGGAGCGGACCGGGATGCCGCGCGAGACCGTCATGTTCTTCATGATGAACGGGGTCGGCCTGCTGATCCAGCTGGCCTGCATCGGCTTCACCTACTATGCGCTCGGCTTCACCGACCACCTGAGCTACAACATCGCGCTGATCATCGGGATCGGCTTCGGCACCCTGTTCCGCTTCTGGTCGTATCGCAAGTGGGTGTGGGCCGCCTCGCAGGCCGCCGCGCCGCCGCCGCGCGTGCTGGTGAAGGGCCCGGCCGGGCCGAAATGAGCAGCGGCGCCGGGTGGCGCCGTCACGGCTCGAACCGCGCTGAACCGCGCTAGACCGCGCAGCGGCCTGCCGCGGCTGAGTTCGCGACCAGGCGGGTGACCGGCTGGGCCAGCGCCGCCGCAGCCTGCGCCGGGGTAAGCTTCCGCACCGCGACCAGGCGGCCGAGCACGTGCGCCTCACGTTGCCTCGCCCGGCCCGGGTGCTGGCGGGGATTGTCGGCGGACGGAGCCTGCACCAGGCCGGCCAGCAGCGCCGCCTGCGGCCAGGACAGCCGGCCCGGCGGTATCCCGAAGTAGCCGCAGCTGGCGGCGGCCAGGCCGTAATAGCCGTTGCCGAAGTAGGCCACGTCGGCGTACATCTGCAGGATTTGCCGCGAGCTGTAAGACATGGACAGCTTGACGGCCAGGCCGATCTGCTCAAGCTCGACGGCCACGCCGGACCGGCCGCTGGTGTAAAGCATCTTGGCAAGCTGCTGGTAGATGGTGGCACCGCCCTGGTCGATGCCGCCAGTCAGCCGGGCGGCAACGACCCGGCCGATGGCGAGCGGATCGATGCCAGGTTCGGAGCCGAACCGATGATCCTCGGTGGCCTCGATCGCGGCGGCGAATCGCGCGGGCACCGGCGGACCGGGAAAGGCGGCGTGATGTGCCCGGTCCTGCGCCCGGGCCAGTGCTTCGGCGTCGCGGACGGAGGGCGTGGCGGCCAGCAGCCCGGCGAACGCCACGATCCCGGTGGTGAGCAGGGCGCCGAAGACGATCAGGAAGCGGCGCAGGGACAGCCGCCGGACGCCCGGCAGCGGCCGGCCGGGAACCGTGCTCGCGCCGCGGCCGGGAACCGTGCTCGCGCCGCGGCCGGGAACCGTGCTCGCGCCGCGGTCGGGGGCCACCGCGCCGCGGTCGGGGGCCACCGCGCCGCCGTCGAGCGCGTCCGCGCCCCGCGTGCTGGCGTCTCGCCCGTCCACGTCTCGCCCGTCCGCCTATCGGCTGCCCGCGTCTCGCTGCCCGCGTCTCGCTGCCAGCGTCTCGGCTGCGCCAGCATCTCGGTTTCATGATCACGGAGGGTTTTGGGTGCCGGCACCCCGTAAACCCGCCGTGATCACGAACGACGTGGCGCCTGGTTAGGACGTACCCGGCTGGCGGGCGATTTCATCCAGATGCGCGGTGACATCCGCTGCCCGGTAGCCGGCCCGGTGGCCGCGGGCCCCGGTGCCGCCCTGCTGCCACGGGCGCGGCCCGTCGAGCGGCCGGTAGCCGACGCCGGCCGCGTCCAGGCGGCCGAGGTGTGCGGCGAGCCGCTGGTGCCAGCCGCCGGCGGCCAGGGAATGCGCCGGGCCGCCGGACCAGGCCACGTCGGCCAGCGCGCAGGCCCGCGGGAACGCCATGTACTCCAGGGCACGGCCGTCCGGGATGTACTCGGTCCAGAGCTGGAACTGGGTGCCGGCCAGCCGCCGCGCTGCCTGCTCCGGCCAGGCGGCAGCGAGCGCGCCCGGCGCGAACGCCGCCACCTCCGGCAACGTCACCGGCCCGCCGATGGCCAGCGGCTCCCGCCCGTCATCGGCCTGGGCGTAGTCGAAATAGGTGGGCACGACCGGGACGGCGATGACATCGTGGCCGGCCTCCGCCGCCCGGCGGGCGATGCCGGCCCCCCGCCAGGCCATCACGACGGTGTCCGGCCGCAGCCCGCCGCCTGGCGTCCCGGCGCCGCTGGCAAACCCCTCGTCCCAGACAACTGCCCTGGTGCCGAACTGGCTGGCCAGCATGTCGGCGACGGACCGGAGGAACTCCGAATGCAGTTGCTCCGCGCTGGCCAGGCCAAGCTCGCGCCGGTAGTCCTCGATCGCCGGGCTTTCCCGCCAGGTAGTCAGTACGCACTCGTCCCCGCCGATGTGCATGAACGGCGTGTGGACGGCACCGAGCAACTCGCCGAAAATCTCGCCAAGGAAGTCCGCGGTCGCCGGGAGCGGCGACATGATGTGCGGGAAAATGCCCCAGTCGGGCGAAACCTCGTAATTCCGGTCCGGCCCGGCGCCGAGCCAGGGCAGCGCTGCCAGCAGGGCGGATGCGTGGCCGGGGACCTCGATCTCCGGGACGACGGTCACCATGCGCGCGGCCGCGTAGGCGCTGATCTCGGCCAGGTCCGCGAGCGTGTAATAGCCGCCATGCGGGACGTCGTCGTAGACCGCGGGTCCGTCCGAGCCGTGGCCGATCCTGGTCCGTGGCCGGTGCGAGCCGATCTCGTGCAGAGCGGGATAGCGCAGGCTCTCGACCCGCCAGCCCTGGTCGTCGGTGAGATGCAGGTGAAAGCGGTTCAGCTTGTGTGCGGCCAGCATGTCGATGAAGTTCAGCAGCACGTTCTTTGGGAAGAAATGCCTGGCCACGTCCAGGTGCCCGCCTCGCCATGGCAGCGCGGGGGCGTCGTCGATCTCCGCGCACGGCAGCTGCCAGGGCGGACCTGGTACCGGCGCGGCCCGCCAGGCCTCGTCGGGCAGTAGCTGGCGCACGGTCTGCGCCGCGTAGAACGCGCCCGCCTCTCCCCCGGCGATGATCCGCAGGCGGCCTGGGCCGATGCGAAGCTGGTAGCCCTCGGCTGGCAGGCTGCTGTCCACGTCGACGGTGATCTCGCCAGCCGCCGGGTCCGGATCGGGGCCCTGGCCGGATCCTGTTCCCGGCTCAGCCGGCCCGGGCTCAGCCTGCCTTGGCTCGGCCTGCCCTGGCTCAGTCGGCCCTGGCTCAGCCGGCCACGGCAGCGCGGCCAGGACCCGCCGTACCGCGGCGGCCGCGGCATGCGCGCCCGGACCGGCCTTGATCGGGAATCCGGCGGTAAGCTGGAGGCTGCCGGGCTGCGAGCGGACGGATCTCGGGTACGGCAGCAGTGCCGCCAGGCGGTAGGTCATGACTCCAGGCTCTCGTTCCCAGGGCTGGTGCAGACGTTTCCAGGGCTGGTGCAGAACCCCGGACGCTAGCAGCCCGGGCTCGCCGGCCGGCTCCGCGCACCCGGACCTGCGCTAAGGTATGAACGCCTGCCCGGTGGCGGCAGGCGCTGTAGCACCGGGACGTGGCCCAGCTTGGTAGGGCACTTGACTGGGGGTCAAGGGGTCGCGGGTTCAAATCCCGCCGTCCCGACGCAGGTCAGAGGCTTGATCGACAATCTTGCCTTGACTTTGGGGACCACGTTGATCCCCGTGGTATGGGTCTGGCGCGCCTTGACCGCTAGTCAAGCGACCGAGCCCGTCCTTCATGAGCGCGAAGATGCCACCCACCAGCGCATGGGCAGGCAACCGCGACCTTGTTAAGGACGGCCAGGTCATCAGCTAGGAGCACGCCTGGACAGGGATGATCCGGCGCAAGAGGCGGATCGCCCATGCCCGGCTCGGCGTTCTCCTGATCCAAGCGCCCGGCGGTCAGCGCGTCCGGGCCTACGGCGAGCTGGCAAATGCTACTCGTGGTCTCACCCCCATGCCAGCTGTGCGCCTGCGGGCTCCAGGCGCTCGCATTCGTTGATCTTGGTGTTGATCTGCCCCCCGCGCGCGACTGGTGGGGAAGCGGGGAGACCGCGACCGGGGGCGAAGCCGTGGTCGCCCGGTATAGCGATATTGAAAAGAGGGCGCCCCTGGGAATCGACGGTGGGGTCGGGCCAGTTCGGCACCCCGTGGGAGCGCATACACCGGGCGAATTTCACCCCGGCGTTCAGCGCCTGCTGGATCAGGGCCTGTGGACAGACGCCGGATTCGTAGCATTGCCGGAGCGAACTGGCGCTGAGCGTCCCGCCGCTGGTCGGGTACAGGTGCTGGCAGGTCCGCTGGGCCGCCTGAAGCTGGGAATTGCCGACCCCGAGTAGCTGCGGGTCGGCCTTGGGGACCTGTCCGTTGCTGCCGGGGTCGGGGAAGTTCGGCACTCCGTGGGAGCGCATGCACGCCGAGTAGGCGACCGCTGACGGGGAGGTCCCGGACCCGCCCGCATGCGGTGAGCTGCCGGACCCGGCCGACGATGGGCTGCCGCTGCATGCCGCCGTCAGCAGGGCCAGGGCGGCGGTGGCGATGAGGGCGGCCGCGGTTCGCGCTGGCCGCGGCCTTGCCCGCCGTGGCCGACATCTGACGCGGATGCTGTCGTTCATCATGGCCTGCTCAGGGACTGGGCCGTGGCTGCGCCTGGTCGCTGGTGCGCAACCGGGAGTAGCTGCTGCCCGGTTCATGGGCTGCTCCGTCCGGGGTGGTTCGCGGCGCGGGCCTCTCTGGTCTAGCAGGCAGCTGATGACATGAGCCGAACAGTGATTGTTAGACGGATGTCATCTGTGCCCGTGCGCAATGCGCACGGGCGGGTGCTCGTTGTGGGAAATCACGTTGTGCTCACTGAAGCGGAGCGCTGAACCGTCCGGGCCGGGTTCGGATCTCGCTGGCGCAAGCGCACCGCCATCGATGTCGTCCTCGTCAAGATTGAGACAAGCATCCCCGGCGCGCGGATAGTCGCGGTGGAACGGCTCGACCCGGCCGACCCTACGCCGCTACCGCACTCAAC
>WNGD01000468.1_pt1 | contig 43036 bp, 41 predicted proteins | sample 5400671 | NCBI WGS metagenome assembly WNGD01 (sample SAMN13153369, study PRJNA577476) | soil metagenome | isolation source: 40 cm soil or saprolite under grassland replicate 2 | place: USA:California | collected 2016-06-15 | reverse complement strand
GTTGCGCTGACGATCGGCGGCGTGGCGGCGATCGCTGCGTTCCTGGTCGGGCTGTTCGGCACGCGCCCCAACGTGCGACGGTTGCTGGGACTCGGGCGGCAGATCGCATCCGCGGAACAGCCCCCCGCCCCCGAGCTCGCCGGTGCGCTTGCTGGGCGCGTAGCTCGTGTTGCCGCCGTACCGCGCGACGAACCGATAGCTGCCCGCGACCGGTCGCTTGAACGAGGCGACGTACGCGGCATCGAGGATGCCGTCGTTGTTCCGGTCCAGGAAGCCCCTGGCGCCGACGCTCTTGGTGGACACGACCACGTATCTCTTCCCGACCTTGCGCAGGAGGCTGACCTTGATCGTCATCCCACTCGTGGCGGCCTCGATCAGACCCTTTGCTTTGATCGCGGTCGCTCCCTTCGTCAGCGTCGTCGAGAGCGTGGTCTGGATCCGGTCGTCGTTGATGATGGTGCCCGTTGCGGCGCCCACAACGATCTTCGCCCCGACGGGGTTCGACAGCGTGAGCCCGAGCGTTTCGTTCGGCTCCCACGAGCGATCCCCGTTCACGGTGACCGTGATGACCCCGGAGACGTGGCCCGCAGGGACCGTGAGCGTCCCCGACGCGCTCGCGTAATCGCTGCCGGCGGTCGCCGTTCCGTCCGTGGTCGCGTAGTCGACCGTGATGTCGCTCAGGGAGGTCGGCGTCGTCGTGACGGTGAACGCGAGGGCCGTCGTCCCCGTGTTGCCTTCGACCGCGATCGCGTCGGTCACCGTGAGCTTGGGGCCCGCGTCGTCGTTCGTGATGGTGCCGGTAGCGATCGCGGTGCCGAGGTCGGCGTTGAACGGGGCCGAGAGGGTGACCGTCAGCGTCTCGTCGCCCTCGTCCTGGAAGTCTCCAGCGACGGTGATGTGGAGCTCCTTCGTCGTCTCGCCCGCCGCGAACACGAGGGTGCCGCTAGCGGCCGTGTAGTCACTGCCTGCCGTTGCGGTGCCGTCGGAGGTCGCGTAGTCCACGTCGATCTCGTGCCCGCTCGGGCCGGAGAGCGTCACCGGGACCGTGAGGATGGACGATCCACCGTCACCCTCGATGACCGACGCGTCCACGGCCGACACGATCGGGTCCGCGTCGTCGTTCTGGATCGTCGCGGTCCCGGTCGGGTCGGCGATCGCGAGCCCACCGGTCGCGTTCGAGAGGTTCAGCGTGAAGGTCTCGTCGTCCTCGGCCAAAGCGTCATCGACGATCGTGACGGGAACCGACTTCGAGGTCTGTCCGGGATTGAACGTGAGCGTGCCCGAGGTCGCTGCGTAATCGGAGCCGGCGATCGCGGTACCGTCGGCGGTCGCGTAATCGGCGCTCACGGTTGCGCCGTTCGCGTTCGTGAGCAGCACGCAGAACGAGAGGGTTCCGCTCGCCTCCGCACCCGCGACGTCGGTGACGACGAACGAGGGAGGACCCTCGTTGTCGTAGATGGTCCCGACGCCGTGCGCGTCGGCGATCGTCCCGTTGACCGCGCTCGAGAGATTGACCGCGAAGGATTCCGTTCCCTCGGTCGTCGTGTCGCCGAGGACCGAGATGCTGACCGTTGCGCACCGGCAGCCGCCGTTCGTGAGGGAAACCGTGTCCGACTTCGCGGTGTAGTCCGCACCGGCGGTCGCCGTCGCGTCCGCGGTCGCGTAATGCACCGACGGCACCCCGCCGCCCTTGGAACCGGTCCACGAGATCGTGAACGTCATGGTCCTCGTGCTGGCATCGCCCTCGACCACCGACGCGTCGTTGATCCGGATCGACTTCTGCCGTGCTGCGAGCGCGGGGGTCGCCACGACGAGTGGGATCAGGCCCGCGACGACCAGGATCGCTGCTCCGCGTGCGATGTATCTCCCGAGGCCCTTCATACCCTTGGGTGTCGGCAGGTTGGGGGATATCGCTGCATACCCGAGGGGGATGGAAAGTGTGTACCCGAACGCCGGTAAGCGTCGTCCGATACCGTTAGCGGCCCATGCAGATCCTGATCACGGTCGCCGTGCTCGCCGTGGTCATCGGCGTGGTCTTCCTCGTCGGAGGACGGCAACGAGGAGGCCGCACGAGCACGAAAAGCGCGCGGCCATCGGCCACAGGCGCGCGGCGCAAGCCCGTGAAGAAGCCCTCCACCTTCCAGCAGGCTCCGGCCTGGTTGCGGCGTCTGCCCATCCTGCTGCTGATCGGGGCGGTCGTCGCGCTCGGCGTCGCGCTCGCGCAGTTCCGGGTGTCGCGAACCGCGAAACCACCCACCGTGATGCTCGTGCTCGATGTCTCGCTGTCGATGAACGCCACCGACGTCACGCCGAGCCGGCTGGCGGCGGCGCAGCAGGCGGCGGAGACCCTCGTGGCGCAGCTTCCCGAGTCCTTCCGGGTCGGGCTGGTGACCTTCGCCGACAAGGCGACGGTGCTCGTGGCTCCCGCGCTCGATCACACCAAGGTCGGCGCCGCACTGGACCACCCGCAGCAAGGGCACGGCACGGTGATCGGAGACGGGCTGTCGGCGACGCTCGACTCGATCGAGGCAGACTGGACCGCCCGGGGGACGAGTGCCGCGGTGGTGGTCCTGCTCTCCGACGGGCGCGACACCGGAAGCCAGGTCACGCCGCTCGATGCCGCTGCCCGCGCCGCCTCCATCGGCGTCCCCGTCTACACGGTAGTGCTGGGCAAGACGACCGGGCCGGGCGCCGCCGACGAGGGGTTGCTGTCGCAGATCGCGTCCGCGACCGGCGCGACAACGTCGACGGCCGCATCGGCCGAAGCTCTCACGTCGATCTACCAGGCGCTCGGGACGGAGCTCTCCACGCAACTGCAGATCAGCAGCTCCGCCCAGCTCTTCGTGATCATCGCGGTGCTGCTGGCGATGGCCGCCGCGGTGGTCGTGATCATCCTTTCGCAGCGGCGGCCCTACTGACACCTCCGTCGTCGGGCCTCGTAACCTCGGCGACGCTCGCTTCGAGCACCCGGATAAGATCGTCGCCGGCCACGTGGAGATTGACCCCATGGGCGCCGGCTCCGATCGCCACCCGATCGGCAGAACCGATCCCCGGGTCCGCGATCACCGGCCACGCGGCGCGTGAGCCGAACGGCGTGATCGTGCCGCGCTCGTAGCCGGTCGCCTCCCGCGCCTCCTCTCGATCGGGGAGCGAGAGACGACGCGTCCCCAGATGCGCCCGCAGCTTCGGCCAGTCGATCTGACGCCCGCCGGGCACCAGAACGAAGACGTAGTCGCCCTCGCCGCGGCGCACGACGATCGTCCGCAAGAGCTGATCGAGGCGGATGCCCTGGAGCCGAGCGCTCTCCTCGGCGCTCGACGGGCGCTCGGTCCGAACCAGGTCGAAGTCGAGCCCGGCGGCGGTCGCCGCGCGTGCGCCCGCGGGCAGCTCCGCTTCCATGCCCGAGAACCGTACCGGGTAGGCTGCCAGACGGACGGCACGCCGCGTCGGCAGGAGGTGACCATGACATCTCGATCCCGTGGCACATCGGCCGGCCCGCGGGAGGTGCGCGCGCCGCGCGGGTCGACGATCACGTGCAAGGGCTGGCAGCAGGAAGCTGCCATGCGGATGTTGATGAACAACCTCGACCCCGACGTCGCCGAGCGACCTGAGGACCTCGTGGTCTACGGCGGCACGGGGAAAGCCGCCCGCTCCTGGCCCGCGTTCGATGCGATCGTTCGCGAGCTCCGGCGATTGGAAGACGACGAAACGCTGCTGGTCCAGTCGGGCAAACCCGTCGGGGTCGTCACCACGCACGAATGGGCTCCGCGCGTCCTGATCGCGAACGCCAACCTCGTCCCGGAGTGGGCGACCTGGGAGGAGTTCCGCCGGCTCGAGGCGCTCGGGCTGACGATGTACGGCCAGATGACGGCCGGCTCCTGGATCTACATCGGGACGCAGGGGATCCTGCAGGGGACGTTCGAGACGTTCGCGGCGATCGCCGCGAAGCGGTTCGGTGGAACGCTCGCCGGCACCATCTCCCTGACGGCCGGTCTCGGCGGTATGGGGGGCGCGCAGCCGCTCGCGGCGACCATGAACGACGGCGTCGTGCTCTGTGTCGAGATCGATCCCGCCCGGATCGAGCGCCGGATCAAGACCCGCTACCTCGACGTCATGGTCGACGACGTGGACGAGGCCCTGCGCCTCGCCACCGATGCGCGCGACCGCCGGGAGGCGCTGTCGATCGGCATCCTCGGCAACGCCGCCGACGTCGTGCCTGCGCTCGCCGCGATGGACGCTCCGATCGACATCGTGACCGACCAGACGAGCGCTCACGACCCCCTGGCGTACGTCCCGCAGGGGCTCTCGCTCGCCGATGCCGGGTCGCTGCGGGAGCGCGATCCCCAGGGGTACACGCGTCGAGCGCGCGCGTCGATGGCCACCCACGTTGCCGGGATGGTTGTCTTCCTCGACGCGGGGGCGGAGGTCTTCGATTACGGCAACAACCTCCGGGCGGAGGCAAGGCTCGGGGGCTTCGATCGGGCGTTCGACTACCCGGGGTTCATCCCCGCGTACATCCGGCCGCTGTTCTGCGAAGGGAAGGGCCCCTTCCGGTGGGCCGCACTGTCCGGCGACCCCGCCGACATCGCCGCGACCGACCGGGCCGTGCTGGAGGAGTTCCCCAGGAACGAGCCCCTCGCCCGGTGGATCCGGATGGCGGCGGAGCGCGTCGCCTACCAGGGGCTTCCCGCCCGGATCTGCTGGCTCGGGTACGGCGAGCGGCACCGCCTGGGGCTGCGGTTCAACGACATGGTCGCTCGCGGCGAGCTGTCGGCGCCGATCGTGATCGGGCGGGATCATCTGGACTGCGGCTCCGTCGCCTCGCCGTACCGCGAGACCGAGGCGATGCTCGACGGGTCTGACGCGATCGCCGACTGGCCGCTGCTGAACGCGCTCGTCAACACGGCGAGCGGCGCATCCTGGGTCAGCATCCACCATGGAGGGGGAGTGGGGATCGGACGGTCGATCCACGCGGGGCAGGTCGTCGTCGTGGACGGGACCGAGCTCGCGGGCCGGAAGGCCGAACGCGTACTCACGAACGATCCGGTGACGGGGATCTTCCGCCACGTCGACGCGGGCTACGAGGCGGCGGAGCAGGTCGCGGCCGAGCGAGGCGTCCGGATCCCGATGACCGAGGCGTGAATCGTGCTCGTCGAGGGGATCGGCGAGCTCGTCACCAACGACCCGTCGCATGGCCCGCCGCTCGGGATCGTCCACGACGCCGCCGTCGCGATCGACGATGACCGGGTCGTGTGGACCGGACCGCGTGGAAGCGCACCCGAAGGCGTCCCCGGCCCCTCCCTCGACCTCGCCGGTCGCGCCGCGATGCCCGGCTTCGTCGATGCGCACACGCACCTCGTATTCGCGGGGGACCGAACCGAGGAGTTCGACGCGAGGATGCGAGGGCAGCCGTACGAGGCCGGCGGGATCCGTGCGACGGTCGGTGCCACCCGAGCCGCCACCGATGGGGCGTTGTTGAAGGGCGCGCGCCGGCTCGCGAGCGAAGCGCTCCGGTCGGGGACCACGACGCTCGAGGTGAAGTCGGGCTACGGCCTCACGGTCGCGGACGAGGCTCGCCTGCTCGCCGCCGCGGCGGTGGTCGGCGACGACGTGACGTTCCTCGGCGCCCACGTCGTTCCGGCCGAGTGCGCCGACGACCCGGATGGCTACGTCGACCTGGTCTGCGGGGCGATGCTCGATGCGTGCGCTCCGCTGGCCCGGTGGTGCGACGTGTTCTGCGATCGCGGTGCGTTCGACGGCTCGCAGGCGCGACGCGTGCTGACAGCCGGCCGCGACCGGGGGATGGGGCTCCGAGTCCATGCGAACCAGCTCGAGCAGGGTCCCGGCGCCCAGCTCGCGGCCGAGCTGGGTGCGGCGAGTGCAGACCATCTAACGTTCCTGCGCTCGGAAGACCGTGAGGCGCTCGCCGCGGCTGGCGTCGTGGCGACCCTGCTCCCGGTGGCCGACCTCTCGACCCGGTCACCGTGGCCGGATGCCCGCGCGCTGCTGGACGCGGGCGTGACGGTCGCGCTCGCCACTGACTGCAACCCCGGGACGTCGTTCACGACGAGCATGCCCATCGTCGTGGCGCTCGCCGTTACGGCGATGCGGATGACGCCACACGAGGCCGTGTGGGCGGCGACCGCCGGCGGTGCGACCGCGCTCCGTCGCACCGACGTCGGTCGCCTCACCGTGGGTGCGCGGGCCGACCTGATCGCCATCGACGGTCCCTCCTATGTGCACCTGGCGTACCGGCCCGGAGTCTCGCTGGTCCATACGGTGATCCGTGCCGGCGAAGAGGTAGCAGGATGAGCCGTTCGTTCGGCCGGAGCGTGGGCTTGTTCCTCGCCGGCGCCGTCCTCTTCGAATCGAGCCGGATGCTGGCGCGGCGCGCGGGCGTCGACCCCCTCGAAGAGGAGATCTTCCGATCGGCCAACGACGGGCCCGACGCGCTCACGATCCCGGTCCGCTCGGTGATGCAGATGGGCACGTTCGTGACGGTGCCCGTGGTCTCGGCCGTCGCCCTGCTCGCCGGGAAGCCCCGCCTCGCCGCTGCGCTCGGGCTCGGCGGCACGGCGGCATGGGTTCTCGCCAAGCGGGCGAAGCTGCTCGGGGGGCGCCCGCGGCCCGATGGCGTGCTCACGGATGTCCGAACCCGCGAGAAGATCGACGGCGACCTCGGGTGGCTCTCGGGCCACACGGCCGTCGCCACCTCGATCGCCATCACGGCGTGGCCCGCGACCCCGCGATGGTCGCATCCACTCCTGGCCGCCGGGACGCTGACCACCGCGTTCGGCCGGATGTTCGTGGGCGCCCACCTGCCCCTGGACCTGGTCGGGGGCGCCGGGCTCGGCATGATGGTGTCCGCCGTCGTTCGCCGGCTCCCGCGGGACTGACGGTGCTCAGCCGAGCGCCGCGCCGAGGGCGCGGATCGACCCCTCAGTGATCGGATCGCACACCAGGATCACCTCGTCGGCCCCCGCCTCGGCGAAGGCGCCGAGCGCGGCGCCGAGGTCCGGCGGATCGAGGGGCTCGACACCGGGTTCGTCCGGCCGTTCGCCCGCACCGCCGGGGAACCGAACGAGCACGCACGCGCTCCGTTCGAGGGACGCGGGGTCGCGCCCGGCGCGCTCGCAGGCGTCATCGATCGACCGGCACGCTCGGGCGAATCCATCCGGCGTGTTCCCGAAGGCGTCGTACCAGGTGTTCCACGCGTCGACGTGGGGGAGCGATGCGGCCAGGACACGTGGCCCCGTCGAACCCACCATGAGCGTCGGCCGCCGAGCGGGCTTCGGCAGCAGGACCGCGTCGCGCGCCCGAGACCAACGTCCCGTGACGGTTACGCGTTCGCCATCCAGCAACCGTCGGACGATCTCGAAGGCCTCTTCGAACCGCGAGGCGCGATGGTCGAAGGCGAGCCCGAAGGCGTCGAACTCGGTCCGATTCCAGCCCGCTCCCATCCCCACGACGAGCCGGCCGCCGCTCAGCTCATCGACCGTGGCTGCGATCTTCGCGAGGACGGCAGGTGGATGGAAGTTGAGGCAGGCGACGAGCGGCCCCAACCGGACGCGTCGCGTGACGGTGGCGAGCCCCGCGAGGAGCGTCCACGCTTCCCAGGGCCCCCGCTCCGGCCGGCCGTCGCCCCGGTAGAGGTAGTGGTCGCCGACCCAGATCGAGTCGAACCCCGCCTCCTCCGCCGCCAGCGCCATGGCCGCGTACTCGGGCCAGCGAACCTCGCGCTCCACCTCCGGGAGCTGGACGCCGAGCCGGGGTCGCGGTGGCACGGGCGGCAGTCTAGGGTCCGCCGGCCGGCGCCGGTTCAACCCCCCTCCGTGCCGCGTCGATAGCACCTGCATGGCCGGGGATGGGTCTCGCGTGCGCACGTGTGCATTGGTCGTGGTCGTGACGATGCTCGTCGGTGTCGTGCCCGCGAGCGGCGCCTCCACCGACACGAAGCTGCGTCACGCTCAGGCTGAGCTCGGCGATCTGGTGACCCAGATCGCCGAGCAGGCGGCGGCCGCCGACGCCTTCCGCGGCCGCGTTGCGGCCGCGGACCGTCGGATCGACGTTGCCGAACGGGCGCTCGGCCTCGTCCTCGGCTCGCGCGTGGCGGTCCGAGACGAGCTCGAGGCGGCCCAAGCGGCCTACGCCGACGCCGAGTCGCGGCTCCACGACACCGTGGTGGACGCCTTCATGAACTCACCCGGGGGGCTGGCGGAGGCCGATGTCCTCGGCGCCTTCCTGGAGGCGAGCTCGATGGTCGACCTTCAGGATCGGCTGGCGCTCGGGGACGCGATCGTCGCCGAGCGCGAGCGAGCCGTCTCGGGGCTCGCCGCCGCCAAGGCCCGGCTCGACGCGCGCGCGAGAGCGCTGGACGGCGCCCTCACCGCGCAGCGGGCGACCGTCGACGAGCTGCGCTCCGCCCGGGTGGAGGCGGCGAACGCGCTCTCGAGCGAGCAGGCTGCGCTCGACCAGCTGGGACTGACCCGCGATCGGATCGTGACGTTGATCGCCCGGCTCAAGCAACGGCTGCATTCGGAGGACGTCGCCGCCGTCGCTCGCGCGTTCCAGGGCGCCGACCACGTCTCCTACGGCGAGTGGGCGGACCTGGTGCTCCGCATCTTCGACGCCCCGACATGCCGGGAGAACCGTGTCGTCGTGGTCGCATGGCAGGTGCAGGAGTTCACGCAAGCCTCGTGGAACCCGCTCGCCACGACGCACCGGATGACCGGTTCGACGGACTTCAACGGGGTGGGGGTGCAGAACTTCGTCTCGCTGACGCAGGGACTCCAGGCGACCAAGGAGACGATCCAGAACGGGTGGGACGTCTACGGGTACGGCGCGATCGTGACATCGCTCCGTCGATGCGCCGATGCCTCGACGACCGCCGCGAGGATCGCGGCCTCCAGCTGGTGCCCGGGGTGCGTGGACGGCAACTACGTCGTTGGGATCGTTCCGAAGGTTGAGGCGGATCTCACGACCTATTCCTCGCTCTGATCCGGCGACGATCGATGTAGCAGCGGAAGCTCGCCCCGGTCCTCGATCTCGAGGATCAGCGAACGGAGCGATGCGTTCAGGCGTCGCTGCTCCTCGGGCGTCAGCGCGCCGAGGAAATCCGACTCCCGCTTCGCCTGCTGTTCTACGGCCTGTCCGACCACGTCCTCGCCTCGGGCCGTGATCGACACGAGGACGCTGCGACGGTCGTCCGGGTCGCGTTCGCGCAGGATCAACCCCCGCTCCTCGAGCCGGTCGAGCCTGTTCGTCATCGCGCTCGAAGAGAGGTTCAAACGTTCGGCGAGGGCGCCCGCGCTCATCCGTGTCCCGGGCGCCTGACGATGCATCAGGAGGAGGAGGCGGAACTCCCCGGTGTTGATCCCGAAGACGCTGACCGTCCGTTCCGTGAGCCGGTCGAGGTATTTCGTGATCTTCGCGATCCGGTCGACCGCCGCCTCGACCTCGGGCTCCAGGGTCGGGAAGATCCGAACCGCGCCCTCGACGAACAGGTCGATCGAGTCCTTCCGCTGTTGTCCCATTCTATCCTTTCGAGATAGGAATCCTTGACATCGAAGTTCTATCTCAAGTATCTTCACGTCGAAGGATACAGCGTGGGAAGGGGGAACGCACGGTGTCGATGCATCCGTTCTGGAACGATCGCCGCGAGGAGCTCATCCGGCGGGAACGTGACCTCCGTCGAGCAGCCGAACGAGCCCGGGTCGTCGGTCCCCTGCGTCGGGCCCGCCGCCGGCCGCGACGCAGCGAGTGAGTCAGGGCCGCACCGCGAGCACCGCCCGGTACAGCGGGTCTTTCGTGAGGGTCGCGGTTGGCCGGTACCTCGGGTTGGCCAAGACCCGCACCTCATCGAGGAACGGCGCCAGCGCGACGGCCGCGTCGAGCTCGTGGAGCAGTTCCTTCGCCTCCGGGTCGCGGCGCGCCGCCGTGCGCAGCCGTCCCCGGACGTCGTCGACCACGATCCGCACCATGCGGTTCTCGTAGATGTCGGCGGTGAGCAAGCGGCGCTCGTCAAGCGTGTAGACCGGGCGCCCCTCGGAATCGAGATTGCCCGGTTTGCGCATCGACCGGATCAGCTCGCGTGGTTCCGGATGCCGAACGAGCTCCTCCTTCGACCAGTGCGGCTCCCTCCGGAGCTCGCGCCGGTGGCTCTGCTGCAGCATCGGCAAGATGGCCGAGAGCCCGGGCTTGTCCGCGCCGCCGCGCACCGCGGCCCGGAGGGTGGCGAGTTCGTCCGGCGACGCCGCCTCAGAAGTAGGCGACGAAGCCATGCTCGTCGAGGTCCCGACGCATCGCGCGCGTCTTCGCGGCCGACAGGGGATAGCCGTCCGACACGAGGTCGAGGAAGGCGTCGATCGCCTCGCTCGCCGACGCGTCGCCCCGAACGCGCGGCAGGACCTTCTGCATCAGCTGCTCGTCGAGGGCCGTGCGCCAGTCGGTGCCGACCTCGTCCGCGGCCGTGACGTAGGCGTCGATCTCGTCGAGTACGCGGAACCCGAACGGCGAGACGTCGTGGAAGATGTCCCAGACCCGCAGGACCACGTCGGCGTACGGCCGGCCCCGCATGTGGTCCATGACGTGCCCACGCGACAGCGGCAGCTCGATCACCTGGGCTCGGTCGTAGACCTTGTCCGCGAATCCATGGGTCGTCTCGTCGACGTTGACCGTCCCCGCGAACTTGAGGTTCGGGGTGAGCTCGACGGTGTGCCCGGGCGCGAGGTCGAGTCGCGCCACGCCCTCGCGCGTGCGGATCTCCATCGCCGACAGGAACCTGCTGAAGTAGTGCTCGACGCGCGCGAGGTTCATCTCGTCCAGGATCACGTGGAACTCGCGGGCCGTCCGGCTCGCACCGTTCGCGGAGTTCCATTCCCGTGCGGCGTCGGCCACGAACTCGCTGAACGGGGTGTGGTGGTAGAAGCCGTCGAGCGGAGACAGGTAGCCCAGGAGGTCCTCGTTCGACGACCAGCTCGGGTCGACGGCCACCAGCTTGGTTCGCGCGCCGACGATCTCGGCATACGCCTGCGCCAGCCACGTCTTGCCGGTCCCGCTGGGTCCGCAGAGGATCACGAACCCGCGCGTGGACGCGGCGAGGTGGTATCGCCGGATCAGGTCGTCGCCGATACGGAACGTCGGATAGTTGGCATGGAAGCGTGTGACGAGCTCCACGAACGCACTGTCGATCGTGGACACGCTCGACGCACGGACATCGTCGCTCGCGGTAGCCACCTTCGATCCCTCCGATCGGAGCGGTCAGGGGTCCCGCTCCGGTATCGGGCCAGGGTCCAAGGCTCGCCGCGGTGATGCTATCGGGCCTTCGCTCGGGAGGGGACCGTTCGGCCCTGGGTCGTTCAGCGGGTACCGGTTGTCGCCTGGGCGGCCAGGAGACGTTGGACGGGTCCCTTGAGGCCGAGCTCGTTCGCGAGGTCCCGGAGGGCGGCCTCATCCCGGTCGCCCGCCCACAGGGACAGGGGGGCATCGGCGTTGACCGGGACGAGGCGGGACATCGCGTCGAGGTACGCGCGGGCCTCCAGGAGGCGAGCGCGTACCGCCGCCTTCATCCGGACGTCGCCGACGGCCGCCGCCTCGAGCATCGCGTCGATCGAGGGGTACGCCAGCACCAGGTCGCGCGCGGTCTTCGCGCCGACCCCTCGGACGCCCGGGAGGCCGTCCGAGGGGTCCCCGCGCAGGATCGCGAACTCTCCGTAGCGGCTGGCCGGAACCTCGTACTTCGCCAGGACAGCCGCCTCATCGAGTTCCAACAGCTCCGAGACCCCGCGCACGGTGAACAGCAGCTTCACGACGGGGTCGCGGACGACCTGGATCAGATCGCGATCGCCCGAGACGATCTCGATCCGGTCGTCCTCCCGAGCGTCCAGGCAGAACGCGCCGATCGCGTCTTCTGCTTCCCACCCCTCGGTCTGCGCCTGGAGCATCCCGGTCGCGTCGAGCACCTGACGGAGCAAGACGAACTGCGGCGGAAGATCCTCGGGGTCGGGCAGGCGGTTGCCCTTGTACGCCGGGTAGATGTCCGTGCGTTCGACCGGTCGCCAGTCGTGGTCGTAGACGTGGACGACCTCGTCGGGGCTCCGGTCGACCGTCAGCTTCGTGACCATGTCGAGGTAGCCGTGAACCGCGGCGATCGGGCGCCCGTCCCGGGTGAAGACACCCGGGTCGCGGAGCGCGAAGAACGCCCGGTACATCATGCTCGACACGTCGAGCAGCAAGCGATGCGTCATCCGAGGATGTGCTCCACCGGGCAGCCCGCCGCGAGCGTCCTGGAGACCGTGCAGAGGTCCTCGGCCGTCTTCACACGAGTGCGCTCCAGCTTGCGCGCATCGACGTCGAGGCCGATGCGGTACGTCACCCGCATCCACTGCATCCGCAGATCCTCCTTCAGACCATCGACGTCGACGTCGAACGGCGTCACCCGTTCCCGCTGCTTCTCCATGAGGAGCGCGAAATCGACCGCGCTGCAGCTGCCGAGCGCGGCCAGGAAGAGTTCGAGCGGGGTGAACCCGCGTTCTCCCTTGCCGTCGATCGTGAGCTGCACGCCGTTGCGGTTCACCGCGGTCATCGAGTACTCGTCGTGCGCGGTCATCGTGAGGTGTCGGTTGCCGTCCATCGACCGAGGGTACCGACCTGCGGGAGTGGCGGCCTCTATCCTGCGGGGATGCAGCGGATCCGGCGACGCGATTTCGAGCGGCGAGAGGGCCTCCGCCCCGCCCAGTTCGGGATCTCGTTGCTCCTGATCGTCGCGACGATCTTCGCGGTCTCCTTCGCCGGCTCCTCCGATTGGGCGCGGGTCCTCGCGCTCGTGCTGGAGGGCACCGCCCTCCTGTTCATCCTGCGAACCTCCGACGCCCACACGCGCTTCTACGGGATCGCCAGCATCGCCGTCATCGTCTCGGTCACGGTCGCGAGCCTCGTCGCGATCTTCGGCACCGGCGAGGGTCCGGGCCTCGCGGCGGCCGTGGTGGGGGGGTTCATGGCGATCGGTGCCCCGATCGCGATCCTGCGTCGGCTCTCGCGCGAGCGGATCATCGACCTCCAGGTGCTGGCCGGGGCCTTGTGCCTGTACCTGCTGCTCGGATTGTTCTTCACGTTCATCTACAGCTTCATACAGATCGTCGACAGCGACCCCATGTTCGTCCAGCTCTCGACGAAGGCAACGGCGGCGCAGACGATCTACTTCAGCTACGTGACGATGACCACGGTCGGGTACGGGGATCTCACGCTCGGCGAGAACGTCCCTCGGATGATCGCCGTCACCGAAGCCCTGCTCGGCCAGCTCTACCTCGTGAGCGCCGTCGCGCTGGTCGTCTCCCGCCTGGGCCAGGAGCGGCGGACGACGGGGAGCGCCGGGACCGAGCCGACCGACGAACCGTGAAGACCGAGAAGATCCAGACGGCCGCGGACCTCGGGCTGATGGCCGGCCCTCCGCCGTTCCCCGCCGAACGCTTGGTGACGCTCGCGAACTGGCAGGATCCACCCTTCAACCGATGGGCGTTCCGGCACGTCGGCGAACTGGTTCCCACCGCCCGGATCGCGCGGGGTGACGCCCCCGCCTGGCTACTCCCTGAGCAGCTGCGTGATCTCTCGACGACGCCGATCCACGCGGGTGCGCGGCCCGTGCCCCTCGCGACCTTCCTCGAGCGCACGTACACCGACGGCATCATCGTGCTCCACGGAGGACGCATCGTGACGGAGTCGTACTTCAACGACTTGGCGCCCCGCTCGCGCCATCTGCTGATGTCGGTCTCGAAGTCGATCACGTCGGCGGTCTGCGGCCGACTCGTCGGTCGGGGGCTGCTGACGCCCGAGGATCCGGTCGCCGCCCATCTGCCCGAGCTCTCGGGGACGTCGTGGGACGGGTGCACCGTGCGGCAGCTGCTGGACATGCGAGCCGGGACGCGGTTCGACGAGGACTATACGAACCTCGAGGCCGATGTCCGGGTGTACGAGCAGATCTATCTGTGGCGTCCCCGCACGGCTCTCGACCTGCCGACCGACATCACGGCCTACTACGGGACGCTCGTGAACGAACGTCCGCACGGGGGACGCTTCGACTACCGATCGGTCCTCACGGACGTGTTGGCCTGGGTCATGGAACGGGCCACCGGCGCTCGGTTCGCCGACCTCGTCGCGAAGGAGCTCTGGGGACCGATGGGTGCGGAGGACGATGCCGAAGTGACCGTCGATACACACGGCAACGCGATGGCGGACGGCGGCATCTCCTGCACGCTCCGCGATCTCGCGAGGTTCGGGCTTCTCCTGCTGCGAGGCGGCCTTCGAAGCGGCGAGCAGGTGATCCCGCGTGAATGGATCAACGACACGCTGACGGCCGACCCCGAAACCGTGGCGGCGTTCGCGGCGGCTCCCGACGCCGCCGAGTTCCCGGCCGGTGCGTACTACCGGAACCAGTTCTGGGTCGTCGATCCGCGCGCGCCGATCGTGATGGCGTCGGGCATCAACGGTCAGACCGTGCTCGTTCACTGGCCGGCGGACGTGGTCGTCGCCAAGGTCTCCACCTGGCCCGAGGCGTGGACACCGGCGTTCGGCGTGACGACCCGGAACGGGTTGATCGACCTCGCGGAGCGCGTGGCCGGCTGATCCCGATCCGCTCCTGCGATCGCACCTGGTTTCGCACGCTCGCGTGACGGGTACGAGAAGGGTTCCGGCGGCGTCAGCGGCGCCGCGACGGAAGGAGGTCGAACGAGATGAGCGAGCGCTATCCGCAGACGCACGAGCACTTCCCGGTCGGTCCGACCCCGGTCGAGCCGGATCGTGGCAGCCTCACCGGGTACGCGGCCATCAAGTACTCGGCGATCGTGATCATCGTGCTCGCGATCCTCGCCTTCCTGGCCTGGTACGTGATGCCCAAGCTGGGATAAGGGAAGGCAGAGTGGGCGGGACCGTTGATCGGTCCCGCCCCCTTTCTCCACCTACGAAGTGACGGCGCCGACGATCGCCAGGGCGCCGGAGAGCCCCAGCAAGGTGAGCACGGCCACGCGGAACGCGGGGCCGTGCAGCCGGGCCGAGAGGCGCTCGCCCGCCAGCGTGCCCGCGATGATCGCGGGCACGCCGACCGCGAAGGCAGCTTCGACGTCGCGCGTGAGGAGACCGCCGGCCCAGAACAAGAGGAGCGCGATCACACCCTGAACCAGGAAACACCCTGCCAACGTGGCGCGGAAGGGGTCCCGCTCCATCCCGGTCGCTTGGAACGCGATCACGAGGGGCGGTCCATTCGTCCCGGTGCTCGTCGCGAGCGCACCCGAGGCGATCCCGGCCGTGATCTCGGTCGGCGGTCCAGACGGGAGCCGGAGACCGCGCCACAGCCAAGCCGTGAGACCAAGGACCACGATCCCGATCGCGAACGTGAGCGCGCGGTCGGGTGCCCGGGTGAGTATGAGCGCCCCCACCGGCATCCCGATCAACGAGGCGCCGACCACCGTGGCCATCGGTCCTATCTGGATGTGCGCGCGCCAACGCGCCGTGTTCCACAGGGTCATCGGGACCCCGATCGCGGTCATCGCAACGACGGCCAGCTTCGGGTCTGCCACGACCGCGACGATCGGCACTGCGACCAGTGCGAACCCGAAGCCCATCGTCGCCTGGATGGCCGCCGCGATGGCCACCGTGGCGGCGATCACGACGAGCACCGTCATCACCCGGGCCCGAGCAGATCCACCGACGGGCGACCGAACGGATCCTCGAGCGATCGCGCCACGTCGAGCGCGTCGTCGAGCAGCGCTTCGGCGGCGACGATGTTCGACTCGGCGCCTGAGTTCCCGGACACGCGGCCCTGGTCGATCCCGTCGGCGACGCGGCCGCGGCGCCGGTCGTAGACCGGCGCCCCGGCCGCGTTCCGCCCGTCGAACCAGACGCGCGCGTTGGATGCCGCAGCCGCCCATCGCTGCTCGCCGGTCGCCTCGTACAGCCGATCCAGCGAGTAGATGCAGGACGCGACGTCGTACGGCGATGTGCTCGTCGCCTCGAACCTCGCATCCACCGCGGGCACGACGAGCGCCTCGACGCTGCGCGCGGCGACGTCCAGGAGCTCGGGCTCCTCGAGCAGGGACGACGACCAGGCGAGCACGCCCTCCTGGATATGGGCCCACAGATGCGGTGACCCGACCTCCTCGTCGTTGTTCTTGAGCACGTCGCCGTCCCGGCACGCCGCGAGCTCGTGGACCCAGCGGAGCATGGCCGGGCGCAGCGACGTGACGCCCGCGTCCGCGATCAGCCGGCGCGCGGTGAGGATATGCAGCGCGCGGACGTCGGGCGGTGCGGGCTTCGAGACGGCGTGGTCCAGTCCCGACAGCACCGCGTCGCGCGCGCGCTCGTCGGCGAACGTGAGCCACGCGTGGCTCACGCCGACGAGCGCGCGCGCGTGCCAGAAGCTCTCGCCGATCGCCGACGTGATGCCGTGCAGGTTGCGGGCGCCGTCCCAGTCGTAGACGAAGTTGATCCATCGCCCGTCGGGCTCCTGCATCCACAACACGAACTCGAGCAGCCCACGCGCCCATCGCTCCGCCCACGGCTGGTTCGTCCGAGCCCACACGTCGCACAGCACGTCGAGCAGCCGCGCAGCGTCGTCGACGCAGGCGACCCCTTCGAACCCCGACTCCGCGGCGACGATCTGCGCGCCATGGCCATCCCCGTAAACCGCGACGGCGAGGGCGCCGTCCCCGGCGGCCGGGATCGGGCGGGTCAGACGGGCGAGCTGTCGGAGCATGGCAGCGGAGTCTCGCAGGACGGAAGGAGAAGGGCCAGGGCTCGCGTTACACGGGGTCCAGCGCCGTCAGCACGTCGTCGATCGCCATATCGACGGCACAGACGCTCGTGTCGGCTGCCCCGTAATACACGCGGATGTCGCCGTCCCCGAGGTCGACGTGTCCGCTGGGGAACACGACGTCGTGGAGGAACCCGTCGAGCTCGTAGTCGGCCTCGGGCGTCAACAGCGGCCGGTCGGTCCGAGCGAGCACCTTCGTGGGATCGCCGGCATCCAGCAACAACGCGCCCACCCCGTAGCGGTTGTCCCGGTTCGCGCCGTGGTAGATCTCGAGCCATCCTCCGTCGATGCGGATCGGCACCAACGACGCCCCGATCCGCATCTCGTCCCACATCCCGCTCCGCGGCTGCGCGATCGGCCGAGGGTTCCCCCAATGCACGAGGTCGTCGCTCTCCGAGAGCCATAGACCCAGCACGCGTCCGAACGAGCCGGGCATCGGGCGCGTGAACGCGAGGTAGCGGCCACCGACCTGCTCGGGGAACAGGACGACGTCCTTCTGGTCGGGCTGCAGCATCGTGCCGTCTCGCTCGAACGAGCGGAAGTCCTTGGTCGTCAAGCGCGCGGTGGTGATCCCCAACCGGCTCACGGCGACGTAGGTGATCTGGAACACGTCACCGATCCGCGTGATCCGAGGGTCCTCGACGCCGTACTCCTCGAGCGGCGTCGCCGAGACGATCGTCGGCTCGGGGTCGATCGTGAACCGGATCCCGTCGGTGCTGCGCGCCACACGCAGGTGGGAGATGTGCGACAGGTAATCCGTGAACTCCGCCTGCCCCTGGGTGAATCCCCCGGCCGTGTTCCGGTACCGGATCGTGCGAGGGTCGGACAGATCGAGTCCCGGCAGGTCCCTGGGGACGTAGCCGATCACGATCTGTGGCGGTTCCTGCTGATGGTCGAAGAACGCCATCCCGATCAGCTGCTCTGGCCGGAGCCCGCCCGGGAGGGGGACGAGCCGAGGCTCGGGACCCGAGAGGTCGACCATCCGTGCGTCCCCACCCGGCTCGACGTCGGGCCGGGGCCGCTCGGTCACCCGAACGAGGAGGACCGTCTCGTCGCCGACGGTCGCGACGCCGGGGTTGATCGTGGAGATGACCTCGAACCCCGGCTGTGGCTGCACGTCCCCGGGCTGGATCAACGGGTTGGTGCGCAGGCGATGGGCCACCGTGAGCGGCTTGTCGCGTCGCCGCTCCTTCTGGACGGGCGCGTGCTCGGCAACGAGCTCGCGCATCACGTCGAGGAAGCGAGCACCCGTCTTGGGCCACGTCGCCTCGTTCGCATAGCGGTACGCGTTCTTCTCCAACCGAGCCTTCAGCTTGGGGTCATCCAAGATCGTGTTGACCGCCTCGGCGATCTGATCCGCCGCCTGGAAGTCGACGAGGATCCCCCGGTCGTCGGCGAGCGCCTCCTTCGCGTGCAGGTACGGCGTGGAGACGACGGCCTTCCCTGCGCCGAGCGCGTACGAGAGCGTTCCGCTGGTGATCTGGTTCGGGTCGAGGTATGGCGTCACGTAGACGTCGGTGGCGAGCAGGTAGTCGATGATGTCCTTCTGTTCGAGGTACTGGTTGACGAAGACCACGTTCTCGGTCAGCCCCAGCTCCTCGACGAGCGCGGTCAGTCGATTGCGGTACTCCTCGCCCCGTTGCTTGAGCAGTTCGGGGTGGGTCTGGCCGGCGATCAGGTAGAGCGCATCGGGGTTCCGGGCGACGATGGCGGGCATCGCCTCGATCACGTACTCGAGCCCCTTGCCGGGACCCACGAGACCAAACGTGGACACGATCTGACGGTGGTCCAGGCCGAGCTTCGCCTTGAGGCGGCGTCGCCCGATCGGCTCGATATGGGGCATCCCGTGCGGGATCACGATCGGACGTTGCGAGATGCCGTAGACGTCGCGCAGGATCTCGACCGCGGTCTCCGCCATCACGGTCAGGCCGTGTGCGGAGTCGGCGATCGACCGGACGGTCTCACGGATCGCCGGCGACGGTTCCGGAAGCACCGTGTGCAGGGTGACCAGGGCGGGCTTCTCGAGCTCGTCGAGGAACGGGGTCAGGTGATCCTCGTACGTCCCTTCGATCCAGTGGTCGCCGACCCATCCACCGCCCTTCCACAGGCCGTAGAGACCGAACTCGTGCTGGACGCAGACGACGTCCGCGTTGGAGCGGTTGATCGCCCGGGCGGCCGCCCGGTAGGGCATGGGGCTCCCCTGGCGGATCCGCCATCGGACCTCCGACCCATAGGCACGTACCGAATTGCGCTCGTCGATCGCCGCGATCCGGGCGCGGGTCGAGGGGTCGGCCTGGCGGATCGCGTGGATCAGGTCCGAGGTGAAGGTCGCGATCCCGCAGCGGCGGGGCGGATAGGTGGAGACGAACGCGATACGCATGACCTTCAGGGTACCGTGGCCGTCGACCCGCTACGTCCCTGCCGTCAGCGGCTCGAACCGTGCCGTGAAATGCCGCAGCTGCGGCGCCTGCGCTACGATCCGGTACCCGGGCAGGTCCTTCGCGCGCGCGGCGAGATCGGTCACGACCTCGATCACGTAGTCGACGTGCGACTGCGTGTACGTGCGTCGGGGGATCGCGAGGCGCACGAGGTCCGTCGCGGCCGGCTCCTCGGTGCCGTCGGGCTTCATCCCGAACATCACCGTCCCGATCTCGCACCCACGGATCCCCCCGGCCTCGTACAGCGCGACCGCGAGCGACTGCCCCGGGTACCGCAACGGCGGAACGTGCGACAGGAGCGAGCGAGCGTCCAGGTAGACGGCGTGTCCGCCCGCAGGCCGAACGATCGGCACGCCGGCGGCGACCAGCGCATCTGCCAGATATTCGATGGAGCGCGTCCGGTACCGGAGGTAGTGCTCGTCGACGCCCTCACGGAGCCCCTGCGCGATCGCCTCCAGGTCGCGGCCGGCGAGCCCGCCGTACGTGGGGAACCCCTCGGTCAGGATCAGGAGGTTGCGGCACCGCTCCGCCCACGCGTCGTCGCGCAGCCCCAGCCAGCCGCCGATGTTCGCCAGCGGATCCTTCTTCGCCGACATCGTCATGCCGTCGGCGAGCGACGCCATCTCGCGCACGATGTCCGGGACCGATCGTCCGTCCTGCCCTGTCTCGCGGGTCTTGATGAACCACGCGTTCTCCGCGAACCGGCACGCATCGAGGAAGAGCGGCACCCCGAACCGATCGCAGAGTGACCGGACGCCGCGCAGGTTCTCCAGCGAGACCGGCTGCCCCCCGCCGGAGTTGTTCGTAACGGTGACGAACACGACCGGCACGTCGTCCGCCCGTTCGACGAGGAGCTTCTCGAGCGCCTCGAGGTCCATGTTGCCTTTGAACGGATGGAGTGCCGCGGGATCACGACCCTCGGGGATCACGAGGTCGACGGCCTCGGCGCCCGCGAACTCGACATTGGCGCGTGTCGTGTCGAAATGCGTGTTGTTCGGAACGACCTTCCCGGGACCTGCCACCACGGAGAACAGGATCTTCTCGGCAGCGCGGCCTTGATGCGTTGGGATCACGTGCGGGAACGGGAACAGCTCCTGCACGGCTGCGAGGAAGGCGAACCATGAGGGCGACCCGGCGTAGCTCTCGTCGCCGTGTTGGATCGCCGCCCACTGATCGCGACTCATGGCACCCGTTCCGGAGTCGGTGAGCAGATCGATCAGGACGTCGTCGGCGTGGAGGTTGAACAGGTTGTAGCCGGCATCGCGGATCTTCGCCCGGCGTTCGTCCTCGGTGAGGAACCGCAGCGGCTCCACGGAGTGGATCCGGAACGGTTCGACGATCGTGCGGTATCGCTCAGGCACGACGCGATGATAGGTCGGCGGCTCAGACGAAGGTCCGAGGTTCCCGTTTGGGGCCGAACCTCGGCGCGACGATGCCGCTCGCCTCCAGGAGCACCTGGACGCGGCCACGTTGACCCCGATAGGGCTCGACGAGCTCGAGCATCCGGTCGTCGTCGCCGCGGGCCTCGCCGGCGAGCGCCCACGAGACGATGTTCGGCAGGTGGTAGTCCCCGACCGAGATGGCGTCGGGGTCGCCGAGCGCGAGCCGTGCCACCTCGGCGACGGTCCACGGACCGACCCCCGGCAGTCTGCCGAGCCACGCGCGCGCCTCGTCGAGCGGCGCGCCGGCGAGCGCGGCGATCTTCTTCGGATGGCGCGCGACCTCGCGGAGCGTTGTCGCCCGCATGCCGGTGACACCGAGGCGCGTGAGCTCCCACGACGGGAACTGGGCGACCCGTTCCGCGTCTGGTGGGAGCAGGAGGCCGAGGTCACCGGGGGCGAGATCCGCGGTCCTGCGGACGACCTCGCGCCACGCCGTCCGAGCCTCGCTCCCCGTGACCTTCTGCTCCAGGACCGCCGCGACGAGTACCGGGAACGGGTCGGCGCGCGCGAGCAGGACGGTCCGGTGATCGCGCCACGCCCCGGCCAGGACCGGGTCTCGGGGGACGAACGGGGTCGGGTCATCGAACGCCCCGACCGTGCCCGGCGCGACCACCGACACGGCGTGCTCGGCGCCCGGACCCCACGCTTCCGCATCGATCGTCCTGCTCGCCGACTGGCTGAGGCGGATCGTGGCCGCGCCCTCCGGCGTTCGCACCGCGCGCCACACCGTTCGGCCGTCGACGCGCGTGGTCGGGTCGCCGGCCCCTCGGACCAGCGGGAAGACGGTCCGTCGGAGGTCGACGGGATGTTGCAGCTCGATCCGGCGGACGGTCACGGTGCCGCTCAGCGTACGCTCGTTGGCGATGCCGACCGTCTACGACCTCCCGCTCGAGGAGCTCACCGCGCATCTGTCGTCCTGGGGCGAACCCTCCTACCGCGCGAACCAGGTGTGGGCGCAGCTGTGGAAGCGGGCCGCGACCTACGACGCGATGTCCGACGTGGCACCGGCGCTCCGCGAGCGACTGGCGGCTGAGCTCCCGCTCGGCGTCGAGATCCTCGACGAGCGGACGGCCGACCGTGGGGCGACCCGGAAGGCGCTGCTCAAGCTTGGCGGCACGCACGTGATCGAGGCCGTCCTGATGGGGTACCGGGACCGCGTGACGGTGTGCGTGTCGTCGCAGGCCGGATGTGCGATGGGGTGCACCTTCTGCGCGACCGGTCAGATGGGTCTTCGCAACAACCTGACCGCCGGCGAGATCGCGGCGCAGGTGGTGTGGGCGCGACGGGAAGCGAGCAGGCTGCCGGCCACGACGTCGCGGCGACTCGGCAACGTCGTCTTCATGGGCATGGGGGAGCCTCTCGCGAATGAACGCCACGTCTTCGAAGCGCTCGCGAAGCTGACCGATCGAAGAGGCTTCGGGATGGGCGGGCGTCACGTCACGGTGTCCACCGTCGGGATCGCGCCGGGGATCCGTCGGTTGGCATCCGCCCATCCGCAGGTGGGCCTTGCGGTGAGCATCCACGCGGCGAGCGATGAGCTCCGTGACCAGCTGGTGCCGCCGAACCGCCGGTATCCCCTCCCCGTGCTCGAGGAGGCGATCGCGGCGTGGCGTTCGGCGACGCGACGGCGACCCTCGATCGAGTGGGCGCTGATCGATCACGTCAACGACACCGTCGAGCAGGCCGAGCTGCTGGCAGCGATCGTCCGGCGACTCCACGCGCACGTGAACCTGATCCCGCTCAACCCGACGCCGGGCTACCCCGTCGTCGGGTCGCCACCCGCGCGGATCAGGAAGTTCGTGACCGCGCTCGAGCTGGCCGGCGTCAACGTCACGGTCCGCGATACCCGCGGTCGGGACATCGACGCCGCCTGCGGCCAATTGGCGCTGTCGGCCGTGGGTCGGGCATCGGTGCCAGGGTAGTGACCGGGAGAGGCGCCCGGGCGATCCCCCGGAGTTAGCCGACGTCGATCGGAACGGGGACGGGGAGTGGCTCGGTGTCGTCGAACGGGACGGGGGCAGGAAGCAGCTGGGGGTCCTCGATCGCGGTCGGCACCTCGAGCTCGATGTCGAGCGATGGCTTACGCGCCGACCGGCGATAGGCGCCCGCCTCGAACGCGTCGCCGAACGTCGGCTCGTCGGTCTCCCCTTCGAGCGGGGTCCCCCGACGGATACGACGGACGAAGTCGGCCCCGACCCACACACAGACCGCGATCGCGATCGGGTGACCGAACGGGAGCCTGACGGTCTGAAGGTACGTCGGCAATCGAGACGACTCGGTGACGAGCTGCGTCACCACGAAGAACGCGGAGAGGATGACCATGCCCCGCCGCGCGATCTTGGGCATCACCCACGCGAGGGGAAGGGCCCACACCAGGTACCACGTGAAGAGCACCGGTGACGGCAGGGTGATCGCGAGGAACGCCCATCCCCAGGCTGCCGCCATCGCTTCGGGGGTTCGAGCCTGAACCGATGTCCAGATCCGGTGACCGATCGCGATCACCGCCGCGAGGGACAGCGAGAACAAGAGGAGGCGAGCGGCGGTCGCCGCCGGCTCCCGGAACGAGTCGCCGACCAGCCCCCCAAGGCCGGAACCGACGCGAACGATCAGCTCGCCGGGCGCCATCCATGAGTCATGTCCCGATACCTCCATCAACCCGAGCGTCGGGTTCGTCCATTGGAGGAAGGGCAGCGCGAGCGCGAGCCATACACCGGCGATGACGGCGCCGTACATCGCGAGGACGCGGCGGCGGCGCTCGGGCGGCGCGTTCGCGACGAACGCCACCACCAGCAACACGAGAGGGACGACCGCACTGGCTTTCACCGACATGCCGAGCGCGAGCGCGATCGCGGCGAGCAACTCGCGACGCGCGAACAGGAGGGACACGGCACACGCGACGAAGAACGCGACGAGGATGTCGTTGTGACCGCCGCCGACGACGTGGTACACGACGATCGGGTTGCACCCGATCATCGCGATCGCGAAGGCGGCTCGCTCTGGCCGGACCTTCTGCACGAGGCGTCCCACGACCGCGACCGTGCCGAGGCTCGCGAGGGCAGCGAGCAGCTGGAAGCTGGCGACGACTTCGCTCGGATCCTTGACGATCCTCGTCATCAACGCGGACATCCAGGTGAACAGAGGACCGTAGACCGACGGTGTCTCGCGCCATCCGGGCCACGTCAGGTGCCACAATCCGTTCAACGGGAAATCACTGGGCGTGAGCACGTAGGGGTTCCCTCCGTACGTGCTCACGATCCGTCCGTAGTACGCGTAGCTGTACACGTCGCGCGAGAACAGCAGCGGAAGCATCAACACGATCGCGTGGAAGCCGATGGCCAGCAACACGACCGTGCGAACGGGGATGCGTCCCGCCCATGCCTCGCGCACCAGGAGCACGAACCCTGCGGCCGCGCTGATGGTGGCGAGCAGCCCGACGATCATCAACGGGGTCGTGCCGAGATGACCGAGTCCGATCACCCCCGACATCCAGCGCAAGGGGTTGGCGGCCTCCATCCCGATCGGCAACAACGGGTAGAACGGAGAGTTGGGTGTCGCACAGACGAGGGCAACGAACACCATGCCGCCGATCGATGCTGCGACGGCGCGTTTGGCTTTTGGAGCCAGGGAGAACGGTCGTTGCGTCGAGACCTGCACGCTGGGCCGGAATCTACCGTAGGAAGGAAGATCGAAGGGCTCGATAACGATCCCAGGGGCCCTTCGCAACCGTATCTCCACGCCCCGCCCCTCCCCCTGTATCGAGCACGGTACCCACCGCCGTCGTCGAGCGCAACCGGCGGGCGGTTGCGCTCGTATGCTGCGGCGTTGGCATGGGTGTGATCGAGCTCACGGACGTCACCGTTGCTCTCCCGGGGGGCTGGACCCTGTTCGAAGGGGTGTCGTTCCGCGTGCCCGACGGCGAGCACGCCGGCTTGATCGGTGCGAACGGGATCGGCAAGACGACGTTGCTCCGGTTGATGGCGGGCGAGGATCGAGCGGCGGCAGGGGCCGTTCGTGTCGAGGGGCGCGTCGGCCTGATGCAGCAGTTCATCGGATCGAGTGAACGTCCGATCAGCGTGCGCGACTTCCTGCTCGCCTACAGCGAGCCGGCCGTCCGAGCGACCGCGGCGAGGGTGCGCGCGGCGGAGGAGCGCCTTTCGGTGGAGCCCGACGAGAAGGCGCAGCTGGCATACGCCTCGGAACTCAGTGCCTGGGAGCAGGCCGGCGGGTACCGCGCCGAGGTCCTCTGGGACCGTTGCGCACACGCAGCCTTCGGCGGCGGCTTTCCGGAGAGCGCCGAGCGGATGGTCGACACGCTCTCCGGCGGTGAGCGCAAGCGGCTCGCCCTGGAGATCGTCTTCGCCTCGTCCTTCGACGTCCTCCTGCTGGATGAGCCGGACAACACGCTCGACATCCAGGGCAAGGGATGGTTCGAGGCGACGATCGCGCAGGACCCTCGGACGATCCTGTTCGTGTCGCACGACCGGACGGTCCTGGACCGGGCGGCGACCCGCATCGTGACCATCGAGGGACGTGCGGCGTGGACCCACATCGGAGGGTTCTCGACGTACGCCGACGCTCGAGATGCCCGGATCGAGCGTCTCGACGAGCGCCACCGCCGGTACGAGGACGAGCACCACCGTCTCAGCGAGATGGTGAAGGAGATGAAGCGCAAGGCGGCGTACAACGACGGCTGGGCGTCGAAGGCGCGGTCGGCCGAGCACCGGCTGGAGCGCTTCGAGACGCGCGAGAAGCCGCCTCAGAAAGCCGCGATCCAGGACGTGAAGATGCGCCTGGGCGGCGGCCGAACAGGGAAGGTGGTCTTCCGGGCCCGTGGCCTCTCGATCACGGGGATCGTCGAACCGTTCGACGCCGAGGTCAGGTTCGGCGAGCGGGTGGGCGTGATCGGGCCGAACGGGACGGGCAAGACGCATCTGATCCGGCTGCTCGCGGGCGAGCTCGTGCCGCACGACGGCGAGTGGGTGCTAGGGGCTCGGGTGACGCCGGGACACTTCGCGCAGCTCCACGATCGGGCCGATGTGGGCGATCAACCCATCCGTGACGTGGTCCTGAAGAAGGGACTCGACCGGACCGGGACGATGTCCGCCCTCCGTCGCTACGAGCTGGATCACGTAGCCGGGAACCCGTACCAGGTATTGTCCGGCGGCCAGCAGGCGCGATTCCAGATCATGCTGATGGAGATCGATTCGCCCACCCTCCTGCTGCTGGACGAGCCGACGGACAACCTCGACGTCGCCTCGGCAGACGCGTTGGAAGAGGCCATCGGTCGGTACGAGGGAACCGTCGTCGCCGTCACGCACGACCGGTGGTTCATGCGGCTGATGGATCGGTTCCTGTTCTTCGACGACGGCGGCGAGGTGCGGGAGCTGCTCGGATCGCCGTACGGCGTTGCCGTTCGGTGACGTCGGGAGCGGTCGGTGTCCCGCGGGCCTCATGGACGATGCTGCGTGGCGCCACGCTTCCGACGCTTCGGGCTCATCGCCCGACCCAAGAGCGAGACCGCCACCGCGATCGCGATCGTGAAGAACGTGACGATCACGACGATCGCGAGGAGGAGCGCGGCGGCGTCGGGTTGCTCGGGCGCCGACCCGAAGGCCTTCACGATCGCGTAGACGACGAGCACGACCCAGATGGTGCTCGGGATGGCGAACGGGAGGGCAACGAGGAACGCGATCGAGGTGACCGCGATCGCAGCGGCGAGCCCTCGATGCTCACGCATCGGCCGAGCCTAGCAGCGGATCGGCCGATGGGATCAGCTGGGAAGATGGGTCATGCTCCGCCGGGCGGCCAGTTCGGAACGATCGGCTCGTCGGCTCGGCATCGCCGCCGTCTGGGTGGCCACGTTCGCCTGGGCGTGGGGCTACATCCTCGTGAAATGGAGCAGCGTGGATGGGCTCCATTTCGCGATGTTCCGGTTGTGGACGGGCGCGGGCATCTCGTGCATCGCCCTTCTCGGTACCCGACGCCGCGTGACACGCGCGACGTTCCGCGCATGTGCGCTCGGCGGGGTGTTCTTCGCCGCAGACATCGGACTCGGGTTCACGGCGATCAAACACACGACGATCGCCGACGTCGCCGTGATCGGCGCGCTCGCGCCGGTCGCGATCGCGATCGTCTCGGCGCGTCGCCTCCACGAGCGGATCGAGGGGCGGGACTGGGTGTTGGTCGGGCTGTCGTTCATCGGGGTCGTGGTTGTCGCGATCGCGTCCTCCGGGTTGCCTTCGTGGAGTCCCGTCGGCGATCTGCTGGCGGCCTGTGGGATCGGGACGTGGAGCGCCTACTGGTTCTTCTCGCGACACGTGCGGGAACGCGCCGACCCGATCGTGTACTTCGCCTGCGTGATGCTCGCAGCTGCCGTGGTGATGACGCCGACCGCGTTCCTGCTGGCCGGCGTCCCGGCGTGGCCCGCTGCCCGCGACTGGTTCGCGATCGTGGGCGTCGCGCTCGTCCCGGGCTTCGTCGGGCATACGTTGGTGATCTGGTCGCACCGGCACGTCGATTCATGGCTCTCGGCCCTGATCACGCAGAGTTCGCCCGTCATCACGGTGACGCTCGCCTGGGTCCTGCTCGGCGAGGCGCTCCCGCCGCTCGCCATCGTCGGGGGAGCGATCGTGCTCGTCGCGACGGGCGTCGTGTTGGTCGCCGCCGCTCGGAAGGACACCCGCGCCGATCTGGACGAGGCTGCCGAGCGGGTCAGCTGAATCCCGATGCGGGCTGGGTCGGCCCGTCCGGTCGGGGGGGCGGCACGCCCTTTCGGGTCGATGGCGTCTTGGCTCCGCTGATCGTCAGGAACACCCCGCCGATCAAGATCGCCAATCCGGCAACGAGCAGGCCGATGCTGATCGGACCGAGCGCCGGGAGCGTGATGGACCCCGACGCGATCACGTCCACCCGCGCGGCCGCGCTCGCCCTCATGATCACCAGGGTCCAGTCGCCGGCGGCAACCGGCCAGCTCAGCGTTGCCGGGGACCCTTGCGCCTTGGCGACCCAGAACGGTTGCCTGTCGGGAGGTGTCGGCCGTCTCGTTCCCGGCTCGGTCTCGGTCTTCATCCCTCCGGGCCAGTTGACCTGGACGATGCGGTCAACCTGGACCCGATCGAGATACCGTGCGACGTCGAGGGCGGGACCGATCCCGACGAAGACGCTGCCGTCTCCGTCGTTCCCCCGAACCGTGACGCCGACCGTCGCCGCGAAACTCCCGCTGGAAGGGAGCGCTTCGCTCAGATCGAGCGTCTCCAAGACGAGCGCGTGCCCGCTGCTGGTGCCACGCGTGGCCGGGAGCATGAACGAGCCGTCGGTCCCCACGAGCACCACGAGGGCGATGCCGGCGATCGTCATGAACAGCCCGAGCAGGACGAGGGGGATCCCGAACCCGAGCTTCAACCCGCGCTTCATGCGGGCCATCCTCCCACGGGAAGGATGGCCTGGATGTTGACCGGGGGGTCCCGTGGGAGTACGTGAGCGTCGGTGAGACGGCTGGGTGAGACGACGCGGCTCGACCGGTTGGTCGCGAGCACGCCGACGACCCGTGACCGAGTGGTGGACTTCCTGCGGGCCGCGAGCATCGTGGCCGTCGTGTTCGGCCACTGGATGATCGGGATCGTCTGGTGGCAAGACGGGCTGCTCCGGACCACCAGCGCGGTCGGCGTGACGACCGGACTCTGGCTCGCGACCTGGTTCTTCCAGGTGATGCCCATCTTCTTCTTCGTCGGGGGGTTCTCGAACCTCGTCACGCTCGACGCGTCCCGGCGCCGTGGCGAACCCGACGCGCGCTTCGTGCAGGGCCGGGTGATGCGGCTCCTGCGGCCGTCGCTCGTGTTCTTCGCGGTCTGGAGCGCCGTGATCATCGTGATGCACCTCCTCGACGTGGGTGCCCCGACGGGCCCGAGGATCTGGGACGGGACGAGGCTCCTTCGACTGTTCCTCCCGCCGGGGGCGACCCTGCCGTTCGGGCCCCTTTGGTTCCTGGCCGTCTATCTCGTGATCGTCTGCATCGCACCATGGATGGTCGACCTGCATCGCCGGTTCCGCGGTGGGTGCCGGCCGTGATGGTGCTCGGCGCGTGCGTCGTCGACGTGATCGGCTTCGAGCTCGGAGTCTCGCCCGTTCGATGGGCGAACGTCGTGTTCGTCCTGCTGTTCCCGCACCAGCTCGGGTTCTTCTATGCGGACGGAACCTTCGCTCGCATCTCCAAGGGCTTCTTCTGGGCGATGGTGGCGGTCGGGCTCGGTGGGCTCGTCGTGCTCACGAACCCACCGTTCTGGAGGCTGTTCGGGAACGTCCGCTTCGAGTGGTTCCCGGGGATCGGTGCGTACCCGAAGAGCCTGCTCGGTACGGACGTCGAGCCGGTGTCGAACGCGTATCCGCCGACCGTTTGCTTCCTGCTGGGTGCGATCTGGTCGATCGGCGCCGTCATGCTGCTGCGGCCGTCGTTCGCACGATGGCTCAGGCGGAGGGGTCAGTGGAAGGTCACGATCCTCCTCAACAGCGTGATCATGACCCTGTTCCTGTGGCACATGACCGCCTACCTCTTCACGGTGTTGACGCTCTGGCCGCTCGGGCTGGGCCGCCAGCACGACAGCACCGCAGGATGGTGGCTGGAACGGCCACTGTGGATCGGGCTCTCCGCCGTGTACCTCGTGGGGCTGGTGGTCGTGTTCGGCCGGTTCGAGCGGCCGAAGGCTCCCGAACGGCCCTCCGTCGCCTGATCGTCGCGATCCGGCAGGAGCCGGTCTGCAGCACACGCGATACGGGTCGGGTGCTACCTTCGGTCGTCGTGGATGTGGGCGAGCGGCCGCGGGGACCTGCAACGAAAGGCGTGCGCGCCCCCTTGTTCGCCGGCTTGAGCATCCTGTTCATGGCGATCGTGGCGACCACGCCGGGCTCCCCGTACGAGCCGCTGTTGACGCCGCGTGGCCAACCCGGCGGGGTCCTTCGCGACGTTGCTGTCGCGCTCCACCTCGATCGTCTCCAGGGCGATCCGCTCCTTGCGATCGGCGTCCTCGCGGCCGTGCTCGCGACCGCAGCCTTCCTCCTGTTGCTGCGGGAGGCGTTCCGGGGGTCGGTCTCGGTGGGTGCGGTCGCGGTCGTCGTGGTGGGGGCACACGCGCTGCTCCTGTTGGTGCCTCTGTTGTTCTCGCGTGACGTGTACTCGTACGCGTTCTACGGCCGTATCGCCGGGATCTACGGCGGCAACCCCTACGTCCAAACGCCGCTCGATCACTCGAGCGACATCTTGTGGAACTTCGTCGGTCCTCAGTGGGTCGACACCCCGGCCTACTACGGACCCGCATGGACGTCGTTCTCGGCGCTGTTGTCGAGGATCCTGCCGAGGCCGATCGACGCCGTCGAGGCGTATCGGTTCATCTCGATCGCGGCGAGCCTCTCGACCTGCGGCGTGATCGTCTGGGTCGTACGGCGGCTCTGGCCGGAGCGGACGGCCTTCGCGCTGGCGGCGTTCGGCGCCAATCCCGTCGTGCTGTTCCACGCGGCCGCGAGTGGCCATAACGACCTGCTCGTCGCGCTCGCGATCGTGAGCGCGTACGCGTTGCTCGTGTCCAAGCGCGAGTCGGCGGCGGTCGCCGTCCTCACGCTCGCCGCGCTCATCAAGGTGACCGCGCTGTTGCCACTCATCATGCTGCTGGTCTGGTGCGTGGCGCGCCGCCCGCCCGAGGAGCGGCGCGTCGCGTTCGTCTCTCGGGTCGGGCTCGCCGCCGGGATCGGCTTGTTCTTCGCCGTGCCGTACGTCCAACTGCGTGATCCGACGCTCGGGATGCTCGGGTTGGCGGGCCAATCGGGCTGGTTCGCGCCGTCCAGGGTGGTCGCACGCGCGGTCGACGTCGTGACCTTCCATTCCTTGGGGCGCGTGGTGAGGCTCGGCGCGCTCGGCCTCCTGGCCTGGGGCGGCTGGTCGATGGCCCGAGCCGTGTGGCGCCGCGCGTCGACCGTGGGCTTGTCGGGACAGGAGCAGGCGGCGGTGTGGGGGTGGTCGCTCGTGCTCCTCCTGCTCCTCGGCCCGATCCTCCTCCCGTGGTACGTCGTGTGGGGGTTGCCCTTGGTGTGGGCGCTCCCGCGAGTGCCGAGGACGGCTCTGCTCGCGGCGAGCTCGATGCTCGGCGTCACGCTCTGGTCGGCCGAGGCGCTGCGCTACCCGGGCGCGTTCAACGTCAACCTGCTGGTCGGCTATCTCGTCGTGGTCCCGGTGCTCCTGGTGATGCTGCTCCTGCTCGTCCGCGACCTCCACTCACGGATCGAGCACGGTCGCCTGTTCGAGGACGAGATCTGGGCGCCCACGCCGACGATGCTCGCCGACGAGACGGAAGGCGAGGAGCGCGTAGCCGACGCCGCCGGCGACGGCGCACGCCGAGCTGGCGACCCCTACCCGACCGAGATCCGCGCCGAGGAGCTCTAGCCCGAGCGCGACGAGCGTCAGGATCGCCGATCCGAACGCGGGCGAGACGGCGAGCGCCGCCGCCGCGTCGCGGGAGGATCCACCGACCGCCCACCACGCCCACCCCGCGCCGATCACGATCAGCAGGAGGAAGGTCCGGATCGTCGAGTGTGCGATCGTCGACGGATCCGACGCCAGAAGCTCACCGGGGCCGGCGCGCAGGGGCCCGTTCACCGGCACGTTCGTCGCGATCGCGCCGTTCAGCGTCGTGAGGCCGGGAGTCATCATCGCGCCCGGGTCGCGATCGAGCTCGCGCACGACGAAGACCGCGTGGGGACCGTCCGGGATCTGCGCGAGGGAGTCGGCCGAGGCCCGGTCGTACACGGGATCGGCGCGCTGGGTCGGCCGCCCCGCCAGCAGATCCTCCGGGCGCCCGAGGAAGATCGAGACATCCGCCGCGCGATCCGGGGGAAGAGCCGCCCGGACCGTGTTGAGACCATGCGAGAGGCGGAACAGGGCGTAGTCGGTGCCGGGGTCATCGGCGACGAACACGAGCGGGGTCCCGGGTGCGGTGGTCGCCGCGATCCGACCGGCGATCGTCAGGTCGGTGAGTTCGTCCGCGGACACGTAGGTCAGCTGCGCACGCCAGTCCCGCATCGCCGGCAACACGATGAGCGTCACCAAGACGATCCCGATCGACCAGGCGGCCCACGGACGATGGATCCGGTCACCGATCCACACGAGACCGAAGCCGGCGAGGATCGGGAGGCAGAACGCGAACGTGAGGATCCTGTCCGGCGGATACAGGCCGGTCAGTACGCCGACAGGGAGCGCGAGCGCAGTGACGATGGCCCATGCGACGAGCAACCGCCGCGCGAATCCGCGAGCGCGGAAGCTTCCGGTGACGGCAAGCGAGGTGGTCATGATCGGGGCGTATCGCCTCCAGTTCTCGACCAGGCGATCGACGTACACGCGACGGAGCTCCGCCCACTGTCCGGTGCGTCGGAGCATCGCGTCGAGGGAGGTGTCGCCCCCGAGCCGATCGGGTCCGATGAGGCACGCGAGGATCCCGCCGACGACGAGCGCGGCCGCGGCGCCGAGCGCGGCCAGGACGCGTCCCGCATCCCCCCTCGCGGCAGCGGTGGCCCTCCCGCCCCACCACGACCAAGCCGCGGTGGTCAACAGGACGGCGACCGAGACCAGGAAGAACTCCGGATGGGCGAGGCCGCCGCCGGCCAGGAGCAACGCCGCCGCAACGGTTCCCCGGCGTGTGCGGCCGGCGAGGGCTGCGGCTGCCGCAAGGAAGGCCGCGACGAGCGCGAGGTTCGCCAGGTAGCCCCCGCCGAGGAACGTGGTCCACGCTCCGGCAAGGACCGCGCCGGCGAGCCATGCGAGCCTGGGCGTCTCGCCGCGGCCGCGCGCGAGCGCGGCCGCGGCAAGCGCGCTGGCCGGCATCAGCGAGTACTGCACCGCGGCGACGGCCGGCACCAGCCCGATGCCGAGCGCGCTGGCGACGGTCGGGATCAACGCCGGCGTGCCGGGCCGCTCGCCGACGAGGGAGATCCCCTGGGTCATGCCGACCCGCGACCACCAGAGATAGACCGGCATGTCCGGGCCGACCGCGAACTGGTAGTGGTGCACGAGCGTCGGCCACACGGCGACGCGGAGGAACACGGCTCCGAGCACGGCGACGAGCAGCAGGTCGATCGCCGTGCGGGCGGAGCCGATCCGGCTCTCGTGGGTCGACTCGGTCGTCGCCGTGTCGGTCATCGTCACGTCGCCGGCCGACCGTATCACCCCGGCTTAGTAGCATCGCCGTGATGCTCGACCGCGCGCTCGTCGCCCAAGTGCTGGTCGCCGCGCGCCGCAAGGGTGGCGACTTCGCGGAGGTCTTCGTCGAGGAGCGCTCGTCGACCTCGGTACGTCTGGACGACGGGCGGGTCGAGGAGCTGACCACCGGCCTCGATCGCGGGGCGGGGGTGCGCGTGGCGCAGGGGACGAGCTACGGGTACGCGTACTCGAACAAGCTCGATCGAGACGCGCTGCTGGAAGCCGCCGCCGCGGCGAGCGCGGCGCTCCGCGGCGACGCCCCGGGCAACGTCGTGGACCTGACCGATCGGTTCGGGCCGGGGACCAACCACGCGGATCGCGGAGCCGGCAGCGTCGCCGCCGCGGACAAGGTGGGTTGGCTCCGCGAGGTCGACGAGGTTGCTCGCGGACACAGTCCCGAGGTGACGCAGGTCACCGGGATCTACTTCGACTCGCTCCAGCGACGACTGATCGCGGCATCGGATGGCCGGTGGATCGACGAGGAACGGCCGCGGATCCGGCTGGTCGCCCAGGTCGTCGCGAAGCGCGGCGACGTGATCCAGACGGGATGGGACGGACCGGCCGCGTGTGCGGGCGTCGAGTTCCTCGACGCTCATCCGCCGCGCGTCACGGCCGAGCGGGCGGCCGCGCGCGCCGTCACGATGCTCGACTCGGTCCCCGCGCCGGCCGGCGAGATGGCGGTCGTCGTCGCGAACGGCTGTGGTGGGGTCCTCTTCCATGAAGCGGTCGGGCACCCGCTCGAGGCCGACGCCGTCGACAAGGAAGCTTCCGTGTATCGCGCGCTCGTCGGTGAACGGTGCGCGAGCGACTTGATCGACGGGGTGGACGACGCGACGATCCCGAACGGCTGGGGCTCGTACGATTTCGACGACGAGGGCGAGCCCGCCCAACGGACCGAGCTGTTCCGTGCCGGCGTGCTGCAGGGATTCCTCCAGGACCGGCTGCGCGCCGCCAAGATGGGCGTACAACCCACCGGGAACGGCCGTCGCGAGTCGTACGCGTTCCCGCCCATCGTACGGATGACCAACACCAACATCCTTCCCGGGACAGAGGATCCGGACGGGATCCTCGGCTCGACGGCGCACGGGATCTACGTTCGCGGTCTCGGTGGCGGCCAGGTCAACCCCGCGACCGGTGACTTCGTGTTCGGCGTCTCCGAGGGGTACATGATCGAGGGCGGTCACGTCACCACGCCCGTGCGTGGCGCCAACCTGATCGGTCGCGCCATCGAGATCATGAGCGCCGTCGACGTCGTCGGGAGCGATTTCGAGACGTGGGAGGGCGTGTGCGGCAAGGACGGCCAGGGGGCGCCCGTCGGGAGCGGATCGCCCACGCTCCGGATCTCCAAGATCACGGTCGGAGGGACCGGTGCCTGAGCTCGGAGCGCTCGTCCATGCCGCGGTCGAGGCCGCGGACGAGGACGAGCAGGTCGAGGCCTACGCAGAGGAAGGGCGGCAGACGGAGGTGAGCGCCCTCCGCAGCGAGGTCGAGGGCATGACCTTCGCGGAGTCGCGAGGCCTGGGCGTCCGCGTGATCCGCGACGGACGGCTCGGCTACGCGTGGGCGGCCGACCCCTCGGCGGACGAGGCGCGCGAGACGATGTGGCGAGCGCGCGAGAACTCCGCGCTCTCCGAGCCGGACGAGCACAACGGGCTCCCCGAACCACAGACATTCGAAGCCATGCCGGAGATCTTCCGCGAGCGAAGCGTCACCTTCGGTGCCGACGACAAGGTGCGGATGGCGCTGGACCTCGAGGCGTACACGGTCTCGCGTGATCCGCGTGTCTCGAAGGTCGACCTGGCGCAGGTGGGGGACGCGGTCTCACGCGTGGCGATCGCCTCGACGACCGGGGTCGACGTCGAGTACGCGAGGACCGACGCGTGGGCGGTCGTCGTCACGCTCGCGGTCGACGGTGACGAGACGCAGACGGGGTTCTCCTACAAGATCGCGCGCGGGCTCGACGCGCTCACGTGGGAGCCGGTTGCCGACGAAGCCGTCGAACGTGCGGTGAAGATGCTCGGCGCCGTCAAGCCGCCGACGGCCCGGGTGCCGGTGGTGCTCGACCCGTTCGCGGCCTCGAGCTTCCTCGGTGTGCTCGCCGCGGCGCTCAACGCCGAGAACGTGTTGAAGGGAAGGTCGCCCTTCGCCGACATGGTCGGTCGAGCCGTCGGGTCCGATGTGTTCACGCTCGTCGACGATGGACGCCGGCTCGACGGGCCTGGAGCTTGCCCGTTCGACGCAGAGGGTGTTCCGAGCGGTCGGACCGAACTGTTCAGCGGAGGAACGCTGAACGGGTTCCTCCATGACACGTACACGGCGCGCCGTGCCGGCGGTGACCAACGATCGACCGGGAACGCCAAGCGAGGTGGCTACCGGTCCACGCCGGGCGTCGGGACCTCCAACTTCTTCCTGGATCCCGGCCATCGCTCGTTCGATCAGCTCCTGGCGGAGGCCGAGGGGGGCGTGCTGATCATGGACGTCTCCGGGGTGCACTCGGGCGCGAACCCGATCAGCGGCGAGTTCAGTGTCGGGGCGACCGGATTGCGGGTCCAGGGCGGGACCACGGGCGAGCCGCTCCGCGAGATGACCATCGCGTCGACCTTTCCGGCGATGCTCGAGGGGATCGCCGGGGTCGGCGGTGACCTCCGGTTCTTCTCGAGCGTCGGAACGCCGTCGATCTCGATCGGCGAGATGACCCTCGCGGGCGTCTGACGGTCAGAACGTGTGACCGGTCAGTGCGAACCCCACCGTGCAGACCGCGCCCTCCACCAGGCAGAAGATGGCGAAGGGCGTGAGCGTCCGCGTCTCGAAGTACCGCATAAGGAAGCGGACGGCGACGTACGCGGCGATGCCCGCCGCGACGCTTCCAACCAGGACCTGCATCCGGATCCCGTTGCCAAGCGGACCGAACAGGTCGGGAAGCTTGTAGATGCCGGCCGCGAGGATGATGGGTGTGGCCAGCAGGAACGAGAACCGTGCGGCGTCTTCGTGTGAGAGCCCTCGCACCAGACCGACGACCATCGTGATCCCCGAGCGGCTGATGCCCGCGATCAGAGCGAACACCTGGGCCACTCCGATGATGACCGCTTCGCTGAACTGGAGGGTCTCGAGACGTCGGTCGTCGGTCCCGGCGTACGTGCCATGGTCGGCTGCGACCGCCTTGACCTCCGCTCGACGACGGAACCGCTCGCCGACCAACAGGATCATCCCATTCACCATCAGGAACACGGCTGCGTACAAGGGTTTCGCGAACGTCACACGGAACACATGCTCGAACGCGACCCCCATGAGCCCGGCGGGGATCGTCGCGACGACGAGCAACCACGCCATCCTCTCATCGACGCTCCGGATCACGGACCAGGGCATCTTCCTCTCCTGCGCGCCGTGGCCGATCGTTCGGAAGAAGCCGGCGATGATGCCTTGCCAATCGCTCCAGAAGTAGATCAGCAGGGCGGTCGCTGTCGCGACATGCATGCCGACGATGAACGCGAGGTAGAACGACTCCGGCTGTGATTGAGCTTGCGCCAGCGTGTCCCAGCCGAAGACCGTCGGCAGGATGACCGCTTGGCCCAGGCTCGAGATCGGGAACAGCTCGGTCACGCCCTGGACGAGGCCCAGCACGATCGCCTGGAGATACGTGATCACGTGCGAGCCTCCGTTCGGGACACCGGCGCGGTTCCTGTTGACAGATCGCGTCCTCCCGGTGGGAGGCGCGCCGAGTCTATCCGTGGATGGGTTCCGTTCCGGGTGACGCCGATGGAGATGGTGTAGCGGCGGCCTCTGGACCGCGCGCGACCAGCGCGAGCGTTCCCGTCGCGTCCGCCTGGAGCAGCTGCCGCGCGGTCGCGGCGTCGACGTCGAGGGTGACCATGGTCCCCGCGTCGCCCAAGGCGTTCGTGGTGGGGTCGATGCGCAGCACGCGAAGGTCTTCGCCGACGAGCTCGGTGAACGGTCGCGCGCCGCCGAACGTTGCGAACACGTCCACACGGTCTGCGGTCGTGAGCCCTTCGGGGACCGACGAGAACCCCGCCGTCACGACCAGTCGTCCCGGTCCGACGCTCCCGGCGAGGAGGCTCCGGCCGAGCCTGGCGCGGGAGAGCGCCTCGCCTTCGGCGATGGAGGTCTGAGCGACGAGACCGATGGCGGCTTCCTCCGACGGGACCGATCCTGGCGGGGCGAACGCGGCCGGCATCTGGGTCAGCTCGAGGTCGGCGGCCGTGAGCGTGGTGCCGGCGTCGACGTCGTGGGTTGCGATCGTCACGGCGACCCCCGGCCCGGCGAGTGTTCGCTCGCCCGACGGCCCCGACGCATCGGCCCGAACCAGGAGGAACGAGGCGACCCCGCACGCCGCGGCGACGGTGAGGAACACCTTTGAGGACAAGGGCAGTTTGCGACGGAGCGAGAACGTCGGGACGATCCGCATCCGGCGAACGTACGTGGCGCACGCCTGACCGGCCGTGACGGAGGTCACATCAATCGACCGGTCGGAGGTGATCCTTCCTCTTGTTGTCCAGCGGGAGCGTCCGGACGCGGAACTCCTCGAGCGCCTCGCGTCCCACGATCATCGACACCGACTCGCGGATCCGTTCGCCGACCTGCTCGCCCTCTTCCTCGGTCACGAAGACGAGCTCGACACGGATCAGCTGACGGGCCATCAGTCGTGCCCCGAGCCGCCGAGGGCATGCGCGCAATCGCAGCCGCTCCGGTCCTCCGGCACCCGTGGGATCGCCGCGAAGAGCAGGTCTCGGAGCTTGTCGATGTTCTCGCCGAACACCTTCAGCACCTCGGCATGCGAAACCGGCGCGATGCCGTCCACGCCGACGTCGTAGTCCGTCACGAGGGCGACGTTCGCGAAGCACAGCTCGAGCTCCTTCGCGAGCGCGGCTTCCGGGAACTGCGTCATCCCGATCACGTCGCCGCCCACGGTGGCGAACATCCGCGATTCGGCGCGAGTCGAGAAGCGAGGTCCTTCGATCACCACCATCGTCCCGCCGACACGATGCTCGATCCCGAGCTCGACGGCGGCATCGACCAAGCCCTGACGCATCACCGGGCAGTACGGGTCGGCGAACGACACATGCGTGGTGATCGGACCGTCGTAGAACGTGTTCGCACGCGACTTCGTGAAGTCGATCGCTTGGTCGCAGACGACGAAGGTGCGCGGCGGGATATCGCGGCGGAGCGAACCGGCGGCCGATGGTCCGAACAGGCGTGTGACGCCCAGTTCCTTCATCGCCCAAACGTTGGCGCGGTACGGGACGCGATGGGGCGGGAACTCGTGATCTTTCCCATGCCGCGGGATGAAGGCCACGCGCCGCTCCTCGATCGATCCCACCGTGACGGCAGCCGCCGGCTTCCCGTACGGCGTGTCGACGACGATCTCTTCGGGATCGTCGAGGAACGCATAGAACCCGGAACCGCCGAAGACGCCGATCTCGGCCGTCCTCATGAGCCGGATCCTTCCTTCGGCTTCGGGGTCGTGCCGGAGGAGGGATCCTTCTTGGCGGCCGAGTCGCCGGTCTTCTTCTCCGAGGAGCCTCCGTCCTTCTTCGTGTCGGCCTTGGCTCCGGCGTCGGTCGTCTCGTCCCGTCCCTTCGATCCCTTGCCGTGATCGGTCGCGTAGAAGCCCGAACCCTTGAACGCGATCGCGGGCGCCGCGAAGACCTTCCGAAGTCTGCCTCCGCATCGGGGACAGATCGTGAGCGTCTCGTCCGCCATCCTCTGGACGATGTCGAAGGTATGGCCGCAGTCGCGACACGTGTATCCGTAGGTCGGCATGCCGAGCCAAGTGTAGCGACGCCCTCCCTGTCGGCCGACCAACCTATGCTGATGTGACGATTGGCGCAGCAGCGGCGGGCCGCGTATCGTTCGCGGTCCGCGGGGCGAGGGGGCTCATGAAGGTTCGCAAAGCGGTGATCCCTGCCGCCGGGCTCGGGACCCGGTTCCTTCCTGCCACCAAGGCGCAGCCGAAGGTCATGCTCCCGGTGATCGATGTCCCCGCGATCCAGCTCGTGGTCGAGGAGGCGGCTCGCGCGGGCATCGACGACGTCCTGATCGTCACCGGCCGCGGCCAGCGCGCCATCGAGGACCATTTCGATCGCAACCTCGAGCTCGAGCGCTTCCTCGAGGACAAGGAGAAGTTCGACGAGCTCAAGCGGATCCGGCAGATCGCGGATATGGCCGAGGTCCACTACATCCGTCAGAAGGAGGCGCTCGGGCTCGGACACGCGGTCTCGATGGCGCAGGCGCACGTCGGTGATGAGCCGTTCGCGGTCATGCTCGGCGACGACCTGATCCATCCATCCGAGCCGCTCCTGGGCCAGATGCTCCGAGCGCACGACACGTTCGGGAGGAGTGTCATCGCGGCGATGGAGGTCAGCAAACAGGACATCTCCTTGTACGGCAGCATCCAGGCGGAGCCCTTCGAGGAGCATCTCGTGCGGATCCTGTCGATCATCGAGAAGCCGACGCCGGAGGAGGCACCGTCCAACCTCGCGGTGATCGGCCGATACGTGTTCACCCCGGAGATCTTCGACGCGCTGCACCGAACCACGCCGGGCCGCGGTGGCGAGATCCAGGTCACGGACGCGATCAACCTGTTGGCGCAGGAGCAGGCGGTCTACGCCTACCGGTTCGAGGGCCGGCGCTTCGACGTGGGGAACCCCCTCGACTACCTGAAGGCCACCGTCGAGCTCGGCGCCGAGCGCGACGACCTCGGGGCCGAGTTCCGCACGTGGCTCGCCGAGTTCGTGCAGCGCGAGAAGCTCGTCTGAATCTCGCTCGACCGGTTCCATCGTGCCGTCCGAAGCCCTGAGTAGACTGCCCGGCATGGCAGAGCGGCATACGCACGATCACGACTCGGCGGAGGGCTTGGTCCCCCTCGAGGAGGCGCGCGAGCGGATCCTTTCGAGGATCGAGCCGCTCCGGCCGCTGCAGTTGCCACTGACCGATGCCTACGGCTGCGTGGCCGCTGAGGACATGGTCTCGGCCGTCGACCTCCCGGAGTTCGCGTCCTCTGCGATGGACGGCTTCGCGCTCCGCGCGTCGGACGTCGCCGAGGCGTCGGCGCACCATCCGACCGAGCTCAAGGTGGTCGGCCACGCGATGATCGGGCAGCGGCCGGAGGCGACGGTCGGGATGGGCGAGGCGGTCGCGATCGCGACCGGCGCCCCGATCCCGGCCGGCGCGGACGCGGTCGTGCCGAAGGAGAACGCCGAGACCCGCGACGATGACCTTGTGCGGGTGTTCGCCGCCGTCGAGGACGGCCGGCACGTCCGTCCTCGTGGCGAGGACGTGCGCGCGGGTGACGTCCTCGTCCCGCTGGGGAAGCGGCTGAGCGCGGGCGAGCTCGGCCTCCTGGCGAACGCCGGCGTCCCCCACCCGATGGTGCACCCACGCCCGCGCATCGTCGTGCTCTCGACGGGTGACGAACTGATCCCACCCACGGAGCGACCGACGTTCGGTCAGGTGCGCGATTCGAACGCCTACACGCTGTTCGCGGCGCTCCGGGAGGCGGGCGCGACCCCGGTCCTCGCGGGGATCGTGCGGGACGACCCCGAGTCGCTCAAAGAGGCGGTCTTCAACTACGAGATCCAGGCCGACGGCTTCGTCTCCTCGGGCGGCGTGTCGGTCGGGGAGCGAGACGTGGTCAAGGCCGCGTTCCTCCGGCGTGGCGACATCGACTTCTACCGCGTCTCGATGCAGCCGGGGATGCCCCAAGGGTTCGGGTTCATCGAGGGCAAGCCGTTCTTCGGTCTCCCGGGGAACCCGGTCAGTGTCTTCGTCAGCTTCGAGATGTTCGTGCGCCCGGCGATCCTCAAGATGATGGGCCGGGCCCAGCTCGACCGTCCCGAGATCACGGCGACCCTCACGGGGGAGATCAGCGGGCCCAGGGACAAGAGCGTCCTCGCACGGGTCGTGGTGGCGAGGGGTCCGGACGGTTGGACCGCCGCTCCGACGGGGGGCCGCGGCTCCAACCTCATCGCCACGGTTGCTCGAGCCAACGGCCTCGCTCTCCTGAAGCCGGGGGTCGACCGCGCGGGCCCCGGCGAGCGCGTCAAGGTGCGCCTGTTCCGCGCCTCGGAAGACTGACGGTGGACGATCGTTCCCGTGCCGACGGCGTCGCCCGGATCGTCGAGGTCGGTGCCAAACCGGAGACGGCTCGTGCAGCGACCGCCGAGGCATGGCTCGTGACGACGACCGAGACGGTCGGAGCCCTGGTCGCCGGGACGAAGAAGGGCTCCCCGATCGAGACCGCGAAGGTCGCGGGGATGATCGGCGTCAAGAAGACACCCGATCTCCTGCCGCACTGCCACCCCGTCCGGGTCACCGGGGTCGACGTCATCGTTGAGCCGAACGTGGCCGAGGGGCGCATCCACGTGGTCACGAACGTGCGAGCCTTCGATCGCACGGGCGTCGAGATGGAGGCGCTGACGGCGGCCTCCATCGCCGCGTTGTCCTTGTACGACACCGCGAAAGCCTTCGACCGTTCCGCCCGGATCGTGGACGTCCGGCTGCTCGCCAAGTCCGGCGGGAGGTCCGGCGACTATCGCGCGGTGGAGTGATCGGCGACCGAACGGCCCACGAACGCGAGAAGGACGGAATCACATCGATGTGCTTTCCGAGCACTAGATGTGGTGCTACGGTCCCATCCCAGCCCAGATGTTGTGTCACAACCGGGGGGCGACAGGCAGGAGGCTGGGACGTGGAGTGGATGGTCCTCGCCGGGTTAGGCATCATGTGGGTCGCCTTCTTGGTGCCCCGGGGCCGGAAGCGGTCCGAGGCCCGGTCGGTGAACGATTTCGAACAGAGGATGGAGCTCTTGGCGAACGCTGAGGTACACGGAACGACCGGACGCTGGATCGTGACCCCGCGCAAGGGAGTTCGGTTCCTCGGCCCCGACGATCGCCGCCGCGCCCGCGCCCGCGAGCGCCGGCGCAAGGTCTTCGTCGTCCTGCTCGACTCGATCGTCCTCACGTCCCTGATCGGTCTGGCGCCGCCACTCCGAGCGATGTGGTTCGTGGCTGGCGGACTCGGAGCCGTCCTGTTCCTCTACGTGTGGGTGTTGCTATCGATCAAGGCGCGCTCGACCCATCTGCGCGGTCGCGTTCCCACGAAAGCGAACGCCGAGTCCTGGCTTCCCGTCGGCGTCGCTTCGTTCGTCGACGGGAACGCCGAGCCCCCATCGCGACCGGCGTTCCACGACCTCGACATCTTCGATGACGAACCCGTCCACGTCGTGGTCCGCACCGCCTCGGCCGGCGTCTGACGGGCGTGGCTCCCGACCATCTGTCGGACGCGCTCCACGATCGGTTCGACGCGAAGACAGCCGCTCGCGAGAAAGCCTTGCCGGCCGCCCGGCGCTCGATCCGCGCTTCGGCCAATGCGATCCGGGCCGTACATCGCGGCGAGTTCGGAACGGCTCGTTCGCTGATCGAGGACTCGCGGGCGGCGCTCGACGAAGGCACGGACGGGGTCACGGCGCATCCGGACGTGCGCTTCGCCGGCTATCTGCTGGATGCGGAGAAGGAATACGCGGAGGCGAGCCTGACCTACGCGCTCGTGTCCGGCGAGACGCTTCCCGCGCCCGACGCTCTCCGGGTCGGCGACGCTCCCTACCTGAACGGGATGGCCGAAACGGTCGGCGAGGGCCGGCGGCACATCCTGGACCTCCTGCGGCTCGGCGACGTCGAGAAGGCGGAACGCGTGCTCGCGACGCTCGAGGACATGTACGGCTTGCTCGTGACGATGGACTATCCCGATGCGATCACGATGAACCTCCGGCGCTCGACCGACGTCGCCCGGAGCCTGATCGAGAAGACCCGAGGCGATCTGTCGATCGCATTCGTCCAACGGGATCTGCACGACGCGTTGGAGCGACACGCGCGCCTCATCGGCGGCGACGGCTCCTAACGGGCGGTCTGGACCGCTCTGCTACGCTCCTGCGAACGGGGGTGTAGCTCAGCCCGGTAGAGCACTGCCTTCGCACGGCAGGGGTCAGGGGTTCAAATCCCCTCACCTCCACCGAACACGACCGCAGGTTGGCCTCGTGGGACTTCGAGGGGGCTCGTCGGATCCACCTTCGGGCCAAAGCTGGCCTAGCGGGACACAACAGTGG
>WNGD01000465.1_pt1 | contig 43057 bp, 36 predicted proteins | sample 5400671 | NCBI WGS metagenome assembly WNGD01 (sample SAMN13153369, study PRJNA577476) | soil metagenome | isolation source: 40 cm soil or saprolite under grassland replicate 2 | place: USA:California | collected 2016-06-15 | reverse complement strand
TGGAAGATGATCGCCTGCGTCTGATTTTTACGTGTTGTCATCCAGCTCTCCCGCCGGAAGCGCGCGTTGCGCTCACCTTGCGTGAGGTGTGCGGGCTGACAACCGAGGAGATAGCAAAGGCCTTCCTCATCACTCCGCGTACGCTGGCGCAGCGCATTGTGCGCGCCAAGGCAAAGATTCGAGAAACACCGATTCCCTACGAAGTGCCGACGGCGCAGGAATTGCCGGAGCGACTGGGCGCGGTGCTTCAGGTCATCTATCTCGTCTTCAACGAAGGTTATTCGGCGGCGACGGGAGCGGAGGTAACGCGGTCCGAGCTAACCGGCGAGGCGATTCGACTGGGCCGGTTGCTGATCGAACTCCAGCCAGAGCCGGAAGTCCCAGAGCCGGAAGTAATCGGGCTGCTTTCCCTGATGTTGCTGCAGGAATCCCGTCGCGCCGCGAGAACCTCTCCGACCGGAGAGCTGATCTTGCTGGAGAACCAGGATCGCTCGCTCTGGAACCGGGAGCAGATCGCGGAGGGAGTGGCGTTGCTGAAGAAAGCGCTGAAGTCCCGCCGCTTCGGTGCCTACACACTGCAGGCTGCGATTGCGGCCGTTCATGCGGAGGCGGAATCGGCCGCTGCGACCGACTGGCGACAGATTGTTGCGCTTTACGACCGATTGCTACGAATTCAACCTTCGCCGGTTGTACAGCTAAATCGTGCCGTGGCAATTGCAATGCGCGATGGTCCAGAGGCCGGTCTGACGCTTATCGACGCGGTGTTGGAACATGGCGAATTGGCAAATTATTACCTGGCGCATTCAGCCCGTGCAGATATGTACCGCAGGCTCGGCAGGACAGCTGAGGCTCGGTCCTCTTATGAGAAAGCTCTGGCGCTGACTCAACAGGAACCGGAGCGGCAATTTCTGCAGGAGCGGATTCGGCAGCTGAAATAAAAATTGGGATAGCTGTCGATTTTCCGTCTCCCCAACGACTATAGGACAAAAGAACGATGAGCTACGGTTCCTGAGTGAACAGGAAACGAGTCATCGGGAACAAACCACAGAAAACAAGGAGAAAAAGTCATGCCACAGTATCTGGTTGCTAACTACCTCCCCGACGACTTCGACCCGTCCGCCGTAACCGAAGCGATGATCGAGGAGATCCACGCGCTCAACCGCGAAATGATCGCTGCCGGCGCCAGGAAGTTCGCTTGCGGAATTTCCCCGGCCAGCAACGCAAAGACGGTGCGGAAGCAGCCTGATGGTACGGTGCTCGTCACCGATGGGCCATACACCGAGACCAAGGAGCATATGGGCGGTTTCTGGATACTGGAAGCTGCCGATATGGACGAGGCGCTGGCGTGGGCGCGCAAGGGCGCCATCTCATGCGATGCGGCGGGCGAGGTGCGCGAGCTTCTTTTCTACCCGGACCCGAAGGGAGCAACGGAATAGTCTGGCCGCCGCGACTTCGGAACATGCACCACAGTGATTCTGGGTTGAAGGAGCCAGCCCAAGGCTCTGGCGCTGTTTTCCATCCGGTCGAGTGCGCCAGGTTTGGAGGCCCGACGACGTAAGCAAGTGAGCGGAAGTGGCAACACTGCCGGCGATGCCCGCCTGACGGGATGGTGTCGGGATGCCGCTTGTCGAGTCAGCATCCCTGCTACCATGGCATTATCTAGTGTGGTGCGTCGCAAATAGCTTTACAGAAAAGAGTTTGTGCAAATTGCGAAATCCAGCCGCGTTCACGCGGCTTTCCCGAAGGGCTAGTAGACCAGCCGTTTTACGGCTGGGTCGCTTTGGCGCCTGCAACTTCAGCCCGTTTCAACGGGCTTGAAGTGGCCGCTTTAGCAATGCTAAAGCAGGAACGAGAAGGACGCTGAAGCGCCCTCTGCGAACTTGCGCCCATCTCTACCAGCCCTAAAAGGGCTGGCCTAATAACCCTGCGGGGAAGCCGCGTGAACGCAGCTGGGGTTCGATCCCGGTGTGACGGAATTTATGACGCACTACACTGGCTCAGCGAAAACCGTGGACACCCGTAAATTAAACAAAATCAGAGAGGACTCGAAGGAACTTAGTTATGAGAAAAATTATTGTGCTTGAACATATCTCCCTTGATGGTGTCATACAAGCTCCGGGCGGGCCGGACGAAGATACCAGCGATGGCTTTGCGTATGGCGGGTGGACAGCGCCCTATCACGATCGCGACGAGGCGATTGAAACGGCCCTGAATAAAATGTTGAATATGCCGCTCGACCTCTTGCTGGGGCGCAAAACTTTCGATATTTGGGCGGCGTTTTGGCCCCAACATGGCGATATATGGCCCGGCGCCAACACGGCCACCAAGTACGTCGCCTCGAACACCGTGACGTCGAGCGAATGGCAGCCGTCGGTGTTTCTAAACGGAGATATTGCGGAAAAAGTCACCCAGATCAAAAAGCAGCCAGGACCGGATCTGCACGTTTGGGGAAGTGGGAATCTGCTTCAAACGCTTATCAAGCACGATCTGGTCGATACGTTCTGGCTGATGATATATCCGATCACGTTAGGCGCTGGAAAGCGGTTGTTTGCGGATGGCACGATCGCGGCGGCCTTCAAGGTGACGGAAAGCATAGTCGGCTCGAATGGAGTCATTCTTGTGAATTACGAGCGTGCAGGCGCAGTCCAAACCGGAACCGTATAAATATTCGCGCCGGGTGGCCCAGGCTTTTGATCTTGCGGGCACTATATCTCGCTCGACGCTAAAAAAGGACTAGCTGTCGATTTCGGTCTTCCGCACGACTATCTGATAACAGAACGGGCTTTGCCCCAAAAGTGGTGAACGCTGTTTTTACAGAGCGACGCGTAGCGTCGAAATGAGTTTAGCCCGGCCTTTCAAGGCCGGGATCAGGTGCCAAATATTCTCGCGTCGCGTTAGCGACGCGATGAAAGAGAAAAAGCCTGAGATTTCTTTCAATCGTCGCTACGCGACGGTAATTGTCTTAACGCCACCTACCCGGCCTTGAAAGGCCGGGCTAAATTCACATCGACGCTACGCGTCGGCCATCGGGAGTGTTTGCGAATTTTGAGGTCGAGCCCAACAGAACGATAGGCTACGGCTCTCTGAGTCACATGAAACAAAGAGGAATGGATGAAATACATTTGCTTGGGATACCTCGAGCCGGGAAAATTCGAAGGGATGACCGAGAGCGAGCGAAACGCAACGTTAGACGAATGCTTTGAGTACAACGACCATCTGCGCGCCAACGGACATCTTGTCGCCGAAGTAGCTCTTCAGCCTCCGGAGACCGCGCTGACCCTGTACTGGAAAAACGGCGAAGTCGCGACGACGGATGGCCCCTATGCGGAAACCAAGGAACAACTTGGCGGCATTCAAATCCTTGAGGCGCGAGACCTCAATCATGCGGTTCAGCTTGTCTCAAAGCTACCAGGCTTTAAGTATGGACTTGGACCGATTGAGATACGGCCGGTTGTGGATTTGAGCGAGATCATAAAGGAGAGCGAGCGGCGACGGCAAAAGGATACCTGTCGTGGTGAATCGTAAATGGTAAATGGTGAATGGAAGAGGCAGTGACGGGTATCAGGTATCAGGTGCCGGGTATCGGGTGTCGGAATGCGCACATCCTAACGCCTTGCTGGTGCACGCTGACGAAGCTGTGTTGTCGTCCAGTCGGCCTGGCCACCGCGGATCTATGCGCGGACGGCGGAGTCACCGAACGTGCGGCATTCACCGCGCCTTCGATGAGTTACAACGCCAGATGAGAATGGCGGCCTGACCCCGTGTGTGACTCACAAGCTTCCTCTTATTCGCTAATTTGGTACAATTCCACCGCTCAAGGAATGTGAGCACCACGATGACAGAACGCGGCAAAATTCACAGTGGAAGCATCGTCCTGGACGAGCCAATCGACCTGCCCGAGGGCACTGAAGTTATTGTTCATGTCGAGCCGGTTGTGCACGAGCACGCCAGCGCCGGCAATGGAAATAAATTTGAGAACCTGCCGTTCTTTGGGATGTGGGCTGATCGCGATGAGATGACTGACAGCGTTGCCTGGGTGCGAAAGGAGCGCGATAAGTGGCAACAACGCCTCACGCAGCAGCGCTGATCGATTCAGACGTTCTGATCGACGCTGCTCGCGGCCATCCTGAGGCGAGAGCTTTTCTCAGCGATCAGAATCGAGCCTTTCGCGTTCAGATCAGCACTATCTCCGCAATGGAGTTAATCGTCGGCTGCCGAAACAAGATAGAACTTAGCCAAACCAAACGCTTTCTTGAACCTGTTCGGATTCTTCCGGTCGACCGAAATATCTCAGACACGGCGTACGATTTGATTCAGACATTCACTCTCAGTCACGGGCTGATGATTCCTGACGCGCTGATTGCAGCCACGGCCGTCGAGAATGGTTTGACCGTCCATATCAAGAATACGCGTCACTTTCAGATGATTCCTAAACTTGAAGTGGTTCGCCCGTATTGATCGGAGGGGGCACCGTGACCACTCCGCCGCTCCCCGAACAGATCGAACTCCATCGCGACCGCATGTGGCGGCGCGACGAAGACCTCCGCATTGAAAGCGCGGTTGACGCTGAACGTTTCATCGAAGACGTGGGCTTTGCAAATACGCTGACAGATACTCGTCGCGCTGGTCCGTCGTTGTACATCGCGGTGTGCGGTCGGCGGGATGTTAGTTTGCCCCGCAATGTCCAGAAGGACGAAGAGACCGGTCTCACCTGGCGCCTCAAGGACGAGGTCATGCGCCGCGGCCGCGTTTATTACGCGAAACTCGCGGGGGGACGCTCGATGTTTGTCGCCCCACGTTTGATAAGCCATTTTGCCGCCATCTGGATGCCACGGCGCAAAGACGAGCCCGGAGTTTTGTCAACCGCAGCCCAGCGCGTTCTCAAAGTGCTCCGGCGCGAACGCGAACTGGCCACCGCGGATCTGCGCGTATCAAGCCGGGTCACCGAACGCGCGGCATTCACCCGCGCCCTCGATGAGTTACAACGGCAGATGAAAGTGATCCCTCAGGACGTCATCTATCAACCGACGTTTTCCTACATCTGGATGCTGGCCGAAGACCGTTGGCCGGAAGAGCTGAGAAATCGGGGCAACGTATCAAGGGCGTCAGCCGTGGCCGCCAGGCGCAAGACGGCACTGCGAGAGATCGCTCGGGCATATCTGGCGGGCGCTGGGATGTCGGTGCTCGGCGAGACCGCGCGCGCTTCCGGTTTGAGCCGCGTTGAAGCGGGCTCCGGAAACCATCAACTGGTAGATGAAGGATATGCGGTCCGCCTCAGGCAAGGGATCTACACGCTGGCAGAGGTCAGAGGTCAGAGGTCAAAGGTCATAAATCCCACCAACGGCAGTTGGTGGATGGTTCAGATCCAACCTACCAGCAGACGGAGTCTCCGGAGTTACAAAAATCCCATCAACGGAAGTTGGTGGATGGTTCAGATCCAGCCTTGCATCGTAAAAGATCCCAGTCATATTCTGCTTTCCATGTTCCTCACTCCCTTCAAGGCGCTGAACTGGGTCTACCAGCTTCACTACTATCTTTGTTTTCGCACACATCGCCGCCGCACTCTCTTCGCGTCAAAAGCCAATCAACTCCCCGAAATTGTGGCAGAGATTTGTGCGCAACATGACTATCACTTACTGGAATGCCAACCGCATCCCGATCAACTCCGCTGCCTGGTTAGCCTGCCACCGAATCAAGCGATTTCTAAGGTAATGCAAACTATTAAGACCAACTCATCGCGAGAGTCGAGCCGGCAGTTCTCCCTGGAAAAGCCGGTGTGGGCGCGTGGGTTTCTCGCGAAAAGTGTAGGGCGTATGCACATCGATACAGTCCAGGCGTACCTCGAACAACAAGCAAAGCATCACGGCTACGATTTTCGTCGGTTGCCTCCCGTCTATCGGTACCGCGCGTCGCCGCCGGTGGGGCTCACGGCTGCGCATGCCAAGTTTGAGCTGACCCACCAGCTTGTTATTGCTACCCGCCATAGAAAAGGAATCTTCGGCTCGGCCTTAGGCAGGGCCCTCAACAACTATTGGTTGAGCGTAGCCGCAAAGCGAGATTTTGCGATTGACCAGATTAGCGTGGTGCCAGATCACGTGCATCTGCTTGTTCGGATCGTGCCCCGAATGGATATCGAGGAGTGCGCTCTACTGCTAATGAACAATGGACAGCACTTCATTGGAAAGAACTATCCCCAAGTGCTAATTAAGGCCGGTGTTAATCAATTGTGGGAAGCTTCGGCCTATGCAGGGACTTGCGGGAAACTGACGACGGCATTACTCAAATCTTGGCTGAGTTCGCCCTAATAGCATGGATCTCTCCGTACAGTAGGCTGGATCTGAACCATCCACCAACCGCCGGTGCTGGGACTCGCGGGTTTCGAAGTGTAGTGCTTCCGGTAGGCTGGATCTGAACGATCCACCAACTGCCGTTGGTGGGATTCGCGGGTTTCGAAGTGTGGTGCTTCCGGTAGGCCGGATCTGAACTATCCCCCAACTACCGTTGGTGGGATTATGATTTTTGAGGCAACGCGCTGCTGGCACGTTTGATTTTTTGCCGCCTTGCCCGGGCGAGCCCGGCGAGACCTGTTCCCAGCAGGAAGATAGTGGCGGGCTCGGGAACTTCCGAGGTTTGCTGTGCGCCGGTGATTTGTCCGGTCACTGAGACGGTCTGGCCTGGATCAATTGCAATATCATTCACACTAAAGGAAAACGATCCCTGGCCACAGGTGGTTTGCCCCGCTGACGGCGGCTGACCTTCGGGGTTCGGTTCACAGTTCACATCATTGAAGGTGAATAGCTGCGGTGTGTTGTCAAAATCGACGAATATGCCACCCGTATTGTCGCTCCTGACAGTACCCGTCACGAGTGCCGTAAAAGACGACGAATTCGAGCCGTCTATTCCCTGCGGAGCAGTGAACGTCACCTGCAACAGGAACGGAATATTGTAGCTTTGTGGCGCGGTGCTCACACTGATTGACCCGAGATTATTAAAGTTGGATCCTGGATTCGCATTCCCTCCGAGCCCGCGAAACCCAAACGCCGTCGTGCCGGTGAAGGTGGAGTTTGAATAAACCAATCCCCCGGCGGTGGCGCTTGACCCAGGTGCACATCCGACGCCAAAGCAACCATTGGTAAAACCGGAAATGAGTACTTCGTCGGCGTGGGCCACGCCCTGGCCGAGAGCCAAAACGGCGGCAAAGGCGACGGCGAGTGAAAGTGATTTCAAAATTCTGGTAAGGCTAATCTTGATCATGTGCTCCTCCAGCTTGAAGACTGTATTGTTGGAAGACTGTCCGGAGCAGCGGGGCAAGTGCTAACTCTGAAATGACTCTACGAAAAACAAACGTGTAAGGTTGGTATATCGCCAATCCCGCAGAGGTTCCAGAAATCCGGGGTGAGGCCCGCCAAAGGCACGGAACGCAGGAGGGGGCTAAGAATTTCCCTCTCGATTGCAGGGTTTGAAATAACCGCGGTTAACCCGGGCTAAAGCCGCGCTGTGAATGAGAGGGCTTCGCGTTATCGGTGAGCAAACGGAGCGATTCAATTCGCCAATAAGTCAATAGCATTCAGGGAAAGTGAAAAAAAGAAAAGCGGCTGGCCTGATGGCCAACCGCACATTTTTCGAAAAAGTGTGGTGAGCCGAGCAGGACTCAAACCTGCGACCCGCTGGTCAAAAGAGCGACCAAGCGGATTCCATCCAGTCACGCCTCTTGAGGTGTAGTAGGAACCGTAGTGGCCTCTTACAGATGAGACTGGTGTGAATGTGTAGTCCGCATCTCGGTGCCTCCTATTGGCTGACACATGTTTTCTTCACTCAGGCGGGTGCAATAATCAAACCAATCAACCAGCCCATCATTGTCTTGTAGCCGGGCGAGCGCATCGCCAATAAGCATCTGGAGGTCGGACAAATTGTGCTGTTTGTAATCTGCCAGTTGTTCGCGCGACAGCGTTTCGATCGAGGCCACATCAAAGTGCGAGTTAAAGTCATAGGCGATTGGCTTCAGGGTACCGGTCTCAGTGATTACGAGAGGATTGACCAGGTCGGCCAACGGTGGGTCGGTTCGATCGGGCGTGCCCTCTTGAGTACAGGTCGCCAGCAATGCCGCATAGGCGTCGCGTTGTCGCCATAGGTTCTGCGCCGGAGCCAAATCGCATTGCACGCGGACCTGGCCTTCGAGTTCCTCTTGCAGGGCCAACACAACAAGGTATAGCCGCGCTTGATCGGTGGCAGTGAAGCTGGAAATGTCTGCCATAGTCCGCGCCCGTCCGGCGAGTGCCACCGGTCGCACCTGGAGTGCTTTAGCTCCCAGGCCCACCAAATGGTCAGCAAGATCGGGCAGGTCGGGGATCGCATCGCGGGTGAGCGAGATTGCTGCCGCGACGGGTTGTCCATTATTCGCCAGCCGCGCAAGAGCTGCACAGGAGCGCTCGAAAGCATCTGCGCGTCCACGTAAGCGGTTGTGTGTTGGGGCGAGTCCGTCAAAGCTGATCGCAACGCCGTCGAGTCTTGAGACCACGTCATCCATCCGCTTGGGGGCGAACAGGCCATTCGTGATCATGGTGACCCGAAAGCCGATCGCGTGTGCATGGTCAACCAAAGGCACCAGGGGTGCGTAAGTTAACGGCTCACCGCCAGAAAGGCTGATTAAGTTATAGCCCTCCGCTTTGAGCAACGGCAGCGCGTTCTTCAGTGGCTCCAGATCCAGCGCAGCTTTTTCCTTCGGACCAGACTCTGAATAACAATGCAAGCAGGCGAGGTTGCACAACCGCGTGGGATGTAGATGGACAATGCGATCCGGCAAGAAGCCGGATCGCATTTCAGTGTTTATTGCCGTTGCCAGCATCAGTGACCCGGGACAGCGGTGCCGGTGCGCCCTGCAAGTTCATCGACTGCAAAACCGACGCGAACGTGGAAGCGATCCCAATCGATGATGCCGTAAGGAAATACCTCGAGCTTTGTGATATCGGGCCTGGTAAAAACGGAATCCAGTCTCGGGGTTTTGTCCGTGAAATAATCGATGCAGATGCCATAGATGCATACATCGAATTTCTTGATTTCCAGGCCCTCAATCAGAACACGGTCTGCGAGTTTGGCTATGACCTCATCCTTGAGGTTGAAATTCGCCAACCGCTTCGACAGCCGTTGAGTTAGGTATTTACTGTTCATTTGAGTGGCAGCCGCCTGCGTGTGAGTGTTCGCCATGATCTTTCCCTTTCTTAAGTGATTTTGGCAAGTTTGCCTTCACTCCCTCTTTGCTCACCTGAGCTTTACGGGCTTGTGACCGTTATCTGATGGCGCCAATACCACCGGAGAGCGAGATTAAGACACCAAGGCAAGCGGGTATTTGATCTCAGACAGGATAAGTCCTCCTGTAAGGATTGCGAAGCGGGTAGATAACGCGCTTTTATGCCATATTGAATAATAAGTCAATAGCAATCAGTGAAAGCGCTACTGCGAGCGTCATCTCAAAGTTGGCTACAAAAAGAAAAGCGGCTGGCAACATGGCCAACCGCAAGTCTTTCGAAAGAGTGGTGAGCCGAGCAGGACTCGAACCTGCGACCCACTGGTTAAAAGCCAGTTGCTCTACCGACTGAGCTATCGGCCCACGCGCAAAAGCCTACAATGTCCAATCTTCAATGTCCAACTTCCAAGATTACCGGCCACAGATTTACACGGATGAACGCGGATAACACGAGAAGATCACCGGCCACAGATTTACACGGATGAACGCGGATAAATGAAGAGGACTCATAGGGAGCTAACTACAAAGACTACTCATAGGGAGCTAACTACAAAGACTACTCATAGGGAGCTAACTACAAAGACTACTCATAGGGAGCTAACTACAAAGACTACTCATAGGAAGCTAACTACAAAGACTACTCATAGGGAGCTAACTACAAAGACTATAAGACGCAAAGGGTAAAAGGAGGGGACTCAGGCCAGGTAGATGAGCTTAGTCGTCTAATTATTTGGCTAAGCTCAGTGTCTTCGTGTCTTTCTGGTTAGTATTTCTTATCCGTGTTCATCTGCGTTCATCTGTGGCCCAATTCTTATCTGTGGCCCAAATCCTATTCTGCCAGCCAGCGTCCCAGCGCAGAATCCTTCACGATGATTGTTTGCGTGCGCTCGGGGCCGGTGGAGACCAATCCGATCTGCACGCCAATCTGTTCGGAAAGAAAGCCAACATACCGGCGGGCGTTCGCGGGAAGGGAAGCCATCTCAGTTGTGCCCACGGTCTCGCTCTTCCACCCGGGAAGCGTGGCATAGACCGGCTCAACCCGTCGCAGGTCCTGAGACACAGCAGGAAGTGATTCGCATATGCGGCCGTCCAATTTGTAACCAGTGCACACCTTTATTTCATCAAGGGCGTCGAGTACGTCCAGCTTCGTCAGGGCCACGGAGCTGAAGCCGTTGATCTCCGCCGCGTAGCGCGTGGCAAACGCATCGAACCAACCACAGCGCCGCGGCCGCCCGGTTGAAGCGCCGTATTCGCGCCCGCGCTCGCGGATTATCTGGCCCATCTCGGCTTCGCCTTCGACCATTTCGGTGGGAAATGGACCTTCGCCCACGCGCGTGGTGTAGGTGCGGACGATGCCGAGCACCCCGGTGATGCGATGCGGCGCCAACCCCGTGCCGATGGCGGCGCCGGCAGCAATGGTGCTGGAGGAAGTAACAAACGGATAAGTGCCGTGGTCGACATCAAGCAGAGTGGCTTGCGCGCCTTCGAGCAGTATTGATTGTCCTTCCGACGCGGCCTTGTTCAGGTAATGTGCCGTGTCGGCGATGAACGGAGCCAGCCGCTCAACCACAGTCGATGTGTCGTTGAAAACCTGGTCCACATCCAAACCCTGGCCGCCATACGCCACAATGATCCGGTTGGCATCTTCAAGGTTCCGCTCAATTCGTGAGCGCAACACTTCAGGCACCAGGGCGTCGGCGAATCGTATTCCCCGGCGGCCGGCCTTGTCTTCGTAAGCAGGACCAATGCCCCGCAGCGTTGTGCCCACCCGCTCGTTGCCGAGCCGCTCTTCACTGGTGTGGTCGAGGGCGCGGTGATACGGCAGAATCAAATGAGCACGCGAGCTGATCTTTACTCGTTCGGGCGTGACTTCCAGTCCCTGGGCACTGAAACGATCGGCCTCTTCAAAAAACGCGTTCGGATCAATGACCATCCCGTTACCCAGGACGCAGATCTTGCCGGGATGGATTATGCCGGACGGGATCAAGTGCAGAACGAAGGAGCGGTCGCCGACATAGACTGAGTGGCCGGCGTTGTGCCCGCCCTGATAGCGGGCGACGATGTCGAAACGCTCGGCGAGCAGATCGACGATCTTGCCTTTGCCTTCATCGCCCCACTGGGCGCCTATGACGACGATGATTTTGGACATGATTCAATGCCGATTGCCGATTTCCAATTTCCGATTTGTTCGTTGTGCTCTCGATGAGACAAATTGGCAATCGGTAATTGGCAATCGAAAACGGCTAGCTTGCTTTTCCCAGTCTAATGGGCTTTTCGATGAAGTAATAAGTGCAGGTGCCGCGAACTTCTTCAATGTCGCGTCTTTCGATTGGAAAGAGGCGGCACTGATTGGGCCGGCTCTCATAAATGCCGCAGGTGCTGCTGCCGTCGGAATGCTTCTTAAGAAAGGGACACTTGAACACCAGCTCGCAACACGCGCCACAGCGATTACACTCACCACGGCGGAGGGCAAGCGCGGCAATCACTTCCTGCCTGCGAAAATTGAGATTAACAAAACGGCGCAGCTTTCCCTGGGCTTGCCGGGCGCGAAGCTTTGCGTCCTCGACTGTCCGCGAGCGCAACCTTTGTTTCAGGCGCGCTTCGAACGAACTCTGGCCCGTCTTAAGCCCGTGGCGGGAGGTGCTCATTGAGTTTGCTGGAAAGTGACTTGCTTAAGGTCGAAATCTTGAACAGCACGGCAACGGTTTCTATTCGGAACAGAACTGGCGCGGGCGGCCGGACACAGCAACCCGCGCCATTCGTTTACGATTTAGGCGGTTGCTGCGCCAGTGACGTGTTTATCTATCATGCGCGCAATAGCTTCTTTGGAAGTTGCGCCCACAACGCGCTCTTCTTCCTTCCCACCTTTGAACAGGATAAGGGTGGGAATGCCTTTGATACCATACCGCTGGGACACGGATGGGTTGTCATCGACGTTCAACTTAACGACGCGGGCGTTGCCTGCATACTTCTCAGCCACAGCCTCAACCGTCGGTGCAAGCATGCGACAAGGTGCGCACCACGCTGCCCAAAAATCCACCAGTACGGGGCGGTCCGATTGCAGGACGTCCTTCTCAAAACTGCTGTCACTCACTTCTGTTACATGCTCGCTCATCTTTTCTCCTTACCTTTGATCTAAATCGAATTCCTGGTAGGACAGGCATTCCTGCCTGTCACTTACGCTTTCTCAAGAGATGACAGACAGGAATGTCTGTCCTACTTGTGCAGGCATTCCTGCCTGTCACTTACGCTTTCGCAAGAAACGACAGACAGGAATGTCGGTCCTACTTAAAGCCTGGCTGTTTCTTCGTAAAGCTCAATATACTTTTGCGCCGCCGCTGACCACGAATTGTCCACTGTCATGCCATTGTGCTGAATCCGCTGCCAAATCTCCGGTTGACTATAAAAGTAAAGCGCCTCGCGTATTTTTTCAAGCATGGCGGAGGCCGAGTAAGGCCCGAACTTGAAACCGTTACCAGAGCCGGTCGCCGCATCGAATTGCTCAACGGTGTCATCGAGTCCCCCGGTGGTCCTCACGACCGGCACTGTGCCATAGCGCATACTGTACATCTGATTCAACCCACATGGCTCGTATAGCGACGGCATCAAGAAAATATCCGCGCCGGCCTCGATCTGGTGCGCCAGAGGCTCGCCGGCGTAGCCCTTGTAGATGCCGACCTGCTGCGGCGCGTGATCGCGCAAGCTCTGCAGAAAATCTTCGTACTGGCCAGCTCCCAGGGCAATAAAGAACGCGCCCGTCGCCAATATTGAGGAGGCCGCCTCCTTAATCAGATCGTAACCCTTCTGAGCGACGAGCCGGGAAATGATCGCGATGATGGGCCGGTCCGCTTCCGGCGGCAATCCAAAGCGACGCAGCAGGTCGAGCTTGCAGGCGCGCTTGCCGGTCAGGTCATCAGCATCGAAGTGGGCCGCGATGTGCGGGTCCGTTTCGGGATTCCAGACTTCGTAGTCCACCCCGTTCGTTATCCCAGCCAGGCGGTCATGCCGCGCGCGCAGGATCCATTCCATACCGTAACCATTTTCCGCGGTTTGGATTTCCTGCGCGTAGCGCCTGCTGACGGTTGAAAGCGCGTCGGCTGCGACCAGGCCCGCCTTCAACGCCGACGCAGTTCCCTTGAACATGAAGGCGTCACGCTCGTTACGCTCGCCGAAACCCAGATGCCATAAGTCGCCGGGATCGAATGTCCCCTGGTACGCAATATTGTGAATGGAAAAGAGGGTTCGAGTCCGGTCGAAGAACTGATCGAAAGCCCGGCGCGCGCGCACTTCGACAGCGGCAAAGCCCCCCGGCCAGTCATTACAATGAACGATGTTGGGCGGATCGCCCAGGCGCTTGCAAAGAGCGAGCGCAGCCCGGCAAAAGAAAGCAAAGCGTTCGTGATCGTCACCATAACCGTAAATCGAAGGCCGGGCGAAATAGTGGGGCGCTTCGATCAAATACGCCGGCGCGCTGGCTGCATCGCTCCGCCAGACGCGGACGGTTGGCTTATGTCGGCGCCATTCAACTTCGAGATTGTCAATGAACTGTTCGCGCAACAAGCCGCGATCAACCAGATCGTAAAGAGGAAGCAGAAGAATCGTTTCTGCGCCCTGCGCGTTCAGCGCCTTCGGCAGCGCGCCGGCCACATCGCCAAGGCCGCCCGCCTTTGCGAACGGGGTTGCTTCAGACGAAAGTAAGGCAACGCGCATAGAACAGGATGAAGGCGGAAGGATGGAGGATGAACTGCCCAGGGAAGTCAAGAAAGGTGGACCGTTGACCTAACGCTCAACACATCCTTCAATCAACAATTACAAGTTCTTGTTCTTCCTTCATCCTTCTGCCTTCATCCTTTTCTTCTAGCTTTGCATCGACGCCAGGAATTCAGCGTTAGACTTTGATTTTTCCAGCCGCTCCAGCACCACTTCCATTTGCTCGACCGGCGAAAGAGGATTCAACACGCGGCGCATTACCCAGACTCGATTCAGGTCTTCCTTGCTGATCAGCAGTTCTTCCTTCCGCGTGCCGGAGCGCTGCAGATCGATGGCCGGGAACAATCGCTTGTCGCTCAAGCGGCGGTCAAGATGAATTTCACAGTTACCCGTGCCTTTGAACTCTTCGAAGATCACATCGTCCATGCGCGACCCGGTATCGATCAGGGCTGTGGCAATGATCGTCAACGAGCCGCCCTCTTCAATGTTCCGCGCCGCGCCAAAGAAGCGCTTCGGTCGCTGCAGCGCATTGGAATCGATACCGCCGGAGAGAATCTTTCCGCTGGGCGGGACGACAGCGTTATGGGCGCGCGCCAGGCGCGTGATCGAGTCCAGCAGAATGACGACATCGCGCTTGTGCTCCACCAGACGCTTCGCCTTTTCGATTACCATATCGGCCACCTGGACGTGCCGGGTAGGAGGTTCGTCGAATGTTGACGAGATGACCTCGCCATTAACCGAGCGCTGCATGTCCGTGACTTCCTCGGGACGCTCGTCGATCAGCAGCACAATCAGGGTTGTTTCCGGATGATTCTCGGTTATCGAGTTCGCGATCGTTTGCAGCAGCATCGTCTTGCCGGTGCGCGGCGGAGCGACAATCAGGCCGCGCTGACCCTTGCCAATCGGCGTGACGAGATCGATGACGCGAGCCGACAGGTTCTCCGGAGTCGTTTCGCACTTCAACATCTCATCGGGGTAAAGGGGCGTCAGGTTATCGAAGAAAACTTTTTCCCGCGCCTGGTCGGGCGATTCGAAATTGATCGCTTCGACCTTAATTAAGGCAAAGTAGCGCTCGCCCTCTTTCGGCGGCCGAATTTGTCCACTGACCGTGTCACCCGTGCGCAGGTCGAACTTGCGAATCTGCGAAGGCGAGACATAGATATCATCAGGGCCTGGCAAGTAGTTATATTCCGGCGCCCGCAGGAAACCGAAACCATCGGGCAATGTTTCCAGCACGCCCTCGGAAAAAATCAGTCCGCTTTTTTCGGTTTGGGCCGCCAGGACCTTGAAGATCAGCTCCTGCTTGCGCATGCCGGTCGCGCCGGGCACATCCATGCCTTTGGCAATCCCTGTCAGCTTGGAAATGGACATCTCCTTGAGGTCGGCCAGGTTCAGCATTTCTTCGCTCTTGAAGTCCTTAGCCGCTTTCTCAGGCGGAGCTTCGGCAGTGGCAACTGTGCTGGAGCCGTTGTCGTCTCCGTTTGAATCATTGCTGGCGCCGCTGGCGCGCGCGCGTGGTGTACGTTGTGACATATCTTTTTCTCGGTGCGGCGTGCTCCTGAACCGCCGCGTTGGTTTAGGTTGTTGTCAGAGTCTTAATCTTGTCGAGTGATTGAAGGATCTTCGGTTAACGAGAAATGCTTCACTGGCGGTTCTAAACGGACGCGCGTGCGGACATTGTTCTTCACCGCCTATGGCGATTCAACGGACCGACCGGGCCTCAAGCTTTCTTGTTCGTACGTGGGGTGTCTCCGCCGGATTTGATGCTGGCTGCGGCCACCGCGTGGCCCGCATCAAATTGTGCAAAACCCAAGGGACAATAAGGGGACGTTAAGTGTTTATCCGGGATTTTAGGACACAGGCTCCGAAGCTCAAAACTGCCCGTCGATCCAGAGGCCCTAAACATCAAAACTAGCCAATGCTTTTTCGATAGTGTGCCAAACTTTTTCGCGTCCGGCCCCGGTTACAGCAGAGTAGGCTACCACCTCTGCTGCTTTGAGCACGCGCCGTGCGCGCTCTATGCTCTTTCGCAATTCATTGTTCGAGAGCTTATCGGATTTCGTGGCAACGATTATTTGTGGTTTCCGGTGATGCTGGAGCCACTCGTGAAGTTGCAAATCCAGTTTTGTGGGTTCGTGACGCGAATCTACGATATGAATTGATAACACAAGCTGGTTGCGCTTGGCAAGGTAGCTGGTTGCCATCTCGCTCCAGCTTTCTCTGATTCCCTTGGGAGCCCGCGCATAACCGTAGCCGGGCAGATCAACGAATCGAAACCGGTTATTGATTGAGAAGAAGTTCAGAGACTGTGTTCTGCCGGGCGTGGAGGACGTGCGCGCGAGGCCCCGTACGCCCAGCAGAGAATTGATCAGTCTTGATTTGCCCACGTTGGAACGACCCAGAAAAGCGATCTCGGGCTTTGGGTCAGGGGGCCACTCAGCCTCTTCGAAGGCGCTCTTCAGGAATTCAGCGCGGAGCTGGTTCATTCAATTCAACTGGACGTGCCCGTAGTCATAGCCGCGGCAGCTCGCGTTTTCTCTCGCTCAGCGCGCATCTCGCCAAATTTCTTCATGCGCTCGCGCATGCCGGTGATCTTTTCCTCGATGTTCGGAATGCGTTTCACCAGCGACTCGAGGTTCTGCAGAAAATCAGGCGCGCCAAACAGGGAACGAACGTCCTCAATTACAGGAGCGATTTTCGCGTAGACAAATATGTGTTCGCCATTTGTTTCGTTGAACAACTTCTCATCGATGGCCCCGTTATTGACCAGCGCAGCGGCCATGTCCCAGTAGGAAATCACCATACGATAGTGACCGCTGTGCTCGCTCAAAAGCGTGTCGATAATGTCCTGAGCGCTGGTGGGGTTGAATGTGAATAGCCAGTTACGCGCTTCCCGCATCACTGGCTCACGTCGAAGGTCATAGAGCTTCAGAATCAAATCTGCGTCTTCATGCTTTCCCATAAACATCTCCTGTTGATGAAGGCAGCGCGAGGCTGCCGGGTGGATTGCTAATTACGCGAGGCGATCGTTTCCGAGGCGAAGTAATATGCAGACTCCTGTTTGCCTCGGGGTTCAGAAAGTCAAAAATATTCCGCGTCGGACCACCCGAGACTAGTCTGGAGCAGTCCAAACGCTAAGAGCCAGGCCACGCCATTGCGCAAGCTACAAGTATTTCCACTGGCCAAATGCCAACGGTTTCCGTTTATTGTTCCGCGGTTGTTTGAATGCCCTGGGACGGCGGCTCGGTGGTCCAAATCGGCGGTGCTTTGGCAGCATCATCGCTGATTGTCGGCTCAGTCGGACAAGCATCTTCGAGTCCAAGAGCGAGCACTTCGTCAATAGTTTCCACGAGATTGATATTCAGCGCACTGCGAACCTCTTCCGGGACATCGGGCAGATCCTTCTCGTTGTCCTTTGGGAGAATAATCGTGTCGATGCCGAAGCGATGAGCAGCCAGGAGCTTTTCCTTCACGCCCCCGACGGGCAGCACGCGCCCGCGCAACGTGATTTCGCCGGTCATGGCCACATTGTTCCGCACCGGCACACGCGCGAGTGCTGAGGCCATCGCCGTTGCCAGCGTGATGCCGGCGGACGGACCATCCTTTGGGATCGCGCCTTCGGGAATGTGCACGTGCAGGTCGCGCTTGCGAATAAAGTCCAGGTTGATACCGAGTCGCTCTGCGCGAGCTTTGATACATGTCAAAGCTGCCTGAGCCGACTCCTGCATTACATCACCTAATTTGCCAGTCAGTTGCACGCCGCCGCGACCCTTGGTGAGCGTTGCTTCGATCTGCAGCACTTCACCGCCGACTTCCGTCCAGGCCAATCCGGTTGCCAGTCCGACTTCACTGTTAGCGGCAATGCCTTGCTGGCGAAATTTAATGGCACCGAGCATTTCGCGCACACGTTCGGCGTTAACTACATCCTTGAAATCGGCGGGAACGCTGTCGGAAACAAACTTGCGCGCGATCTTCCGGCAGCACGAGCCAATCTCCCGCTCCAGGTTGCGCACGCCGGCTTCGCGCGTGTAATGGCGAATGATTTCCAGTATTCCATCATCAGCGAATTCTAATTGCTCGGGCTTCAGCCCGTTAGCTTCCGCCTGCTTCACCACCAGATGACGTTTCGCAATCTCGAGCTTCTCGCGTTCGGTGTAGCCAGACAGCCGCAGAATTTCAAGCCGGTCCTGCAGTGCGGGCGGAATGGTATGCAGCACGTTAGCCGTGGCAATGAAAAACACCTTCGACAGATCGTATTCGACGTCGAGATAGTGGTCCTGGAACATGTGGTTCTGTTCCGGGTCCAGCACCTCAAGCAGTGCCGCGCTTGGATCGCCGCGAAAGTCAGCGCCCAGCTTGTCCACTTCATCGAGCAGCAGAACCGGGTTCACAGTCCCGGCCTTCTTCATCATCTGAATGATCTGACCAGGCAGGGCGCCAATATAGGTGCGCCGGTGGCCGCGGATCTCCGCTTCGTCGCGCACCCCACCCAAACTGAGTCGCACAAACTTTCTTCCGGTGGCCCGCGCAATCGATTTCCCGAGACTTGTCTTGCCGACTCCTGGTGGTCCCACGAAACAAAGAATCGATCCCTTCGGATTCTTCACCAACTGCCGCACCGCAAGGTATTCGAGGATTCGGTCCTTAATCTTTTCCAGACTGTAGTGATCCTCGTTCAGAACTTCCTCGGCTTTGGTGAGGTCTCTGATTTCCTTGGACTTCTGTTTCCACGGCACGCTTAGCAACCAATCGATGTAGGTGCGCGAAACCGTGCCTTCGGCTGACATCGGCGGCATTGCCTCCAGGCGGTGCAGCTCCTGCATCGCCTTTTCCTTTGCCTCATCCGACATGCCGGCTTCTTCAATCTTCTTCTTTAGCTCGTCGAGCTCGGTCTTTTCGTCCTTCCGGCCCAGTTCCTTGTGAATCGCCTTGATTTGTTCATTGAGGTAATACTCTTTCTGGGCGCGCTCCATCTGGCGCTTCACGCGGGTTTGGATCGTGCGATCAAGTTGGCGCTTTTCAAGTTCAGTTTCCAGGAGCTCGATCAGTCGTTGCAGCCGCGCCTGCGTAGAAAATATCTCCAGAAGTCCCTGCTTGTCTTCGACTGAGATGCGGAGTTGCGATGCCAGCGCGTCAGCCAGGTGTGACGGATCCTGATTACGCAAAGCAGTCTGCAGCGCATCTGTCTGAGCGTCAGGTGCCAGACGCAAGTGCTGTTCGACAAGTTGGCCAATCTTCTGCACCAAAGCATCCACCCGAGGCCCCTCTTCGTTGACCACGGGCGCGCGACGCACAAGCGCCGTGAAAGCGCCGCCGTTGTTTTCCACGCGCACAGTCGTGGCCCGTTCGCGGCCCTCTACCACGACCTTAATCTGTCCGTTATCCTGCTTTTGCGACTGAAGAATTCGTCCCAGTGTCCCAATACCGTAAATCTGTTCCGGCGTGGGTTCGTCAACCGTGGCATCGTGCTGCGTGGCGAGGAATATCGTGCGGTCAGACGACAACGCTTGTTCGAGCGCGCGCACTGATCCAGGGCGGCCGATCTTGAAAGCTACTTTGGTAAACGGAAAAATAACGACGTCGCGAATTGGCACCATGGGATAGCGCGCAACGTCGTCAGGAGTACGGTCTGTATATTCTTCCATAAGTCGAATTAAAACCTTTAGTGGAGCCCGTGAACGCTCAAAGGGGAACAATTAAAGCTTGCAAGTAAGGGCGAGGCGCCGATTGCCGTCTCGCCCTCTTCAAACCGATCTGATTCTAAAGCATTTCTTCGGTGGGTGCTACTAAAAGAAGTGATTATTCGGCGTTGTGGGGTGTTTTGCCAAGGTTTTGCAGCCTAATCCTATCTTTGAATTTGCAACTGCTTTCCGCGCCGCTCTGATGATTTCAAGATTCGCGTTGTATCTAAGAATACTCAGTACAGGAAGCGAGCTTAAGCCATGAAGTTATGCAGAACATGCCACTGAGTAAATGCAAAAAATCTTTCATTCCCTCCCAATCCTTGGAAAACCCTGGCACCTTGCAGTGGAGAAAAAATCTGATAGATTGGGCACATAATCAGCTCACTTGGCTTGGCCGTCATAGGCCCAAAGCGCGGAGCCTCTCACGGCCATAAACCTCAATCTGATTTTCCAATCAAGGAGAATGCACCATGCTCACCACGAAAGAAGTCTCATCAAGAAAGCGTGTTTTCAAACTCGTCTCGAAGGTGCTGTGTCTGCTGGCGATGGTCGTAGCAGCAATATATTTGAATGGAACGAAAACGGCGCACGCCACCAGCCGTTTCAGTTGTGCTTTGGGCGGTGGGACCTTTATTAGTTGCGGAAGTTCTGCCGGCAATTTCACGTATACTTGTGATAGCAATGGCGTATGCGTGACTCCAGACTATAACGTCCCTGGTAACCAGGGTAATGCAGACAACCTGTGCGCGCGATATGAGAGCGAGGGATGTCCTGGCACACTATTCGGTGATGGAGATGGGGGAATCGGCGGGCTTATGCCGTAAAGTCCCGTTCGTTATTCTTTGTGTCTCTAAAAGCTGGAGAATTCCTGGCTGATCTGCCCTCGAGAGTTGCGTTCAACGAGTGTGACGTAATTCCCGGAGTGATTCAGGCAGGGCTCCTCCGAGAATAGCTTCTTACTTCGTAAGCTGAGGGCCCTATTATGATGCGTACGAATTCTCTATTCGGAAATTTAACCCGAGGGACGATCCTCTCATCGATCTTGCTCCTTTCAGCTTCTGCCAGCTCTTTTGCCAGCTATGGTCAGGAAGCAAAGCCAAGCGGCAATGATGTCGCCGCGCAGACGGCTTCGCTGGTCTTTGAGCTTCAGGCCCTTGCCGCCAGAGCCAAACGCCTGGATAAATCTCTGGCGCGAGCGGCCGCCGAAGTGGAGATTGCCGATGCGGTCTGGGTCCATGACCGCAACTGGGCAAAAGAGCTTCTTCGCGAGGCGTACGAACTGACTTTTCCGGTCGAGGAAGAGCGGGCCAAATTAAGAAAGACTCCTGTTGGCGCACATCCGAGATGGCCAAATCCAGCCAATCGCACACGCGAAACGGTCCGTCGGCGAATCCTTCAAGTGGCGGTCCGAGATAGCAAGTTCGCTGATGGACTAGGGCAGTTAGACTTAGATCAACTTGGACCAGGTGAGGCGCAATCAACTTATGCGTCACTTGCCCATCACGCTTTAGAGCGGGACGATCAAGAGGCAGCAGGTAGATACATTCGTCAATCTGAAGATGCTGATCCGACCCAGATCGCTGCGGCCTTTGAGATAAACCAGCTCGCTGCAAAGAATCGCGCTGCGGCTGACGAACTCATACTCGATTACATCAAGCGGCTTCGGGCGTTTACTTTTTCTCGCCAAAATGGAAGCGTGCCACGGACAGAGTTCGCGCTTTTTGTCTTAATCAGGCCGGAGAGCTCCCCGTTTATGAACGGGTTAAGTGTTGCGCCGCCGGGGCCGGCGGTAATGCGAGCGTACATCGCCTACATGCTGGACAGCGTGACCCAATTGGCGCAGGCTGATCCCGGCAGCCTCCGCGCCTCTCGGATACTTCTTCTCAACAATTACCCGTTGCTTAAGCAATACGCGCCAGAACTAACACCTCAGTTTTTGGATCTGGAACAGCTCAGCCGAAAGCCGGGGGAGAGTTTTTCACTTCCCACGGCCAAGAGCATGGAGAAGAAGGCGCGGGAAGATTACGAGAAGCGTATGGAAAAAGAACTGGCGTCAGATCAGCCGGACGAGCATATGATTCGCTCCGCGATCAGCCGGGGAAACTTTGCCAAAGCCCGCAAGATGATTGATAAACTCCCCGATCGCCCGCTGAAGACCGAGCTCGCCGAATACGCAAATGCGCAGGAGGCCATCAGTCTTGCTAATAAAGGCGACATCCTCGCAGCACAGGGCCTGGCCGAGAAGTTGGCTAAGGCCACGTACATTCTCCAAGCATACCCGGTGATCGCAGGGAAGTGTGTGGCGACGAAGGATGATCTGTGCGCCAGAGATTCAGTCAGTCGAGCGGTGAAACAACTCCGTAAAGCTGATACGTCGCCGCCGATCCCGCCCGCTGGAATACCCGCATCAGTTTTTGCCGGTAGCCACGAATACGATCCTATCCTGGCCAGCCTCGCCAAGCTGGCGATATCAGTTGCATCCATCAAAGACGGGCTGGCGCTTGATGTGCTCGACGAGTTGGTGGTAGCGGCGAATCACAGCGAAGTTGATACCAGCCAGGGTTTGACGGGTTTTGAATCTTCGCTGTTTAAGAAGCTGGCTGACCAGGACGAGGCCCGCGTGACCCTGGCGGCTTTGCAACTGGAAGATCATCTTCGACAAATCGTCGCTCTGGCGGCGATCGATCAATGGAAGTCGGAGAGACTCGTAGCCAGGGCTAAGCTGCGGAAGACTGAAAATGAATCGGCTGCCAAAAAGAATTGAGCTGATTGCCAACGTCTGCATCATTGTTGTCGCGCTTGTGATTGGCATAGTGCTCGCTAAGAGGTTCCTTTTTCATTCGCCGGCACCTGCGTCGAGCGTACCCGCTATTCAGGTGGGAACCAAAATCACCTCCCAAAGGTTGACTGGTCCAGTAACGGTCGGACTTTGTTGATTGTGCTTTCGATCGGGTGCAGATACTGCACCGCTAGCGCACCCTTTTACCGGCCGCTGGTCGACGAAGTAGCATTGACGCGAAGAACCAGGTTAGTGGCTGTCTTTCCCCAGGAGGCCGGTGATGGCAAGAAGTATTTGGCAGGCCTTAACGTGCCGATTGATGACGTGAGGCGAGTGTCGCCCACCTCGCTCGGTGCCAAAGGTAGTCCGACTCTGATCCTCGTTGACAGCGGCGGAGTTGTGATTGGTTCCTGGGTGGGCCAGTTGCCGTCAGACAAAGAAGCTGAAGTCTTCGCTAGCTTGCAATAACAATCATCAGGCAGCCGCACCGTCGATGCCGGTCAGGCCTTCGCCCGGAATCGCGCGCCTGCGTTCGACCATTTCGCTGGTAATGCAGAACTCTTTCACCCGTTTTTGCGATGGTAAGGTGTACATCGCTTCGAGCAGCAGTTCTTCGAGGATCATCATCAACCCCCGGGCCCCGACTTTGCGCTCCACAGCCTGGCGGGCGACACACTTGAGCGAGTCTTCCGTAAACTTCAGCTTTACGTTGTCGAAGTCGAACTTTTTCTGATACTGCTTCACGAGCGCGTTCTTCGGTTCGGTAAGGATCTTTGTCAGCGCGCCTTCGTCCAGTTCGTGCAGCACGCCACAGACCGGCAGACGTCCGACAAACTCGGGGATCAAGCCAAAACGAATCAGGTCTTCCGGCTGTACGTTGGCCAATGCTTCGGCCTGCCGTTGGCCGCCAGACTTCACCTGAGCATGGAAACCCAGCGACTTGTTACGCAAGCGCCGCTCGATCACCTTCTCCAAGCCGACGAACGCCCCGCCACAGATGAAAAGGATGTTTGTCGTGTCAACGGGGAAGAACTCCTGATGCGGATGTTTGCGGCCTCCCTGTGGGGGGACATTGGCAACCGTGCCTTCGAGGATCTTCAAGAGCGCCTGCTGCACTCCTTCACCCGACACGTCGCGTGTAATCGACGGGTTCTCGTCTTTGCGACAAATCTTATCGACTTCGTCGATGTAGATTATGCCCTGCTGCGCGCGCTCAACATCTCCGTTTGCCGCCTGCAGGAGTTTCAGAATGATGTTCTCGACGTCTTCACCGACGTAGCCCGCTTCCGTAAGGGTGGTGGCGTCAACGATCGTAAAGGGGACGCTCAACAAACGTGCCAGCGTCTGCGCCAGCAAAGTCTTGCCCGTGCCCGTGGGCCCAATCAGGAGAATGTTCGACTTCTGAATCTCCACTTCATTACGCCTTCGGGCCAGTTCAATCCGCTTGTAGTGTTGGTAGACAGCAACGGCTAGTCGCTTCTTTGTTTCTTCCTGGCCAATGACGTATTCGTCGAGGAATCCTTTGATTTCACCGGGCTTTGGCAGCGGTGGGCGTGATGCCACCTGCTCGGCCTGCTGGTCGTCGGTGATGATCTCGTTGCAGATGTCAATACATTCATTGCAAATGTAGACGGTTGGCCCGGCAATGAGCTTCTTCACTTCGTTCTGTGACTTACCACAGAACGAGCAGCGCAAAGTGTCGTCGGTTCGTCTTACCATGGGCATCCTCGGGATTTGAGATTTCTCAATTCAAGTTGCGGACCCGGCAGGCGGCTGCTTTACGGGGCGCAGATTGGAAATCTGCATTTGCTCAAGTTCGGTTACCTCATACCGGTTGCGGAGTGCCGGAGATTTCAGCACTGGAAAGAAGCTGGTTAAAACGATGCACGCACTCGTTGCAAATGAAGGAGCTCTTCCCGATCATGCGGCTAGGCACTCCGCGAGTTCCTTGCGGCGTGCCCGCAACAATCTCTGTTACTTCTCCTCTGGATTTTCCACAGAACGAGCAGCGCAGGCCCTGAGCTTTCATCCTGGCAATCATCGCTTCTGCCTCCGAATTGCCGCACCCTACTCACGGTGGGCAATCACCTCGTCTATTAAACCATAATCCTTGGCCTGGGCGGCAGACATAATGCGATCGCGCTCCACGTCGCGCTCGACCTGTTCGAAGGGCTGGCCTGTATGGGTGGCGATAATCTGTGAAGTAAGCTCGCGCATGCGAATGATTTCTTCGGCTTGAATGCGGATATCAGTGGCTTGACCGGACGTGCCACCGGTTGGTTGATGAATCAGTATTCGTGAGTTTGGAAGTGCGAACCGCTTGCCTTTAGTCCCGGCCGCTAACAGCAGCGCGCCCATCGAAGCACACTGCCCGACACAGATTGTCGTTACGTCCGGGCGTATGAACTGCATTGTATCGTAAACCGCCATTCCGGCGGTTATGGATCCGCCCGGTGAATTGATATAGATGTTGATGTCTTTCTCGGGATCTTCAGCTTCGAGGAACAATAGCTGGGCCACGATCAGATTCGCGATCTGATCGTCGATGGGTGTACCTAAGAAAATGATGTTGTCTTTCAGCAGGCGAGAATAAATATCAAACGCGCGCTCACCGCGTGACGTTTGCTCGACAACCATTGGAACCAGTGCCATCTTTCACCCTCGGGACTAGACGTTAGGTTTCAGAGAGAAGAACGGATTTTCCATTTGTCATTTGTCATATTTGTCATTTCTCATTTACCATTTGCGCCGCCGTTGTCTATCTGCCCCTAATTTGCGATTCGGATTAATGCCAATTTCAAGAGAACCAATGACAAATGAGAAATGGAAAATCATGGAAAATGACAAATGGAAAATCTGTTCTTCTCTACTCTTCGCCCTCAACACTAACGCCGTCTGCGTGCGTTTCTGAGACCCATTCTTCTTCGGTGACGCGCGCGTTTTCAACCAGCAACTGAAGCGCTTTGCGATTGCGCAATCTGTCGGCGATGCTACGTTCGCCCCCCTGCTTTGTCAAGGCACTACGCACTTGCTCTGGAGACTGCCGGGTGGCTTCGGCGTACGCATTAATTTCTGTGTTGACCTCTTCGTCAGTCACATTTATTTTCTCTTCATCGGCGATTCGATCCAGCAACAACGAGCCGCGCAGATCGCGCTCAGCCTGGCTCTTCAAAGTGTCGCGTGCGCTTTCCCAATTCATTTCCTGGCTGCGCGGATCAATTCCGCGATCGATCATGTTGCGCACAACGGATTGCAGATTCTGGTTGGTCTGGTGCTCGAGCAACGTCTGCGGGACTTCGAAGGAATGCGTCTCAACTAGTGTCTTCAGCAGTTCGTTCCGCAAACGGTTCTCCGCTTCGGCGCCGGCGCGCTGCTCAAGATCCTGTCGAATCCTGGCGCGTAGAGTCGCCAGCGAATCAAGTTCTTCACCCAAACTCTGCGCCCATTCATCGTCCAGCTCGGGCAATTCCTTACGGCGCACGGCGGTGACTTTCGCCAGATACTCGACCCGTTTTCCGGCCAGCCCTTTTGAAGTGAAGTCTGCCGGATAGTTCACGACAAAAGTCTTTTCGTCGTCGGGCTTTACCCCCAGGAGGCTGTCGGTGAACTCCGGTTGCACGCCCTCGCCGCCGAGTACGATGTCAACTTCGTCAACGTTAATGTCTTCTTCTTCAGGGGTGTCCAGAAACTTGCCGTTGACATTCACGGTCACGGTGTCGCCCAAATGGGCGCCGCGGTCTTCCACCGGCTGCAGCGAAGCGGATGACTCGCGCAGCCCTTCCAGAACAGCTTCCACATCCTGCTCGGTGACAGGACGAACTCGACGAGCGGCTTCCAGCCCGCGATAATCGCCCAGCTTGATTTGCGGAAAAACCTCGACGGCCAAATGGACTTTGAGGGCCTCAGTACCGAGCTTCTTCAAACCTTCAGTCTCGTCGGCACGAAGATCCGGTTGCCCGATCACCTCGAGCGCGTGTTCCGTGATCGCATCATTAATTGCTGGTGGCAGAAGTTCCTGAAGAATCTCGCTTTCGATAGCTTCCTTAAAACGGGTCCGGACGACAGAGCGCGGCGCATGTCCTTTGCGAAAGCCGGGCACGTTTGCGCGCTTTGAAAAATTATCGCTGATGCGATCGTACGCGGCGCGCACTACCTCAGGTTCGATTTCGATCTTCAGTTCCTTGCGGGTGTCGGAAACATCAATGACTTCGCTCTTCATAATAAAAACCAGAGGTCAGAAGTCAGAGATCAGAGGTCAGCCGTTCGCTAATCCTCACCGCCTGATTTCTGAACTCCGAACTCTGACCTCCGACTTCTGACCTCTGTCTTTTGGAAACATCAATGACTTCGCTCTTCATAATAAAAACCAGAGGTCAGAAGTCAGAGATCGGAGGTCAGCCGTTCGCTAACCCTCACCGCCTGATTTCTGAACTCCGAACTCTGACCTCCGACTTCTGACCTCTGTCTTTTGGTGCGAAAGGGGGGACTCGAACCCCCACACCTTTCGGTACCAGATCCTAAGTCTGGCGCGTCTGCCAATTCCGCCACTTTCGCGTCGCGGCGCCCGAGTAGCAGGATGAATCACTCGAACACAACAAGAATAGCACGCACGACTTCGCTAAGTCACAACCAGGAGTTGTGAAGTACTACAGTGTGCGCGTCACCTTCGAAAGTGATCGCGGAGCGTCGGCATCGAGGCCTTTCGCATCGGCCAGCAATGCGGCGAAGAGTTGGGCAGGAATGATGTAGGGAATCGGGGCCAGGAATTCATCAATCTCACGAGGCATGATGACCGCGCGAGAACAGAGTGCGGCCGTCTCAAGGTCACCCGTGATAACCATTGTGTCGGCGTGCAATTCGCCCAACCGTTTGATCAGATCCTTTGTCCCGGGAAGCATAACGCCCGGGGGCGCAAACAGAATCACGGGAAAGTGACGCTCCACCATCGCCACCGGCCCGTGCAAAAAGTCGGCTGACGAAAATCGCTCCGCCACGACGTAGCAGGTCTCCATTAGCTTCAAGGCCAACTCGTAAGCATTTGCGTACGCCAGGCCGCGACCCACTACCACGCAATTTTCCATGAAAGCGAAACGTTGGACCAGTTCAAGGATGGCGGGCTGTTGTTCCAGCGCCCGCGAGGCGAATTCAGGGATCAGAGTGTAATCAAATGCCGGCTTATGTTCGGCCAGCGCTTCGGCCAGCATGTAGAAGAGCATCATCTGGCCCGTGTAGGTCTTAGTTGCTGCCACCGAGCGCTCGCGGCCACCGTGCATCAGCAATGTTTCACTAACCAAGTCTGCCATCGCCGAGGACGGTTCATTAGTCATCCCGACGGTGTAGGCTCCGCAGTCGCGGGCGTTCTCGAGCACGCGGTTTATGTCTTCGCCTTCGCCGGATTGCGACACCCCAATCACCAGTGCGTGCTTCAGATTAAGTTTGGCGCCATAGAGCGTATGCACCGAAGGCGCCGAAAGCGATACCGGAATACCGGTGCTGATCTCCAGCAGGTAACGACCAAACAGCGCCGCGTTATCCGAGCTACCCCGCGCGGCCAGAACAATCAGATCGATGTCACGTGCCTTCAGAAAGCTTCCCAGACGCGCAATTTTGGCGCGCTCCTGTTCAATAGTTCGCGCCAGCGCGGCCGGCTGTTCAGCAATCTCTTGAAGCATCAATGACATGTAAAGTTCAATTCTCCGCTTAGAGTCTGGCTATCGCCCGACGACCGGGCGGTAGCCCGCTCCTAAACGTGGTCGAGCGCGAGCCATTGTAATCGTGTGTAATTTCAGGTAAATACTCGCACGTTCTTTAACGCCTTCAGTTGCAACGCCAGTTTTACAATCAATGTCGCACACTCTAACACGAAGCCACGCGTTTCATCTGCTTCTGTCTTGCGGAGCTTGTCTACTGATAACGGCGCTTGCTGACGCGCAGGGAACTGCGCCACTCGCCGCCGGGTCACGATCGCTCCAAGCTTCCATTAATGTCTCCATTATTCCACGGCCGAAACAAGTGACTGTCGCACAGGATTCCTTTCGTCTTGGGCCAGGCGCTCGCATAGCGCTCTCCGATCCCTCTTCGGAAGACGATCGCTTCGCAGCTATGGACTTTGTCAGCGATGTAAAAGAAACAGCCGGCGTGGCGGTGGCAATCGGAAAGGGAACAACCCAACGAAGAATCCTGATCGGTCGAATCGATCTGCCCCAGATTCAGCAGGCGTTGAGGCGAGCCGGTGTCGAAGCGCCGGCGGCGTTAAGCGACGAGGGATACGTTCTTGCCGCGAATGCGAGTGAAGTGGTGGTGGCGGGCAAGACCGCCGCCGGCACGTTCTACGGCTTGCAAACGCTGAAGCAACTGATACGCGGAGATGCTGCAAACGCATTTATCGCCGGTATTCGCATCGTCGATTGGCCCTCTATGCGCTGGCGGGGCGTTTCGGATGACATCAGCCGCGGCCCGGTGCCGACGGTCGATTACATCAAACGGCAGATTCGCAATGAAGCGCTGTTCAAGCTGAATATGCACTCCTTCTATATGGAGCACACCTTTGGCAGCGCTTCGAATCCGTTGATTGGACCGGCAGGCGGCTCGCTTGCCCCGGACGAGATTCACGAATTGGTCGCTTTCGCACGTCGCTATCATGTCGAGTTGGTCCCCGAACAGCAGACATTCGGTCACCTGCACAAAGCGCTGCGACTGGAGAAATACGCGGAACTGGCTGAGACACCCTACGGCGATGTGCTTTCGCCACAGCAGGAGGGAAGTTACAAACTGATCGCGGAATGGTATCGAGAACTGAACGAACTCTTTCCGGGTCAGTTTTTTCATATTGGCGCTGACGAGACGTTCGAATTGGGCGAAGGCCAAAGCAGGGAAGCAGCCAGAGCACGCGGCGTCGGCGCAGTTTACTTCGAACATCTGAATCGTGTGCGCGAAGTTCTGAAACCTTACCACCGGCGATTGATGTTTTGGGGTGATATCGCGCTGCACCATCCTGATCTGATCGGCAACATTCCGAAAGACATGATCGTGATGAATTGGCGATACGGCGGAACGGACGATTACTCGTCAATCATCAAACCGTTCAAAGATGCCGGCCTCGAACAGTTTGTCTGTCCCGGCGCAAGCAACTGGAACCAGATTTTTCCGAACATTGAAAATGCATCGAAGAACATCGTCAGTTTTGTACGCGACGGCCAGAAGGCGGGCGCGCTGGGAATGATGAATACAACCTGGGACGATGACGGCGAGTCGCTCTTCGAAACCGCGTGGTACCCAATCGTGCTCGGCGGGGCGGCGTCATGGCAGGAAGGTACGGTCGACATGGAACAATTCGATCGTGATTTCGACTGGGCGTTCTTTCGTAACGACGGCGATCAGTTTGTTAAGGCGACTCGCGCGCTCGGCAGCGTCGGCGCTTTGCTTGGCTCCGGGACTACCGATGAGCTTTTCTGGCGCGAACCGTTCACCACTTCGTTCCAGAACCAGTCGCGCAATCTGGCAGAAAAAACTCGGCAGATGCGCCTGATGGTGGAGGACGTTGCCGAATCGCTGTCGCTAAACGAAAACCGCGCACGGCGTAATCGATCGGCAATCGCGGCGATGCGTCTGGCAGCGCAACGCTTCGATCACCTCGGGCGACGCATGGAAGTGGTGCAAAAGTTCAGCGATCAATACTGGGACGCTTACCTGAATCTCGGTGACCGGACGAAAGTACGAAAGCTGCGCTATTATTCCAGCGCAATTTACAACAACATGCGCGAGATGGCTGAGGAGCTTTCAATTCTGAAGGAGAGTTATCGCCGGCAATGGTTGGCAGAGAACCGGCCTTACTGGCTGGAAAGCGTGTTGGCGCGTTACGATCAAATGATTTCGCTTTGGTTGGCCAGGAGCCGCGCCATGGATGAAGCGCTGCGAAAATACGATACGACATCGACGCTGCCGAATCCGGAAGAGTTTGGCCTGGGGCCGCGGCCGACGAACGCGCCAAAATGATTTGGAGTGCGGTGGCAATCCCGATGCATCGGGAGACTCCGCTTTGGATTGTCCGACAAACTTCAGTTTGTCGACGCACCGAAGGGGACTCAACAGAGCGACAAACTGAAGTTTGTCGAACATAAAGCGTCGTCGCCGCTTCGCTCTGCCGGCGCACTCCATAGGCGCACTGCATAGAATAAGATGACCGAGCTCCAAACATCGAATTCCAGACTCGTCTCGCTCGACGTGTTCCGCGGCATCACGATCGCCGGCATGGTGCTGGTGAACAATCCGGGATCGTGGAGCCACATCTATTGGCCGCTGGACCATGCAGAGTGGAGCGGCTGGACCCCAACTGATCTGATCTTTCCTTTTTTCCTCTTCATAGTCGGGGTCGCTATCCCATTGGCCTTCGCGCGCCGCCTTGAAAGTGGCGGTTCGCGTCGCGATCTTTTTTTGAAAGTGATCAGGCGTACCCTAATTATCTTCGCACTGGGCCTGTTTCTGAATGGCTTTCCCTACTATCATTTGGCCGAGTTGCGCATCCCCGGTGTGCTGCAACGAATCGCCGTCTGCTACTTCTTCGCATCAGTTATCTTTCTAACTACTCGCGCGCGCACTCAAGCCATTATTTTGCTGGCATTGCTGGTCGTTTATTGGTTGTTGATGACGCGCGTTCCAGTGCCCGGGTTTGGAGCCGGCGATCTGAGCAAGGAGGGAAGCCTGGCGTCGTACATCGACCGCCACATTTTTGGCGCCCATGTATGGGCGCAAGCGAAAGTCTACGACCCGGAAGGAATTCTGAGCTCGATGGGAGCGCTGGCTACGACATTGCTGGGTGTGTTGACCGGCCAACGTTTGCGTTGCGCCACCAGGACTCCAATGGAAAAGGTTGCCGCGATGTTTATTGCCGGCGCGGGTTGCATCATTGCCGGCTGGGCGTGGAATGCCTGGTTTCCCATTAACAAAGCGCTATGGACCAGTTCTTACGTGCTATTCACCGGCGGCATCGCGCTACAGTTTTTCGCTCTTTGCTATTGGCTGATAGATATTAAGGCTTACCGCGCCTGGACGAAGCCTTTCGTGATCTTCGGCGTAAACGCTATCGCCCTTTTTGTGGGGTCAGGAATCATGGCGCGCTTACTGACGCTGGTGAAGGTTTCCCGCGCGGATGGCTCGCGAGTGGCACTGAAGACTATCCTTTACAACAGTCTATTCGCTTCGTGGGCCTCGCCAATCAACGCCTCGCTCTTCTTCGCCATAGTGTTCATCCTGGTATGGCTTTTCTTGATGTGGCTACTCTACCGAAAGAAGATCTACATCAAGGTGTAATAGAACCGCTGGCGGGAGGCGGGCGGGGCAGTCGCCCGACCGTAGGGAGGGCGTTTATCAAAAGCGTTGACAATGCAACGCATTTCAAAAGGAGAAAACCAAATGCCGACGTACATTACCATGCTCAAATGGACGCCCAATGGAATTCAGAATATCGCGGGCAGCCCTGGGCGACTCGACCAGGCCAGGACAAAGTTCGCCACACTCGGAGTCACCTTAAAGGACGTCTACTTGACGATGGGCCGCCACGATCTGATTTGCGTGCTCGAAGCGCCGGACAACCAAACAGTTGCGAAAGCGGTTCTTGGCCTGGCTGCGGCGGGCTCCGTCACCAGCGAAACACTAGCGGCTTTTACGGAAAACGAGTATCGGAGCATCATCAATTCATTGTGACAAGATCAGCCACAGATTGGCGCAGATAAACACGGATAATGTCAGGGGATTACTGATTTTCTATCAGTGCAAATCCGTGCTCATCTGTGGCTTTGATACCCGGGTCCACGTAACGCGCGTCCAGCCAAAGCCGCGGTGTGCTTTCCGTTATCAACTTCGATCTGGCCATTTACGATAACGTAGTTGATGCCGACCGGGTACTGATTCGGCGCGTCAAACGTTGCGCGATCCTGAACGGTCTGCGGATCGAAGATCGTTACGTCCGCGAACATTCCCTCCCGCAAGAGGCCGCGGTCGTGTAGCCCAACTTTTTCGGCCGAGAGCCCGGTCATCTTGTGTACCGCCTGCTCCAAAGTCAGCAAGTGCTCGTCGCGAACATAGCGCGAGAGGATTCGCGGATAGCTGCCCCAGCCGCGTGGGTGAGATTTGGAGCCGGAAAGTGGTCCATCTGTGGCCCGGGCGCCGCTGTCGGTGCAGATGCTGACAAACGGAGAGCGCAGCGCGGCGCGCACGTCGTCTTCGGACATCATGAAATAAATGGCGCCGGTTTGCCCGTGGTCAGCGATAACCAGATCGAATAGCGCATCAAGCGGATCCTTGTGTTGTATCTCCGCAATTTGGGATAGAAGCTTACCCTGCAAACTTTCCAGATCTCGATTGACCACGGAGCCAATCAGGACACCATTCGCTCCGCCGCTGCCGAGATAAATGTTCTCCCATTCTTTCGAGTCGCTCGTTATCTCTTTTTTCAGCCGCGCGCGAACCTGCTTGTCGCGCAGGCGTGCCACCATCTTGTCGTTGCCGCCTTCCTGCGCCCAGGGCGGCAGGCATGCGCTCAGCGCGGTACTAGCCGCGATGTACGGGTAGACGTTAGCGGAAACACTCAGTCCACTGGCGCGCGCGGCTTCGATGCGCCGCAAGACTTCGGGCATTCGTCCCCAGTTTCTTTTATACGCAGTCTTCAGGTGCCAGATCTCCGTGGGGATTTTTGCGCGGCGAGCTATCTCGAAAACTTCGTTGAGTGATTCATCAAGGGCGTTGGCTTCACTTCGCTGATGAGTGGCATAAATACCACCGTACTGGTGGGCAACTTTCGCCAGCTCGACAATCTCATCTGTGCGGGCGAAGCGGGCGGGCACGTATTGCAGCGACGTTGACAAGCCGAGGGCACCATCCTTCATCGCCTGGGCCACCAGAGTTTTCATCTGCTCCAGTTCAACGGCAGTGGGCGGGCGGTTATCAAAGCCGACAACGTACTCGCGAACCTGTGTCGCGCCAACGAAAGTCCCAAGGTTGAGGCCCATCCCTTGTTTTTCCAGACGGTGAAAGTATTGATCCAGGGTGCGCCAGTCCACGTCGAGGTTATAGCGGCGATTGAAGTCTTCGTTCTCCTTGATCAAACGGTCGTTGGTTGGCGCGATGGATTCGCCTTCGCCGGTAATTTCGGTGGTAACACCCATCATCACCTTGCTCATCGCCCGGCGGTCAATCAACAGATTGGTTTCCGACTGGCCCAGCATGTCTATGAAGCCGGGCGCGACTACTTGCCCGCGGGCATCTATGATTCGTTTTGCCGAGGCTCCAGCAAGATTGCCGATGCGCGCAATGCGATCGCCTTTGATGGCGACATTGGCGGGGTAGCCGGCACTGCCCGACCCATCCATCACCAACCCATTCCGAATGATGATGTCGTAGTCCGGCACCAGGGTCGGCCTCGTCGATGGCGTGGGTACCATTGACGTCATAATGGTCAGAAGGAGTATGGCAGAAAGCTTCATGGCGTCTCCATCAGTTCTCAGGTAATGTGGAAAGAAGTTGCGCGCGGATTATAATCACAAATACAAGCTGCAAGGATAGTGTTATCTGAATACCAATGTCTGAAGCCATCAAGGATAGGGAAGCTGTAACCGTCGGCGAGATAGCGCGGGTTGTGGGCGGAGAGCTATCGGGCAACGAAGCCATCGCCATCACCGATGTGACGCACGACTCGCGAGAAGCCCGTGAAGGCAGTCTTTTCGTCGCCGTACGCGGCGCTTTGACTGACGCTCATGAATTCATTCCCCAGGTGATTGCACAGGGGGCAGCAGCGGTGATCTCGGAATCGCAACCCTCGCCGGAATGGGGCGCGTTCGCAGACTCGCAGTCAGGAAGGGGGCATGCCCCCGCTCCATGGATCCAGGTGGGAAACGTGCGACGTGGTATGGCCCTCGCGGCCGCGGAAGTTCACCATCATCCTTCGCGCGAGCTACAGCTGGTTGGCATTACCGGCACCAACGGCAAAACAACGACTGCCTACCTGATTGCTTCCATCCCGGAAGCCGCGGGGGAGCCTGCAGCCATGACCGGAACGGTCGAATATCGCATCGGAGCGATGCGATCCAAGGCAGGCCGTACCACTCCAGAGGCGACAGATATGCAGCGCTTGCTGCGACGGGCAGTGGATTCGGGTTGCAGGACAGCAGTAATGGAGGCCTCGTCGCAGGCGATGGACTTTCATCGTTGCGATGCGCTGGAGTATTCGGTGGCGGTCTTCACCAATCTCACGCGCGACCATCTTGACTATCACAAGACGATGGAAAATTACTGGTATGCCAAGCAGCGTCTGTTTGACGGGCGCCTTGGCTCGCGACCGCGAACTTCCGTCATCAACGTAGATGATCCGCGCGGCGTTGAGTTGGCTGACGAGCTTGAACGTGAAGGTCTTCGAGTCGTTCGCTATGCCGTTAAGTCTGAAGCAGACGTGACAGCGCGCGATCCTGAGTTTTCGCTGGACGGCATGCTCTTTCGTTTGATAACGCCTGCGGGCGAGCGCGATTTTCATTCGCCCCTGGTAGGCCCGCCGCACATCTACAACACACTCGCCGCCGTGGCGAGCGGACTGGCCCTGGGATATGGCATCGATGTGATCAGCAGCGCGTTGGAGAAATGCACCGGCGCCCCGGGACGCTTTGAACGAGTAATTCACGATGGCAATTTCGCGGTTGTGGTGGATTATGCGCACAGCGATGATGCGCTCTTGAATGTTCTGCGGACCGCTCGTGAGGTGACGAAGGGAAAAATTATCACGGTGTTCGGTTGTGGCGGCGACCGCGACCATTCAAAGCGGGCCCCGATGGGGGAGGCGGCAGCGCGCTTGAGCGACGTCGTAATCCTTACTTCAGACAATCCGCGCACAGAGGATCCGGAAAAGATACTTGCGGACGCCGAAGCCGGCATTCAGAAGATCGGTCGGCCCTATGAAAAGATTGGTGATCGACGCCAGGCAATTCATCAGGCCATCGCCGCTGCCCGCGACGGCGACCTGGTGTTGATTGCCGGCAAGGGTCACGAGGATTACCAGATCATCGGCCGCGAAGTTTTTCATTTCGACGACAGGGAAGTGGCTCGCGAAGCACTGGCCGCCCGGAAATTGTAGCGTCATGATCGGCAAACTTAGATGACACCAATGTTCGATGCTAGAATTCTCGCGCTACAAACCAAACAAGCGAATGCGGGTCAAAATCAATTGCAAGAGATAGAAGAACTCCTGCGGGCCTACCGGCAAAATGAAATCGACACTGGTGAGGCTGCGCGCCGGATTAGAAATCTTCATTACGAGGACATTGGTTACGCGCGGGTGGACCATGCGCGCGCGACGCGGCAGGGTTTTCCTGAAGTAGTCTTTGGCGCCGGCAAAACCCGAGCGCAAGTTGTTGGCATTGTGGAGAGGTTGATCCAGCGCGCGCCTAATGTGCTGGTCACCCATACCGACGCCGACACCTTCGGCGAAGTGCGAAATATCGTAACCGAGGCCGAGTGGCATGAAGCGGCCCGCATGATTCGGATCAGGAAAGACAGGACCGAGCGCGGCGTCGGCGAAATATCCGTTATGACTGCTGGCACAAGCGATATCCCGGTTGCCGAGGAAGCCGCATTGACTGCCGAAACGATGGGCAATCGCGTGCAGCGTATCTGGGATGTCGGTGTTGCCGGCATCCACCGCGTGCTGGCGGAACGGTCATTGCTGCAAAGAGCGCGTGTCTGCATTGTCGCGGCGGGAATGGAAGGCGCGTTACCTTCTGTGGTAGGCGGACTGGTCAGCGTGCCGGTTGTAGCTGTTCCTACGAGTGTCGGTTACGGCGCATCGTTCGGTGGCGTCGCGGCGCTGCTCGGCATGCTGAACTCATGCGCTTCGAATGTGACGGTCGTCAATATTGACAATGGCTTTGGGGCCGGATTTGTTGCCAGCCTGATAAATAGGCAATGGACGCCGGAAGATGGCAGCGAAGCAAAACGTCTTGATTTAAAATCTTAGTGTGATTTCGTGGACCGCACGTTCGGGGTAAGGACTCGATCCAGGAAATCACACGAAACCGCAGGAAGGAACCGGTAAATCAATCGAAGCTTTCTTCATCAAGCGAGAACACAGTAGTTGGAGCGTGACGCGCGTGGCCATCGGCTTGTTTCTGCTTTGCACTCTCGCCTCCAGTCAAATCAGTTGCCTCGGTCCAAAGCGCACGCCCGCACTGGATCGCATCTTTGCCCAGGCGCGCGAGCGCAAGGGCAAGCGGCCGATTATCGTGATCCCCGGTATCCTGGGTTCCGAACTTGTCGATGAAAAGAGTGGTGAAGTGGCGTGGCCTTCGGCGGTACGCTCATTGGCGGCGAGTCTTACCCTGCCGCTCTCTCCGAATCTGGCGGCGAATCGCGACAATCTTTATCCGAGAAAAATTATCTCGAGTGTGAAATTGGCCCGGCTTGTGCCCGAGGTTTACGTCTATCGCGGCCTGCTTGATGCTCTGAAGCAGTATGGAGGCTATGCGGAAGGCGATTGGAACAATCCCTCACCTGAGGGCGATCGGGATACATTTTATGTCTTCGCGTACGATTGGCGCCGGGACAATGTGGAATCAGCTCGCGAACTGGTGCAGCGACTGGAAAGCCTGAAGCGCAAACTCAAGCGGCCCGATCTGAAGTTCAACATTGTGGCGCACTCGATGGGCGGCCTTATCGCACGATACGCAGCAATGTACGGTGATACAGATTTGCCTGCTGATTCGGTTGCTCCTTCACCCAACTGGGCCGGCGCCGCGCACATCAATCGCATCGTCATGTTTGGAGTTCCGAACGAAGGCTCAGCAGATGCCTTTGCCACTATCTTGAGAGGGTATTCGCTAACGGAAGGATTACGGCCGCAGATAAGACTCTTCAACACCTTTTCGAAGGATGTAGCGTTTAGCTCGCCCTCGGTGTTTCAGCTCATGCCGCATGCAATGGCCTCGCGTTTTCTTGATGATAATCTTAAGCCGCTGCCGGTGGATTTGTACGATGCCGCGACGTGGAAAGTCTATGGCTGGGCGCCGGCTGACGCTGGTTCGCAGAAGGAAGTAGGAGGCGATGGCGACGGGGCGTCCGGCGGCAAGCACTCGAAGAACATGGACGAGTACCTCGCGGCTGTGCTTCGGCGAGCGAAAGGATTCCATGAAGCCCTCGATGCGCCTGCGATGTCGGACGCGCCGGTGGCATTGTTCTCCTTCGGCGGAGATTGTGAAGAGACTCTCGACGCGCCGGTTATTCTGCGCGATTCAACCAAGGGCCGTTGGATAACGCTGACTACTCCGCACAGTTTTCGCACGCCCGATGGTCGGAAGGTATCGAAGAGCGAGGCCATTGCCGCCATGTACATACCGGGAGACGGCCGCGTAACTCGCCGCTCTTTACTCGCCGAAGATCTCCAGAGCGAGCGCCGCGCGGGATCACTTTTCAACGCCGGCCTGCCAATCGCTTATTCAGTTTTTGGGTGCGACCTTCATGGCAATCTGCAAAACAATGCCATTCTGCAGGACAACGCGCTGACGGCCCTGATCAGTGAAGCGGTCCGTTAATCGACTTCATAGGTGGCGACGCTGGTGGGGGTCTCGAAGCAACGCACTTTGTAGATCTGCACACGACCATCGTTGACTCGAGAGGAGACCCGTTCGAGAACGTACTTTGCCAGGTTCTCCGCCGAAGGCTGAAGCTCATCAAAGGGCGACAGTTCGTTGATGTTGCGGTGGTCCAGGTAGGTCACTACTTCGTCGGCGGCAGATTTCAGCTCCACAAAATCAACCAGCAACCCTATGTTGTCCAGTTCGCGGCCGCGCGCGTAGATCTCTACGCGGTAGTTGTGGCCATGCAGGTTTTCGCACTTTCCTTTATAGCCGCGCAGTTGATGTGCGCTGGAGAAGTTGCGCTCGATCATTACTTCGAATTGTCCCGGCATAATTGTTAGTACAAAGTCTAAAGTCCAAAGTGCAAAGTCGCAAGCCGACGGTCAAAGAGAAACGGGACGTTAATTAACGGTGTTTAGAGTACCGACTTTAGTCGGGCTTTGGTGCCGGTAAAAACCCGACTAAAGTCGGTACTCTGAACGCCGCCCAGCGAATCTCTTAGATTTCTGGTTCAGATCCCCGCCAGTTGTGCCGAGGCCCTTACTTCAAACACGCGCGCCAGCTCATCAATCTCCGATGTAACCCGGCACGGTGGAAGGCTCTGCAAAAACATTTGCCCGTACATTTTCGTGCGCAGGCGCGGATCGAGAACCGCCAACACGCCGGTGTCGGTCGAACTGCGAATCAGACGCCCCAGCCCCTGCTTCAGGGTGATGATGGCCTGCGGCACGCTGTATTCGTAAAAGCTCGAGCCGCCGTGATCTTCGATGTAACGTTGCCGCGCAGCAACTACGGGATCGGTGGGCACAGCAAAGGGCAGTTTATCGATGATGACGCATGACAGTTGTTCGCCACGGACATCCACGCCCTGCCAGAAGCTTGAAGTCGCAAACAGCACTGAGTTCGGCGTCTCGCGAAACTTCCTCAGCAGCGCGCCCTTCGACGCACTGCCCTGAAGGAAGCACGGGTAGTCCAGCTCCGGCACGGCGCGCTCATAAAGCGCATTCATTCCGGCGAAGCTGGTAGCCAGCACAAAGGCGCGGCCTGCAGTTGCGTTAATGATCTTTACGACTTCCGCCGCGGCCGCGTCGGCCCATTGCGGCGAGCGTGGATCCGGCATGACCGGCGGCAAATAAAGCACGGCCTGGCTTTCGTAATCGAAGATTGACTCCGCAATCAGATCGGAAGCGTCAGGCACTCCCAATCGCCCGCGAATAAAACTGAAGTTGCCGGCGCTTGAAAGAGTCGCTGAAGTCAGCACAACAGTAGGGATCGTATCGAACAGTTTGTCCTGTAATAACCCGGAGACATCAATCGGGGATGCGCGTAAGAAGACTCCGCGACCACGTCGTTCCAGCCAATAAACGAATTTCTTATCACCCCCGGTGACGATGAAGGTCAGATCGAAACGAACCTGCCGAATGCGTCGCACCAGATTTTCAACTTCAGCCGGCGGGGCGTTAAGCGCGTCAAGGATTGTTTCCATGCGCTCGAGCGATCCATCCAGCGACAGGTAAGCGTCGCCGAGTCGCGTCGACGACAGCCCGCCTTCCGTATTCCTGACCGCGAAGGTATCCGGCGTCAGCGCAAATCGTCCCTCGTCACCACGGCCTTCGCGAAATCCCATCCAGAAGATATCGGCAAAGCGGGTTACACGCGCGGCGGCCTTCGTCAGCTCGCGGACGGTTTCGGCCTTTTCAATCTGGAGGAAGCCCACGTCGCGCAGGAGATCATCTATCTGGTAGTTGGACACCTGGGTTCCGAAATATTCCGAGGCTACGTCTTCGATCATGTGCGCTTCGTCAAGTACCACTGCCGTATAGTCAGGCAGCACCTGGCCGTACATGCCATTGCGCAGAGCCAGATCGGCAAAGAACAGATGATGGTTCACGACGACGATGTCTGCATCCACTGCCCGGCGGCGCATGCGCGTGATGAAGCAGGGTTCAAAGTCGGCGCACTTCTGGCCCAGACAGGTTTCCGCGCGCGCATCAATGTGCCGCCAGAACCGCAGGTTCTCGGGCAACGTGGCCAGTTCAGCGCGATCGCCGGTGTCTGTATGCCGTACCCAACGCGAAACTTCTTCAAAGTGATCGATCTCTTCGAAGCCATCCAGAATCGGCATGCCTTCGGCCCGGGCGATCCGGTCCAGACAAGCGTAGTTGTTCCGGCCCTTCATGCAGGCGGCGGTGAATGGCTTTGGCAGCACGCTCTGAAGGAACGGAATGTCTTTCTCCATCAACTGCTCCTGCAAATTCTTTGTGCCGGTGGAGATGACCACGCGACCGCCGCCAGCCAGCGCGGACGCCACAGCGGGCACAAGATAAGCGAGAGTTTTGCCCGTGCCGGTGCCGGCTTCGACAATGAGGTGATGCTTTCCTTCGAACGCGCGCAGCACCGCCTGGGCCATCTCGATTTGCCCGGGGCGATGTTCGTATTCAGGATGGGCCTGGGCGATCAGGCCATCGCGGCCAAAGATTTCTTGCATCGTTAGGTAACTAAGATTCCCAGCCGCGTTCACGCGGCTTCCCCGGAGGGTTAATAGCCCAGCGCTTTTTAGCGCTGGGACCGCGTCGCCGGAGACAGCTTAGCGCGCTTCAGCGTGCTTACTCGGAAAGCTTTAGCCCTCTTTGTTTGTAATTCTCTCAAGACGATCGCCGTTGTTCCTTTGGTGATGCTTCTGTTTGCCTACATAGTTTACCACCCATTTGTGACCGGAAGCGTTTGGGCATGGGCTAAAGCTCTAAGCAGGGAAGCCCGCTGGAAGCGGGCTGTAAATTTAGTTGCTGCCACGTTACCCAGCCGTAAAACGGCTGGTCTAGTAACCCTGCGGGGAAGCCGCGTGAACGCGGCTGAAAATCCCGATGGGTGCTGGGACGTGACTAACTTCTCCCAAACCATACTCGGATCATCTAACGGCGAAACTAATCGTCCGCGAAATGCTGGCGCGGGTTAGTGGCTAGATGTGCGGCAATCTCGGCCATGAAGTCCACTCCATATTCCTCCAACTTCCGCTCGCCTACGCCGTTGATGCGGCTGAACTGCGCCCGGTTAACCGGATAGTAATGGGCCATCTGCCGCAAAGCGACGTCGGAAAAAACTATATACGGAGGCACAGCTCGTTCATCGGCCAGTTTTTTGCGAAGCCGGCGCAGTCGATCGAACAGCCCTTCGTCACAGACGATCTCGCCGGCTGGTCGTTTACCTGGTCTGGTTGGGCTCAACGGCGCCTTCGGCTTGGTTATAGGTTTCGTCAGCCTCAAGGACTGGCGTTGCTTGAGCGCGGTCTGTCCGTCTTCAGTCAGTTGCAGCACATTGAATTTTTCAACCAGTTGGCGCAGGTAACCAAGCCGGACCAGCTCGCGGCCAATCACCTTCCATTCGGCGCGGCTGCGATCCTTGCCGATGCCGTACGTAGAAACAGTCTGGTGGTGCCACTTCAGTACATTCTCGGTCTCGGCGCCGGTCAGCACTTCGACAATTTGGTTGATGCCGAAATCGAACCCGCTTTTTTCTCGGATGCGGAACACGCAGGACAAAAACTTTTGCGCGTCCAATGTGCCGTCATAGGTCTGGCGGGGAGACAGGCAATTGTCGCAGCCGCCGCAGTTAGGCTCACGAAAATTCTCGCCAAAGTAGCGCAGCAGTACAGCGCGACGGCACTCGCCGCTTTCGGCGTAATGGACCATCTGCTGCAATTGGTCGCGGGCTATTTGCCGTTCACGAGCACTGATCTTTTCGTCGATGAACTGGGAATACTTAACTGCGTCGCCGGCGTTAAAGAACAAAAGGCATTCGCTGGGCAGCCCATCGCGGCCTGCGCGTCCTGTCTCCTGATAATAACCTTCGATGTTCTTGGGCAGGTCGTAGTGAACGACGAAGCGAACGTTCGGTTTGTTGATGCCCATGCCGAACGCTATGGTCGCGCACACCACCCGCACTTCGTCACGCAGGAAAAGTTCCTGGTTCCTGGTCCGTTCTTTAGCCTCGAGACCGGCGTGATATGGTCGCGCGGGAACGTCGTTTTCGTTCAGGAATGCCGCCACACTTTCCGCGCTCCTGCGGCTTTGGCAATAGACGATGCCGCTATCGTTGGGCCGGGCGCGAACGAATTCAAACAGTTGATTGAGCGGCTTGCTCTTCGCCAGCACGCGATAGCTGAGATTGGGCCGGTTGAAGCTGGCCACGTAGCAGCTCGGCTGGCGCAGACGCAGTTGCGTTACGATGTCCCGGCGCACTCGCTCGGTGGCGGTGGCAGTCAGCGCCATCATCGGCGTCTCCGGGAAATGGCCGCGCAGTTCGGCAAGTTGACGGTACTCAGGACGGAAGTCGTGTCCCCATTCACTGATGCAATGCGCCTCATCAATGGCGAGCAGTTTGACTTTCCAACGCTGCAAATCGGAAAGAAAACCCGGGAGCATCAACCGCTCAGGCGCCACATAAAGCAAACGATATTCACCGTTGTGAAGGCCTCGCCGGCGCGCGCGAGCCTCGTCGGCCCCGAGCGAGGAGTTCAGAAATGTCGCGGCCACTCCGCCGGCCCTTAACGAATCAACCTGGTCCTTCATCAGTGAAATCAAAGGTGAAACGACTACCGTCAATCCAGGGCGGACCAGGGCGGGCAATTGGAAGCAGAGCGACTTGCCGCCACCGGTGGGCAGCAGCGCAAACACATCCCGGCCTGCCAAAGCATCACGGATAATCTCCGCCTGCAGGGGCCGAAAATTGCTGAAGCCAAAAACCTGCTTGAGTAAGGGAAGAAGGGAAGGCGATTCAGCAACCATAGAGATCAAAGAGGGTTGTGATTCGAACAGCTAAATACCGATCGACATTTGCGATCGGAGCCGCGTTCACGCGGCTTGCCCGTAGGGTTACTAGACCAGCGCTTTTAGAGTCTGTGTCAGAACTCGGGCTGTTATAAAGTTCTGACGGTCCGGCTGCGAAGAGACTACGGCCAATGGGTTCAAGTTTGTGAAACTGCGTCAGAAACGATCTGGCCCTGAGCTTCCCCCTCAAACCGGTTGCAGTT
>WNGD01000464.1_pt1 | contig 43060 bp, 41 predicted proteins | sample 5400671 | NCBI WGS metagenome assembly WNGD01 (sample SAMN13153369, study PRJNA577476) | soil metagenome | isolation source: 40 cm soil or saprolite under grassland replicate 2 | place: USA:California | collected 2016-06-15 | reverse complement strand
CTACACCGGCAAGAGGATCACCAGGACGATAAATTATTTACATCCTACTTGCTATCTTCAACATCTGCCAATAATCTACATCTCTCATCAATTTTCCTTGACTTTCCTCATTTTGTTAGGCATACTAGATACTGTCCTTATATTTATTTTTGAGGTGTCGAATGGTAGGAAAGCGCAGCATTGAAGACTGGCGAGTATTATTAAAATGGAGTAAAACACGGCTGGCTCAAGAGTCAGAGATTGATAGAACGACACTAGATAATGCACTTGACCCTACAAAAACAATCTATAAAGTTACCGCTCAGAAAATCGCTGAGGGTATATCAAAAGGATTGCAAGCGCAAGGCTTACCACCTATTTCTTATACCGATCTAGCAGACATTCATCTTGCAGATTAAAACCGCGAAAGGGGGGATGCCCATGAAACCAAGAAGCGCTTAGCAAGTCTTTGCTAAACGCTTCAAGTGAGCCTTACGTCGTTTGTTGTGTGCTGCACTACTCGCGAAAGTTACACAGCGCATAACATCACCCCCTTCCTTTTTACTGTTGTTCACAGGGCAGCAGAAACGTGTGTTTTTGCTGCCAGGAAAGGCGAAAGCTCTATGCGTAGTATCGCATTACACGCCTTTCCTGTCAATCCAGAAAGGCAGATACATGCAACACTACGGCGACAACTTTGTGTTAGTTGTGCCAGACGCTCAACCACTTCACACAGAGGAACATCCCTTTTGCGGTGATCCCACCTGTCCCTGCTCCGAAGACAAGGAAGCCCTCACCGAGCTTGACCAGGCAATCAGGGAAGGCTTAATCACTCCTGACGATGCCACAAGTATTATCGCGGGGAAGACAGTATGAGGGAACAGAGAGGGATCAACGCCAACACTTTCAAACGCCGTGCAAGTTTGCCACCAGAGGAGCGGGAGTATACAGCCTCACGCCATTATGTAGGAACTCGAAGCGGTATGCATCCAGAGGACTATCCGTACATCACCACCCGCAGCTATCACGCGCCCACAACACAAAGCTACTTTGAAATAGACGAGGAAGGCGAGGAGGTCTCAACTAGACCTCCAACAAGGTCAAGCACCAGACGCTATGATCTTGCGCCATATACGAGGGGAGAACGACGAACTGAGGAGTTACCCCGACAGGTGAAACGCCCCATGTTCTACATCGGTATCTGCCTGGTGATCGTGGTTGTCTTTCTCACCGCGTATACGCTCATTCCGCCAGCACTTCAGAAATGGCACGATGATAGCATATACGGCTATCCGCGAACATTCCAAACAGACGCCAATGTTGGACATGGGGGAGAGGAGCATTTTCTCGCGCTGAACAACCACGGCACGATTGAAGTGATCGAAATTCCAAGCGACCCAAGCAAGACGAACCAGCCACGCTTGTATATCATTGTCCGTCTGAGTAGCCAGGGAGCAGACCTCGTACCTGCTACGTTGTCTTTTCCTGACGTGAACGGCGACGGGAAACCGGATTTACAAGTGACTGTCTTAGATGGTTCAAACCCGTCAGTCTGGATACTCTTCAACAACGGAACGACCTTTGTACCCAAGTTATAGCCAGTTGCCAGAGGAGCGGTAGCAATACCGCTTCTCGTTCTTCAGAAAGAGAGCCAGGGATGCACACCAGCGCACTTGAGGATGCGGAATTGACTGAGAACGAACTACAGCCGGAAATCACAGACACACCTACCATAGAGCAACCGGAAACACCGGAGCCGGAGACAACAGCATTAATGCCAACAGAACCGGAAGTGATCGAGGGAGAGGTTATTGAAATAGAGCCACCGGAACCCTTTGATGCTCACACACCTCCAAAGCAAAAGCCCTACTGGTTACTCATTCCGTTCACCATACTTTTCTGCCTACTATTTCTTGCAGCCTCTTCTCTTTTTCCCCTCCTTACCCCATCAGCAACCGTTACCATTATTCCAGTTGAACGGAACATCACCCTAACCGCAGCGATCCAGGTACAGGGGAGAGAGCTACCACTGCTTACACTCATGCAGAGTACCAGTATTCCCGCCACTGGAAAACGGCATCAATCCGCGAGACATGCAGGAGGAACCATCACCTTTTATAACGGCTCTTTTTCTTCCCAAACCATCGCCGCCGGAACCATGGTAACAGGGAAAGATGGAGTACACATTAACACCGGCCAGACCGCAATCATTCCGGCTGGAAACCCACCGATCTATGGACACATCACCGTGTCAGCCCATGCGGTTCTGGCAGGTTCGCAGGGGAATATAGCAGCATACGACATTAATCAAGCGTGTTGTGGAAACTCGGTTCTTGCCAAAAATACGCAAGCGTTTACCGGTGGAGCAAGCGCGAGAGATTTTCTTGTTGTCACCAGGACAGACATGAACAATGCTGTCACATCTCTGCTCGTACCTCTCAGTCAAAGCGAAGACGCAGCGTTACAGGCGCAACTTCATACAGGCGAAGCACTTATCACACCATCATGCACACCAAGCGTTTCAAGCAACCATAAACCAGGAGATGAGGCGAAACACGTCTCTGTCACTGTTTCTGTGACCTGCGAAGGTTTCGCCTACGTTGCTCAGAAAGTATATGCACATGCTACGCAGATGATAGCAAAGAAAGCCCTACAACGCTTAGGCACTGGTTACACCGTATTAGGTGATATAACCGCCAGCGTGATACACGCAACCATCACAGATCAAGCGCGTGGAATTGCGACACTGACCGTGAAACTGGATGCAACATTTATCTATCAGATCACCCCAGGGGAAAAGCATCAGCTTATCAAACTGATTGCAGGAAAATCAAAATCATCTGCGCTGCACAAACTTTTATCACAACCCGGCATACAAGCGGCTTCAATTCGTTGTACCGGAGGCGACACCCTCCCACACGACCCAAACCACATTACCATCAGCATGGTATACAGCGTCGTCTCACCGTCACTTTTCTGAGTTTCGTACATTCGTGCAAAAAAGGCTTGAAAAATGCAACACACATCAGCTATAGTAGTATATAGCGAGTATCCTCACACAAACGGTGTTCTCACACGCCTTTTTTCTATACTCTCTTCTCAAGTAAGAGGAGAGTTCATTTCATGTCTCCCAATGCCTCCTTAGATGATGATAGCTCTATGCCGCCTATTCCACCAGGCAATACCCATAGTGGTTTTTACGACGCAGAGAACGAAGAACAGATAGTAAAGTTTCTTATCGGGCTGCGGCTCTTAGGTGAGAAGAAAAAAGCGAGATATCTTGCCTACTTGCGCCAACTGATAGAGAACCAACACCAACCAGAAGGTGAGAAAGAGAATGGCCACGGCATATAAGATCGTCACCCAAGACGCAAAGCGCACAACCTTTCACAGCACCGTTCAGCTAGACACATCACGAAATACTGCAATTCTTATCCGCCAATCAAAACGCGGCAGTGATGCAGAGCATTATGAAAGCAGGCTCTTGCAAGAGAGCTTAATACCATTTGTGATAGCAGCAAGGGGAGAGTACGACTTAACCCACATTCACATTTTTGATGAAGGCGCGGGCGTATCGGGAAGACTTGGTGTTGACAAACGTAAGAAACTCAAAGAGTTACATATTGAAATCGAAGACGACCTTATCGGCGATGTTGTGTTAGCCCGCCCTGATAGGCTGTTTCGAGATAAGCACTTTGCCAATGTTGCAACGTTTACGCAGTTGGCCGAACGGAAGGAAATCAAGGTCATCGTTCCACAGACGCTAGGGGCAATTGTCTATGATTTTACCCGCTTCCAGGACTTGCAGCACTTTCAGGAAGCCATGCAAGCGGCATATGCGTATGTCGTCAACCAGATCGGTTACATGAACAGAGCAAGGGATTATAAAATGTCTCGTGGGCTCTACGGTGGCGGCTGTATTCCCTTGCCTTACGTGCTCGTTCGTGACATGTCAAAGGAAATGCAGGTGCAAGTTATCTATGAGCCGTGGCGCGAGATATCCCTTGACCTGTTTCAAAAATTCATCGAGTTTAACTTTGAGCCAGGCAGAATAGCCCGCTACGTTGAGGACAAAGTATATCTGTTCCCGTTTATGAGCAAGGAGCATTTACAAGAGTACCTTCCGGTAACAAACATGCACAAGGCAAGTAAAGGCTACACGTTCACCACACTGAAAACCATCCTCTACTACCTCTCAAATCTTGTCTTAGGCGGTTATGCGCACGGCGGGCGGGATGAAGCAGGAAATCGTCTGTTGATTGAAAGAGCATTCGATGCAGTCATCCCCCGCGATATCCTTGAGCCATGTTACGCAGCAATTAGAGGCCTGTACCTTGACGGCACGCCATTTGTGAAGCCGATCCCTTCACGCCAATACCGGCGGCAGGGCATTGAAACAGACGCAATTGCCCACGGGCTTATGACGAGTGACGACGGTGCAGTTAGTGTCTTTGCACAGCTTGATGATGATGCACCCATCTATGCTTGCTGCAAAGGCGGCTACTATGGCCAAAGAAGTAGAATAGGGTTAAGCAGGATACTGAAGGCATGGACGCTGAATGTGAAACCGTTTGACGACATCCTGATTGACCGCCTCATTGCCCTTGCCGAGTATGATAGAAGCATGGTCAAGCGCGTTCAGGAATACTTCAGCAAACCAAACCCGAACGGGCAAAGTACGCTTGAGGTGTTAGATACCGCCATTCACAACACGCAGAAAGCCATCATGCGAGTAAGCAGAACTATTGTCCTTCTTACAAAAGATAACGTCGATGATGAGGGTAACGAAATAGAGCTTGACCAGAACGATCCTATTGTTGTCGAGAAGCGCGGGCTACAAGTACAGCTTCGACGACTTCAAAAACAACGGGAAGACGCAGCGAAACAGGCAAACGAAGACCCCGCAAAATCCATAACCAACTTTTACTACGTCCTTTCTCATATGCGGGCTGAATTTGGGAAACAAGACCCGCAAACGAAAAAAGACATTATCAGGCGGCTGGTTGATGAGATCAAAGTTACTTCCATCTCTCCTCACCTGTATACGCTGCACATCACCTGGATACAGCCATTGGCAACGGGACGGGATGATGTTGCACTGATGTGGCGAGCCAGGCGTGTCAAAGATGCGTCATGGAACAGTTGGACAGAGGAAGAAGACCAGGCGTTGCAGGCGTTGTATCCAACCACGCCGCATATGGCAATTATGCAAGCGATACCCAATAAGACTGCCGGACACATCAAAAAACGGGCGTCGCAGTTAGGAGTAAAGCGGGATTATTGGCACATTACAGAAGGGAAGCGATTTCACTGGAATGTGTGTTACAACGACCTCGTAGCCGTTTCGGAGTTTGCGGAAAGTGAGGAAGAGAGGGCGTTTCTTTGGAGAGAGGTAAACCGCATGGCAGAGGAAACAAAGCAGGGAGACTTAACAGCGATCTGGTTTCTTCCTATTGATGCTATCTCGTTTTCCCAGGCTCTTTGCGTAACCAGTGAGATTGCAGGGGAACTGTCTCGGCGTAGGTCGTGACGCCAGTACCCCCACCTAAGGCAGAGACTATTGTAGCAAGTCCATCACCGAGAAATGCCCGGCCAAGGTATGCATCCAGGTTGCGCCCAGTCATTGCCGCTACAGCTTTGACATGACCCAGGTTCTCTGCTACAAGAATGATAGCCACAGGGGCAATCAGGATCATCGCATTCGTATGAAAGCTTGGCGCTGTGAACGCTGGCAGGCCTATCCATGCAGCATTGTTCAGGTTGGTGAAATCGATAGGTTTTCCGAGACCCAAACTGTTTGCAAAAAGCAGGTAGATGAGATAGCCGATGACGCCGCCCAGCAGGATGGGGAGGCGCCGCAATGGCCCGGGAGCATAAACTGCTACTCCTGCAACAGCCAGCACCGTGATCAATGCCATCCATGTATCAAACGGGCTGACGCTAGCATCGGCGATGGCCACGGGGGCCAGGTTCAGACCAATGACCGCCACGACGGCGCCGGTGACAACAGGCGGCATCAGGTACTCGATCCACTTGTAGCCGGTAAAGATCACGATGAGACCAATAATGGCATACAAGACACCGGCCGCGATGATGCCTCCTAATGCCACATCAATATGGGTATTAGGGCCCTTACCCGCGTAGGCGCTGGCAGCTATTACGACCGCTATGAACGAGAAGCTCGAGCCGAGGCAGCTGGGCACGCGGCCCCCTACGACGACGAAAAAGATCAGTGTGCCAATACCAGAGAAGAAAATTGCGGTGTTGGGATTAAAACCCATGATAATGGGAGCAAGAACAGTTGCTCCAAACATGGCGAGCACATGCTGCAGGCCAAGGAAAATGGATTGTCCCCAGGGAAGTCGCTCATCTGGCGCGATGATTCCTCCCGTTTTGGGGGTCCAGCCGGTAAAGTATCCTTGTTTTTCAACAGTTGCCATACATTCCTGCCTTTCAAAATGGAGTCAAACATACAGGAAAGGATTAACAAGGGGATGCGCTGTTGTGTAAGACCTCCTTTCTCTTGTGCCGCCTGCGGCGGCGAGATGAGGGGAGAGAGCGGGGATTACCTGCCCCCCAGGCAGGGTCCCCCGCGCCCCGGCAGAGGGGACTGCGTCCCCCCTGCACCCCCTGCTGAGATAGCATCTCTGGCAGAGTGATTAAGGGAAAGGGCAATTATGTCCCGTGCCTCCGCAAAGAGACTGCGTCCCCCTGCTGAATGGTTACCGTTAGTAGACAATATTCTAGCCTGTCATTGCAAGAGGAATGCCTGGGTGAGTGCGTAGATAGGGCGAGGAGTACTATCTGGAAGAATCCAGGTGCCGGTCTCGCCAAGCAGAGCACGGGTGATCATCTCTGGCATGGTAATGAGGGCAGCCTTGCCCCCCCGCTCCAGGTACTCGATGGCTGCACGCACTTTGGGCTCCATACTGCCCCTGGCAAACTGCCCTTCTTCCAGGTTACGGTGCGCTTCGCTCAGCGTCAACTGGTCCAGGTCGCGCTGACCAGACTTGCGATAGTTGAGCGCGATTTTTTCCACTCCGGTAGAGATGAGCAGGAGGTCGGCATGCAGGGTACTCGCCAGCAGGCTCGAGGCGAGATCTTTATCGATGACTGCCTCGATGCCCACCAGTTCACCGTTTTCTCCGGCGATTACAGGAATGCCGCCTCCACCAGTGCTGATGACGACGTAGCCGGCGCGGACCATCATCTCAATGAGCGGGCCCTCGATGATGCGCCGTGGATAGGGCGATGGAACAACCCGCCGCCAGCCGCGACCGGCATCTTCCACCATCGACCAACCCTCTTCGCGCCGTTTCTGCTCGGCCTCATTAGCATCGTAGAACAGTCCTATAGGCTTGCTGGGATGCTGCAGCGCGGGGTCAGCAGGGTCAACAAGCGTCTGAGTGACCAGCGTTATTGTCAGCTTTGACAGGCCGCGCCGCCGGAACTCATTTCCCAGCGCTTGCTGGATCATGTAGCCGATCCCACCCTGCGAGTCGGCCCCGGCGACATCAAGCGGCAGCGTGTGGTGCAGCACGTGCCGCGCGAGTTCCGAACGCAGCAGGATAAACCCCACCTGTGGTCCATTACCGTGAGTAATGACGACGTTCCAGCCCCGGGCAACCATCTCAGCGATGTGTATCACTGTTTCACGCACGGCAGCCTTCTGGTCGGGCAAGGACTGGTGAGCGCTATCCTTAATGAGTGAGTTGCCGCCAATGGCGACGACAGCAAGCGGTGACACCGGCGGACCCTCCTTACTTTCCACTGAGAGCGAGTTTGCGAATTTCATCCGGGGTCAATGGCATGTGGTCAACCCAGGCGCCAAAAGGCGCCAGCGCGTCCTCGATGGCCGCCGCCATCACGGCGGGCACGGGAATGCAGCCTGCCTCGCCCGCGCCCTTCACCCCCAGCGGGTTGATCGGCGATGGAGTCTCGATGTGATCTATCTCCAGGTGCGGCACCTCGGTTGCATAGGGCATGAGAAAATCCATGTAGCTGCCGTCGAGCAACTGGCCATTCTCGTCATAGTCCATATGCTCGTAGAATGAACCACCAATGCCCTGCGCCACGCCGCCGCAAATCTGCCCCTCTACAATCGTCGGATTGACCAGCCTGCCGCAGTCGTGCTGCACGACATACTTGCGCACTTTGACCATGCCGGTATGGATATCGATCTCGATAATTGCCGCGTGGACGCCGCTGGCGAAGGTGGCGTAGGGCGGGCTGAAGTACTTCGTGGCTTCCAGTCCTGGCTCTTCTCCCGGTGGTAGTGGTGGCCCCTCGCGAACTGGCAGGGTCGCAGGCAGATCAGGCGCACGAGCGCCGTAGGCATAGCGGATGGGGTTGGAAGCGATAGAGAGTGCAGCCAGCGAGAGACCCCGCGACGGTGTGCCTTTGACACGCGCCCGGCCCTCCACCAGTTCGAGATCACCAGGCGCGACCTCCAGCACATACGAGGCTACTTTTATAGCCTTCTCTTTGACGGCTTTTGCTGCCAGGCCAATGGCGTTGCCCGCCACGACCATAGCGCGGCTGGCGTAGGTGCCGGTGCCCCAGTGGAAGCGCTGGGTATCACTCGTCGTGATATGAACCTTCTCCACGTCTACACTCAGTTCTTCGGCAACGATCTGGGCAAACGAGGTCTGATGCCCCTGGCCCTGGGTAGAGACGCCGGTGGCTACATGGACCTCGCCTTGATTATCGATAGAGATATGCGCGCCCTCGTAGGGTCCGATGCCAGTGCCCTCGACGTAGCAGCCAACGCCGATGCCAAGGTAACGCCCCCCGGCCCTGGCCTGGCGCTGCTCTTCGCGAAACTGATCGTAGCCGATCATCTGCAGTGCCTGCTCCAGTCCCGCAGGGTAGTTGCCGCTGTCGTAGCGAGTGGGCAGCCCGTCTTGAAAGGTCAGACCAACATCGTAGGGAAACTCGCCGGGCTGGATAAAATTGCGGCGGCGTATCTCCGCCCGGTCCATCCCAAGTTGATCGGCCGCGTAGTCGAGGATGCGCTCCATGGCGAAGACGCCGTGGGGCCGCCCCGCCCCGCGATAAGGGCTAACAGGCGTGCGATTGGTATAGACGACAGTAGCATCAGAATAGTACGCCGGCAGCTTATAGGGGCCAGGAAGCTGGCACGAGGTGATCAGGGGAACAATGATGCCGTAAGGACAGTAGGCGCCGGTGTCGTGCAGGAAGACATCGCGCAGGCCCAGGATGCGCCCACCGGCGTCCATAGCGACGGTAATATCATGCAACTGGCCCCGTTCATGGTTGGATGCCGTCATATGTTCGCGTCTATCTTCGATCCACTTCACCGGTCGTCCCAGGCGCATCGCGACCAGGGGGACGAGTACCTCGTCTGGATAGAACAGCATGATCTTGACGCCAAAGCCACCGCCGACATCGGGCGCAGTCACCCGGACCTTGTCCGCCGGAAGGCCAAAGAGCACTGCGAGGCCATTGCGAATGGAGATCGGCCCCTGCGTACTATCCCAGACCGTGAGCGCTTGCTCAAATGCATCGAAGCGAGCCACCACGCCGCGCGTCTCTATCGGCTGGCTGGCGCTGCGGTCAAGCTGCACTCGTCTCTGGAAGACATGTGTGGCGCGCGCAAAGGCGGCATCTATGTCACCGACCTGCTGTACCAGGTGGGCGGCGATGTTATTAAGGGCATCGTCATGTATTAATGGGGTTCCGGGCGCCACCGCGGCCTCCAGGTTGCCAGGGCTGATGACCGGCAGTGGTTCATAATCGACGTCTATGAGATCGAGCGCGTCCTCGGCGATGTAACGGTCAGCGGCGACGACTATTGCTACAGCCTCACCGGCGTAGCGCACAATGTCTTTAGCCAGGGCATACTGTGTGTGGGGATGAGTCAAAGCCGGGTGGGGGATCAACAACGGCAGAGTGCCTGCTGCTACACCGAGATCTTCATAGGTCAATACAGCCGCCACGCCATCGAGCGCGGAGGCGCGGCTGGTGTCGATGGAGTGGATGCGCGCGTGGGCATGAGGGCTACGCAGAATAGCTGCATGTAGCATATCTGGCAATTCGATATCATCAATGTAGGTGCCCTGACCGGTGAGGAAACGCCGGTCTTCCCTGCGCGCGACCGGGGCGCCAAATATCTGCGTCGTCATGCTCGTTCACCTCCTGCCTTGCCCTGAGTTACGGCGTTCGTTTCTCTAAGCATATGACGTACGGCAGCTACGATTCCTTGATAGCCGGTACAGCGGCATAGATTGCCGGAAATCGCCTCGCGGATCGCTTCATCACTTAGATGCGGGTCCGGGCTATCCTGCAAGAAGGCATAAATCGCCATCAGGAAACCCGGCGTGCAGAAGCCGCATTGGAGCCCGTGGTAATCGTGAAATGCCTGTTGCAGTGGATGTAATGTGCCGTCAGCGCTGGCAAGGCCTTCAACGGTCAGTATCTCCCCGCCATTGGCCTGCACGGCAAACATCAGGCAAGAGCGGACCGGCGTGCCATTGAAGATGATGGTACACGCGCCACACACTCCATGTTCGCAGCCAACATGCGTACCCGTCATGTGAAGTGTATGGCGCAGGAAGTCGCTTAAAAGACAGCGCGTCTCGACCTGCGCCTCCTGAAGCACGCCGTTCACACGCACCCGCACCAGGCGTTGTTCTTGTTGTGGTAAGCTGCTCTCACTCATATCTGGTCTCCCTGGCGTGCGCGAGCCGCAGCCGTATGCAGCGCGCGGTTGATCAACACACCAGCCACGTTACGCCGGTACTCCGCGGAAGCATGAATATCCGTAGCGGGATCAAGAGCGGCGGCAGCCTGTTCAGCTGCCGCGGTGAATATCTGTTCGCCCACCTGCTCACCCAGGAGTATTGTCTCTGCATCCTGCACGCGTACAGGCGTATCAGCCACACCCATTAACGCCACGCTGGCCGCGACAATTGTGCCATCCTCGCGTAGGGCGAGCTGGACGGCGCCGCCAACCAGGGCGAAGTCACCGTGACGCCTGCTCACTTCGACAAAAGCCGTACCAGAACGCGCGGGTGCAGGCGGGAACCAGGCTTCCGTGAGCAACTCACCGGGTGTGAGGGCAGTCTCCAACTGACTGATGAAGAACGCTCCGGCAGAGATCTCTCGACTCCCCTCGAGCGATTGCGCACGGACATGCCCATCCAGGGCCAAAAGCACAACCGGTAACTCGGCAGCCGGGTCGGCGTGGGCGAGTGAGCCGCCGATGGTACCGCGCGAACGAATTGGCGGATGGCCTACGAAAGGCATGGCTTCGGCCAGCAGCGGGCAACGACGGCGTACCAGGTCGGAGCGCTCGATATCGCGATGGCGCGTGAGCGCGCCAATCACCAGGCCGCCATCCTGTTCGCGGATGTAAGCGAGGTCGGCCAGGCGATTGATATCCACCAGGTGCGCGGGCTGCGCCAGGCGCATATTGAGCAGCGGGACCAGGCTCTGCCCACCAGCAAGCACTTTGGCGTCATCCGAGTAGGTCGCCAACAAGGCCAGGGCCTCGCTACGCGTTGCCGGGTCATGGTATGCAAAGCGGGGCGGTTTCATACTCTAATCCTTCACTCGAGTACTGGCAAGGGCAACTCTGCCCGCACAGATATTATACTATTTTACCATGTAGAGCTTGTTTGCGACAGTCCCTCCGGGGCCATTGCCCTTTACAGGCCGAAGGCGAAAAGCCTTCCCGCCGCCTCGTCATAGCTCCCTACGTAGATGACCCCGTTTGAGATAGATGCTGGTCCAAAGAACTGCTCGGTTTCGTTGAGGTATCTGAAGAGGGTCTTGCCATTTGCTGTAGCAGCGACAAGGAAATAGTGTCCCTCTGAAATTAACGCCAGCCCGGGGGCCAGGGTTACGGCTCCATAGACCGGCCCATCACCCAGACAGTGCTCCCAGACAAAAGCACCATTTGACGGATTGATTGCCCGCAAACCACCGTTACAGGTATTTTCCCCGATGTTCGTGCCAGGGCTGGCTACGTAAAGATATACACCATCCCAGGCGCTAGGCGCAAGAGTATTTCCACCACTGGCACAATAGCAGGCTATGCCGGCGCTCCAGACGGGGCCATGGCCGATAGCAGTGCGGTCGAAGGCGTAATACTTAGTATTTTTATTGACGATGCCCACCAGCCGCTTCGTGACACCTCCGATCTTCGCGCTGAATAACGTCGGGGTAGACCCAAAATCGCTATCGGGTATTTGATTGGAGGGTGGTACCTGCCAGGAATCTATATAAGACAGATCTGATGCATCTAGTTTGACCAGTGCGACCGCGTAAGGCTCCGGCCTGGAACATTGATCGCCGTTGCCTGTAGCAAAATAAATAGCATCGTCGTCGGAATCAAGCGTTGCTGAGCCCCAGACCGAGCCACCCAGGCAGCCATCGGGCACAGTATAAAAGGTGTGTATGATAGCTCCTGTGGCAGCATCCATCTGCACAAACTTTCCCCGCACCAGCGGGCAATCGGCCAGCGACGACACGCCTTCATACACACTGCCCTTAAACACAACTGGCGAAGCCCATAGGAAATAAGCCGATGAATTACCGAGGGAGGTCTTCCAGAGCACAGCGCCTGTAAGAGCGTTAAGCGCGTAAAAACGAGCATCGCCGCCACCTACGAAAACGACCGGGGTCTGTCTCCCGCCAATCTTTACCGAAGTAACGGTGGCAGTGCTCATCACACCGATACTATCGGCGTTACATATATCGCGTGATGTACCAAGGTCAGCCGTCCAGACCTCCTTGCCATGCAAATTTGTCGCGTGTTCGAGCCCATCCCCCGAGCCCCAGTAAATCAATCCATTAGATACTACCGGCTGGGAGAATATACGATCTTTTGACGGAGCAGTCCAGTGGAGCTTCAGCTGGGGTGTCGTGTTCGTGTTAATAGTGGTCTCGTTTTTACTGACGCCCGAGTGATCACCATTTGCCAGGTAGCCAGTCCAGTCACGCGATATTGTCTTTGGAGTACGCTGTTCTTTATAGGCCCCAACCGAAGGGCCACATGCAGCCAGGAGCAAGAAGCATATTACGATGGCCACCCGGGGAGAAGTATATTGCAGTATCCAGCTTCTATTTTTATACATTTCCTTATAGTTCATCCGTTACCTCTTTTCTAATGCCCTGGTAAGTACAGGTCATCAATATTAACGAGCCACTGGCCGTCGATGGAAGAAATTGCAGACAAATGTGGTACTATTTTGGCAGGGATTGATAAAGAGGTGGAACATGAACATTTCCCTGGTCGTCATGGATTACAGCCGGCCCACGCAGCGCCTGTTCGAGCTGCCGTCCCGAGAAGGTACCATTCACAGTATCTTCAGCAGGGTCATGAACATTGCCATCGATGATACTATGCTCACTTTGCAGAGCAGCGAATTGCCACGCATGCCAAACAGCGTACGCTTATCTTCCTCCAGGTTGGAGGTGCTGCTGCGAGGTGCGCGGCCAGGTTTGAAAGTCCAGGTTGGTGACGGCAGACTGCTCATACCGGCCTGTAACTTCTCACTTTGCTTGTCTGAAGTCTCTCCCTGGGAGCCACGGCCCGCGCTAGCAGCCTGTCACTGGCACCACGAGACGGTCGCAGGGCATACTCTCTTGCTCGCCCGTTATCTCAATAAGCGGACGCAGCCAGGTGGGTTGATGCCGCTGCTGGGGCCGCTATTGCTGGGGCAGAGGGAGCCAGATATACCATTGGTACAGGTGGCATTGCCGAGGCTGTTGTTGCTGGCGCGGGCAAGCAGTCGACATGATAGAGAAGGTATCGAAAAGGCCACGCGCGGCCTGGCAGGCCTTGGACCAGGTCTTACCCCGGCGGGAGATGATGCGCTGGGAGGTTTCGCCGCCGTTATGGCGCTGCTCAGCCCATACATTAGCGTCGATGCCGCAGCTGGCAACTCCATCGCGGAAACCATTGCCATAGTAGCACGACCACGCACCACAGCATTGAGTGCTGCACTGCTAGCGCATGCCGCTAGAGGTGAGGTAGCAGAGCACCTGGGCAGCTTACTGCTGGCCCTGGCGCTACCTGCCGAAGCGTCTGAGACTGTGCTGTTGACGGCAGAGCGCCTCCTGGCCTTTGGCGCGACCTCCGGAGGCGACACCTTGCTGGGCACACTACTGGGTTTGCGAGTGCTGGAAGCAGGATTCAACGATGACCTTTAGACACTGCTCTTGAAGCAGGACTACAATGAACCATGGCGGAGGCAGCATATGGCCATACAGGCACTACTCAAACGGAATACATACTACGATTCGATTACCCTCATGTCCGTAGCCCAGGCCGTTAAAGATCTACCTGGGGTAGAGGATGCCGGGGCAGTCATGGCAACGGCAACAAACCTTGAGTTGCTGTACAACTCCAACTTACTTCCTGCCGCATTTCTTGCTGAACAGGAGAAGCCGCCTGGTCCAGAGGACTTGCTGATCGTGGTACGCACAATGGACGAAGCCAATGCGCAGGCTGTACTGGTAGTTGCAGAGGAACGGCTGACGTCAGGCGACAAGGGAACTGCTCCTGGTAACGGGGCAACACTACCCACTCGTTCTCTGGAGATGGCACTGCGACGCGATGAGGCTGCAAAGCTGGCTGTGATTTCCGTCGCCGGCGAGCATGCCTGGCTCGAAGCGGAGCAGGCACTGCGCCACGGACTGCACGTCTTCCTCTTCAGCGACAATGTGCCTCTTGAACAGGAGCAGCGACTCAAAGCACTAGCCGCCAGCAAAGGCCTGCTGCTGATGGGGCCTGACTGTGGTACGGCTATCATCAATGGTGTGGGACTGGGATTTTGTAATGTAGCACCGCGCGGTTCTATAGGTATCGTTGGAGCATCCGGCACCGGGATGCAGCAGCTTATCTGTCTGATTGCAGCAGCGGGACCGGGTATCTCCCAGGCCATCGGCACGGGTGGGCGCGATCTATCCGAGGCCATTGGCGGCGTCATGATGCGCAGCGGGCTGCAATTGCTGGCTGACGACCCGCAAACAGCAGTGATCGTCCTGGTGTCCAAGCCGCCCGCCGAGCGAGTGGCACATGAGCTGCTGGCAGCACAGGTTGACAAGCCGGTAGTCATCGTCTTCCTGGGCACGGAGCGCTTTGCCAAGGTGGCTGGAAAGACGCACCTGGCCCGGACGCTGACCGAGGGCGCTGAAAGAGCAGTCTCGCTGGCGGGTGGTGATGCCACCCGCGTGCCAGGCAAAGGCTCGCTGCTAAAGCAAGAGTCGCGCCTGGCGGCAGAGCGCGCAAAGTTGGCTTCGTCTCAGCGCTACATACGCGCTCTCTATTCCGGCGGTACACTTTGTGATGAAGCGATGTTGTTGCTCAGCGAACGGGTGGAGGCAGTCACGTCCAATATTCCTCTGCGTCCAGAGTGGGCGCTGGCTGCCGGGGAGGTCTATCGCGGCCACACGGCGCTGGACCTGGGCTCAGACGAGTTTACACGAGGCCGGCCGCACCCGATGATTGATCCTTCTATACGCCTGCAATACCTGGATCGCGCTGTGGAAGATGCAGAAACAGCGGTAATCCTGCTCGATATCGTCCTGGGGTTCTGCGCGCACGCGAATCCGGCAGCAGTCTATGCTCCAGCGATTGTGCAGGCGCGGACCAGGGCAGCGGCCGCGGGGCGAGCGCTACCCGTGATTATCTCGCTCTGTGGCACCGAGGGCGATCCGCAGCGCCTCTCGATGCAGCGTAAGGCGCTCGAGGCTGCTGGCGCGCTGGTATTTGAAAGCAATGTAGCAGCCGCACTCGCCACCGCTTCACTGGTGAGCGACTTTGATATCCCCACCAACATTCAAGCTGAGGAGACCCGCTATGGTTGATCCTCCTTTCAAGCACCTCCAGCTATTTCGTGCCCTGATATGCTCTTGTCCTGCTAGCTCGTCTATGCTAAACTCCGTAAAAGGGCTCCCAGGAACTGACATTTGATTATACATACTATACTTGAGGCCAACCCATCTAAATGGATGGATCTTCCACCGGAGCGTTAAATGTCACTGATTAAAAGTGATCTCCAACCTGAATTCAGACCGTAATGTAGCTATAACTGCCAGAATTCTATGTCACCAGCTTGGCACGACATACGTTAGAGTAAAATATAGCATTGTTTATACTCATTTTATGCGTCCATCTATTATCTATATGGGAAGGAGAACATTATGCCAGAAGAGATCATTCCACCAGCCGCCCAGACTCCACGAAGTGCCACGATTCTGGTTGTTGAAGATGACGCGGATATTGGAGATTTTCTGCAGCGCATTATAGACAAAGAGACGCCTTATCATACCATCGTTGTGCCCGATGGTTTCCGCGCCCTGGAGAAGGCCCAACAACTCCACCCATGTCTCCTTTTGCTGGACTACCGGCTGCCTGGCATAAACGGCCTGGAGGTCTACGATCGTCTTCAAGAGCGAGAAGAGACGCGGGGTGTACCGGCCATTATGATGAGTACGACACTAGTAACCGAAGAGCTACAGTGCCGGGGAATCTACCAACTGCGTAAACCCAAGGACGTGGGCGGTGTCATACGGATGATTACACATGCGCTGGCATCTTCTGAAGAGCAGCACTTGTATAAGGCCCAACAATATCATTAAAGGCTCCCCATGCTTTAAGGTGATATACGAGAGCGGACCGATAAATCGGCAGTGAGCGCAATAAATCGGGCTCTACGGTTCACCCGGCTGGATGGAGGCCCCATTAAGTTGTGGCCAGTGGTCAGTCCAATTGGATATTGACAAGAATGAGATGTTCATAGAGCACTAGAGGCTCCGTCCCGTTGTCAAAAACACGCCGGACTGACTACTAGTAGTGAATCAGAGAATCTGCTACAATAATGCTATCTTCTTTAGAAGTGTCAACACCCGCCTGGTCGCCAGCGGCACCAGTGTTGACTATGCATAACCTGATCAGGAGGGATACACCGTGGCAAATAAAGAACAGAAAAAGGCGCAACATGCCTCGCCCAAATCAAACAAACAAAAAAAGCAGATGCAGAAAGAGAAGAAAGCTGCCAAGTCAAATGCAAGCAGCATTTCGCTGAAGAAAGAGTAAGTTTCCTAGGGCGGCCGCATCGTAGCCGCCCTGGCGACTCTTGACACCTTTGCTACAATGCAAATACAATGCCATCCAAGATCATACGCGTCCAGTCAACACAGCAGATTCCTGCTCTACGAGGCCGGTATATGAGACGGATCAACAGAAATGGGGGGTTGCATGCAGCCAGGGTATCCCGATGATGCATTCAGGCACGAAATCGCCCCACAGCAACGGAAGAGGATGGCCGAAGCCCAATCAGACGCGTTTGAAGAGCAAGAAGATCAGTGGGCCGTACTGCGGCACGAGGTGGAGGTGGAAGATATGAAGCAACAGGACGAGCGAGCACGGGTGGGCGGCGAGCAGCGAGACACAGAAGAAGACACTATTTTCCCCCAACCATCTATTCACATGCTCGAAGAAGAGCGGCATCATGCCGATATTGTTGTCGTCGGAATTGGCGGTGGCGGCATGAACGCTGTCAATCGTATGATCACCACGCGAGTACGAGGTGTGCGCTTCATCGCTATGAACACTGACGCACAGGTGCTCTCAGTCTCAGAAGCGCCTACACGCATCTGCCTGGGGCAACGCTACACCAAAGGCCTGGGAGCGGGAGGCAACGCGTCAGTAGGCACCCGAGCAGCTACTGAAAGTGAAAACGAGATTCGTGACGCATTGGGCAATCCCGACCTCGTATTTATAGCCGCCGGCCTGGGGGGAGGCACAGGCACAGGAGCCACGCCCGTGATTGCCTCCATTGCAAAAAAACTTGGCGCGCTCACCATCGGTATCCTTACACTCCCGTTTACATTTGAAGGCAGCCGGCGACGCCGCATTGCTGAGGAAGGGATTGCAGAACTGAGCACGGAAATCGATGCGCTCATCAGCGTCCCCAATGACCGCCTGCTCGCCATTACCGGGCATGATCGCAGCCTCTCAGATGCTTTTAAACTCGCCGATGACGTTTTACGCCAGGGAGTACAGGGTATTGCAGAAGTCATCAATGTGCCCGGCCTGGTGAATGTAGATTTTGCCGATGTGCGCAGTGTGCTTAACGAAGCAGGTACGGCGCTGATGAGTATTGGACAGGGATATGGGAGGAACCGGGCACAGCGTGCGGCCGAAGAAGCCATCGCTGGCGGTTTTCTCAACGTTACCATTCGCGGGGCGCAACGGGTGCTCTTCAACATTAGCGGCGGCGACGATATGACGCTCTTCGAGGTCAATGAAGTGGCCGAGTGCATCGGGAACGCCATTGATAACGTAGCCGATATTACCTTTGGGGCCGTTGTAGACCCGACACTGAACGATACTATCCGTGTGACCTTGATCGCTTCTGGCATGGATGGACCACGTTTAGCACGACCCACTTTGCATCAGGCCAGTCATGCAAATCAACTTCGCTCATATCCTGCCAGCCTGCCGCAGGCCGTTCCACCGAATCCACCATTGCCGCCAGCGAGGTTGGCCAATCAGGTCGAGTCTTTGCCGCCAAGCGCGAAATCCGCCTTACCATATGTAGAGCCACAATCACGCACACCTGCTCCTCCAGCTCGTCCACAGCGCAGTCTGGACGACTTACGCGGCCTCCGTAGTCTGGGGGGCCGCCAGGAGACGCCCAGAACGAAAAGGGATGGTGAGGATACTTCAGTAGAAGAAGTGGATGTGCCACCGTTTCTGAGAAAATTCGACTGATAGGGAAGCATAGGGGCCTGGTATAACGGTTGCCCCTATGCGCGCAAATACTTACACTACTTCTGAGCAGAAGTAGCTTCGTCGATAGAGGAACGACCGCGCTCGCCACCTCTTTTACCAATTTTGGAGTAGAATTCTGAACCCTGCTGGCGTTTCGTTGACTCGCCGCCCTTCTTACCAATCTCGGAGTAAAACTGCGGGCCGCGTTTCTCCTTTACTGTTTCGCCGCCCTTTCTGCCGATTTTGGAATAGAACTCCGGGCCATACTTTGCACGGACAGCCTGCCCACCATGCTTGGCCTTTTGTGATCCTGGTTCCGGTCCACGTTTGTTGTTTGCCATAGAAGGTCCCGCCTCTCTTTTACTCGTACATCCACGTTTGCCCAACACAGGCTGCGGTGAGACATTCTTAACGACTAGAACATCTCGCTGCTTCCCTACTGCGACTGATGCTCTTGCACCCACGATACATTACTAGTAGTCTGTCACTCTTCATTTGAAAGCAGAACACTAGCAATGTACACCACAAGTAAAGCTTAATACCACAAATGCTCATTTAGCAGGCTCTTAAACCATTTACAGTTTAACATAATTCTACAAAATGAGCAAGCCAGCAATGACACCTAGCGCGTGTTAAAGCTTTTCGTGTCTATGATATACTGTACTGATGATACCAAATGGAACTTACTCGTTATATGTATAGGACTTTGCTTGCAGCATGTATATAGAGATGAACTGAATGGAATCTAGACGATAAGCTAATGAATAATGCACGTTCTGTTTCACTGAGCGCTCTATTGATCGGATTGCTCTTGCTTTTAGCGGCATGCGGTCCCACTGCTACACAGCTTAAACCGCAGCCAACAGTGACTATTGACCCGTCATTTCAGTCGCAGGTTTCACCGATACCTTCACCCGGCAAGTACCGCTGTGGCGCCTGGACATCGAACAACGCTCCAAGCCCCAACGCAACGATTATTATCTTCGCAAGGCTCACTAAGGATGTCTCAGGGGTCAGTGGGGCGACCGCCAGCGCCATCGTCCATTTCAGGAACGGTGATCAGACCCTTGACCAGCAACCTGCAAGTGATGATGGGGGATATGTCTCGTTCAAACTGCCACTCCAGGGACGTCAACCGGACAGGGTACCGGCTACAGTTGATGTGATCTTCTCCAACTTCCCGGGGGGCACGGTGCAGTGCACGCCGGCCTTTTTCACTCCGATGTGAGTTTCTGGCAGTTGGGGCAAAAGTGCGTGCTGCGTTGAGCAATTGTCACGCGTTCAATTGGCGTGCCGCAGCGCAAGCACGGCTGTCCTACGCGGTGGTATACGAGGACATGAGCGTAGTTTTCTCCAGCCTCTCCCCAGAGATCGCGATAATCGTTGAAAGATGTCCCCCCGTGCTCAATGCCTAAAGTCAGAACCGATAAGATCCCCTCGTGCAGGAGTCGTATCTCTGCGGGCGACAGAGAGTTAGCGCGGCGCAGGGGATGAATAGCCGCGTAGAACAATACTTCGTCGGCATAGATATTACCCAAACCGGCAATCACTTCCTGGGTTAGCAACGCTTGCTTGATAGTACTTTTGCGTGCTGCAAGCGCTTCTATGAGCTGTTCCACTGTAAATCCCTCATCTAACGGCTCCGGGCCCAACCCCTTCAATGCTTCCCGCTCAAGCTCGCGCGGCCATAACTCGATTCGTCCAAACTTACGAGGATCGGTGAAGAGCAGATAGCGTCCATCAGCAAAGTAAAAGCAAACCCGGCAATAAGCGAGACGAGGAGCAACGGCATTTGAGAGCAAGTAAGCGGCACCATTAGATGCGCCTGCACTGGATTGATCATCTCCAGGTGCAGCGAATATCTTTCTAAAAGTAGGACCTTTAGTGCTCCAGGCAAGCGAGTCTGTTTGTTGTAGACTTGTATCGATTTTCCAGCCGGGTGGGAGGATGAGCAGGTTGCCCGTCATGCGCCGGTGAATGGTCATAACCAGGTCCCCACTCAGATCGAGCAGCAAAAACTTGCCGCGTCGACGAATTCCTTCTACCTGGCGACCGGCGACCTCGGCCAGGAAAGCGGGGAGCGCTGGATAGCCGATGGTACGCTCCCAGAAGACCTGCGCTCCGCTAATTGTTGCACCGACTATGGTGGCGCGCAACTGGCGCGCGGTGTATTCGACTTCTGGTAATTCTGGCATAGATCATCTATTTCTAGTTAGCGGCATTGACCTTGCTACAATGCTATTCCAAATAAACTGTCTCTTGCTCTTCTTTCCTTCTTGTCATATACTGTATTATAAGCTAAACAAGAACAGAATAAACAAATCTACTTCAACATTTCAAACCTTTACACCTTCTACTGGCAATCTATCATAGATTAAACCTGGTATTGTTATGTGAGTTTAAGGTAAGAGGCAAATGGTTGAATGTCCGGACTGTCAAACAGCCAATCCCGACACCGCAAAATTTTGCGGTGTGTGCGGTTATAGATTAAGGACACTCACTCTATTAATCGATGCCCCCGGCTGGTGGCCTTGCCCGTTTTGTGCTGCTGAGGTTCGTGCAGGAGATACTTTCTGTCTGAATTGCGGGCAATCATTGCTCATCCAGTCTTCTCAAACGATAGATGCAGTCACATCTATTTCCAAAACAGGCTATAGATCACCATCTTCGTCTCAAATTGGGCCAAGTCATTGGGGTACACCTGGCTCTTTGACTCTATTTCCACCTGTCAATGCAGGCATTAAATGCCCAAAGTGTAGTTATATCAATCGTGATACAGCCAGATTTTGTGGAGTGTGTGGTATAAGCCTGACATCTTTTCGCTCTTTATCTGAAGGAACTATTATTGGCAGTTATGTGATAGTCAAACGGTTGGGGGTGGGCGGTATCGGTGCTGTCTATCTCTCAAGACACCGGATACTGGAACACCTGGTTGTGGCTATCAAGATACATGATTACTTTCCCGAAGATAAACAGGTTGGTATTGCCTTCAAACAGTCAGCAAATTATCTCTCGCAAATGAGGCATTCTAGTATTGTGCAGCTTTTAGATTATGGCTTTCAAAATGATCATGCCTACCAGGCAATGGAGTATATAGAAGGCCCTACCTTTGCCAGTTTGGTACCAGATCAGCCGACAAAGGGCTGGCTCAATCAGTGTCTGGAATACTTTGCGCAGCTACTCTCTGCCCTCTATCACGCCCATAATTGCCGCTACCTAGATTTAGACGGCCAGTACAAGAAAGGTATTATTCATGGTGATATTAAACCCCACAATATCTTCCTGAATCGTGTAACTGACACAGCCAAGTTAGCAGATTTTATGATTCCTGATGTGCAAAATTTTCTGGGTGAAGAGAACCATCATTTTGATATGATTAGCACAGATGCCTTAGGTACACCAAAGTATATGGCGCCCGAACAGAGAAAGGGAGAGCTTACGCAACAGAGCGATATCTACAGCATGGGTGCGACCATGTACGAACTTGTCACCGGGCATTCCCCCGAGGATGCCCGGAGAGACATAAGTCCGAAAAGTATCAATCCTTATGTACCTGATTGGCTGGATGAAATGATTATCAAGTCCATGAAATTTTATCCTCCTGATCGTTTCCAGACAGTAGGTGAGATGATCAGAATCTTCAATGAAAATTGTAAGGCGGAAAAGGCATCCTGGGTATTACAAGCAAAGGAGATATTTATGGGAGACCAAGTTCACAACAAAATTGGTGACATTTCCAATAGCGGGCAAATATTCATAGGCAAGTTCAACGATGTCGTAGCCAACCTCAACGCTAGTGGTCAGAACGAGCTTGCCAGCGCACTAAAGGCCCTCCAGGAAGCAGTCATGGCCAGCCAACAGTTACCACAGGACAAAAAGGAAGAACTGGTTGAGAGCATCAATCAGGTAGGCGAGGAGGCGGCCAAATCCAAGCCCAACAAGACTTTGCTCAAGATGCTAGGAGATGGCCTGATAGCAGCACTGAAAGCGATTCCTGATGTTGCTCCTGCCATAGCCAATATTGCGCCGCTGCTGGCCCATCTTCATATATAAACATAGGAAGTTCAGCAGTTGTAGCGGTTACGAGGTGGACACCCAGGGCGATGCTTTCTTCGTCGCCTTTGCGCGTGCCACCGATGCCATCTTGGTCGCGAATAAACCTCTTGCCTTTCTTGAGAATCTGACGGCACGCGAGGTCGAGATGCTGAGCTCCGGCAGGGGCTTGCCCTGCACCCCTTTCCCCAATAGGTCTCTTGATCTTGTACCAGGCCCAAAACCATTGATACGGAAAGCTCTATCGCCTGCGCATAAAACTAATTTGCACGCTATTACGTGAACCTTTTAGGGCCTACGTGGCCCTATAGATCCAGAACTTCCAGGTAATACCCCACATTTTGTTGCAATGAAGCAGCAGGCACTTCTAAAAATATAGCCTGCGGAAAGGAAAGGCGCATGGCGACGAATCTCCGTTCGACTATCGTGGGTGTTTTCACCGACCAGGCAACCGCAGAACAAGCAGTACAAGCATTGGAGGACGCAGGATTTGACCATGAGCAGATATGGTATTCGAGCCCTGGTGGCGCGAGCAGTTTCTTCGAGGATATCAAGAGCCTGTTTACGCGTACAGACGCAGTGAGTGGCAATCTTGTCAACGAGTTGACCGGTATGGGCCTCTCGGATGAAGAAGCCCGCTACTACGCAAACGAGTATCGCGGCGGGCGCTCGGTAGTTGCAGTGAAGGCGCCGGGCAGTGAACAAGAGGCGATGGTAGTCTTACAGAGGTATGGCGCCTCTCACTACAGTGTAGCCGGCGCTTACAACGGCGAGACGACAGCCAATCCCAGTGACATGACGCTTGAAGAACATCCCACACCCGTCTATGCGTCGCAGGAGGCAGACTCTGTACCGGATATTGCGCCTACTCCATCCATCGAAAGCACCGGGGAAAGAGAGTCCACAAACTTGACGCCTCAAGAGTCAGTTTATGAAGCCCAGGAAGCTGCCCCGGCCACTGGCGAGACTGTTCAGCCTCTCGAAGAGGATTACCCGCAGGGAACTCAGGCAGACGTAACGTCTGAGCCAGCCGACTATCAAGAGCCTCCTTCATTGGAGATGCAGCCAGATACCGTTGCATCTGAGCCGGCTCTAGAGGACGCTCCCCAGCCAACTCAGGCAGATTCCGCGACAATGACACCGATCGATCACGAAACGCGCATGCAGGAGATACAGAGGCAGATCCAGGAGGTTCAGCGGCAACTCGAGGAGGCTCGAGCGCGGCTGCAATCGGCCAAAGAGCGCGAAGCCCAACTTCGTACTGCTCAAGAGCGAGAGAGCCAGTTCAAGAATGCTCAGAAACAACTGCAGGACCTCCAGGACCAGCTCCAGGCTACTCTGGATGAGCTGCGCAAAACCGAAGAGAACGTTGCGCAGTTAGGCGAGTAATCCTGGCCTGACTGCGCATACTGATTTACGTGGCGAAGGATTCACCACAAAACATGATGGGTGCCACTGCTTAGAGCAGTGGCACTATTTTATGGCGCTAATTATGAAACTGGAAGCCTGGTAATGCGGCCTTACTTCACGTGATACAATAGCAACAGATTTGTAGAGTTTTGAAACCATGCTTTCAACATGATAGTCGAATCACGTTCGAGCAATGCAGCAGCGGGGAACAAAAGCATTAAGGAGTGAGCTATGGAAGAGCGAACAGGTGAGGCCTTTGAATTGGGTGAACGTCTCACAGTAGTGGGCAAAAAGCTGCGGCGGGGTGAACAAGCCCCCGACTTCATCCTCGATCATCATGATGCTACGGATTCGGTTATTCATCACGTGGGGTTGGCGGATTCCGCCGGGACGGTACGGCTGCTCAATGTGGTAAATTCGCTTGATACACCCGTCTGTCACATTGAGACGCGGCACTGGGAGGCGCTGCGTGCTGACCTGCCATCGAACGTGCACATCTATACAATCAGTATGGATCTGCCTTTTGCCCAGGCGCGATGGCAGGCCGCTGAAGGAGTCAGACACCAGACACTCTCAGCTCACCGCAGCGAACAGTTTGGACAGGACTACGGGGTGCTGATCAAGGAGTGGCGTCTGTTACAACGGGCCGTCTTTGTGATTGATCAGTACGACCGGGTCATCTACGCCGAATACGTGGCCGATCAGATGCGGGAACCAGACTACACGGCAGCCATGGAAGCCACTCGCGAGGCGGCAAGCGCAGTCTGACTCCTGTTATCACCAGCCATGCCCTGATCGACATAGTTATCGAGCCGTGACTCTTTGTAAGTTTCTTCCAGTGATAGCAAAATGCATCGACCAAGCCCCTTTCTGCCACCCGTCATTAGCCGCGCCGACTACGATTTGTTGAGAACTCGCGCCGACGTGTGGGTCCAGGTGATGCATATTATCTGCCAGCGACATGGGCTTGCTCGCGAAGACCTGAGACGCTTTGGCGACGGGACTGATCCGGCAGATGGCAGTTGCGTTGCTTTTGCTGCCGGGAAGCATCACGTGATCAAGCTGTTCCCGCCATACCAGAAGCGATTGTACGAGGCAGAACTTGTCGTCGCGGAACACGTCTTCGGGAAGCTCAGCATTGCAACGCCGGAGATTTATGCTCGTGGAACTGTTGACGAATGGCCGTACCTCGTTATGAGCCGACTGCAAGGTACCTACCTGTCAGACATCTGGGATAGACTGGACCAAGTCGACCAATTGCGTCTCGTCACCGAACTGGCAGAGGTTCTCGCACAGCTGCATGCTCTGCCCACAAACAACCTTCCCTACCTGGATGCTGACTGGAAGAAGTTTGTTGAAGGCCGGGTGAACGGCTGTGTGCAGCGGCACCGCGAACAAGGGGTCCCTGAGCACTGGCTGCAGCAGATTCCCGGCTTTCTGGCACATGCTTCTCCCTTGTATCCATTTGAATTTCCTCCAGCCATTATCAGTGGAGATATCCACCAGTACCACCTGCTCGCCATGTCGGAGCATGGCCAGTGGCGGCTTACCGGACTTTTCGATTTCGATGATGCATTGCTTGGTTTCTGCGAATACGATCTCGCGGCCGCCGGGCTTTTTCTGATGGCAGGACGTTCCATGCTGCTGCGTCCCTTCTTGCTGACCTATGGATACGCGTCAAGCGATCTCGACGAGCACTTAAGTCACCGGCTGCTAGCCTATACGCTGCTGCACCGCTACCGGCCCTTCAACTGGGTACGAGAGGAATTTGTGAAACATTCCTGCTCAACGTTGGAAGAGCTAGCAGAGGCGATCTATCTCGTATGACTCAAGCGACTACCCCTTCGCTGGTCTCCTGAATCAACTGATCGACCACCGCCTTCAAATCACCGGTACGTTCAAATGTCGCCAACTGGCGGTCGGCACTCGAGCCCTCCTGGAGGATGTGATAGGCATACTCTATTTCCTTGCGGCTGCCAAGTTCATCAACGACATCGCCAATGAACCACTCGATCATCTCGCGGATCAATTCGCGGGCTGGAAGCTCCTGCTGCTTGCCAAAGTCGATCAATTTGCCGTCCAGGCCGTAGCGCACCGCGCGCCACTTGTTCTCCTCGATCAGGTCATGTGGGTAGACGCGGAACGTCATATTGTCGCGGCGCAGCTTCCACAGCTTGGCGACTATAGCCTGGAAAATGGCCGCCAGGCACACCGCCTCCTCTATACGGGTACTCACATCACAGACACGAAATTCCAGTGTTGGGTACGACCAGTTAGGTCGCACATCCCACCAGATTTTACTGCCATCTGGAATCGTGTGGGTGTTAACCAGCGTGTCCACCAGGGAGGTAAAGTCCGACCAGGACTGGAATGTGCGCGGGATACCGCTGCGCGGGAAATTGCGGAAAACGATGCTGCGGTAGGATTTCAGGCCGGTGTTGCGGCCCATCCAGAACGGCGAGCTGGTGGATAGGCACATAACATGAGGCAGCAGGTAGCGAGAAACGTTCATGGCATCAATGAGAAATTCGCGATCTTCGATACCGATATGCACGTGGGTGCCGAAGATCAACAGGCGCTGGGCGAGTTCCTGCATATCTTGCTTCACGCCGGAGTAGCGCTCCAGGGGAGTGATCTCCTGCGTCATCCAGGAGGAGAAGGGATGCGTACCAGCAGCGGCGATTTTTAAGCCGTTCTTCCCTGCCAGGTTCATGACTGTACCGCGCAGCCGCACTAACTCATCCCGAATGCCTGCTGGAGTCTGGCACACGGAGGAACCGACCTCGACGATCGATTGATGCAGCTCAGGCTTGACCTGCTCGCGCAAAAAGAGGCGACCTTCGTCTAGAATCTGGGTGATATAGGAGCGCAGCTCCCGCGTGTCGGGGTCGATGATCTGGTACTCTTCCTCGATGCCAATGGTGAGCGATGGTGCTTTCATGTCATCTCTCCTCTCTTAAGCTCAGCGCTTCTCCACTACAAATGTCGCCACGGCCGAGCCGGTACCGGCTGAAACATTCAACAGCGCCTCGGCAGAGAGGCGTGAGAGGCAGCCGTCCACATAGTCGCCGTAGAAGACAAATGGGTTCGTATCCAGCATGCGGTCGGTCAGCTCAAGCCGGCCATCGACCAGGCTGGGATAGGGTTCACTGGGAATAGCTACTCGCTCCTGTACGATGTACGGCTCGGACAGCGCGGTCCGGATGGCCTGCTCCCAGCCAGCAGCCCCGGTCTGCCAGCCCAGGACGATGCCTTTGCCGCCATACTCGTCGTTCGGTTTGAGAACGAGGTTCTCGCGGTGTTCAACGATATAGGGTATTAAATCGATCGCCTGATCATGATAGCTAGCATGACGATGTTCAACTCGACATGTCCAGGGAATATGGGCATCAATGGCTTCTTTTTCTTCAGCAGTGAAGAGGTCGGCGTTGCGTTCGTCGCTCAGAACAGCCAGGCTGGCTTTCTTATGCAAGATCTTGCAGCGGAAGGGATTGGCCATGCATACTGCTCCGTCGCGTACTGCACGCACGACGGGTTGATCGAGCCCGCCACGCTCAACCAGTTCACTGATCAGCACGCGCTTATAGATCAGGGTAATGTGGAAATCACCGGAAACGAGGCGACCATCACGATACTCTACCTCGCGGGGGTCGGTAATGATACATTCCAGGCCCTGCGACTTGAAGTACTCTGCGAACAGCACAAATTCACTGTAACTGGGCACTTCGCGCCAGTCGAGGATGGCAATACGAGGCGCTTCGCGGCTGCCGGACCACTGGCGGAAGGCGTCTACCAGGGCATGGAGTACGCTGTGGCGGGCTGGTAATGCGCGAACCTCGTAGTGACGCAAGAATTCTCGCATCACCGGTAGGCCATAGAGTATCTCTGTGAGCACATCGTTGTAGGCGGGGCTCGCCGGCGTCTCGGCGTTATATTCCGTGAGGCGCAACCCGCCGCGATCGGTGACGAAAAACGTATCTACGCGCGAGGTCGGGCTGGGATTGCGAAAACCGGGGTCGTGCTGTACGAGTTCCTCTTCCCAATCGAGCAGGCCAAACTGGGCACGGAAAGCCGCATCCTCGATGGCCCTGCGATAGGCTTTGTCGAAAGCGCGCAGCAGTACCCGCGTGCGGGACTGGAGAAAACGATACTGTTCAGGCGTCATGAAGCGCGGTCGCAGGACGGTGCAAAGCGGGCGCTGCCCGAAGAAGAGTCCTCGGCGCTGCTGCTGGTCATCAAGCTGGGCCTGGGATGCAGCAGCCAGTTCATCTGTCAGTAGATCGTGATAGCTTTCAATGGCTTCTCGTAGTGACACGACACACCTCCAAGGGTTCGGCTGCAAGGACAAGGTCAAGGTGTGGTTGAGATATCCTTCGGAGCCGGCTGGCCCTCGCCCCGTTCCCGGTTTGCCGTCAGAAAAACATCCCAACGCAAATCGCGTTTCTGGGGACGCGGCTGCTTCGCAAGTCGAATAGCCATGTCAGCCATGTGCTTGACCGCCCAATCGAAGTAAAATGGGGTCAGCGAGTAGATATCCATGTCGGGGGCAGGGTTCATGAAGTCGATAGCGTAGGGAACGCCGTCACGAACGGCCCACTCGATCGAATTCATATCGTACCCTAACGCGCGCACGAGTTTAAGCGAATCCTCTACGATACGCTGACCGAGTTCGGGGCTCAGGTGCTGGTGTTCAACGAAATATTTGTGCTCGTGCGGATTGTATTTGATCGGCAACACTTCCTCCTGCCCCAGGCAGATGCAGCGAACGTACTGCTGCCACTCGATGAATTCCTGAATGATGACAGTGCGCAGGCCAAAGCGATCATAATATTGAAGCACTTCCTGCAAAGAGTGGCAAACGAATACATCCTTCCAGCCGCCTCCCAGGGCATCTTTCAGCACACAGGGAAGGCCAACGTAGTCAATAATTCCCTGCCAGTCGAGAGGGTAGATCAGGTTGCGCAGGCTTTCAGTGTGGATGATGCCGGGGACGTATTCTTTGTTCGGCAAAACCATGGTTTTAGGGCTGGCAACGCCGAGTTCTGTGGCCAGGGAAGCCTCAAAGAACTTATCGTCCGCCGTCCACATGAAGGGATTATTGACCACCGTTACACCTTGAAGCGCGGCATGTTTCAGGTAGATGCGGTAATAGGGTACCTCGTGCGAGATACGGTCAATAATGACCGCGTAGGGACTGGGTTCGGCCATGCGCGTACTCCCCAGCTTGACAAATTCGGCAACGACGCCCTCGTCGCGGCGGTTCACTTCCTCGATAAAGGCAGGTGGAAAAGACCACTCCCGCCCGACAAGCAGACCAACCTTTAACGTCATCTTACAAATTTCCTTCCCTGTTCGATATCGACCGTGCTATCCACATTCTCAACCGTATCCTCAGCCGCCGCAAGGAAGCTTAGAAAGGATTTTCCCATACCGGCATAGCTCATTTTCCAACGATATGGCGGAGCTCCTTCACTACCTGCTCAAGCTCTTTGGCAACTGCCTTTGAGGCTTTCGCCCCAGCTGCAAGCTGCGCTGCTACCTCATTGGTTACTTTGATAGCTACAGCCACTTTCCTATTGCTATCATCCTGGTAGGCAATGGCTTTCTCGAGATACTGTCCGATATTCACCATCACTTCGATATCATGGAAGCTCGATTGCATATCCCCGTTCCTGCGCAGCAGCATCTCTCTTCCAAGATCATTCAAGCGCCAGATCGCTTTCTTCGATGCTTCCGTGTAATACTCCACCGAGTTAAGACCAACGACTGAAGCATCAACAACCCAAATCTGCTCTGAGGCTGCATTCTCCTCTTTTCCTGACAATTCGTTAAGCACAGCGCTATTTCCTACAAGAGAGCCTACAGAACGTAAAATAGGAGAAGAGATACGATTGCCCACGATCCAGCCAATTACTGCCACGGGAATGATCACAAACACAGCGAGCAAGGACAAAATGAGCAACTGCTGATTCGCAAGAGCTAGCACCACGTTCACAGGTGTTAACACAAAATAGGTCCAGGGAACCGATGTAAGCGGGAGCCGGGTCACTTGAAATGGTTCATTTGCATCGGCTGGCGTATCCGTGAATGAGGTCTCTGGCTTCTGCTGGCTTTGTATACCTTGCAAAGTAGTATCAGCTAAAACGGGTAGGGTTCCGCTGCTTCCGTACAGATTTTGCTCCTGGACCTGCTGTTGTGCCAGCGGACTGAGGGGAGCAATAGAGGTAAAAAGAACCTTCGGATGAGGATCGATAATGCGCACGCCGTTCTGATCCAGGATGAAGGCATAACTCCCGCTGCCGTTGGCCCCATTTTCGCCGTGGACGATGCTTGTGATGACGGCAAGACTCATGGTGTCTCGCACCACGCCCAGGACGCGTTTCAGCGTGGTTGAATATATCGGGGTGTATAATTCGACGGTGGATTGATGGGTTGTAGGATCATAGTAGACCCCTGAGATGAACTGGTGCCCCAGGGCTATTCTCTGTAAATCGCCTGGTGGAATCAGGTCCTTTCCGTGCGGTTGCGGCTTGAGATTAACTGGAGAGTAAAAGAGAAGTTGCTTGCCCTGTGGAGTAAAAAACGTCACTAGTAATATCTCCGGATCAAGCTTTTTATTGATGGCCATCCCGTTTTCTATGATGAGATGAGCGTTCGCTTTCGCTTGAGCACCTGCCGGATCCAGGAAATACCCCAGAACAAGGGGGGTATAGTCCAGGCTTTGGAGCGTCAACAATTTCACGGATAGATAACTATCGATTAATTGGGCGTGCGTCTTTGCATCGGTTTCCATCGTTGTGTTTGCTTGATTGACCAGCGTAGGACGAGACTGCAGTTCACTTATGACTAGCGCAACCAGGAGAGGCAAAATGGCTACTCCTATGAGCCATAAAGAGATACGTACCGACAGAGAAAGTGACTTTCTCCCAGTCGATGGTGCTTGAAACATTGGCTACTCCCTTCCCTCGTTTCTTTCTCGTTGCCAGATGTTCGCTGGAATATCCTGTTTTACCAATAAACTGTCCTAAAAGGAGGACATCTAATCAAACATATAGTACATTTTCGTATGAAGTATACTCAAGCAAATAGGTATAATTGGGGAGATACACTTTAATCCAACGCTCAAGCCCGTTGACAGTGAGCATCTGCATCTCAATATGACGGTCGCCGAAAGTTGTGGGAGCCTGCATTTCTTCTTTTCTCTGGGACTTTTACATCGTCCTGCGACTCAGCACTTTCTTACCAACCTCCATGCACATTACTGTCAATCGTGGCCGCCAATGTACGTGCGGATCATCTGCTGCCACCATGGCCAGTCGTGAGCCCAACCATCCCAGATGCGCAAGGCATGCCAGATGTTCTTTCGCCAGAGGAGACTCGATAGATACTCATTATTAGAACACGCCGCGTCATCGCGACCAATGGCAAGGATAATGTCCATGTGCCGCAATGCTTGCAGCCGCGCCTCCTCATGTTCGTTCTGCATGAAGTCGCAGGGATTGTTGAAATAGATATTGTCGTCAGAATAGCCATCAGTAAAACGCTTGATGTCGTAGAGGCCGCTCATGGCAATGACGCGGTCGACCAGGTGCGGGTGACGAAAGGCGAAATTGATGGCGTGGTATGCGCCGAAGCTGGTGCCCGTGGTCATAAGGAAGGGATTTGAGTTTCGTTCCTTGCTGAAGGGCAAGACCTCGTTCAGGTTGTAGCGATCGTACTGTATGTGTCGCCATGCTCGCTCGGAGGGAGATCGCCACCTGGCGTACCAGCTTTCACTGTCAACGCTATCCACACAAAATAGCTGAAGCCAGCCCTTCTCCAGGTGTTCGCCCAGAGCGGTGATCATGCCCGAATCCTCCCACTGGAAGAAACGGCCCTGTGAGGTCGGAAAAACCAGTACCCGAGCGCCAGCGTGGCCAAAAACCAGCAACTCCATGTCTCGCTCCAGAGAAGGACTGTACCAGTGATGATATTCACGATTCATTCAAAAATACACTTCCATCCGGCCCGAGATGAGCCGATTATTTAAATTGCGGGACAGCACTAGCCAGATCACGCGACCTTGTGTGATCGGGGATAGCCATCAGTTATGTAAAATACATGTTTGGGGCCAGCCTGTTATGGTCAAGCAAAATCTTATCACGCATGTTGTAAAGATGTCAACGAAACATTAAGGAAGGCCAGAGGTTCTCGGCCATCACGTCTCCACTTCATCTTTTTTAGCACCGTTTTCGTTAAGATAAGAGAGAAGAGCGAGTATGCTCATCCCTAAATACCAAAGAGGAATACTTCATGTTTCAGTCGCTGTCTCTATCTATCCTGCTGCTGCTCTTTCTTGCAGGGGCAGTTGCAGTCTGGCTCGCAAGCATTCAACTCTCAAATACCACCGACCTGCTTTCATCTCGCTTTGGCTTTGGTGAGGCGCTCGGGGGTCTCATCTTTTTGGCAATTGCGACGAATCTGCCAGAAATCGCCATCACTGCCAGCGCCGCGCTTTCGCATAACCTGGGCATCGCCATTGGCAATATCCTGGGTGGAATTGCTATTCAGACGGTCGTACTGGTGATTATGGATGCATTCGGACTGCGGCGGAAGGATGCGCTCACGTACAGGGCAGCATCCCTGCAACTGGTGTTGGAGGGAGTGCTGGTGGTCTCCATCCTTGTCATCGCCATCATGGGCACGCAGTTGCCAAAGTCGCTCATTTTCGCACGCCTGGCGCCTGGCGATCTCTTGATTGCAGGAGCATGGGTAGCCGGTCTCTGGCTTGTCAATAAGGCGCGCACCGCTCTGCCCTGGCAGGAGAAGGGCCGCGCTCCGGATACCGCCGTTAATCCAAAGAAACAGGAGGCCCAGAACAAGCGTGAAAAATGGAGTACGAGCCGGGTGATCATCATCTTCATTATCGCAGCAGTCGTTACACTCATCGCGGGCGTGGTACTTGAAGAAAGCGGCAGCGCCAGCGCTGATCACATTGGGTTGAGCGGGGTGCTGTTCGGCGCGACCTTCCTGGCTGCTGCCACAGCGCTGCCGCAGGTATCTAGTGGGCTCGCGTCGGTCAATATCGGGGATTTCAATCTTGCTGTCAGCGATATCTTTGGCGGCAATGCATTCTTGCCCGTGCTCTTCCTGCTGGCAACGCTGCTTTCTGGGCAAGCTGCGCTGCCACAGGCAAAGAATAGCGATATCTACCTGGCGAGTCTTGGCATCCTGCTTACAACCGTCTATATTTACGGGCTTATCTTCCGGCCACGCCGACAGATCTTGAATATGGGCATCGATTCCCTGGTAGTCCTGATACTCTACGTGCTCGGTTTGCTGGGGTTGATAGCGCTCGCACGAGGATAGCTTGCAGGACATACCTGTTCCCAGACAGGGTTCCGCAGGACCGCCCCTATCATGATACGGTTTCGCGAGGCTGTGCATCAAGATTCAGGAGGTGACATCTATGACTACACTCAGTCAGAAGGACAAGGCCGTTCAGTTTCGCCAGCTACATTCAGGCCCCAATATACTTGTTTTGCCTAACGCGTGGGACGCGGCAAGCGCCCGCGTCTTTGAACAAGCCGGATTTCCTGCTGTTGCTACTACCAGTTCCGGCGTTGCTGCTTCGCTCGGCTATCCTGATGGGCAGCGCATCAGCCGGGATATGCTGGTAGAGAATGTGATACAGATGACACGGGTGGTTGCGTGTCCGTTGTCGACGGTGTGGACATCAAGGACATCCACGGTGTCGTTCCTGCTTCAGCGAGTAGAGTTTCACTGATTGTCTCCAACCAGCCAGCGCTCCGGCTCTCCACAGGCTTTTTCTTCCGGTGCAACTCACTTTGGAATGTCGACGTCCATAGATGCGACTTGCCATGCTGGTAAGGACTGCGCTGAAATCATCAACGAGATCGTGCTTTGTGTCGGTTGGAAACATTACTTCCAGGGAACGCCCCTACATCTGAAAAACCTGTTCTATGTAGACAAAGCCAAAACGAGTAAGCCGATTCTGATGCTCCACCACAATCTTTCCAACGTGAGGATCTGTCAGCAGCTTGAGCAGTTTTGGGCGGGTGTCATTCATTCCGGACGCAATCTCTTGCACAATCTTGGTCACTTGATAGCCCCGACTTGCCGCATACGTCTTGAGTCGCTCAACTTGTCGATCAAGGTCTGCTTTCTGTCCTTGGGTGGAGACACGTGCATAGAGGGCTATGCCCTTTGGGGCGTTTGTTTCCAGGAAAGGATCTCGGACGATGATGGTACCTGTGTCGAGTTGATAGGCATCAAGCCGCCCCGCTTTCCACCAACGAAAAGCAGTTTTGTAGCTGACGTTCATCTGTTTCGCGTATTGGCTTAGTCTCATGAGGAGAAAGTATCATAAAGGGGCATAAATGTTAACATTCTTTGTCGTTGTTATCACCCCGTTACAGTCGACATCGAGGCAGGCTTTAGCAGCACCATAGATGAGGTGCTACAGACAGTCAGAGCCGTCATTGTGGCTGGTGCCGTGGGCATCAATATCGAAGATTCGACGAAAGGGCAGGAAGGAGCGCTTTTTTGATCTGCCTGTGCTTCGACGCCCCTAAAAGCCTCTATCCACATCTCAGGGCACTATACAAAGGCTGTGCAGGCGCCGACGCTGGAACCAATCCTTCCACAAGCTCGTGCCCTGGCTACCGGGGCATACACCATCTGGGAGTAGACGAGGGTGCTGAAGCCAAACGATCTGGTGTAGGAGAGCCCATCAATGCGCTGGACCGTAGCAATGAGATGAGCGCTGCCGAACCTGCTAATTACCCGTGACCAGTTAGTTCCGCATTTGGGAGAAAAGCGCAGTTGGACGAAGAAGTCCGGCAAGACGGCGGTTTGTACCGTAAATGCGCCGACTACACAGCCCGTCAATTCAGGATCTTTCCCATTGCATCCCTTGCCCGAGCAAGTGACTTGAGGGTGGCTATGCTGCGTAGCACTGGCAGCGACAGTACTCACTCCCGAGAAGACGGCCATCCCCACCAGGCTGGCCAGAAGGACGGTTGAGAAAAGGAACAGTCGAATCCGTCGCATGAAGTTTTCCTCCTCCTTGCAGGTAGGAACCGTTGAATGGGTACCGCGACAATTCACCAACGATCAATATACCGCCCTCCTCGGTGTGCCACGACGGCCGCCCGGGCCCTCACGACGCCAGCGCTGCAGGCCCGTTGACCGTGTGACAAGAACCGAAGATGCCGGCAAGGCCGCTTCACCGTTAAAACGCAGGAGCCTTTCGCTTTTAGCGCATCAGTTTTCCCCGCTGATCTATGGAGTCGCAGGTAAACATCTAGCAGCTTTTTATTCCATCGCTAAAATCTGAACTTCTCGTCGTTATAACAGCGAGTGAGCAGGTCGCTCGTCATTGGGGGGATCGGATGCTTCCAAAGTGCTGTATGTTCTGCCACTCAAGCTTGTTGTTCCTCTATTAGCGTTTTTCTAACGAAGTTGAAAGGATCGAAGATCATGGCAAACATCAACCAGCGCATCATTAAACACATCGACGGGGGCATTTATGGGCTCGCCGGGTACTACTCGGATAATGACAAAACGCAGCATGTCATTGTGGCTATGAGGAATGGGAGCCTGTACGAAATTCACTGGAACCTGCAGTCCTCTCCTTCCAACCCGCAGAGACTGGCGCAATTCGGCGGCCTCGCCTGTCTCACGGGCTTTTACTCGCCTGACGACAACTACCAGAAGGTGATCGTCGCCACGAGTGATGCCGTTCTGCATGAAGTGTACTTCTTCCAGCCGCAGCATCCCACGACGCGCAGTCCGCTCATACGACTACATAGCGTTGTGGGTATAGGCATGGCCGGTTTTTACTCACCTGACGATCAGTTGCGTCATGCCGTCGTGGTAGACTCAGATGGCGAACTGCACGATGTCTACTGGAACCCGCAGCAATCGCCTGAAGAAGAAGATTTTCCGACGCAATTTAATCTGCAAGACATCGCTAGCATCAGCGGATTTTACGCGCCTGATGACCTCTCGCGCCACATCGTCGTCGCCTTGAAAGATGGCCAATTATACGATGTGCACTACTCCGGCCAGCAGCAGGCCGCCTCCGCAGAGTTTCTGACACGGTTCGATGAAGGCCTCATCAACGTTGCAGCCTTCTTCTCGCCGGATACCAACTTCCGTCATTTCATCGTGCTTACCTCTAGCGGCCAGGTGTACGATTATTCCCGCTCGTTGCAGAGTGAGTTTGGCAAGGTTCCGCTTGCATCCTTTGGCAATGTGGCCGATATGACGGCATACTACTCGGCGTATGACCGGTTAAGGCATGCCATTATTGCCACGCGCGACGGGAATGTACACGAGGTCAATTACCCACAATTGGGATAACAGGTCACAGAGATACGCAGAGGGATGATACGGCCTGCTGATTTTTTGTGTATAATTTCCTTCATAATGAGGAAAGGAGCAGCGGCGTTTTTCCCTCTGCATCTTAATGTAAAGATCTGGGTCTCCACGTCGCACAAGCAAGACAGGATGAGCGACACAACAGGTACAATCGCCGATATCACACAGGAAGCAACCCGCATTATCGATGCAGCTAACGCAGCAGGTATTCCCCTGCGCTTACTTGGCGGCCTGGCAATCTACTTCCAATGTCCCGGGGCCGGATCCGTTGAGCGACTGCAACGTAAATACAATGATTTAGATTTTGCCACGCTTTCTAAATGGGGCACGAAGACCAGGGCGCTGTTCGCAAAGCTCGGTTACACGGGGAACAAAACGTTCAATGCGCTGCATGGACACCAGCGCCTGTTCTTCTGGGACGAGCAACACGGAAGGCAGGTCGATATCTTTATTGATCGCATGCAAATGTGCCATATCATCGATTTTCGCTCGCGCTTGCAGCAAGACCAGCGCACGTTATCGCTCCCGGATCTCCTGCTGACAAAACTACAAATTGTCGAGATTAATGAAAAAGATATCTTTGACGTGATTGCTCTTTTCTATGATCATGATATTACGGGCCAAGGCATACATGCTGATTATATTGCCGGGCTGGCGGCTAATGACTGGGGACTACAGAAAACCCTTGAGATAAATTTGAAGAAAACGCGTGCCTTCGCCATAGAGCATGATTTCCCCGCCCATGTCGCCGAGCGGATTGAGGCGTTACTTGCCGCTATGGAGGCCCGACCGAAATCGCTGGCGTGGAAGGCGCGTGCCATAGTCGGTGAGCGCGTTCGCTGGTATGAGCTGCCCGAGGAACCACGCTAGGGGATGACAAGCAGCAGTTGGGCATACCCGTTCCCCACGGGCGGCCATAAAGGCCCCCACCCCTACGGATGATGCCTACGCTTTTCGTGTAGCATCCTTCCTTAGCTAGCTCAAGAGAGATTGTAATGCCTCCCAGGTTCCTTCGATCTGTGGAGGTGGGGTAAAAACCTTGCTCAGGGCCAGGCTATTCTTCAAGCCGTGGCTGGTTAAGATGCCCACTAAACCTCTATGGCTGGCTTCTTCCGCGTCGAGGAAGCCTAGAGCGAGAGCGCGGCGTATTCCGGCGAGGGCAGCCGCGCTGGCAGCTTCACAGTAGATACCTTCGTAAGCGGCCAGGTCTTTTACGGCTTCAAGCATTTCAGCATTGGAAACCGCCACAGCTCCACCACCCGACTCCAGCAGCGCCTTGTAAGCATGGTAGCCACTGACGCGATGACTGATGGGCGGCGCCAGGTTCGGTTCGATGCGTTCGAGTAGAGCAGGCACTTGCTGGCGCCCCTCCCAGGCGGCTACCAGAGAAGCAGCTCCAGCCGGCTGCACAGCGAACATACGCGGCAGCGTATCAATAAACCCCAGCTCTTTAAAAAGCACAAATCCTTGCCAGATGCCGAACAGGTCCGTTCCCGTGCCGGTCGGTACAAACACAGCACCAGGGGCCCGCCAGCCCAGTTGCTCACAAATTTCAAAAGCTGTGGTCTTATCACCATCGGTCTGATAGGCCTGCACGTTATGCATAAAGGACCAGTCCAGTTCGGACTCAATGCGGTCGGCCAGCGCATAGAGCTGCCCCAGGTCGCCGGCAGGTGTAAGGACCCTGGCCCCGTATGCACTGATCTGCACATACTTCTCCACGCTGACCGTGCCACCTTGATCAGCCAGGCCAGCAGAGCCAAGTAAAAACACGAGAGAAGGAACGCCAGCCTTCGCCGCAACAGCAGCCATGGCCGCACCGATGTTGCCAGAGGTAAGACAGGCAAGGCCACGAGTACCCTGTTCCAGGGCGACACTCGCGGCTATACCGATGGGCCGATCTTTGAACGAACCTGTGGGATTGGAGCCTTCCACCTTCATAAAGAGTACATTGCCCATGGCACACTCGGGTAGACGGGTCAGGCGAGCCAGGCGCGTCCCACCTGCTCCCAGGTCAATGCGAAAGGCAGGGTCGGTGACCGGCAGCAGCTCATGATAGCGCCATAGGCCAGCTGAGCGACGCGACAACTCTTCTCTATCAAGCTGCCGTTTGAGGGCAGCCAGATCATATTTCACGCCCAGGGTTTCATTCAGGGCACTTTCTTCACCAAACCTGGCGCAAACGGGGCAGGAGCCGAGTTTCGTTAGAGGAAAGTCTGCACCGCAGAAATAGCAGTGGAGGGCAGCGGCGTACATGCTGATGTTCCCGCCTTTCAAAATATAATTTATACTCTCTGATACTATCAGGATATAGTTGTTGGGTGGAAGAGTTCAAGCCATTTCTGTTTCAGTTCAGCTCAGCTTCCAATGAATAGTATACACAAAAGAAACAGGTTAGAATCGTAACCAAATCTTAACCAGATCACTACCTTTAGTACTCACGCCCATCTATATAACAAACCTTATAATAGCTTTCAGCGTATTACCTGTAGAAAGGGAAATGTCGAGTTGCCGGAACGAGGCGCGATGTAACCGGCAGGATTTTCCAGGACTGAGAGCCTTGAGCGGCAATATGAGCATCTGAATATCCTATTTTGTATGAGAGGAAGCGGGGTTGATGGGTATAATTATTGTAAAGCATTTGAGAGGGAGCGAAGTAAACAGTATGGCAGATCAGCAACATCTCAATCTCCTCAAGAAAGGGTCGGATACCTGGAACAATTGGCGAAAAAAGCATCTAGAGATACGACCTAATCTCAGTGGTGCGCACCTGCGTGGAGCGTACCTCATCAAGACAAACCTCAGCGGGGTCAACCTTATAGAAGCCAACCTCAGCGGCGCCAATCTCTATGGAGCATATTTTATCAGAGCTGACCTGAGTGGAGTAAACTTCAGTGGCGCTGACCTCAGAGAGGTGAACCTGAGCGGGGCTAATCTCAACGGCGTTAACTTCAGGGGGGCCAACCTCAACGGCGTGAACCTGAGCGGGGCATACCTCTACCAGGTAGACCTCATTGAGGCCGACCTGAGCGGGGCTAACCTCAAGGCTACGAAGCTTAATGGGGCCAATCTGACTAAAGCTGACCTTAGCGAAGCCAACCTCAACGGAGCTGATCTCAGCGGGGCTAACCTCAAGGCCACGAAGCTCAGTGGGGCCAACCTCACTATGACTAACTTTAGAGGCGCTGACCTCAGAAATGCCGACTTCAGTGGGGTCAATCTAAGTGAAATCAATCTCAGCGCAGTGAACCTGTGCGGCTCATACCTCAGTAACGTCGATCTCAGTGGGGCGCTCCTCAGCGAGGCCAATCTCAGCAGTGCTGATCTTAAAGGAGCGCTGCTCAGCAAAGCAGACCTGCGAGGAGCAAATTTTTCCCGTGCTGACCTGCGCGGGGCCGATCTCTCTAAAGCTCGCCTGGATGGAGCGCTGCTCCAGGAGGCAAACCTATGCAGCGCCAGGTTGGTCGAGGCAGATCTCTTCAAAGCTCGCCTGGATGGAGCGCTGCTCCAGGAGGCAAATCTGCGCGGCGCTAATTTCAAGGGAGCTGACCTCCACAACGCGAGGTTGGAAAGAGCCTTCCTGCGCGAAGCGAATCTCGGCAGCGCCAATCTTAACGAAACACATTTCATGCAAGCTGACCTGACAGGAGCCGATCTGAGAAATACATTTCTGAGTGGGGCGCTGATTCAGGAAGCAAAGCTCGGAGGAGTAAACCTCAGCAGTGCAGATCTGCATGGCATATCCCTTCCTGGGATTAACCTGAGCAGGGCTAATCTTAGCGGGGCTGATTTTGGTGAAGCGAAACTGAACAGCGCACTTCTCGAAGGGGCTTCTCTTTACACGACATGCCTCAGAGGAGCGGATCTTAGCGATGCCGACCTGAGAAACGCTGACTTGAGAAACGCTGACCTGAGCAAGGCCAACCTCAGCAGGGCCGATCTCAGTAGCACATCCTTCAATGGAATGCTACAAAGCGGCATAAACCTGCGTGAGGCCAATCTCAGCGCGACCAACCTCAGTGCAGCCAACCTCAGCGGGGCCGACCTCAGCAATGCCTATCTCGGCGACGCCGATCTCTACATGACTAATCTTAGCGAAGCTAATCTCAACAAGGCCAATCTCAGCGGGGCTGACCTACGCGGCGCCAATCTCAGCGGAGCCAACCTCAACGAAGCAAACCTGAGCAAAGCAGATCTCAGGGGCGCCAATCTCAAGGATACAACTCTTAATGGAGCGCTAGTCAGCGATGTACTTTCAGAAGAAGAGGATCTTGCCGATACCGTGTCACTGCTTAACCCGCGTGCAAAGAACAGCATTGTCGAAGACTTAGAAAGCACACTGCGCTGACGCAGTAATTGTTCCTTGTCGTATTCACCAGCCAGTTTGCTATTCCTTTCAACCGGCTAACCCTCAGTCATGGAGGTCAACCGTTTTTGATCAAACCGGCCAGCTCTACGAAATACTGGATGGATTGCGGATTGCTCATGGCATCGACGCTGATCGCCTTCTCCGCGGGAATACCCATGAAGAGTTTCTTTACCGGAACTTCAAGCTTTTTACCACTCAGTGTGCGAGGGACTTCACGAATAGCAAACACCTCGTCGGGCACGTGGTGCGGAGAAATGTTGCGGCGCAGGCTTTCCTTGATTCTGGCTTTGAGAGCAGCATCCAACTCCACATTGTTCCTGAGCACTACAAACAGCGGCATGTAGTAGCGCCCACCGGGATACTCTATGCCCACGATCAGACTATCGAGCACTTCAGGGAATCCCTCCACGATGCGGTAGATCTCGCTCGTTCCCATTCTGATCCCCATACGGTTGAGGGTGGAGTCAGAGCGGCCATAGATGACCGCGCTGCCCCTGGGAGTAATCTGAATCCAGTCCCCGTGGCGCCAGATACCAGGGTACATGCTAAAGTAGCTCTCCTGGTAACGCTTACCACCAGGGTCGTTCCAGAAGAACAGGGGCATAGAAGGCATGGGCTCGGAAATAACCAGTTCTCCCACTTCATTCACCAGCGGCTGACCCTGCTCATCAAAAGCTTCCACCTTTGCGCCCAGACTGCGGCACTGGAGTTCCCCCGAGTAAACGGGCAGGAGAATAGAGCCACCAACGAAGGCAGAACAGACATCTGTACCACCACTGACACTCGCGAGCCAGATGTCCCTCTTCACATGCTCGTACACCCACTGGAAGCCTTCCGGCGGCAAGGGAGAGCCGGTAGAGCCCAATCCGCGCAGTTTGCTTAGATCGTAAGTCCTGCCCGGCTCGATGCCTGCCTTCATGCAGGAGGCTATAAACCCTGCGCTGGTACCGAAAAAGGTCATACTGCTATCCTGGGCAAATTTCCAGAGTGCGCCGATATCGGGGTAGGAGGGACCGCCATCATAGAGCAGGACCACAGTTCCCACCAGCAGCCCGCTTGTGAGCAGGTTCCACATCATCCAGCCGGTGGTGGTGAACCAGAAAAACCTGTCCGTTGGTTTCATATCCATGTCCAGTGCCAGGCTTTTGAGATGCTCCAGCAAAATCCCACCCTGTCCCTGAACAATGGGCTTGGGCAGACCGGTCGTGCCGGAGGAGTAGAGTACCCAGAGCGGGTGATCAAAAGGCACCTGCTCGAACTCAAGCTCGGCGTTTTCCGACAACAGGTCCCGCCATGGCACAGTATGCGCGAGATCTGCCGAAGCAGGGTCGTCATCTTTGAACAGGTAGGGGAACAGGATCGTTTTTTCCAGGGTTGGTAAGGATTGTTGCAGCTCAGACACGATAGGGCGCCTATCAAAGGCCTTGCCATTATATTGATAGCCATCGACAGCAAAAAGCACCTTCGGCTCTATTTGTTTGAAGCGATCGATGACGCTGCTGGTACCAAAGTCCGGTGAACAGCTAGACCAGATAGCGCCCATGCTCGTGCAGGCAAGAAACGCTATTAAGGTCTCCGGGATGTTGGGCATATAGGCCACTACCCTATCGCCGCGCTGTACTCCCATGGCGCGCAGAGCCCTGGCGACAGCGCCTGCCTTCTGGCGCAACTCGCTCCACGAGACCTCAACCAGTTCATGCCGTTCGGAACGGAAGATCAGCGCAGGCTTGCCGGAAGTGGCATTTCTGAAGACATGTTCGGCAAAATTGAGCCTGGCGCCAGGAAACCATTCTGCTCCAGGCATCTTTCGCTCGGTCAGAACTGCTGTGTACGGCTGTGAGAATTTGACATGAAAATATTCGGCGATGGATGCCCAGAAGTCTTCAAGGTTGTTGACCGACCACTGCCAGAGCTCATCCCGCGAGTGGAGGTTCAGTCTCTTCTCCTGCGTAAGCCACTGCATGTAGTGTGTGATATTTGCCTGTCGCTTCAACTCCTGCGAGGGCTCCCAGAGGAGTACACCGTCTCCAGATTGAGTTGTCATTTTGCGCTCCACCTTTCAAAATATCCTGAAGCATGTTGTGCCTGAAACATATTCTGTTTAGTTGTCTATTATA
>WNGD01000463.1_pt1 | contig 43077 bp, 46 predicted proteins | sample 5400671 | NCBI WGS metagenome assembly WNGD01 (sample SAMN13153369, study PRJNA577476) | soil metagenome | isolation source: 40 cm soil or saprolite under grassland replicate 2 | place: USA:California | collected 2016-06-15 | reverse complement strand
GCTCGCCATCGCGCGCGAGCTCGAGGACGCGATCCTCAACCTGCGCTTCAACGAGCCCAAGCTCGGCGTACTCGTCCTGCGCACCGAAGGCGACGGAGAGGCGGTGCTCGACCACGACCGTTTCCTCGCCGCGCAGCAGCATCACTGGCTGATGCGGGAGATCCGCCATTACCTCAAGCGGGTGTTCAAGCGGCTCGACGTCACCGCGCGCAGCCTGATCGCGCTGATCGAGCCGGGCAGCTGCTTTGCCGGATCGCTCGCCGAGCTCGCGTTCGCGGCCGACCGGTCGCTGATGCTGATCGGCACCCGCGAGGGCGACAACCGCCCGCCCGCCGCCGTCGCGCTCGGCGAAGCGAATTTCGGGCTCTATCCGATGGGCAATGCTTTGACGCGGCTCGCGACGCGCTTTCTCGGCGAGCCGCAAAGCCTCGAGCGCGCGAAGGAGAAGATCGGCACCCCGCTCGAGGCGGAAGCCGCCGAGGCGCTCGGGCTCGTCACCGCCGCGATCGAGGATTTCGACTGGGACGACGAATTGCGGGTGATGATCGAGGAGCGCACCAGCTTCTCGCCGGATGCGCTCAGCGCCATGGAGGCCAACCTGCGCTTCGCCGGCCCGGAGACGATGGAGACGAAAATCTTCGGCCGGCTCAGCGCGTGGCAGAACTGGATTTTCCAGCGCGCCAACGCAGTGGGCGCCGAGGGCGCGCTCAAGCGCTACGGCAGCGGCATCCAGCCGAGCTTCGATCGGGAACGGACATGAGGAATGTCATCGTCCGCGAATGCGGACGACCCAGTAACCACCGTACGCGGGGTCGGCGCAGGCCGTGGCTACTGGGTGCCCCGCATTCGCGGGGCATGACAAATCAAACAGGTGCGGCATGAACATCGTCAATGTCGATTACGACGGGCTGATCCCCAACAACGTCGATCTTGCTCGCGACGCGCGGGTGAAGAAAGCGCTGGAAAAATGGCACCCCGGCTATATCGATTGGTGGCACGACATGGGGCCGGAAGGATTCCAGCAGGCGCTGGTGTATCTGCGCACCGCGGTCAGCGTCGATCCCAAGGGCTGGGCCAAATTCGATTACGTGCGCATGCCCGAATACAAATGGGGCATCCTGCTCGCGCCCCAGGTCGAGGCGCGACAAATCCCGTTCGGCGCCCACAAGGGCGAGCCGGCCTGGCAGGACGTGCCGGGCGAACATCGCGCCATGCTGCGCCGGCTGATCGTGATCCAGGGCGACACCGAGCCCGCCTCGGTCGAGCAGCAGCGCCACCTCGGCAAGACGGCGCCGTCGCTCTACGACCTGCGCAACCTGTTCCAGGTCAACGTCGAGGAAGGCCGGCATCTGTGGGCGATGGTCTATCTGCTGCAGAAATATTTCGGCGCCGACGGCCGCGAGGAGGCCGAGGCGCTGCTGGAGCGGCGCTCCGGCGATCCCGACACTCCCCGCATGCTCGGCGCATTCAACGAACAAACGCCGGACTGGCTGTCGTTCTTCATGTTCACCTTCTTCACCGACCGCGACGGCAAGATGCAGCTCGAGGCGCTGGCGCAATCGGGCTTCGATCCGCTCTCCCGCACCTGCCGGTTCATGCTCACCGAGGAAGCCCACCACATGTTCGTCGGCGAGACCGGCATCGGCCGCATCGTGGAAAAAACCTGCGCGGCCATGAAGGCGGCCGGCATCGAGGATGCCAACGACATCGAGGCGGTGCGCAAGCTCGGCGTGATCGATCTGCCCACCATCCAGAAGAAGGCCAATCTGCATTTCTCGCTCACGCTTGATCTGTTCGGCAGCGAGATCTCCACCAACGCGGCCAATGCCTTTCACGCCGGGCTCAAGGGCCGGTTCCGCGAGGACAAGCTCGAGGACGATCATGCGCTGGAATCCGAGACCTATCCGGTGCTCCGCCTCGTCGAGGGCGCAATCGCTAAGCAGGAGGTTCCGGCGCTCTCGGGGCTCAACATGCGGCTGCGCGACGATTACGTCGCCGAATGCAGCGCCGGCGTCGGGCGGTGGAATCGCGCAATCGACAAGCTCGGCATCCGGTTCGAGATCACGCTGCCGCACGTCGCATTCCATCGCCACATCGGCGAGTTCGCGAACATCAAGGCCGATCCGGCGGGCAATCTCTCGAGCGATGCGGAATGGCAGAAGCGCCGGGACGAGTTCCTGCCTTCGGATTCCGACCGGGCCTTCATCGAAGGGCTGATGCAGCCGGAATTCGAGCCCGGCAAGTTCGCGAGCTGGATCGCGGCGCCGAAGGTCGGCATCGACAACAAGCCCGGCGATTTCGAATACGTGAAGATCGCGGACTAAATCCCTCCCCGAAGGGGAGGGTGGCCGCCGCAGGCGGCCGGGTGGGGCCCCACCCCGGCGCCTCGCCTTCGGCGCGGCGCCGACCCTCCCCTGAAGGGGAGGGAAAACGCGCATGAGGCTCGGACCATGAACGCGCCCGTCAAGCAGCACCTGATCGACCCGGCGATCTGCATAAGGTGCAACACCTGCGAGGCGACCTGCCCGGTCGACGCGGTCACCCACGATGCCAACAATTACGTGGTCGATCCGGCAAAATGCCAGTTCTGCATGGATTGCGTGTCGCCCTGCCCGACCGGCTCGATCAATCATTTCGTCCACGTCGCAACGCCGTTCTCGCTCGAGGAGCAGTTCTCCTGGACCGAGCTGCCGCCCGAGGACGAGACACCGACCGATGCCGATCTCGAGGCGGTGGACGACGAGGCGGCGGCGCTGCTCGAGGATGCGCACCGCGGCTCCGGCGGACCGGTCAAGGCGCCGGCTTCGGCGGCAAAACCGCAGATCAATCTGTTCGACCGCAAGCATCCGGCCAAGGCGACGGTCACCGGCAATTTCCGCCTCACCGCGCCGGACGCGAGCTGCGACATCCGCCATATCATCCTCGATCTCGGCGCGACGCATTTCCCGGTGCTCGAAGGCCAGAGCATCGGCATTGTGCCGCCCGGCGCCGGTGCCAACGGCCGCCCCCACAAGGTGCGGCTGTTCTCGGTGGCGAGCCCGCGCGACGGGGAGCGGCCGAATACCAATAACCTGGCGCTCACGGTGAAGCGCGTCGCCGAGCCGCGGCCGGACGGCAGCGTCGAGCGCGGCGTCGCCTCCAATTACGTGTGCGATCTCAAGCTCGGCGATATGGTCGACGTGATCGGCCCGTTCGGCGCGACCTTCCTGATGCCCGAGGATCCCGGCACCGACGTGATCATGATCTGCACCGGCACCGGCTCGGCGCCGTTCCGGGCCTTCACCGAGCGGCGGCGCCGCACCATGCCGAGCGCGGCCGGCAAGCTCTATCTGTTCTTCGGCGCGCGCAGCCCGGCGGAGCTGCCGTATTTCGGGCCGCTCAAGAAAGTGCCGCCAAAACTGCTCGACCAGGAGCTAGTGTTCTCGCGGCTGCCCGACCGGGCGAAGGAATACGTGCAGGACCGCATGCGCAAGCGCTCCGCCGATCTCGCCGGGTTGATCGAGCGCGACACCACCCACGTCTACGTCTGCGGCCTGCGCGGCATGGAGGGGGGCGTCGAGGCGTCGTTCCGCGACATCTGCGGCGAGCACGGCCTCGACTGGATTAAGATCCGCGCGCGCATGCGCGAGACCGGCCGCTACCACGTGGAGACATATTGAGCGCAACGCAGCCCGATATTTGCGAGGACGAAGCGGTTGATTACCCTCTCCCCTTGTGGGAGAGGGGTCTAGCGTCTGCCGCTCGTCCTCAGTTGATGACCGCCGGCAATAAAAGGATCTGAACCATGGATGTGAGAGGGCAGGCGGCACTCGTCACCGGAGGCGGTTCGGGGCTCGGCGGCGCGACCGCTTTGGCGCTTGCGGAGGCCGGCGCCAAGGTCGCGGTGCTCGACGTCAACGAGGCGGGCGCGCGCGAGATCGCCGGGAAGATCGGCGGCATCGCCATCAAATGCGACGTCACCGACCCGGACGGCGCGGCCGCGGCGATCAAGCAAGCACGGGACAAGCACGGCGTGCCGCGCGTGCTGGTCAATTGCGCGGGAATCGGCACTGCCAAGCGCATCCTGGGCCGCGACGGACCGATGCCGCTCGAAGAATTCGACCGCGTGATCCGCGTCAACCTCATCGGCTCGTTCAACATGATGCGGCTCGCCGCGGCCGAAATGGCTTCGGCCGCGCCGCTCGCGGACGGCGAGCGCGGCGTGATCGTGTCGACCGCCTCGGTCGCCGCGTTCGAGGGCCAGATCGGCCAAGCGGCTTATTCGGCCTCCAAGGGCGGCATCGTCGCCTTGACCATGCCGGCCGCGCGCGAACTCGCGCAAATCGGCGTTCGCGTGCTCGCGATCGCGCCCGGGATTTTCTCCACGCCCATGCTCCGCGCGCTGCCGCAGGAAGTGCAGGCGAGTCTCGGCGCTTCGGTGCCGTTCCCGAAACGCCTGGGCACGCCCGAGGAATTCGCCGCCCTGGTGCTGCACATGGTGCGCAACAGCTATCTCAACGGCGAAGTCATCCGGCTCGACGGCGCGCTGCGCATGGCGCCGAGGTGAGGCCCCGCTGCCTCGTGTCCCGGGCGGGGCAAGGTCCATGTTGATCAACTCCCGCACCGTTCGCATTCAATGGGGCGACTGCGATCCGGCCGGCATCGTGTTCTTCCCGCGCTATTTCGCCATTTTCGACGATTCGACCGCGATGCTGTTCGAGCGCGCGCTCGGCATGACCAAGTTCGAGCTGATGCAGCGCCAAAAATTCTCCGGATTTCCGCTGGTCGACATCCGCGCGCGGTTCTTGATCCCGTCGCGGTTCGGCGACGACGTCGTGGTGGAATCCGGCGTGTCCGAGTTCCGCCGCTCGAGCTTCGACGTGCGGCATCGTCTGCGCAAAGCCGAAAAGCTCGCGGTCGAATGCCTGGAGACCCGGGTGTGGACGTTCAAGGACGCGGACGGGCGGATCAAAGGCGTGCCGATCCCCGAGGAAATCCGCGCGAAGTTCGCGTGAATCTCATTTGAGCCGCACCGCGCGTCGCGCACGGATCGGCTCACAGCGGCCGAGGAACAGCACGCGCATCGCTTCCGTCGCGGGGCCCGCGGCCGTTGCGGGCAGAATCGTGCTCTGCCGGTAGAGGTCGGCCCAGAACTTGGCGTTCTCGGGGCTCATTGCGCCGCCGAACTGAAAGGAATGTTCCGCAATGTCGAGCAGAACGCCGCTGCAGTAGCCCTCGAGATGCGGATATTTGCGACAGTCGGGCGTGGTGACCTGCGCACGATCGAGATCGACGAACACGGTCGCGGCGCGGGAAAGCGCGTCGCCGAAGTCGAGCACGCCGCGGCAGCGCAGCAGCGCGCCCGACGGAAGCTCGCCGGCACGCGTGCTCTGCGGCGCGCAGAGGATGCACACGACAATCGCCGCGGCAAGACCGCGGCAGCCAATGCGGGCATACGGCATGCAGGTGGGCTCCGGGACCGGATGCCCACTCTAGCACGGACGACGCAGGGCGGAATCAGCCGTCGCTCTCCGTCTTCCGCCGTCTGTCCTCCGCCGCCCGATTCTCTCTCCCCCCATGGCCGGCTTCGGCCCGATCGGAGGCGCCGATGACGCGCTCGAACCCGAGCGCATAGGCGCCCCAGGTCGACCCGATCGCGGCAATCCAGAACAACATGGGTTCGCTCTTCCGAAGGGTTGCAAGGCGCGGGAAGGCACCTCGTCCGTACCTGCCCGCGCGGTGTCTTTTGTAGAACGCCGCGATCGCAAAAACGTTCGGCATCGCGGCGCGTTCACAACCTGGAGAACACGGGAACAAATGGCCATTTCGTCGCGCGGGATTGATGCCGAGCCCGAGTATTGGCATGCTCCCGCCACGCCCTTTCGAACCGGTTCCCCGGAGTTGCCATGGCCATCCCCGCACGCGAGATCGAACGAGACCCGAGCCTTGCGACCGGGCTTGCCGCCCGGCTCGCCTGCCGCAGCGGCAGCCTGCGCGGCACCACCGCGGGCGTTGCGCCCGGCTACGTGCAGGGCAATCTCGCCGTCCTCCCCGAGGAGCTGGCGGCGGATTTCCTGCGTTTCTGCCAAGCCAACCCGAAGCCCTGCCCGCTGATCGGCGTCTCCGACGTCGGCAATCCGCGCATCCCCGCGCTCGGCCTCGACCTCGACATTCGCAGCGACCTGCCGAGCTATCGGGTGTGGACGGACGGCGAGCTCGTCGAGGAGACCGCGGACGTGGGCAAATGGTGGCGCGAGGATCTCGTCTGCTTCGTCATCGGCTGCTCGTATTCGTTCGAGCAGGCGCTCGTCGAAGAGGGCATCCCCTTGCGGCACGTCGAGCAGTCGTTACGCGTTCCCATGTACCGCACCAATATCGCCTGCACGCCGGCCGGCCGCTTCTCCGGCCCGATGGTCGTTTCGATGCGCCCGTTGAAACCCCAGCACGCCATCCGGGCGATTCAGATCACCTCGCGGTTCCCGGCGGTGCACGGCGCGCCGGTCCACATCGGGCTGCCGGAGCGGATCGGGATCCTGCATCTCGGAAACCCCGATTACGGCGACGCGATCGAAGTGAGACCGGACGAGCTCCCCGTGTTCTGGGCGTGCGGGGTGACGCCGCAATCGGTGATCGCCAATGTCAAGCCGCCGTTCGCCATCACCCACGCGCCCGGCGCCATGCTGGTGACCGATCTCAAGAACCGGCAGTTCGCCGTGCTGTAGAAAATCTCGAAGGAGGACGTTATGCATCTGCATCGCCGCGCCGTTCTGATCGGAGGCGCCGCTTCGCTGACCGCGCTCTCGACGCGCCTCGACGCCCAGCAGTCCGAAGTCGTGGTCGGCGCGCTGTATCCGCTCTCCGGCGCCAGCGCCCAGATCGGCATCGACGCCAAGCAGGCGTTCGAGACCGCGCTCGACATCGTCAACGCCAGCCACGATCTCGATCTGCCGCTGGCGAAAACCGCGGGTCTCCCGGGACTCGGCGGCGCCAAGGTGCGGCTCGTCTACGCCGATCACTTGGGCGATCCCCAGACCGGGCGCGCCGAGGCCGAGCGGCTGATCACCCAGGACAAGGTCGCGGCGGTGATCGGCTGCTATCACAGCGCGGTGAGCGCCACCGCGAGCCAGACCGCGGAGCGCTACGGCGTGCCGTTCATGTGCGCGGATTCTTCCTCGCCCAATCTGCAGCGCCGCGGGTTGAAATTCTTCTTCCGCGCCTCGCCGCACGACGAGATGTTCTCGCAGGCGATGTTCGACATGCTCGATAGTCTGCGCAGGAAGGGCCAGACGATCGAGACGCTCGCCTTGTTCCACGAGGATACGATCTTCGGCACGGATTCGGCGACCGTGCAGCTCAAGCTCGCCAAGGAGCGCGGCTACAAGGTGCCCGCCGACATCAAGTACCGCGCCAATTCGCCCTCGCTGACCGCGGAAGTGCAGCAGCTCAAGGCCGCGAATGCCGACGTGCTGATGCCGTCGAGCTACACCACCGATTCCATCCTGCTGATGCGCACCATGAACGAGCTCGGCTACAAGCCCAAGGCGATCATCGCGCAGTCGGCGGGATTTTCCGAGCAGGCGTTCTACAACGCGGTCGGCAATCTCGCCGAAGGCGTGATCACGCGCGGCAGCTTCTCGCTCGATCTCGTGGCCAAGCGCCCTTCGGTCGGCACGGTCAACGACATGTTCAAGCAGCGTTCGGGCAAGGATCTCAACGACAACACCTCCCGGCAGTTCATGGCCATGCTGGTGCTCGCCGATGCCGTCAACCGCGCGCAGGGGACCGACGGCGACAAGATCCGCGCCGCGCTCGCTGCGACCAATATTCCCGGCGACAAGACCATCATGCCGTGGAAGGACGTCAAGTTCGACGAGCAGGGCCAGAACAACGACTGCGATCCAGTGCTGCTGCAATGGCTCAAGGGCAAGTTCGTCACCATCTTCCCGCCCCAAGCCGCGGTCGCCGAGGTGCTGTGGCCGATGAACAAGGCGTGAGGGTGATCCGGCCGTCATCCTGAGGCGCAAGGCGCGAAGCGCCAAGCCTCGAAGGACGGCCGGCCACCCATCATGAGGCGCTTTCGAAGGACGGCAAGCATGAGATCACGGAACGGCGCCGTCCTTCGAGGCTCCCCCGGGTGTCGCTTCGCTCACCCGCGGTCGCACCTCAGGATGACGGCGCGATGATGCGGCACGCCTGATGCTCACCCCCGAGATCGTCATCCAGAGTCTCGCGAGCGGCCTGCTGATGGGCCTGCTCTACGGCTTGATCGCGGTGGGGCTCGCGCTGATCTTCGGCCTGATGGATATCGTCAATTTCGCCCACGGCGAGTTCCTGATGCTGGCGATGTATGCGACGTTCGGGCTCGCCGTCGCCTTCATGCTCGACCCGCTGCTCTCGGCGCCGCTCGTTGCCGCGGCGCTGTTCGCATTCGGCGCGCTGATCTATCTCGGCGTGATCCGCTTCGCCATGCGCGCCAAAACCAACATCGGCATGGTGCAGATCTTCGCCACCTTCGGGCTCGCCATCGTCATGCGCGGCCTGGCGCAATATTTGTTCACGCCCGACTACCGCTCGATCCCGGTTTCCTGGCTCGGCGGCAAGACCGTGAACCTCGCCGGCATCTATTTGCCCGCGCCGCAGCTCGCCGGCGCGCTGATCTCCATTATGGCCTTCATCGCGCTCTATCTCCTCATCAACCGCACCGATTTCGGCCGCGCGCTCGAGGCGACACGCGAGGATTCCGGGGCCGTGGCGCTGGTCGGCATCGACAAGAACCGCGTGTTCGCGCTCGGCTGGGGACTGGGCGCGGCGCTGGTCGGGCTCGCCGGCGCCATCATGGCGATCTTCTTCTACATTTATCCCGACGTCGGCGCCTCGTTCGCGCTGATCGCCTATGTCACCGTGGCGCTCGGCGGGTTCGGCAGCGTGTTCGGCGCCTTCATCGCCGGCATCCTGGTGGGCCTGGTCGAGGCCACGACCGCGATGGTGCTGCCGGCCTCGCTGAAATCGGTGGGCATCTACGGCGTCTATCTCGCCGTGGTGTTCCTGCGACCGCGCGGCCTGTTCGGATCGCTGTGATGGTCTACCTGAAGAAATCCGCGTTTCGCGCCAGGCGGCTGCGCGATCTTGTGGTCGCGGTCGTGATCGCGGTGGTCATCGCGGCGCTGCCGCTGTTCGTCTCCGACGTTTACGTCCAGAACATCCTGGTGCTCACGCTGATGTATGCGGCGTTGTCCCAGAGCTGGAACATCCTCGGCGGCTATTGCGGCCAGATCTCGCTCGGCCATGCGCTGTATTTCGGGCTCGGCGCCTATACGACCGCGCTGCTGTTCAGCAAGCTCGGCGTGCTGCCCTGGTTCGGCATGGCGGCGGGCGGAATCATCGCCGCACTGATCGCGCTCGCGCTCGGCTACCCGTGCTTCCGGCTGCGTGGGCATTATTTCGCCATCGCCACCATCGTGATCGCCGAGATCGGATACTTGCTGTTCCTCAACTGGGATTTTGCCGGGGCGGCGACCGGCATCGACATTCCGATCCGCCGCGACAGCTGGCTCACCTTCCAGTTCACGCGCAGCAAGCTGCCCTACATCTATTTCGCCCTGGTGCTCGCCTGCATCACCTGGCTGGTCACCTTCCTGCTGGAAAATTCCAAATGGGGCTATTGGTGGCGCGCGGTCAAAGACAATCCGGAGGCGGCCGAGAGCCTCGGCGTCGTCGTGTTCCATTCGAAGATGGCGGCCGCCGCCGTGTCGGCGTTCTTCACCGCGGTGGGCGGCAGCTTTTACGCCCAGTTCGTCTCCTACATCGATCCCGACAGCGTCATGAGCTTCCGCTTCTCGCTGCTGATGGCGCTGCCGGCGGTGCTCGGCGGCATCGGCACGCTGTGGGGTCCCGCGCTCGGCGCCGCGATCCTCATTCCGCTGACCGAGCTCACGCGCTCCTACATCGGCGGCACCGGACGGGGCATCGACCTCATCGTCTACGGCACGTTGGTGGTGGTGGTGGCGCTGGCGCGGCCGGAGGGCATGCTGGGCCTGTTCACCCGCCGCCGCGCCCCGGAGGCCAGGGCATGAGCAGCAAACTGGGCCTCTCCGACACCTCCCCCCTTGTGAGGGAGGTCGGCGCGCGAAGCGCGGCGGGAGGGGGGTGGTTGCAAATTGATGCGCACAAAGTACCCCCCTCCCCACCCTCCCCCACAAGGGGGGAGGGAGCCAACCGCCGAGTACAGTGCGAGGGAGCGAACCGCCGAGTTCGCCGCCCATGACCGCGCTGCTCGAAGTGCAGCACGTCACGCAGCGGTTCGGCGGGCTCGTCGCCAACCGCGACGTCTCGATCAAGATCGAGCGCGGCGAGCTGGTCGGCCTGATCGGCCCGAACGGCGCCGGCAAATCCACCTTGTTCAATCTGATCGCCGGCGTGATGCGGCCGAGCGAGGGCAGAATCCGCTTCGACGGCGCGGACGTGACCGCGTGGCCCGCGACCGCGCGCTGCGCCCGCGGGCTCGCCCGCACGTTCCAGGTGGTCAAAAGCTTCGACACCATGTCGGTGATCGACAACGTCATCGTCGGCGCGCTGGTGCGCACCACATCCACCGGCGAGGCGCGGAGCAAGGCGAGCGAAGTGCTGGAATTCACCGGGCTCGCCCATCGGGCCGAGGCGCTCGCGAGCGAGCTGATCCCGGCCGAGAAGCGCCGCCTCGAGGTCGCGCGCGCGCTCGCCACCGCGCCGAAGCTCCTGCTGCTCGACGAGGTGATGACCGGGCTCACGCCGTCGGAGGCCAAGCGCGGCGTCGAGCTGGTGCGGAACATCCGCGAGACCGGCGTCACCGTGCTGATGGTCGAGCACGTGATGGAGATCGTGATGCCGCTGGTCGACCGCGCCATCGTGCTCGATCTCGGCCGCGTGATCTGTGAGGGCAGGCCCGCGGACGTGGTCCGCGACGAAGCCGTGATCACCGCCTATCTCGGGGAGCGCCACCGTGCTCGAAGCGCGTGAGCTCACCGCCGCCTACAGCGGTCTCGTCGCGCTCGCCGACGTGTCGATCACGGTCGCGGCGGGCGAGATCGTGTGCGTCGCCGGGGCCAACGGCGCCGGCAAATCGACGCTGCTCAAGACGATTGCCGGCCTGGAGCGGCCGCGCTCCGGCGCGATCCTGTTCGAAGGCGAGCGCATCGACCATCTCGCGGCACACCGCATCACCGCGCGCGGCATCGCCTTCGTGCCGGAGAACCGCCGGCTGTTTCCGCGCCTCTCGGTGCGCGACAATTTGCGGCTCGGCAGCTATCTCTTTCGCGGTCGCGCCGACCGCGACGCGCCGATGGCGCAGGTGGTCGCGCTGTTCCCGCGGCTCGCCGAACGGCTTGACCAGCGCGCCGAGACGCTCTCCGGCGGCGAGCAGCAGATGCTGGCGATCGGCCGCGCGCTGATGACGCGGCCGCGCCTGCTGATGCTGGACGAGCCGTCGCAGGGCATCATGCCGAAGCTCGTCGACGAGATCTTCGCCGCGGCGGTGAAGATCCGCGGCGCGGGCACCACGGTGCTGATCGTCGAGCAGCGCGTGACCGAATGTCTGGAGATTGCCGACCGCGCCTATGTGCTGCGGACCGGAAAAGTGATCATGCGCGGCACGGCGGCCGAGATCCGCGACGACCCGGAGATCCGCAAGGCGTATCTGGGGCTGTGACTTTCTTCTCCCTCTCCCCGCCTGCGGGGAGAGGGTCGGGGTGAGGGGCAGATGCCTACCTCCGAGATGCCCCTCACCCGACCGCGCTTCGCGCGGTCGACCTCTCCCCGCGCTTGCGGGGAGAGGTGACAGCCATTGAACGCTGAGGAAAACTTCGATGCCCAAGATCGATCTCAATTCCGATCTCGCCGAGGGTTACGGCGCTTATCGCTGCGGCGACGACGATGCGATGCTCAAGATCGTCACCTCCGCGAATGTCGCCTGCGGCTTCCATGCCGGCGATCCGGAAATCATGGCGCGCACCTTCCGCACCGCCAGGGAGCGCGGCGTCGCGGTGGGCGCGCATCCCGGCTTCCCGGACCTGTGGGGGTTCGGCCGCCGCCGCGTGCCGTTCTCGACCGGCGAGATCGAGCGCCTCGTCGCCTATCAGGTCGGCGCCGCGCAGGCGCTCGCCGCCTACGCCGGCCACCGCATCACCTACGTGAAGACCCACGGCGCGCTCGGCAACATCTCCGAGGTCGACCGCGAGGTCGCCGACGCGGTGGCGCGCGCGGTGCGCGCAGTCGATCCTTCGCTCAAATATCTCGCCATCACCCTGAGCGAGCAGTTTCGGGCGATGGAGCGCGCCGGCGTCGAGCCGATCGCGGAGATCTATGCCGACCGCGGCTATACCGAGAAGGGCAGCCTGATCCCGCGCGGGCAGCAGGGCGCGATGATCGAGGATCCCGAGGCGGCCGCCGACCGCGTGCTCGAGATGGTCGAGGCCGGCGCGGTCATCACCGCGTCGGGCGCGCGGCTCAAGGCCCCGATCGAATCGGTGTGCGTGCACGGCGATTCGCCCCATGCAGTGGAATCGGCGCGGCGGGTGCGGGAGAAACTCGAGGGCGCGGGGATCAAGGTCGCGCCATTCTCGAAGCTATGAAGTTGCGTCAAACTCTCCCTCGTTTTCCGGGCGCAGCGCAGTACGAAGTGGTGCGCTGCAGACCCGGGATCCATGCGAAATCTCCTGGACCCCGGATCTGCGGTGCACCGCTGCGCGCTGCACCGCGTCCGGGGAACGCCGGACGATGACCGTCCCCTACCCGCGTTATCTCGATGCCGGCGAGGCGGCGCTGGTCGTCGAGTTCGGCGAGACTGCCGACCCGGCCGTCAACGCCCAGGTGCGGGCGCTCGACGAGGCGATCCTGTCACTCACGCTCGAGGGCGTGCGCGAAACCGTGCCGACCTATCGTTCGCTGATGATCCATTACGATCCGCTGCTTCTCGCGCGCAAGAATCTGGTCGCGGCGATCGAGCAAATCGAGGCGGCGCACCCCAAGCCGCGCGAGCCGAAGGCGCTGTGGATGCTGCCATGCTGCTACGCGCCGGAATTCGCCGAGGATCTCTTTCGCATCGCCGAGCTGACGAAGCTCAAGCCCGAGCGCGTGGTCGCGCTGCATTCCGGCGCGACCTACCGGGTCTATATGTACGGCTTCGCGCCGGGCTTTTGCTATCTCGGCGGCGTCCCCGACGCGCTGAAGATCTCGCGGCGGGAAAAAGTACGCCCGCCGCATCCGGCCAATGCCGTCCTGCTCGGCGGCGGGCTGACCCTGGTATCGACCTTCGCGATGCCGACCGGCTGGTATGTGATCGGCCGCACGCCGGAGCGAATGTTCGCGCCCACGCGCGCGCCGATTTTTCTGGTCGAGATCGGCGACGCGCTCAAATTCGAACCGGTCGACGCCGCGACCTTCGCGGCGCTCGACGCGCGCGCCGCGGCCGGCGAGATCGTAGCGAAGCGGAAGCCCTTGCGATGAGGCCCGTTGAACTGCGCGATCGTTTCCCGGGCGCAGCGCAGCACGAAGTGCCGCGCTGCAGACCCGGGATCCATGCGGAATCTCCTGGACCCCGGATCTGCGGTGCACCGCTCCGGGGCGAGCCCCTGCGCGTTGCACCGCGTCCGGGGAACGCACCCGCGCCATGACCGCGCTGCGCATCCTCACCGCCGGGCCCGGCGTGACGCTGCAGGACGGCGGACGGCACGGATATCTGCGCTTCGGCGTCACCGCCGCGGGGCCGATGGATCGGCTCGCGTTCGCGACCGCCAATGCCGCCGCCGGCGCGAAGAGGAACGCGACCGCGATCGAGGTCTCGCTCGGCGGCCTCGAGCTTGCCGCGGATGCCGCGGTCTCGCTCGCGGTCGCCGGCGGCGCGTTTCGCATCGAGCTCGCCGGCCGGCCGCTGCCGAGCGCCGCGGTTGCGACGCTCGAACCCGGGCAAAAACTCGCGATCCGCCCGGGCGACGCCGGTGCCTGGTGCTATGTCGCGGTCGCCGGCCGCATCGATGTGCCAAACATGCTCGGCTCGACCGCGACCCACACCCGCTCCGGGCTCGGCGGGATTTCCGGCCGTGCGCTCGCGGCCGGCGATGTCTTGCCGTTCGCCGAGCCGCGCACGATCGAGCCGAAGCTCGCAACGCTCGACGCGCATTGGCTGGCGCGGGCGGGCACGACGATCCGGGTCGTGCTCGGCCCGCAGGACGATTATTTCACCAAAGCGGCGATCGCGGCGTTCCTCGCCGGGCCGTGGACGCTCTCGGCGCGCAGCGACCGCATGGCCTATCTGCTCGAGGGGGAGCGCCTGGCGCACGCCAAGGGCTTCAACATCGTGTCCGACGGCATTGCGTTCGGCGCCATCCAGGTGCCGGGCGACGGCCAGCCGGTGGTGCTGATGGCCGATCGCCAGCCGACCGGCGGTTACCCGAAGATCGCCAACGTGATCGGCGCCGACCTCGGGAAAATCGCGCAGCTGCGCCCAGGCACGCAAATCTCGTTCGCGGCGGTCACGATCGAGGAAGCGGTCGCGGCCCGGCGCGCCGAGGCGCTGGCGCTCGAGCGCCCGATCCCGCGCGAGCCGCTGATGCGCACCGAATTTCCCTCGGAGTTTCTGCTCGGACTCAATTTGGTCGACGGAGTCATCGCGGACGACGCCGCCGATGAGGGAGCGTGATGGCGAGACTCCGGCGCGGTCTTGGTCAAATCGTGCCTTCGCCCTTGCTGATCCGTGGAACAATCCGAAACCGACTTGCTTCACAAGAACGCGATCCAAGGAGACATTCCCATGAATCTGCGCTTCGCTTCGAAACACGCATCGGCCCTCGCATTGTGCCTCCTCCTCGCCGCCGGCAGCGCCGGCGCGCAGCAGCCCCCTCTCGCGCCCGCGCCCGCGCCGCAGGCGACCCCGGACGCCGCCAAGGGCGTGTTCCTGCTCACCATCTTCCTCAAGCACGACGAATCGAAAACGCTCGACCAGATCAATGCGCAACTGCGTGCCCAGGGCTATTACAAGGCGTTCCCGCCGCCCGGCATCGAGGTCGTGAGCTGGTACGTGATGATGGGCATCGGCCAGGTGGTCACGTTGCGCGTGCCCGCGGAGCGGCTGCGCGAGGTCAACCGCGCGATCGAGCAGACCGCCTGGGGCGGCTACCGTACCGAGTTCTATCCGACCTACGATTACAAGGCGGTCGCCGAGGATCTGCACGCCAAGGCGCAATCGCAGTAATCCCGCCCCCGGGTGGGCAACATCGCTCAGACCGGTGAAAAACTCGCTGCCAGCCTCGTCGCGACCCCGGCTTTCGCGAGGGCAGCCGGTTTGCCCACGCGGCGATCCCCGCGTGCATGACGAATCGCGCGCGAGGCGGGCAAAGCGTAAACGAAGCGTTAAGCGCGCCGCATACGATCCGTTAAGCCGGCCGGCCTAGCATGCCCCCCTTGCATAAGAGGAATGCCGCATGGCTGCGCAGCTGGCATTCATGCTCTCGCTCGCTCTGCTTGCCGTGACCGGACTGGCGTTCGGGGCGAGCGAGCTTTACGGCCACGGGTTTCACTGGGCCGACCAGGTCTGCAACGGCGCGCCGGCGCTGTGCGCGAATCCCGCCACCGTCGCCGCCGTGACCGCCGCGGCGGTCGCCGCGTATTTCATTTTGCGCGAATTGGAAGTGTAAGCATAGAACGTCGCTTGGCTCACCCCCCGAGCATCTCGCGGATGCCGGCGGCCATGCTTGGCAGTTTTCGCGGTTTGTTCCGGATGAGCCGCTTCACGGCGGGGGGAACCCCGGCTCATCGCCCGCCGCGTCCAATCGTCCGCGCGATCCCGAGCTCCGTCAGCCTGGCGTTGGCGCGGCGGATGACCAGGAACAGCACGAGTGCCGTCAGCGCCAGTCCCGAGCCGAGCAAGATCCAGCGCGCCGCACCGGCGCCGCCGCTGCCGGCCTCGCGCCCCAGCGTGCCGAGATACACGTAGAACGCCGCGCCCGGCATGATCCCGAAGAACGTCGCGACCATATAGGGCAGAAAGCCCACCTCGGTCGCGCCGAAGAAATAATTCTGCAGGTTGAAGGGCACGAGCGGATTGAGGCGCAGCAGCACCACGATTTTCCAGCCCTCCTCGGCGACCGCGCGGTCGATCGCGGAATATCTCGGCTTGTCCTGCAGGAGGCGCCGCAATCGCGTCCGCACCGCGTAGCGCGAGACGAGAAACGCCAGCGCCGCCCCGACGGTCGCCGCGACGATGACGATCGGAAATCCCGAGGTGCCGAACAAAAATCCCGCCGCGATCGACAAAAACTCCGCGGGCGCCAGCAGCACCACGGCGACGACATAGGCGAGCGCGAACAGCACGACACCCCATGGGCCGAGCGCGGCGATCCAGGCGTCGAACGCCTCGACCCATTGACGCGCCGGCAGCGCGAACCAGCCGATCGCGACCGCAACCAGCAGCCCGGCCACGAGGAGGAACCAAATAAGAGAACCGCGGATCATGACTGTTCGTAATAGATCAGGTCGCCGACCGTGCCTCGAGGGCCGCCTTCGGCGACCACCTCAGCATGACGGCCGGAGATAGGGTGCGGCGTTAGGTCCGGCCGATTCGGTCCAATACAAGGTGCGAGCGAAGCCAGCCTCGAAGGACGGCCGGCCACATGAGATCATCACTGCGCGCTGCACGAGCCGCCGCCGAATACGCAAAACTGCGCGCAATGCGGATGGTTGAGCGGCACCTCCCGCGCCGCCTCGCGCAGGGTGCGGCCGAGCTCGAATTGCGGATCATAGGGAAGAAGCGTGCAGGCCACCACCGCGGGATGCGCGCTGCCCTTGCGCTTGATCACCATGCGCGAGGAGGTGCACATCGGTCGGCCCGGGGTTGCGCCGAGCAGCTCCCAATCCGCGGCGCTGATCTCCGGGGCGTCGGCATGCGAATCCATCTCCGGAAACAGCAGCAGATCCCCGGGATTCCTCGCATCGAGCTTTATGCCGTGCCCGGCGAAGAGCTGAGCGAAACCCTCGCGCTCGGCGTCCGCATCCTCGCCCCACATGGTGCGGCCGGCGACCGTGACGTTGAAGCCGTTGCGGGCGAGCCATTGCAGCCCTTCAAGCGTCGGCCGGAACGAGCCGGGGCCGCGCTCGTCCTCGTGGCGCGCTTGCGTGAAATGATCGAGCGAGACCCGAAACTGCAGCCTGGCGCCGCAGCTCGCTCCGAGCGCCAGCAGCTCGGCCTTGCGGCGCTGCATCGGCCGCATGGCGTTGGTGAGCACCAGCACGCGGAAGCCGCGAACAGCGCAATCCTCGATCATGGCGAGGAAATCGGGATTGAGGAACGGCTCGCCGCCGGTGAAGCCGATTTCCTCGGTGCCCCAACGGCCGCGCTCGATTTCGTCGAGATAATCCGAGACTTCCGAACGCGACAGATAGACCAGCCGGTCGTTGCGCGGGCTGGATTCGATGTAACAATTGCGGCAGGCGATGTTGCACAAGGTGCCGGTGTTGAACCACAGCGTCTCGAGCCGTTTCAGCGCGACGCTCGCGCGCGGCTCGCCGCCGGCGGTGCGCAACGGATCCTTGAACTTGGGCGGCCGCAGCGGTGCGACATTGTCGCGGGCCGGATCGGGCCAGGCTTGCTCCACCATAATCGCCCGCGCGCGGCGGGGCGGTTGCGTGGGCTCGGCCGGCACCCGCCACAGCGCGTGCCCCTCTTGGAGCGGCACGCCGCGCTCGCGAATCTCGCGATAGGGCAGCACGTCGCAGCTCGGCCACAGACCGGTTCCCAGCGCGAGCGCATATTCCTCCGGCAGACCAGCCGCGCGCATCTTGCGCGCCGCCGCCGCATGATCGTAGGCGAGCGCGCGATGCTCGATGCGCAATCCGCTTGCCTGGGGAATCAGCAGACTGAACCACACCCGCCGCGTGCCGTCGTTCGCCGGCATGCCGATTGCGCCGGCATTGTGCCAGAGCTTTCCGCGGATGATTTGCGTGAACGGCAGGCCGCAGTGCCCGCCGATGATACCGTCGACGCCGGACCTTGCGAGCTCCGCGGCTTTGATGAGAGGCGCGGTCGAGGCGAACAGGAAACGGTTGATCAGGGTGACACCGCCATGCACGACCGCGAGCCGCCGGCCGTCGACGGCAAGATCGATCCGGCGCGGCAGGCTCGCCATCCAGGCACGGGCATCGGCGTCGAGCGTGCGGTCGGCATGGGCGAACCAGGCGGCTGCGAGCTTCTCGCAGGCGCTGCCGGGGGCAAAGCCGCAGCCGCAATCGCCGCTCCGCGCGGCCAGGCTCTCCTCGCAATTGCCCATGACGACCCGCGCGCCGGATCGCCGCACGAGCTCCACGGTCGCAGCGGGATCGGCGCCATAGGCGACCACGTCGCCGGTGCAGACCATGCGCTCGCCGGGAACGCCGAGGCGTTCGGCCTCCTCGAGCAATGCACGCGTCGCCTCGAGATTGCCGTAGGGGCCGCCGAACACGATCGCGGGCCCGTCGAGCTGGAGCAGCGGGCGATCTTCCCCGCTCCCCGCGAAGGGCGGAGCAAGCGGCCGACTCATTGATATCTTGCTCTCGCGCAGCATCGGAGCCTCGATTTGCCTCCTTTGCCATCGGGTCTCTCGTTCGTCCAGCCGACCCGCGTGATACACATTCACGTTTGCGTATGCCGGGAGAGCAACCTCGGGGCTGTCATCGCCCGCGTATGCGGGCGACCCCGTAACCCCGGCACCCCGGCCTGGCTCGGTACCCTTCTTCGCTCCCCTGGTTACTGGGTGCCCCGCATTCGCGGGGCATGGCAAGCCGGAGTATAGACGGGCCGGAGTATACATGTACCCGGGAAGCAAAATTCATGGCCGGCGCGCTGATCGAGATCGAAACCCTGAGCAAGTCGTTCGACGGCGGGCAAGGCTTCGCGCTGCGCAACGCCAGCGTGACCGTGAGGCCCGGTGCATTCGTGGCATTGGTGGGTGCTTCCGGATCCGGCAAGACGACGCTGCTCAAGAGCATCAACCGGCTGATCGAGCCCGATAGCGGCGAAGTGCGGATCGAAGGCGAGCCGGTCGGCCGGGCCGATCCGCCCGCGTTGCGCCGGCGCATCGGCTACGTGTTCCAGGACATCGGCCTGTTCCCGCACATGAGCGTCGCCGAGAACATCGGCATCACGCCGCAGCTCCTGGGCTGGCCGCAGCGAGAGATCGCCGCCCGCAGCGCCGAGCTTCTCGACCTCGTCGGCCTGCCGCAAAGCTACGGGCCGCGATTCCCCGCCGCGTTATCCGGCGGCGAGCGCCAACGCGTCGGCGTCGCCCGCGCCATCGCGGCGCGGCCGAAGATCGTGCTGATGGACGAGCCGTTCGGCGCGCTCGATCCGATCACTCGCGACGCGCTCGGCTCCGCCTATCGGGCGCTGCACGGAAAACTCGGCCTCACCACCATCATGGTGACCCACGACGTGCAGGAAGCCGTGCTGCTCGCCGACGAGATCGTGGTCATGAAGAGCGGCCGCGTGCTGGCGCAGGATATTCCCCGCGCGCTGCTCTCGGACGAGGCCCACCCCGACGTGAGAGCGCTGATGGCGATGCCCAAGCGCCAGGCCGAGCGCATCCGCGCGGTCATCGGCGAAGGCAAGCGGCCATGAACGAGCGCATCGCGCAGGCGTTCTCGCTGCTGCCGAATTATCTCGCGCAGCATGTGCTGCTCAGCGCCGCGGCGCTCGCGCTCGGCGTCGCGCTGAGCCTGCCGCTCGCGGTGCTCGCTTCGCGCTATGCGCGGATCCGCTGGCCGATCCTGGCCGCGGCGAGTCTCGTGCAGACCATTCCGGGGCTCGCGCTGCTCGCGCTGTTCTATCCGCTGCTGCTGGGACTTTCGACCCTGACCAAGGCGCTCGTCGGCGTCGGCGTGCCGGCGCTCGGATTTCTGCCGTCGCTCTCGGCGCTCACGCTGTATTCCATGCTGCCGATTCTGCGCAACGGCGTCGCCGGCCTGACCGGATTGCCGCCGGCCATCCTCGAAGCGGCGGACGGGGTCGGTATGACGCCGCGTCAGCGGCTGTTCCGGGTCGAGGCGCCGCTCGCCGCCCCGATGGTGATGGCGGGGGTGCGGACCGCGGCGGTGTGGACCATCGGCGCGGCGACGCTCTCGACCGCGGTCGGGCAGACGAGCCTCGGCAATTTCATCTTTTCCGGGCTGCAGACCGAGAACTGGATCTTCGTGCTGTTCGGCTGCGCGGCCGCCGCGGCGCTGGCACTCACGGCCGACCAGCTGCTCGGCCTCGTCGAGGCCGGCGCGGCGCGGCGCGACGCGCGCCGCTTCGGCCTGGGCCTCGCCGGCCTCGCGCTCGGCACCGCCGCCGCGCTGCTGCCGCTGTTCGCGGCCGCAGGGAAAACCTACGCGATCGGCGCCAAGAATTTCAGCGAGCAATTCATCCTCTCCGAGCTCATCAGCGAGCGCCTGGCGCGCGCGGGAGTTTCCGTGCGCCACACCGACGGGCTCGGCTCGGCGGTGGCGTTCCGGGCGCTCGCCAGCGGCGACATCGATTGTTACGTCGATTACTCCGGGACGCTGTGGACCAACGTGCTGGAACGCCGGGATTCGCCGCCGCGCGAGGCGATGCTCGCGGAGCTGAGCCGCGAGCTCAAGGAACGCTACGGCGTGACCCTGCTCGGAGCGCTCGGTTTCGAGAACGCCTATGCGCTTGCCATGCGGGCCGATCGCGCAGCGGCGCTCAAGACGCGCACGATCGCCGATCTTGCCCGCGAGGCACCGCAGCTCAAGCTCGGCAGCGACCTCGAGTTCCTGAGTCGGCCGGAATGGGCGGCGCTGCGCGACGCCTATGGGCTCCGATTCGGGGTCGAGCGCTCGTTCAATCCGACCTTCATGTATCGCGCGCTCGAGGGCGGCGAGGTCGACGTCATCTCCGCGTTTTCCAGCGACGGCAGGATCGCCGCGCAGAAACTCGTGGTGCTCGCCGACCCCAAGCACGCGATCCCCGCCTATGACGCCGTGATCCTGCTCTCGCCGCAGCGCGCCAACGACGCGGTGCTCAAGCAGGCGCTCGAACCGTTGCTCGGCGCCATACCGGTCGAGCGCATGCGCGAGGCGAACTTCATGGTGGATCGCGACGCCGACAAGGCTTCGCCCCAAGACGCCGCCAGGTTCCTGGCGAACGCGCTGCGTCTGCCCGGCTCGTGACTGGAAGGTGCAGTCATTCCGAGCGACGTGGCGCGGCGATTCGGGCAAGGTCTCCATGAACTTTCCACATCAGCTTAGGAACTGCGAGTCAGTTGCCCCAGCCTGGGAATTTTGATCCGAATTGCCGCTTATCACGGCGCTTTTTCAACTGACAACAGGCTTGTTCATCAGAAAACAACCATCTTCACGGCGTTAATATTGTCACGATTAGCTCTTGCGAGCGGCGGCCAAATGCTTTATTTGGAGGTATCGTGATAGATCAGACAGGAGATTGATGATGGCTGCACGAAGAAAGATCACTCGTCGCGAGTGGACGAAGAGCGACGTTCGCGAACTGAAATCGCTGGCCAAGAAGGTTCCGGCGAGACAGATCGCGCGCAAGCTGCGGCGCTCGGAAGGCGCGGTGCGGCAAAAGGCATTCGTGCTGGGGACTTCGCTGGGAACCAGAAAGCGGCGCCGGCGGAAGTGATTTAAGGTATCCGGATTCAGGTATCGGAAAGCAGGACGGCAGACGGCGGAACATGGACGGCGCAAAACCGTCTCCCGTAGCTGTCGTCCTGTTTCTGCGCCTGAACCCCGGCAACGGCCCGACTCCCGGACTTCCGAGTCCCGATCCTCGAATTCTTCACCGCTGATTCCCGATTCCAGATCCCGACATGGCACGCAACAAGAAGCGAGTCTTGGTTCCCAACGTCATGGGCGCCGCCGGCTGGGACGTGCTCAAGGAGCGCGAGGACGTCGAGCCGGTCGCGTTTCCGACCACGATCTCGCCGGGCGATTTCAACGCGCTGCTGCGATCGGATGGCGAGGTCAACGGCGTCATTCTCGGCCTGACGCGCTTCGGCGAGACCGAGTGCGCCGGCGCGCGCGGGCTGCAGGTCGTGGCGCGCATCGGCGTCGGCTATGACACCGTCGACGTGGCGGTGCTCACGCGCCGCCGCATTCCGCTGATGGTGGTCGGCACCGCCAATTCGCCCACGGTCGCCGAGCAGGCGCTGTTCATGATGATGGCGCTGGCGAAACGCGGAGCCCACGTCGACCGCCTGGTCCGGACCGGCCGCTGGAGCGAGCGGCTGAGCGCGCTGCCCGTGGATCTCATGAGCAAGACCTTGCTCATCGTCGGCTTCGGCCGGATCGGTACGCGCACCGCCAAGCGCTGTCTCGCCATGGACATGAATGTGCTGGTGTACGATCCTTACGTCCCGACCGATCAGGTGCGCGCGGCCGGCTGCGAACCGGTCGGCGATCTCGACGCCGCCCTGCCGCGCGCCGACTTCGTCAGCATCCATTGCCCGCGGACCCCGGAAACCGAAGGCATGTTCTCCACCGCGCGGCTCGAGCGCATGAAGCCGACGGCCTATCTGGTCAATACCGCACGCGGCGGCATCATCGACGAGACGGCGCTGCATGCGGCACTCACCGGCGGCACGATCGCCGGCGCCGGCATCGACGTGTTCGACCGCGAACCGCCGGCGCCGGACAATCCACTGCTCAAGCTCGACAACGTCGTCACCGCGCCGCACATGGCCGGCGTCACCCGCGAATCGATCGATCGCATGGCCGGGCAGGCGGTGCGCAACGTGCTCAGCGTGTTCGACGGAAAACCGATCCGCGAGAACGTGATCAATCCCGAGGTCCTGGCGTGATTGCCTCTGCCCTGTGCCGGGCAGAGGTGAAGCGCGCGTGCCTCATTCCGCCGACGATTCGACGTCCATCTTGAAGCCGCGGAATGCCCAGGCGGCGGCCAGGCCGAACAGCAGCAACGCAATCGGCGGCCCGAAAAAGACCACCGGGATGCTCAGGAGATCGCCGACGGTTTTGAATCCGTCGCTCATCGCACTCAAGATCGAATAAATGGCCCAACCCATGATCCATGCGGCGGACATGAGCAGCCAGATCCGAAACAGCCCGCGACGCCAATTGATCGGCGTCGTTTCGTCTTTCGCCTCGACGAAGGGCCGGCGGCCGCCTCGATAGAGCGTCATGGCTGCAGTTCCCGTGACCGCGATTGCCGCGCCATTCTAAAGCATGTTCCGGTGAAATGGAATCGTAACACGTACGGTTTGCACGAGCCGCATACTCGTCTCCCCTCTTCCCTTGCGGGAGAGGGTGGCTCGTTGCGAGCGTGAGTGAGCAACGAGCCGGGTGAGGGGTAGAACCTATTGGGCGCGCTGCTACCCCTCACCCGGCTCGGCGGCTTGCCATAGCCGACGCTTCGCGTCAGCGTTCTATTCAACGGCGGCCGTGGGCCGCCTATGCTCGCCACCCTCTCCCACAAGGGGAGAGGGAAGAGGAGTATGCCTCAAGTCTCCTCAACTCCATTGGAATAGGCACTAGTTCCTCCGTCCGCAATTCTCCAGCACCGCTGCATCGAGCCCCCGTATAACCCCCATATAAAGGGGAAAATGGCGGCGTGGATCCTCGACAACCTGAAAAATCTGACGCTGGAATATCTGCGCCGGGAAGAGATGGAAATGGCGCGGTGAGGGCCGGTGCGCCGCGCTACTGCGCCATCATCGTTCCTCCGCGGGCCGGAGGCCGGATCGCGCGAGGCAGACGCGGGGTTCCGGGCTTCGCCGCACTCCATCCGGGCTACGAGGGCACCGGCACGACAGCTCAATCGCGGCGGAAGAACATCATCCCGAACAGGAAGCCGGCCGCGACTGCAAGCGAGATCGCGGTAAACGGCTGCCGCTCGATCGAGGTCTTGAGCGCATCCCCGAGGGAGGAAGACGCGTCGCGAGCCTGATCGATAGCGTCCATGCCTGCCTCCGCGGCCTCGGCGCTCTTCGAACGGAGGGTGTCGGCGGCCCGATCGACGGCTTTCGCCATGCCGGAGCGGACGTTTTCCACGGTCTCGTTGGCTTTGTCCTTGGCGGTGCTGGAGGCTTCCTTCAGTCTTCCGGATAGGTCTGACATGGCGGTCTCGACAGGTTGGAGTTGGCGGCAAATCCAAAATTCGCGGATGCGCAGCCCGGTCCTCAAGGTTGTCGGTTCATCCTGCAAACATGCCGAAGGTCGATTTGGTTCCGCGTTAATCGCGGCGAACCCCTCGTGAGGCTTCTGCGGACGCGATTACCCGCACCGCAATGCAGCGCCGGGGGATGAAGCTGAATGATCCACCCCGGCGGGTCCCCGGACGCGATCGCGTATAGGTGCGTTAACTCGATTGTTTCGTTGGTTGCGCCGCGGCTTCGTCGATCCAGCCGACCTTGACCCGCGCCTTGATGATCATGGCCCCGCATTCTTCGCGGGACAGCCCGAACCCAGCGAGCACGCCCGCGTGGGTCGTGGACGTGTCGCCCATGGGCTCGATCCAGCCGTGGAGATCGTCAACGGCGCATCCGGCGAGCTCTTCCAGGGTTTTGATGCCGTTCTCGCCCAAGGCGACCAGCATCGGCGCGGTGACGCCCGGAATATCTTTGAGCGCATCCTCGACGCCGAGCGCCCTGCGCTTGGCTTCGAGCCCGGCTTGGTGGTTGGGCTCGGGCGCGGGCTCGTGACGCGCGGCCGTCTTCGGAGCCTGCGCGGGTTTGGCGGCGCTTCGCAGCCAGGAGAACATGTCCCGCCCATCTCATCTCGTTGTCGCCCCGGAGCCATCGGCCCCGGCGTGGTTCGGCGGGCGGGGTTTCATTCCTGCCGGCCGCTCGTACCACCGCAGTCTCAAGGGGGTCTTAGCGCGCTAGATCGCCAGCGTGAGCAAAGCAATTCCAGTGACCGCCGCCAACCACGTCATCCACTCGACGGCGTCGAAGCCGAGCAATCGACCGTCCTGCCAAACGTACGCCGACATGATTCCGCTCCCCGAAACGTCGAGCCGACACTAGCGTTTCTGCGCCCGGCTGGGAGCAAAATTCAGCGGACTGCCGACAGATTCCGGCTCGCTGTGGCCGCGAGGCATCACTTCGCTTCATCGGGCGAGTCGGGGGTTCGCCGGAGCACGCGGGGTTCTGGGCTGCCGCCAACGGCCCGTCCGGCCGCGGAGCTTCGACCCCTTTTTGGATTTGACCCAGCCGACGTGGCGGGCCAGGACCTCCAACAGAGCCTCGACGGCCTCGGTGATGTTGGCTGGCCTGGTGTCGTCCAACGCCTCGACCATTCCAGCGACGCCGCCCAGGAAAACGGGTGGAACCAGGAGGCCTCAACGCAACCGGCCGCCGATTTCCGAGCACAGTGCCGCCGTAAAAGCCTTGGTGCCGAGCTTGCCCCCGAGGTCCGCGGTCCGGGTTGCCGGATCTTTCAGAAGCGCATCGACCGACCGGTCGATCGTGTCCGCCGCCCGGGCGAAGCGCCTATCATCGCGCCGGCGCCCCATCCAATCGAGCAGCATCGCGGCTGACAACACCAGCGAGACCGGATTGGCCAAATCCCGTCCGGCAATGTCCGGCGCGGAACCGTGCTGCGCCTGCGCCATGCAGTGCGCATCGCCGGCATTGATCGAGCCGGCAAGCCCGAGGCTGCCCGACAGCTCCGCGGCCTCGTCGGAAAGAATGTCGCCGAACATGTTTGTCGTGACGATCACGTCGAAACGCCGGGCATCGCGCACCAGCAGTGCCGCCGTGGAATCGATGAGTTGCTCCTCATAGGCCACATCCGGATGTTCCCCGGCGAGCTTGCGCACTTCGCGCAGGAACAGCCCCTCCGAGACCTTGAGAACGTTGCGCTTGTGCACGGCCGTAACTTTGCGTCGGCGGCTGCCGGCGAGCTCGAACGCCGCGGCGGCAATGCGCCGCGAACCCGCCGCCGTTATCTTGCGCACCGAAAGCGCGAGATCGGGAGTCGGCATGAACTCTCCCGACCCGAGGTGCATGTTGCGGTCGGCATAAAAACCCTCGGTGTTCTCTCGCACGATGACGAGGTCCATCGGCGTGCGGCCGTAATGGGCAAGGCCGTCACGCGATCGGCTGGGTCGAATGTTGGCGTAGAGATCCAGTGCAATTCTCAATTCGGCCGAAACATTGATGCCGCCCTCGGCACGCCCGGGATAATCGGAATGGGAGACGGGGCCGAGCAGGAGGCCGTCCGCCGCACGGCAGCGCTCGAGCACCGCGGCCGGGAAGGTGGTCCCGCCGGTCTTGAGACGGACAAGCCCGATCTCGTGGGTCTCGAACTCGAGGCCGAGCCCCAGGTCACGGTTCACGAGTCCGAGCACTTCGACTGCCGCGGCGGAAATTTCCGGGCCGATGCCGTCGCCCGGCAATACGACGATGCGCACGGCGGTCCCCCTCGCCTGGCGGCGCCATGCGGCGCCTGCGGTTTCGGTCCCAGGCCGATCGGGCCGAGCCCCGCATCGGTTCCCGCGTTGGCGGACCGACGGGGCCGCAAAGGTTGGCTCGGCCATGGCTCATTTCACAACCGATCATGATACCATTCGCAAGTGCCCCGAGAAGAAGCACGGCCAGGCGCATCAGGATCGGCAGAACCAGAACCGCCGCGTGCTCCCTTGGCAAAAAAAATCCGCCCGGGCGGAGCCGGGCGGAGGACTCGATTCCGGCGTTAGACCGGAATGATCGCCACGATGCGGAACGTCTCCGGGTCGATGATCAGGATCTCGTCGCGCACGATGATGAATCTGTAGCTGCGATACTGCGGGACGATCTCCACGACCTCGGGCGGCAGTACCACGAGCCTGATGTGCCGCGGAATCACGGTTCCGACCGAGATCGAGAAGTCCACCTTGTCCACGCGCGCACTCGACTCCTTCACGACGACGTCGTGGACCTTGGTTCGCTGCTCTTGCGAGAGCTGAACCGACCCGGAACTGGACGTCGAGGCCGCGCCGGACGTCGTGCCCTTGCTGCTCGTACCCGGCTGGGTCTGCGTTGACGGCTTCTGCTGGCCGGTGGTCGGCTGCCCGGTCTGCGCGCCGCCCTTCTCCTGGGCCATGCCGGGCTTGCTTTTCTCGGCACCCTTCGGGCCTTTCGCCTTCTCACCGGCCTGGGTCGGGCGCTGCTCCTTGCCTTCGACGCCCTTCTTCTCGGTGGCTTCCTTGCCCTGGGCCATGCCGGGCTGCTTGCCCTGCTGGGCCTTGGGGCCCTGCGCCTTCTCGTTAGCCTGGCTGGAGCGTTGCTCCTTGCCCTCGGCGCCCTTCTTCTCGGCGCCCTGGGCCATGCCGGGCTTTGCGCCCTTCTGCTCGGAGGCAGCGCCCTTCTGGCTCGAACCCTGGCTTTGGCTCGTCTGGCCCGAACCCGAGCTGGCGCCGCTCTCGGTCGTCTTGCCGGTTTGTGCACCTGCGAAGGTCGCGCCTGCAATCAGCGCCGCCGCCGCAGTCGTGACCCATAATGCGGTCCTCATGCGAACTTCTCCTTCCTGTTGATGACTCCCCGTGCCCTCGTGTTTGCCGGACACAACCCGCTACGCGCGCCTTTTGTTCCGAACCGTCTGGTGCCCGATCCGCGAACATGAACGGATATTCAGCACGGTGGCGGCATCCACCCTCGGGAGGAACGAACGAGCGAGGCCGCGATTTTTTCAACACCGCGGCGTGCCGCACTGGCAAACGGAAGGTTCATACGAGCATGGGCGATTTTCCCATCGAGCCCGAGCTTCAGGTGCGCGTAGGTGCCGGACGCACATTGCGGTCGATCGACGAAGCCGCCGAGTTCGCCCGCAGCCTCGCCAAGGAACGCAACAGCCGGGAGTGGGACGGCGTGCTGTACCGGCTCGAGGCGGTGCGCACCCGGGAGGATGCGCGCGATGCGGCGAATGCGCTCCGCGCGCTGCTGGAAGCCGAAGATCTCCTGGTCATGCAGACCGATCAGCCACGCTGATCGTCGCCCCGCCGGTGCGCGGCCGCCACGGTGCGCCGCAACGGCAGTTCGGGCAGAAAAAAGCTCAGCACGAATGCGAACGCCGCAATGAGCGCGGCAATGAGAAAGACGAGGTGCAGCGCGCTCGAGAATGCGTCGATGGTATCGGCGCGGAGCCCGGCCGGAACCTGGCGCATCGTCGACGGCGAGGCGAGCGTCGCGGCGGCGGCGGCCGGGAGCATGTGCGTCAGCTGATGATAAAACGCGTTGGCAAAGATCGCCCCGAACAGCGCGACGCCCACCGCGCCGCCGATCGAGCGGAACAGGACCGCGCCCGAGGTGGCAACGCCCAGGTGCTCGTGATCGACCCCGTTCTGCACCGCCAGAACCAGGACCTGCATGACCATGCCCAAGCCGATGCCGAGCACGAGCGCGCACAGCACGATGTGCCCGGTGCCGGCATCGGCGGGAGTGCGCCAAAGCAGCAGCAGCCCCGCCGTCATCAGCGCCGTTCCGGCAATCGGGAACGGCCGGTAGCGGCCGAACCGGCTGATGAATTGTCCGCACACGATCGAGGTCAGGAGCACACCGCCCATCATCGGCGCAAGCTGCAGGCCGGAGCTGGTCGGACTGGCGGAGCGCACCACCTGCAGATACAGCGGCAGATAGGTCACCGATCCGAACAGCGCCAAGCCCACGATGAATCCGATGGCGCAGGAGACGACGAAGATCGGGTTTGCGAACAACGATGGCGGCAGGATCGGCTCACGTGCGTTCGCTTCCGCTACCGCGAACGCTGCCGTCAGAACCGGAGCGAGCGCAAACAGCCCAAGCATCGGCACGGAAGTCCACGCCAATGTCGTTCCACCGAGGCTCGTCACCAGGACGATCGAGCCCAGCGCCCCCGCGAGCAAAGCGGCGCCGGCGTAGTCGATCGCATGCCTGTGGCGGCGGCCGGCACGCAGAGGGAAAGCGCCGCCGATGACCGCCACGGCCAATATCCCGAGCGGCAGGTTGAGGTAAAAGATCCATCGCCAGGTCAGCTGGTCGACGAAGAAGCCGCCGAGCAGCGGTCCGATCAGGGTCGCGAACCCCCATACCGCTCCGAACAGACCCTGGTAGCGGCCGCGATCGCGCGGCGGAATCAGGTCGCCGACCGCGGCGATGACCGTAACCATCAGGCCTCCGCCGCCGACGCCCTGCACGAAGCGGAAGCCGATGAGCTCGGCCATGGTCCGGCTCATCCCGCAGAACGCCGATCCGGCCAGGAACACCACGATCGCCGTTTGCAGGACGATCTTGCGGCCGTAGAGATCGCCGAGCTTGCCGTAGATCGGAGTGACGATGGTCGAAGCGAGGAGATACGAGGTCACGACCCAGGAGAGGTGCGACAGTCCTCCCAGCTCGCCGACGATGGTCGGCAGCGCGGTCGAGACGATGGTCTGATCGAGCGCGGCGAGCAGCAGCACCAGCATCAATGCCGCGAGCACCGGACGCGCCGGGGCCGGCGGCGCCGCTGCGTCCGCGACTTGCGGCTCGTTCACACTCACGTCGCGCATTCTAGGAGCGGGCTGGAGTGGCGCCAAATACGCCGGATGTCCTCCCCGGGCGTCGGCCGGCACGGCCGTGAGTCGGCAGCTTGGACTCGGGTCGATCGCCTGCTGCACCTGCGCGGCATCGGACTGCCGCCGTCGGCGTCGCGAACAGGAGGCGCTCGCAGGCGATTATGTACTTGACGTACCGTGATTCGGAGGTATTTTTGGAATCGGCGTGGCAGGCCGGAGCTACTGGCCCTCAGACCGTGGAGGCACTCCCTCTAGGTGCAAACGAGCTAGAGAGGCTCTTTGCTCGTCTATTTCGGATTGTGTTGGCTGACCCTGAGAGTCTGGTACTTCGGGAGGAGGCTTCAGACTTGGCGGGCGAGGTAGCACATGCAGTACTTGCATCATGCGATCTCTCGACGGTGCAACGATTGCAGCAAAGGTTAGAAGGTCTGTGCCGAGAGTATGGTATTGACTGAAGGTCCGCTCGAATATTGTGGTTGAGAGCGGGACATAGTCGCCGCCCTGCTCGGTAATATGCAGGCGCATCACCGTTTCTGCATCGGCAAAATACAGGCAGTGGGCAATCTCGGTCCTCCGGTTAGCGGCGGCAGAAAACCAACGCCATAACCGTTTGAGAGGTTTGTAATACACCTCTCCAAGGATTGGCTGCACCTCGCCGAGAACCAGCGCCTGCCGTTTTCGAAGGCTGCGCAGTGAGTAGAATTTTGATAAGCTAACCCTAGGGTCGTCCGGGACGATGACCGCGTAAATGGAATACATGAGCCGCTCAAGTAGGGCATATTCGGCAATGACGAGGCCGACTTTCGCGGCCAGATCAGGGTGCAAGTCCAACGCGGACCTAATCAGCGGGTTTGGCAATGGCAGACTCCAACGACAAGCGACGCGACGACGTATTGCGGCGAATGCTGAAAACACCGCCGACGCCGCACAAGCCATTAGGCAAGCGAGCCGCTTCATCCTCGACGGCTGCGCCATCTGAGAAAGTGCCTCGCAAGCTGCCTAGGCGACGTGGGCCTCGTAACGCCGCCGATAAGTAAGGCGCTTGCCGCGAATGCCGACCAGCGCGCGATCCGCTCGCATTTCGTCGCTATAGCCAAGCGCCACGCGATGGCTGTAGCGGAAATCGAACTCGGCAAGGTAGCGGTGAAGGTGCTTCTCGCTGCAATGCTGGTAGATGCCTTTCATGCCGCGCTTGAAGATAGAGTAATAGCCTTCAACCGTGTTCGTTGTGACGTTGCCGCGCACGTATTCTTTCGCGGTGTGCATGACGGCATCGTGGCTGGCGAACTCTTTGCCAACCGCCGTGTACCAGGGCGCTTCGTCTGTCATGATCGCGCTTTCGCGGCTGATATTGGCGCGAATGATAGGAACCAGAGTTGCCATGGTGGTGCCGTCAATGTGGAAGCTGCGGGCAGAACCGCCATGCTCCACAAGCGTCAAGACGATATTGCGGAACTGAGTGCCGCCCTTATGCATGCGAGCGGGAGCGCCTTCCAGCTTGCCGGAAGTAGTCTCGTCAATCTCGACGGTCTTACCGGCGCCGCCCATCGGCGTCATGCTGGCGGGGCGCATGCCTTCTCGAATGCGGTGCGCCATGAACCACGCGGTCTTATAGGTGACGCCCAACATACGATGCAGTTGGTGCGAGCTGATCCCCTTTTTCGAGGCGGTCAGAAGGTGCGCGGCGTAGAGCCACTTATGCAGCGGGATATGGCTGCGCTCGAAAACGGTGCCGACCGTCACGGAAAACGGCTTCTCACACTCTCGGCACTTGTACACGCCGGGGCGGGTGCTCTTGCCCTTTAGCAGGGTGATGCGGCCCGGATCGGCATTGCCACAATGCGGGCAAAACGGGCCGTCCGGCCATTGGAGCTTTTCCAAGTGGCGGCGGGCGGCGGTTTTGTCGGTGTAAATCTTAGGAAGGGACATGGCTGAAACCTTTTTGGATGCTTGGCTAACCGTTACGTGCGGGAAACCGCGTCCGAAGCAACTCCATGATGATCTTGGCGGCCGCCATGCCTTCGGGAGTTCTAGTGCCGATGCGGCCCTTTGCTTTGTCGAGGACGCCTCGGGCTTCGTCGAGGGTAAGGATGCCCTTGTCGTGGAGCGCATCAAGAATGGCAGCAGCAATAGCGCCAGCAGCGATGCCGATAGCTTTGTCGTCAATGTCGGCCATGGCGTGTCTCCCGATTGATGGGGCACCCTACCATGCACCGCACAGTACGTCAAGTACATAATCGCCCGCTCGCATCAAGAACGGACCCGGAACCGAGCCGGCCGGTGTTCCGCTGGAGGAAAGGGGTGTTCCTCCCGGTGAACACCCCCTGACGCCATGCGGCCGATCCGTCGCGTTGCGCTCGACCCAGATCGATACCCAGCGTGAGCGCTTGCGCCCTCGAGATGGTCGGGTGGCTGCGAAGCAAAGGGGTGGGTGTTCTTTGCGGGGTGCATCGCGTCGAGGCGAAACGCGCGCGGCTGTCGTCGAGCTCGACCCGGTGATCAGGACCGCCGGGCGGCGCGCATCTCGCCGGCGAAGGGCGGATGTTCCTGCCGCGCGCAAATTTCTTGACCAAGACCGCGAAGGCTCTATTGCTTCGGTACCGCCGATCAACGCTGGCGCCTGTAGCCGCCGACGGCGGGCAATGGGATCTCCACGAAGGCTTCGGGGATCAACCAATGCGCACGCCGGAACCTGTGCCGACCGAATACGCGCCGGACGCCGCCGTCCCGGCCGGATCGCCGCCGCCCCCGTGGGCCAAACGTCTCGCATGGATCCTGCTCGGATCGGCGCCGGGGCGGTTTCTCGCCCTCGGCGTGTGCCGGTTCATGAGCCGGAAACTCGAAAGAACGCGCGGTGCCCCGGCCCTCGAAAGCCGCAATGGCGTCGTCAGGCTGTGGCGCATCGAAAAATTCGAGGACGTATCCTGGCTGCCGCAGCAGCCGTGGGCGCTCGACGACGGAGTGAGGCTCGACCCGGGCGACCCCGTGCTGGAATTTCATATCGCGGGCGATCGATTCATCGAGCTGCTGCGTGCGGTGCATTGGAGGACCGTAATCCAGCAGGAGTTCCAGTCCTTGGTGCCGCTGCTGCAGCCGCGTGACGAAAAGGCCCTGGTGGGAACCACCATTCTGCGGCGACAAGTGACCGATTTCGGCGCGAGCCTGCGGGAACCGCCGCCGGGGATGCACAAGTCGCTCGACACATTCTATCGCAAGCTGATCCTGTTGGCGTTTCATCCCGGCGGTGCCGAACGGGTGCTGTCGGAAAGGCAGTCGGTCGCCGAGGCGGCCATATCGCGCCAAGAATTCTGCCGGCGATATCGCAATCGCGGCGCAGATTCCTGATCGACTGGGCGGCCCTCCGACATCGCCTACATGCTTTGAGTCGGTTGCCCCAGCCTCACATGTCCAGCTCCTGGTAGTGTCGGAAAATGCCCATCTGATTGAACGGAATGCGGCGATCCGAATCAAGATAAGCGGCGATGCGCTCTCGTTCCCCGACCCGATCGTGCACGCCGACAACGCGGGGATGGCGTTTTTCGAGCCGCGCCATGGCGCGCGGGAAGGCATAGCGCAGGCCGGCGACGACTTGGAACAGGGAAAGATCGGCGTAGGTCGCCGTCCTGCCGACCAGATACTTGCCGGCGCTGCGCTCCAGCACCCGCTCGAAATAGCCGAGATATTTCGGCGCCCGCGATTTCAGAAAATCCTGCGTGCGCCGCCGCGCTTCCTTGCGCTGGTCCTCGTAATAGAGGCTCGACGCGATCGGGTGATGGGCGTCGTGAATCTCCACGACGAAATCCGCGATGGTGAGCTGCAGCTGATGGGTCCACAGCCGGCCGGCCTCGCCCGCCGGAGCCAGGCCATGGCGAGACCCGAGGAACAGCAGGATGTTCGCGGTCTGGCCGATCAGGACCGTGCCGGCTTTGAGAAACGGCGGCGCGAACGGCGGCGTCTTGACCTTCTCGTCATCGAGCAATTTCAGCATGGCGGATGTCCCGCCCCGCCGCCTGGCGACATCGATATATTCGACGCCCGCGTCTTCGAGCGCGAGGCGAACGAACTCCCCGCGTCCCTGGATCTCGGGCCAATAATAGAGCTCATAAGTCATCGCATGGGTTTCCCTGCGGTCGCGTCGAACCCGGCGGGTAAAGCGTTCCGCTCACGAAGCTCGTTTGGGCGCCGCCTTCTCGGCGGCCGGACGCTGCAGCGCCGCCGTGAGCCATTGCTTGACGTGCGGGAATGCCGACAAATCCACGCGCGCCAGGCGCGCCCAGGACAGGATCGAAGCCACATTGAGATCGGCGACGGTGAAGCTCGCGCCCGCCAGGTATCCGGTCTTCGCCAGCGCCTGGTCGAGCACTTTCAGCGGCTGTTGGAGCTGTTGCTCGCCTTCGTCCGCAAGCCTGGGATCGCGCATATCCTCGGGCAAGAACATCCGGTGCAGCAGCGCCGCCAGTGCCGGCTTCTCGACTTCGGTGATCGCCCAAAAGCTCCATTGCAGCGCCTGCGCCTCGTCCTCGATCGTCTTCGGCCATAAGCCCTTGTCGTGCTTCTTGGCCAAATAGAGGTTGATGGCCATGGACTCCCAGAGCTTCAACCCGTCGTCGTCGATCGCCGGGATCCGGCCGTTGGGATTGACCGCGAGATATTCCGCAGTCTTGGCGCTGCCGTCGCCGAAATGCACCGGGACGTGCTCGTAATCGAGCCCGAGCTCGTTGACCATCCAGAGCACGCGATAGGCCCGCGACCGCGGGACCCCGTAGACTTTCAACTTGCCCATGGTGCCTTGCCCTTGCCAAAGCTTGTCATCGGCAGGGAGGATACCCTGCTCCGGTCCTCGGGTCATCCAAGCGCGCCGGCCGATGTCTGGCCCGCGCGTAGTCCGGGAACGAGCACGGCGTTGGAATCGCGTCCGACGACGCGCTATTTCAAAACGCCGTCTCGCATCGCAATTTCGCAGATCCACGGCAACCTGACGGAACGCTGGGCCGTGCGCGGGTTGGCTCCGCGAATGGGAAGGGCCAAATGAGGCCGGTATCGATCAAGTCGAACAATATATTGGACGAATTGGCAATCAAATGCGAATGTCAGTCCCGGCGCGGGGTTCAACGTGGATTACTACAAGCAGGCGAGAGGACTCCATGCCCAAATTTGCCGCCAACCTCACGATGCTCTACAACGAGCATGCGTTCCTGGACCGTTTCGCCGCCGCTCGCGCGGACGGTTTCGAGGCCGTCGAGTTGCTGTTTCCCTATGCCTTTCCCAAGGAGCAGGTTGCGCAGAGGCTGCGGCAGCATGGTCTCAAGCAAGTGCTGCACAACCTGCCGGCCGGAAACTGGGATGCCGGGGAGCGGGGCATCGCCTGCCTGCCCGGTCGCACCGGCGAGTTCCAGGACGGGGTCGGCCGCGCGATCGAATATGCGACGGCACTCGCGTGCCCCCAGGTCAACTGCTTGACCGGCATCTCCCCGGCGGACGCCGATGCCGATCGTGTGCATGCGACCCTCGTCGACAATCTGAAATTCGCAGCGAAGAGGCTCGATACGGCCGGCATTCGCCTGTTGATCGAACCGATCAATGACAAGGACATCCCGGGTTTCTGGCTGAACCATGCCGACCAGGCAGCCGCGCTCATCGGCGAAGTCGGCTCAAGCAACGTATTTCTGCAATACGACCTTTATCACCAGCAGAGAATGAGCGGCGAGCTCGCCGCCACCTTCCGGCGGCTGAAACATCGGATCGCGCACATTCAGGTTGCCGACAACCCGGGGCGCAACGAACCCGGCACGGGGGAGATCAACTATTCCTTCCTGTTCGCCGAGCTCGACCGGGAAGGCTACGCGGGCTGGATCGGCTGCGAATACCGGCCGCGGGCGACGACTTCGGAGGGTCTCGGCTGGGCGGCGGCTTATCTGCGGCGCTCGCCTGATCCACGGCGGCAAGCAGCGGGAACATAAGGAGCGGGCACATGAAGGCAGGGTTCATCGGTCTCGGCATCATGGGCGCGCCCATGGCCGCACACCTGACCAAGGGCGGCCATGAGCTGTTTCTCAACACGCGCAGAAAAGTGCCCGGCGATCTCGTCGCAGCTGGCGGCGTCGCTTGCGCATCGGCGGCGGAGGTCGCGCGAAAAGCCGACGTGATCATCACCATGGTTCCGGACACGCCGGATGTCGAAGCCGTGCTGTTCGGCAAGGGCGGCGTCGTGGAGGGTCTCTCGAAGGGCAAGATCGTCGTCGACATGAGCTCGATCTCGCCGCTGGAGACCAAACGTTTCGCCGAAAAAATCCATGCGCTCGGTTGCGATTATCTCGACGCGCCGGTGTCCGGCGGCGAGGTCGGTGCCAAGGCCGCCTCGCTCACCATCATGGTCGGCGGTCCCAAGGCTGCGTTCGACCGGGTGAAGCCGCTGTTCGAGCTCATGGGCAAGAACATCACGCTGGTCGGCGGCAACGGCGACGGACAAACGACCAAGGTGGCGAACCAGATCATCGTCGCGCTCACCATCGAGGCGGTCGGCGAGGCGCTGCTGTTCGCCGCCAAGGCCGGCGCCGACCCCGCGAACGTGCGCAAGGCGCTGATGGGCGGCTTCGCCGCTTCGCGCATCCTCGAAGTGCACGGCGAGCGCATGCTGCAGCGCCGGTTCGACCCGGGATTTCGCATCGAATTGCATCAGAAGGACCTGAACCTCGCCTTGCAGGGCGCCAAGGCGCTCAAGCTCAGTTTGCCGAACACGGCGACTTGCCAGGAGCTGTTCAACGCCTGCGCGGCACATGGCGGCTCGGCCTGGGATCATTCCGCCATGGTGCGCGCCCTCGAAATCATGGCGAACCATGAGATCGGAAGCGGCAAAGGGACCTGACAGGCGAAGTCGGCTCGGGTGACTCAAATGCGGCCAGGCCGTCAAAGAGCAGGCCCGTCCCGGACTGGTCCGCTTCTGGTCGCACCGGGTGAACGGGGGAGCCGCGGGCGATAAAATAATTCACTTCCGGTCGGCCTATGAGCAGCTTCCCCGGCGGGCCTAGCCGGTTTGCCGGCGATCGATCAAGGTCGGTGCGACATTCGCTCGAGCACGAGCTCGCGCAGGATGTGCCGGCGAATCTTTCCGGTGCCGGTGAGCGGCAATTCCTCCAAGATCTGCAGCATCTCGGGGAGCTTGTAGTCGGCAACCTCGTTTTTGAGAAACGCCACCATTTCCGCTAGCTCCAGCGTCTGCCCCGGCTTGGGAACCGCGCACAGGCAATTCCGCTCGCCCAGCCGCTTGTCGGGAATCCCGACCATCGCTGCGTGCATGATCTTGGGGTGCGTGTAGAGGATTTCCTCGACTTCCCGCGGAAAGAATTTCTTGCCGCCGCGGTTGATGATCTCCTTGCTCCGGCCGGTCAGCTGGATGTTGCCCGCCGCGTCGACATAGCGGCCGAGATCGCCGGTCCGGAACCAGCCGTCCGCCGTGAAGGCCTGCTCGTTGGCGCGCGGATTGTTGTGATATCCGAGGTGAACGGAAGGCCCCCGGGCGGCGATCTCGCCGACTTCCCCATGGGGAACGTCATCGCCTCGCTCGTCGATCAGTCTCAGCTCCATGGTGTCGACCAGACGGCCGATGGTGCCGCTGACCTTCTCCGGGTCATCGGACAGCCGCGTGTAGGTGTGAAACCCGGTCTCCAGCATGCCGTAGAGCTCGACCAGATGCCCCCGCATGCGCCGGCGAAATTCGCGGATCGTCTCGATCGCGGCCGATGCGCCGCCGGTGATGACCACGCGCAGCGACGCGACGTCGAACTGCTCCAGCTCGGGGTCATTGAGCATGGCAACGATCGAGGCGGGCGCCGTTGCTATGAACGTGACCTTCTCGCGCCCGATCGCCTCGAGCGCCGCCCGCGCGGAGAACCGCTCCAGCAGCACCGCGCGCGCTCCCGCCATGATGGTCTGCATCAGGCAGATGTAGCCCCAGTTCAATCCGACCGGAAGATAGATCAGCAGGACGTCGCGATCGCTCACCGCCATGTCGTGATTGAGCAGCTTGACCGTGCAGAGCGTGGTGTTGAAGGAGTGCAGCACGCATTTCGGGTCGCCGGTCGTCCCCGAGGTGAACGCCATGCGAAACACCTCGTCGGGACTCATGCGCACACGGTCGGCGGCGGCAATCGGCGGGCTGTCGGCGATGCCGGCGTCGAGATCGAACACGCCGTCGGCAGAACCGCCGGCGACGATGACATGCGTGAGCGCCGGCACCGCCGCCTGCAGCGTCTTGGCCATCGCAACGTAGTCGAAGCCCTTGAACTCGCGGGGACACACATAGGCGCGGCTGCCGGAGAACTTCAGGATGTACTCCAGCTCGCGGGTGCGAAAATCAGGATTGACCTTGTTGGCGACGGCGCCGATCAGCTCCAGCGAGAAGAACACCACCGGAAACGCGATGCGGTTCGGCAATTGCACGGTTACGACGTCGCCGCGTCCGATGCCGATGCTGCGGAGGAACTCGGCGCATCGCTCGATCTCGCGCTCGAGCTCTCCATAGGTGATGCGGCGGCCGGCATCGGCGAACACCTCGCGGTCGGGATGCGCGCGGGCCCGCTCCTCGATTATTTCGAAGAAACTCTTGTTCAACCACAGCCCGGCCGCATGATAATGCGCCGCAAGCTCGGGCCTCAGCACGGTCGCAAACTGCATATTCTCCTCCCTAACGCACCGCCCTGAGCAATCCGCCATCGACCTGGATCGCAGCGCCCGTGATGTAGCTGCCGCGCGGCGAGACCAGGAGGGCGGCCAGGCTCGCCACGTCCTCGACGGTTCCGATGCGGCCGAGCGGAACCTCGGCCTCGAGCTCGCGGCGCATGACGGCCGGGTCCTTGCCGCCGGCGGCGAACACTTTTTCGAGACGCTGCGTCTCGATGTAACCGGGGCAAATGGTGTTCACATTGATGCCATAGCGCGCCGCCTCGATCGACAGGGTTTTGGCGAAGCCGATCACCCCGCTCCAGGTCGCGACCGAAAGCCCGAACCCCCCGATCGGCTGAATCGCGGAGATCGCCGTTATATTGAGGATGCTGCCGCCGCCCCGGGCCTTCATGTGCGGCAGCGCGCCGCGCGCCATGCGCACCACGTACATCAGGTTCTGCTCCACCGCTTTCCGCCATGCATCATCGTCGAACGTCTCGATATCGCCCAGCGGAGGCGCCCCGTCATTGTTGATGACGATGTCGACGCCGCCGTAAGCCTCGCAGACCGTCGCGATCGCCCGCGTGCAATCCTCGGCGCGGCGGCAATCGGCCGGCACCGCGAGCACGGCCGCGCCGGTCTCGCTGCGGATGCGGTCGGCAGCATCCTGAAGATCCGCCGCCCGGCGGGCCATGATGGCGATCTTCGCGCCTTCGGCGGCCAGCGCGCGGGCGATGCCGTAGCCGATGCCGTGGCTCGCACCGCCGATAACTGCGATCCGGTCTCTCAGGAGGAGATCCATCTAAAGCCCCAGGCCCTGCAAAAACCGTTCGGCGTTCCTGTGGAACACCTGCTCCAATACTTCCTCGGAATAGCCTTCGGCGCGCCAGTCCCGGAGCAGCCGCTCGTAGGTGAACAGCGGATAATCCGCGCCGAACAGGATCCTGTGCTTCAGCCGCCGCGGGATCTCATGCTTGAGATCCGGGGAATAATATTTCGGCGACCAGCCATGCAGCTCGTACCAGATATTGCGCTTGTGCATCAGCACCGCGATGGTTTCCGCTTGCCACGGCCAGCCCGGGCGCGCCGCGACGATCTCGAGCTCCGGGTAGGAGGCGGCGACGAAATCGAGGTGGCGCGGATGGCAATGGTCGAGGATCACCCCTCCCCCGCTCGGCAATCCCGCTCCCAATCCGGTCGTCCCGACGAAAATGAGCACCGGGATGCCGGCCTCGATGCACAGGCGATAGTAGGGCGCATAGGCATCCTCGCTCGCGGGCGGCGACAGCGAGGCCGAGACCGCATAGCCGAGGAAACCGACCCGCTGGTCGATGCAGCGGCGCAGCTCTTTGAGCCCCGCCTCGCCCAGGCGCGGATCGACGTGGATCCATTGGCCGAGGATGACGTCCTGGTGCGCGCGCTCGGTGGCGAAGGCATAATCGTGAAGGCTCTGCATCTCCTCCAGCGGCCGGAATTTGGCGAACCCGAAATCGAGCGCAGCGCGCACGCCGCTGGCGCGGAAATAATCCGCCATCTGTGCCTCGGTCGCGTAGTTCGGCGACGAGTTCCAGGTCGCCCGCTGCTGCGCCAGCTCCTGCTCGGTCTGCAGCGGATAGCCGCGGCGGGTTCCCCAATGCGAATGCATGTCGATGATGGTCACGATTCGGTCGCTCCGAGATACGAGGCGATGACGCCCGGATGGCTCGACAGACGCCGGCTGTCGCCTTCGAGCGCGATGCGGCCGTTTTCCAGCACATAGCAATATTGCGCAAGCTGCAGCACCTTGCGCGCATTCTGGTCCGCGATCAGCACCGGCGTTCCGGCGGCACGGATGCGCTCGACCACGTCGAGGATGGTGTCGAGCGCCTTGGGGGCGAGGCCGAGCGAGGGCTCGTCGAGCAGCAGACAGCGCGGGCTCGACATCAGCGCGCGGCCGAGCGCCAGCATCTGCTGCTCGCCGCCGGAAAGCACCGCGGCCGGTTGTCGGGCCCGCTCGCGCAACACCGGGAACATCGCATGGACCCGCTCGAGCGCGGCTGCGAACGCCGCACTGTCGCGAACCGTGTAGGCCCCCATTTCGAGGTTCTCTTCAACGCTCATCTCGGCGAACAACAGGCGGCCCTGCGGAACCTGGACCAGCCCGTGGCGCACCACGCGCTCCGGGCGGATGCGGGTCAGCGAGGTGCCGTGAAGGCGGATGTCGCCGGAATGCACGGCAGCAAGGCCGGAGATCGCGCGGATCAGCGTGGTTTTCCCGGCCCCGTTCGCCCCGAGCAGCCCGACGATATGGTTCGGCGGCACCGAGAGCGAGACGCCGCGCAGCACCGGGACCCGGCCATAGCCCGCGTGCAGATCGCGCACCTCAAGCATGGGCGACCTCGCCGAGATATGCGTCGATGACGGCGGGATCGGCGGAAACCTCCGCAGGGGTGCCCTCGGCGAGGACCCGGCCGCGGTGCATGACCGTGATGCGTTCGGCAAGCCGCATCATCACCCGCATGTTGTGCTCCACGATCAGCAAGGTGACCCCGCGCTCATGCGCCAGCGACCGCGCCGTGGCGATTGCCGCGTTGGCCTCGGCCTCGCTCATTCCCGATACCGGCTCGTCGAGCAGCAGCAGTTTCGGCCGCGCGGCAATGGCCCGGGCGAGATCGACGCGCTTCTGGATGCCGAACGGCAGATCGCCGGCCCTGGCATGGGCAAACGAGGACAGCTCGAACATGCGCAGCAGTTCCGCCGCCTCGCGGCGGGCTTGCGCTTCGGCCCCGCGCCGAAGCCCCAGCATGGCAGGTGCAAGGCCGTAGACGTGGTGGCGATAGAGTCCCGTGAGCACGTTCTCGATCACGGTCTCGTCGCGGAACAGCTCGACGTGCTGAAACGTGCGTCCGACGCCGAGTGAGGAAATGCGCTCCGGCGCAAGCCGCGTGATTTCCCGATCCTCGAAACGGATGGAGCCGGATTGAGGCGTGACGACGCCGGCGATCGCATTGATCAGCGAAGTCTTGCCGGCGCCATTGGGGCCGATGAGGCCGCGGATCTCTCCCGCCTCGATCCTCATCGCAACCTCGCGTACCGCGGCGACGCCGCCGAAACTGACGGAAACGCCCTCGAGCGAGAGCAGCGTCACGGCGTTGCCGGCTTGCGCACGAGCCGCAAGCTCCACAAGTCGTCGAGCAGGCCCTTGATGCCGCGCGGCATGAACAACAGGCTGCCGAGCAGGATCGCGGCGTAGACGAGGTCCGCGTATTCCTGCGTGCCGCGCAGGAATTCCGGCAGGCCGGTGAGCAGGACGGCGCCGAGAACCGAGCCGGCCACCGAGCCCAGCCCGCCGACGACGATGAACGTGATCTGGCGCAGCGAGGTGGAGATGCCGAATTCCGTCGGGTCCATGAATCCCACCGCGACCGCCATCAGGCCGCCGGACAGGCCGGCGAATCCCGCCGCCAATGTGAACGCCACGAGCTTGGTCCGTCCCAGCGGAATGCCCAGCGCCTGGGCCGCAAAGGCGCTCTGGCGCACCGCATTGAAGGCGCGGCCGAACCGCGATCTCTGCAGATTGTCGGCGAGGAACACCGCAAAGGCAGCGGCGCCGAGCAAGACATAATACAGGGCGAAATCCGACCGGATCGCGTAACCGAGAACTTGCGGCTTCGGCACGCTCAAGCCGCGCACGCCGCCGGTGAGCTCGGGAAATTCTTCGATCAGGATCTGCACGAGCTGCAGGAAACCGAGCGTCACCAGCGCGAGATACAGCCCCGAGAGACGCCGCGCCGGATAGCCGAGGCAGGCGCCCAGAAGCGCGGCGGCAAAAGTCCCGATCGCCAGAGCGGGAAGGAACGAGAGCCCGGTGCGGATGACGACCAGCGCGCTCGCATAGGCACCGATCGCCATGAAGGAAGAATGACAGAGCGAGATCTGGCCGCAATTGCCGGTCAGCAAGTTGAGCCCGGCGGCCGCGATGACGTTGATCATCATCAATTGCGCCAGATAGAGCTGATAGCTGCCGAGAGCCAGCGGCGCGACGCACAGCACCGCGGCGGCGCCGAGCATGACGAGGTTCCTGCTGGCCACGGCTCGCCTCAAACGCGCTGCTGAAGGGATCCGCCGAACAGTCCCTGCGGCTTGAGCAGAAGAAGAACAATCAGGATCCCGAACGGCACGATGTTCTTGAGCGTCGCGCCGAAGAAGGCGCCGCAGAAGGTCTCCAGCACGCCGAGCAGAAGTCCGCCCGCCACCGCCCCGCCCAGGCTGGTGAAGCCGCCGATCACCGCCGCGACGAGCGCCTTGACGATCAGCTGGCCGATCTCGGGGTTGATGCCGATGAGCGGCGCGAGCAGCAAGCCGGCGACGGCGCCGATCCCGGCCGCAAGCGCCCACGCCGACATGAAGATCGATTCAACGCGAATCCCCATGAGCCGGGCGGCGCGCGGGTCGATCGCGACCGCGCGCATCGCCTTGCCGAACTTGGTCCCGCGGAAGAACGTCACCAGGACGCCGACCAGCGCGGTGAGGCACGCGATGATGACGAGATACGAGGGATTCACCCGCAGCGGACCGATTGCCAGCGCCGGGCCGGCATAAGGAGCATCGAACGGGTAGGTATTGTCCTGCCAGTGCAGACGAATCGCCGCCTTGATGATCAACCCGATCGCGAACGTGGCGATCACCAGGGTAAATTCCGGGGCGGCGACGATCGGCCGAATGAACAGGCGCTCGATGAGAATGCCGAACGCACCGGCGATGATCACCGTCAGCGCGGCGACGGCCAGGAACGGCAACGCCAGGCTGGTCGACAGCACGAGGCCGATATAGGCGCCGAGCGTGACCATCTCGCCCTGGGCGAAATTGAGCACGCCGCTGGCCTTGAACGGGATCACGAGCGCAAGCGCCACCAGCGCATAGATGCTGCCGACGCTCAGGCCGGACACCGCGAGCTGAAGGGCGGTCTGCCA
>WNGD01002197.1_pt1 | contig 43082 bp, 34 predicted proteins | sample 5400671 | NCBI WGS metagenome assembly WNGD01 (sample SAMN13153369, study PRJNA577476) | soil metagenome | isolation source: 40 cm soil or saprolite under grassland replicate 2 | place: USA:California | collected 2016-06-15 | reverse complement strand
GGCCGGGGGGGTCGTCTACACCGGCGGCGCGGGCTCAGGCGGCACCGTCTACGCGGCGAGCGAGGCCGACGGAACGGTCCTGTGGACGCAACCGGTGGAGAACGGCGACAACAGTTCGCCGGCGCTGAGCGACACCGACGCCTACGTCTCCTACGCGTGCGGCCTTGTGTACGCGTTCGACCGCGTCACCGGTCAGCAGCGGTGGTTCAGCAACGGCCCGTGCGAGGGTGGCGGCGGCAAGACGCCCGTCTACCACTCCGGCCGGGTGTACGCGCGCGACTTCCTCGGTAACAAGATCCTCGACGCGGGCACAGGCAACCTGCTCGGCACCTTCCAAGCAGGTCCAGCGCCGGCCTTTGTCGGCAAGACGGGCCTATTTCTCACCAACGCGGGCACGCTGCAGGCCGCCCAAGGCCGAAGGACGCTGTGGACCTTCAGCGGAGACGGCGGCCTGGACACCGCGCCCATCGTCGTCGGCGCCACCGTGTACGTTGGGTCGTCGAGCGGGATGCTCTACGGGCTCAGCAGCCGCGGAAAGGTTGTCTGGAGCGCCAACGTGGGCGCCGCGATCCCCGGTCCCGACGAGCAGAACGTCTCGCAGCCGTTGACCGGGCTTGGCGCTGGCCAGGGTTTGCTCGTTGTCCCCGCTGGAGGGCACCTGACCGCCTACGGAAGCTGACGCCCCGCCGCGGGTGTCGCCGCACCGGGCGTTCCTCGCGCGGGCTGACTCGGGTAGTCCGGCGAAGAACCGCCATTCCGGGCGCGGCGCGGGCCACCGCGGTGCCCCGCGCCGCGCCCCGAATGGCGCTCCGTGATGGATAAATCGCTAAACGTAGACCGCTGTGCCTGGGACGAGAGATGGCCCGCAGTCCGGTTCGGCCGCGATTCGCGCGCATTTCACGGAATTGTTCCGTAACGCAATGCTTGCTTAGCGGCCATTGCCCGCTGTAACATTTGAAAGCTGTACCTATGCGGCATGCAACATGATCGGAATGCCGCTCGGTCCGGCTGATGCGCTCTGCGGCACAGGCGCGGTCCTGCAATGGCGAGTTTTATCGCCGGGGGTGCCGTCGTCGCCGCCAGGAGTCCATCGACATACGGGGGAGGACCGATGGACTGGGTCGAGAGGCTGCTGCAGATTAAGCCCCGACCATGGCAACGGCGCTCTCGAGCTGTTTTTCGCGGTCCTTCCCCTCTCGTAATCGCGTTTGCGATCATGGCCAGGGTTTCTGGCCCGACAAGCTCGCGTCCGTTAGACGGTGAGGTGAAGTAATGGCTACGCCAACCTTCGAGGACTCTGCGCAGACCGCCCAGTTCATCTTCCGCGGCACCGTGGAGGAGGTGGATGCCTCCAGCGTCGCGGCGGTGGCGTCAAGCGACGCGACGGTGGTGGTGCGGGTCGACCACGTATTTCATGAGCCCAGCGCGCTCGCGGGCCACGCCGGGCAGAACGTGACTGTCCGGTTGAGGGAGCCGGGCAGCCTTCGGCAAGGTGACCAGGCGGTGTTCTTCACCGAGCCGTTGGTCTTTGGCGAGGGCCTGGCGTTGCGTGAGGTTGACCGTCATCCCGCGGAGGACGCGCCCGAAGTGCTCGCAAGGCGGGTTTCTGCCGCCCGGGCTGACCGGGCAGACTTCCAGATGCAGGATCATGTCGCGCGCGCCGACGTCATCGTGACCGGGAGGGTCGCCGACGTCCGGCCGGCCGCCGAGGCGCGGCGGCTGACCGCAGAACCGGCCGGGCGCGTGTCTGAGCACGATGCGCAGTGGACAGAGGCCGTCATCACGGTCGATTCAGTCGTCAAGGGGGAGCCGCCGACCGGCGAGACGGTGGTGCTGTTTCCCGCGAGCCAGGACATCGCGTGGCGGCGGACACCGAAGTTCCGGCCGGGCCAGGAAGGCGTCTTTCTGCTGCACAGGCAGGAAAGCACGCCGGAGCTTGCCAGCGTGCCAGCCGCCGAAGCCCTGCCCGCGTTCACCGCGCTCCATTCGGAAGACGTCCGGCCGCCCGAGGAGGCCGAGCGTGTCCGGCGGGCCACTGGCGGCCTGCACGCTTGAGCACGCTCGCGACCGCGCGCGGCTGCCCACGGCCGCGACGGCGAGCGCACAGTCAAAGCTGCATCCATGGCCGCACGGCCCGGATGCTGAACTTACGAGGGGTCGGAGGGCCGGATGCTCCGCGTTGTCAACATGATTCCCCGCTCGCTGAGCGGCGAGACCAACCAAGACAGTGAACCAAACCTCGCCGTCAACCCGGCGAATGTGCTCCAGATGGCCGCGTCGGCATTCACGCCCAACCCCGCGGGCGCCGGCAACGCCCCCATCTACATCACGACCGACGGCGGCGAGACGTGGCTGCTCAGCCCAATCGTGCCGAGCCAGGTCGAAACGGCCGACATCACGCTTCGCTTTGCCGCGACGAGCAACAACCTGTACTCGGGCGTGCTGCGCCGCCCGGCGATCGACCTCGCCGTGTTGCGCACCCCAGACGTGACAAGCGGTGCGGTCATGACCGTGCTCGGGTCACGCCCGAACGTTGACCAGCCATACGTCGAGGCGACGACCGATCTCACCGGCGGCCCGCCTGGCCACGATCGGGTCTTCATCGGCAGCAACGACTTCAACAGCCCGGGCGGCCGTACGGCCACCGTGGACCAGACAGGCGACGGCGCCAGCCCGCCACCGAGCGGTTTCGCCTCGGCGCGGATCGAGGCGCGGAGCACATCCGGGCAGGACGGACCGTCGATCCGACCTGCCTACAACAGCGACGGCACGGTGTATGGCGCGTTCTTCCACTGGCGCTCCAACGGGACGAAGGACGTCGTCGTGGTCCGCGACGACAGCAATGGCACGCACAACTTCACCGATTTGCTGGACAAATCGGACAGTCAGGTCGGCAGCCTCGTCGCCACTGGGCTCAACATCCCGTTCGAGAACTTCAGCCACACCGACTTTGGCCAGGAACGGCAGGGCTCCAACCTGAGCATCGCCGTTGATCCGATGAATAGCTCGCGGGTCTACGTAGCCTGGGCCGACAAGAGCGGCACGACCTATTCGCTGCACGTGCGCAAATCAGCCGACCGGGGCGTCACGTGGTCCGGCGACATCCGCACCGTAGCCAATGCGACCAACCCGGCGCTCGCCGTCAACAATGCCGGTCTGCTCGGCTTCCTCTATCAGGAGGTGCAGGGAGCGGGCGGCCCGCTCGCCAGCCAGCGCTGGGTCACTCATTTCGAGCGGACCACCACCGATTTCGCCGCCATCGACGACAAGATCCTCGCCACGGTGCCGGCCAGCACGCCAGCGGCGCAGTTCCTGCCATACGTGGGCGACTATATTCACCTGCTTGCCATCGAGGACGACTTCTACGGCGTCTTTTCCGCCAATAACGCTCCCAACCAGGCGAATTTCCCGAACGGTGTGAGCTACCAGCGGAACGCGAATTTCGCGACCAACCAGTTGCTGGCCGTGAACAATACAACGCCCGTCGCGCCGTCCATCGATCCGTTCTTCTTCCACAGCACCGGGCAGCTGGGCGCTCCATCGGCCGTCTCCTGGGGATCGGAACGGCTGGACGTCTTCGTCCTCGGCGCCGACCATGCGATGTACCACAAGTGGTGGGACGGCCGCGCCTGGGGGCCCTCCGTCACCGACTACGAATACATGGCCGGGAACGTCGTCCGCACGCCGGTGCCCGTGTCGTGGGCGCCCGACCGGCTCGACGTCTTCGTGCTCAACACCGACTACGCACTGTGCCACAAGTGGTGGGACGGCCGCGCGTGGGGGCCCTCGGTCACCGACTACGAATTCATGGGCGGCAAGATCGTCGGCCAGCCGACCGTGGTCTCGTGGGCGCCCGACCGGCTGGACGTGTTCGTCCTCGCCACGGACCGCTCGCTGTGCCACAAGTGGTGGGACGGTCACGCGTGGGGGCCGTCGGTCACCGGCTACGAGGGCCTCGGCGGTGTCATCCTCGGCAACCCAGCCGCGGTGTCATGGGGGCCGGACCGGCTGGACGTGTTCGTCCTCGCCACGGACCGCTCGGTGTGCCACAAGTGGTGGGACGGTCACGCGTGGGGGCCGTCGGTCACCGGATATGAGGGCCTCGGCGGCACCGCGCTCGGCTCACCGAAGGTGGTTTCCTGGGGTGGCGACCGGCTCGACGTCTTCATCGTGGGCACCGACCGCAGGCTGTATCACAAGTGGTGGGACGGCGCCGCCTGGGGACCTTCAATAACCGGGTACGAGTTCATGGGCGGACCGATCATTGGCGAGCCCACCATCGTCTCCTGGGGCGGCGACCGGCTCGACGTCTTCGCCGTCGGAATGGACCGTTCGCTGCTCCACAAGTGGTGGGACGGCCGCGCATGGGGACCCTCGGTCACCGACTTCGAGAACCTCGGCGGCATCGTCCTCGGCACGCCCACCGTTGTCTCCTGGGGCGGCGACCGGCTCGACGTATTCGTGGCGGGCACGGACCGTGCGCTGTACCACAAGTGGTGGGACGGCCGCGCATGGGGACCCTCGGTCACCGGCTACGAGTACATGGGCGGCATGCTCGATTTCTAAGCCCTACCTAGCAACGAGAGAGTTCGGCAGGAGGGTGCCAGCGTGCGGCAGCCGTTCGGGATATGGATTGACGGTTTTCCCGAACGGCTGCCGCGGCCTGTCACGGGTCCCTGCGCCGGCCGCTCACCAGCGGCTGCACCGCCGTCCCTGGCCGTAGCCGCCCGGCCAGCCTGACCGCGAGTAGCGAGACGAGCCGGACCGCCAGTAGCGGCGCATGCGCCGGCGAAACAGGCCGGCGACGACAATCCCAGCGAGGCAAGCCAGCAGCCAGAACACCAGGATCACCTTGAGGAACGCGACCAGCAGCCAGCCGCCGCTCGGCGCAACCACGACCACGAGCAGCGCCAGCAGAACCAGGGGCAGCAGCCGCGGTCCCCGCCGCCGGAACATCCACCTCGGCCCGCCCCACGGCCCGGCCTGCTCCGTCCGCGGCGGCGACTGACCCTCGCGCGGCGCCGCCGGGTCGGGCTCTGGAAGGTCGGCCATGACGCCGTGCAGGTCGCCGAACGTCTTGGCGTTCAGCGTTGCGCTTACCCGCTCGTCCAGCTCTTCGCGGGTGAGCCTGCCCTCCGCGAAGTGGTGTTGCAGCCGGGCCGTGACCCTGTCCCTGTCGGCGTCAGAGATCCGGATGCGATCGTCCATTTCGTCTGCCCCGCCTTCTATTCGTCCTGCTCACCGGCCGCGTCGTCGGCGAGGATCTGGTACAGCCTGCGCCGGGTCCGCTCAAGCAGCCGTTCTGCGGTGTGAATCTGTTCGGGCGTGCCGGCGTGCGCCATCTGCACGATTCCGGCGCCGAGCCGCGCGGCCTGGGCGAACAGGCCAGGCACTTCCCCGTGCTGTTGCTCTCTCATCGACTCCCAGGCGCCCCGCGCCATCTCCGGATTGTCCGCGACATACTGGTGACCGGCGTCGGTCAGGCTGAACGTGCGCTTGCCGCCGGACTCCTCACCTGCGATCAGGCCCTCGTCAGCGAGTTGTTGCAGCGCGGGGTACACCGCGCCCGGGCTCGGCCGCCACGCGCCGTCGCTACGCTCTTCGATCTCGGACATGATCTGGTACCCGGTGCGCGGGCCTTCGCGAAGCAGGGCCAGAATGGCGGCGCGCACGTCACCACGGCCGGCCTTCGGCCGCTGCCGCTGTCCGGGCCCGCCGTGCGGGCCATACGGGCCATGGGGACCCGGCGGGCCAGGCCACCAGCGGCCCCACGCCCCGAAGCCGCCGGGCCATTGCCGCGCGCCCGCCGTCTTGCCACCGCCCGAGTCCGACGGCCCGCTGCGTTTGCCAGGGCCCACGCCGCTCGCCATATCGCGCAGCGTGCTTTGCGCCTGACCGAGCATCTCGCCGACGCACCTGATGAAATCCGACACGTGAGGGTCGAAGCCCTCGGCCCCGGAACCTGCCGTCACCATCCCGCACTCCCACCTAGATCTCTCACGAAAGATCCCGATATATCGCTACGTTACGACGCAGTTGGCCCGATGACAAGATATAGCTCGATCGAAATTTCTGTCCGCCTCCCCGCTGCGCTTCGGCCCGTCCGGCTGTGCTCCCCGGCCTGCCTTGCCGCGCTGCCCGGCCTGCCCTGGTCCGCGGCCTGCCCTGCTCCCCGGCCCGTCCTGCTGCCGGGCCCCCGCGCTGCTCGGTCGGCCCAGCTGCGCTGCCCGCCCTGCAGCAGCACGGTGTCGCTGCCCCGCGCAGCGGGCGTATGGCCAACTTTGTATCCCAGGGTGAACCCTGATGGGTTATTCGACTCGTGCGCTCAGGGGCCATGCCCACGGTCAGCCCAGTCTTCTTTCATGATCGCGGTGGCCCGCCAGTCATAGTGACTGGCAGGCCACCGCGATCACGACACCGCGGCCCTCGCGCCGCATGGCGGGGCAGTTTTCCGCCCGCAGGACCGGCCGCACCGCGGCAGCGTGCCCTCCACACCAAGGGGGACACCTGTTTCCGGCCTCGCCGCACGGTCCCGCCGTTGCGGAACAGGCAGGAATCATCGCGGCGCCGCCGCCAGCTCAGGCCGGCGCCATAGACCGCCGGGGCGCGTTGGCAATAAGTTAGCAGGGTCCAGGGTGTTGTTCTGGCGGCCAAAATGGGCCTCATTAGCAACACTCCGGAGTACAAAGAGGTGCCGCTTGCCCGACCGAGGCCGCGTGCCCGCTCACCGATGATCGTTTAGAGCTTTCCTCGGTTCCTGGATGCCAAGATGATCTGGGTCACCGCGTAGGTGCTCAGCCCTAGCTTCTGTGCAATCTCGTCCGGCCGAAGACCCTGCTCGTTATAGATGACCGCGAGCTTCTCCTGCGACCTGCTCCATGGGCGACGCACCGGCCTGCGCGGTGCGGGAGTGCTGGCGGGCCGCGGTCGGCCCGGTCGGCGCGCGGGCTCGGGTCTGGTTGCCGTGTCCGCGTCGGCCTCGGGCGGCGATGGCGGTGCTGGCGTGCCAGTCGGTACGCCGACCGGTGTCCCAGCGGGCACGCCCGCGGGCGTCCAAGCGGACGCGCCGAAGCCCTCCCGCCGCGGATCGCGGTATTTTCCGCTCGCCAATTCCTCGCGGGTGCGCTCATCAAGGATCACGAACTGGTCAGCCGACTTGTTCACTCCCACGGCGACTATGGTGAGGCCCTTGGCGTTTTTCTCCTGGCACTTAGGCGCCATGCAGTAGTTGTATTTCTGTGCTCTCTCAGGATGCAATTCGGTCCCGCACGTGACGCACTGCGGCATTATCTCATCTCTCGTTACGATATACTTGTTTGATCAGCTAAACGCCAGCGCCGGCGGCGATGTTCCCGCCTAGGTTCGCATGGGTGCCAAACTCGACAGGACGCGGCATTAGTGGCGATGAGCGGTGGCGCATCTGCGGCAGCCGTTAGGTATCGCTGGGGAGCATCCTGCTGATTTGCGGCTCAGTGGCCAATGGTTGTGCCACCGGTGCTTGATCATCTCGCGCGCAGTCGGTGGAGCGCACAAATCCACGGGATCATGGTTTGTTCGCCGCGGCGGCGATCCGGTACGCCGGGGCCCGCGATTGCGACGCCGCTGGGGCCGTGACGCGGTGCGCCGCTACGTCGGGCCAAAGCAAACGCCCGGCCGGCAAACGCCAGGGCAGCGAAGTCGTGCCGCCAACCGCCGTCCCCACCAACCGCCGGGCCAGCGACCTGCGGGCCAGCGACCTGCGGGCCAGCGATTCGGCGGCCACCGGCGGGCCAGCCACCGGCGGGCCGGCGACGCGGCGGGCCGGCGACCGCCGCGCCAGCGACCGCCGCGCCAGCAAACGCCCGGCCGGCAAATGCTCGGGCCAGCGAATCCGCGCCAGAGACCGCCGGGTCGCCAACCGCCGCCCCCGGCCAACCGCCCCTTTTGTTAGCAGAACATATTGTAAGGACATTAAGACAACTTCTTGACAAGGTGGCCTGCCGGAGTTCAAGCTTTTGACCATCCGGCGGCTTTCCGCCATGCATCAGCAGGGACAGGCCCACCTGCGGCCCAGCTACACCAGCCTTGAGGACACTGCATGCGTATCGGACTCGCGGGCGTCGGGCGCATCGGGGCGTTCCACGCTGACACACTCAGCCGGCTGCCTGGGGTGGACTCCGTGATCGTGGCTGACGCCGATGGCGGCCGTGCCCGGCAGGTCGCGGACCGGCTCCACGTCGACGCCGCCGAGTCCCCCGACGTCCTGCTGGAATCCGGCATCGACGCGCTGGTCATCGCGACGGCGACGGACGCGCATCCGGAGTACATCGTGCGCGGCGTGCGCGCGGGCCTGCCGGTTTTCTGCGAAAAGCCGGTCGCGCCCGACATCGAGCGCACGATCGAGGTGATCAAGCAGACCAGCGATGCCGACGCCCCACTGCAGATAGGTTTCCAGCGCCGTTTCGATCCGGGGTACATCGCGGCGCGTGAGGCCATCGGGTCGGGTTCGCTCGGCTGGGTACACACACTGCGCGCCACGACTTTGGACCCTGGACCGCCCACACGCGCATACGTCGCTTCGTCGGGGGGCATCGCCCGGGACTGCGGTGTCCACGACTTCGACGCCATTCGCTGGGTCACCGGCCGTGAGGTCGTTGAGGTCTATGCGGTCGGCGCCAACCGCGGCGCCGATTTCTTCCGCGCGCTCGGCGACGCGGACACGCTGACCTCGCTGCTGACCATGAGCGACGACAGCCTGGCTGTCGTCTCCAACACGCGCTACAACGCGGCAGGTTGTGATGTGCGGCTCGAGGTTCTCGGCGCCAAGGACAGCGTCAGTGTGGGTCTTGATGATCGGCTGCCACTGCGTTCGGTAGAACCCGGCGCGACGTTTCCATCGGGCGAGCCGTACCCGCTGTTTTTGGAACGGTTCGGCCGCGCCTACCGCGCTGAGCTCGCGGCGTTCGTCGAACTCGCTGCCAATGGCGGGCAAAGCCCATGCACGGTTCTGGACGCTCTTGAGGCTTTCTACATCGCCGAGGCGTGCGAGCTCTCCCGTGTACGGCACGCGCCGGTCCGTCTCACGGATGTACGTCTCGCGGATGCCCGTCTCACGGAGGTCCGCCGGTGACCTCCGGACGCTTGCGCCTTGCCGGCGCGCCGATCTCGTGGGGCGTCTGCGAGGTACCGGGTTGGGGCTACCAGCTGCGGCCCGATCGGGTGCTTGCCGAGATGCGCGACGTCGGGCTCTCGGCGACCGAGTTCGGGCCAGACGGGTTCCTGCCCAGCGATCCAGCCCGCAAGGCCAACCTGCTGAGCAGTTTCGGGCTGGCCGCCGTCGGCGGCTTTGTCCCCGCCATCATGCACGACTCCTCGATCGACCCGATTCCTCGGGTGGACAGCGCTCTTGACGATTTCGTCGCGGTGGGCGCGAACGTCCTCGTGCTCGCCGCGGTGACAGGGCGCGACGGGTATGACGCACGCGCCGAACTCGACAGTGACGCTTGGAAAGTGCTGCTGGCGAGCCTGGACCGGGTAGCCGCGCATGCCGCGCGGCGCGGTGTCCTCGCGACCCTGCACCCGCATGTCGGCACCCTCGTGGAGCGGCCTCACGAGGTGAGCCGGGTGCTGGACGGGTCGGCGATCCAGCTCTGCCTCGACTCAGGGCATCTGCTCATCGGCGGCACTGACCCGGCGCAACTCGCGCGCCGCGTCGGCGACAGAGTGGCGCACGTCCACCTGAAGGACGTGGACGCCACCTGGGCAGAACGAGTACGCGGCGGCGAGGTCAGCTACGCCCAGGCCGTCGCGCGCGGGATGTACCGGCCACTCGGCCAGGGTGACGTGGACATCGCCGGCCTCATCGACGCGCTGAAAGCCGTCGGCTACAACGGCTGGTATGTGCTCGAGCAGGACACCGTGCTAACCCGCGAGCCTGACGGCGAAGGACCCGTGGCGGACGTGCGCGCGAGCGTCGCTCATCTGCGGAGCCTGACCTGATGCCCGCCTACGACGTGCTCACCTTGGGGCGGGTCGGGGTGGACATCTACCCACTGCAAACCGGCGTCGGCCTTGACGAGGTACAGACCTTCCGTAAGTTCCTCGGCGGCAGCGCCACCAACGTCGCGGTCGCCGCCGCTCGGCATGGCCGCAGGTCAGCCGTTATTACCCGGACCGGGGAAGATCCGTTTGGCCGGTACGTCCACAAGGAGCTGCGCCGCCTCGGGGTGGACGACGCCTTTGTATCGGCCGTGGCCGGGCTGCCAACGCCGGTCACATTCTGCGAGATATTCCCGCCCGACAACTTCCCGATCTGGTTCTACCGTTACCCGAAGGCGCCCGACCTGGAGATCACACCTGGCTCGCTTCCCACCGATGCGATCCGGTCGGCGCGGCTCTTCTGGGCCACTGGAACCGGGCTCTCGGCCGAACCAAGCCGGGCCGCCCATGCCGCCGCCTGGGCAGCCCGCGGCCGGACGCCGCTGACCGTGCTCGATCTCGACTACCGGCCAGTCTTCTGGTCATCCAGGGAAGAAGCGGGTCGGCACATGCGCGCGGCGCTGACCAACGTCACCGTCGCCGTCGGCAACGTCGACGAATGCCAGACGGCGGTCGGCAGCCGAGACCCGCATGAGGCCACGCGCATAATGCTGAGCCTCGGGATCGCGCTCGCTGTCGTCAAGCAGGGTCCACGCGGGGTGCTCGCGGCCACGGCCGACACGATGGTCGAGGTCCCGCCGATCCCCGTCGACGTGCTCAACGGCCTTGGCGCCGGAGACGGTTTCGGCGGGGCGCTTTGCCATGGGCTGCTTGCTGGCTGGCCGCTGGAGCGGACGATACGGTTCGCCAATGCCGCAGGCGCCATCGTGGCCACGAGGCTGGAATGCTCATCGGCAATGCCGACCACAGCCGAGGTCGAGCAGTTCCTGGAGGTTGCGCATGCCTGACGGAATGGTGGAGGTTGCGCATGCCTGACGGAGTCGTGGAGGTTGCGCATGCCTGAGGGTGAAGGCGGGGCCTTCGAGCTGCTGCGCGAGCTCCGGGCAACCAAACCGGACACGGTCATGGCGCGTGCGGCCGCGCGCCGGAGGCGGCCATTGCTCGGATCCGACGGCCGGTTGATGATCGTCGCTGCCGACCATCCGGCGCGTGGCGCGCTCGGCGTCCGTGGCGACGGCGCAGCCATGGCTAACCGCTATGACCTGCTCCGTCGGCTGATCACCGCGCTTGGCCGCCCTGGCGTGGACGGCCTGCTAGCCACCGCAGACATCATCGAAGACCTGCTGCTCCTCGGCGCGCTTGAGGACAAGGTGGTCATTGGATCGATGAACCGGGGCGGCCTGCAGGGCGCGAGCTTCGAGCTTGACGATCGGTTCACGGCTTACGACACCGCGACGATCGCGGGAATGGGACTCGACGGCGGCAAGATGCTCGCCAGGATCGACCCGAGCGACCCGGCGACGGTCGCCACCCTGGAGGCCAGTGGCCGCGCGGTGACCGAGCTGGCTTCGCGTCGATTGATGGCGCTGCTTGAGCCGTTCTGGTGCCGTCGTGTCGACGGCAGACTTGTCAACGACCTGTCGGTCCCTGCTGTCGTCAAGGCTGTCGCCATCGCCTCGGGGCTCGGCGCCACCAGCGGCTACAGCTGGCTGAAGCTGCCCGTTGTGGACAGAATGGCCGAGGTCATGGCCGCCACCACCCTGCCCACGCTGCTGCTCGGTGGCGACCCAGACGGCCCGGCCGAACAGACCTACTCACGGTGGGCATCCGCGCTCACGCTGCCGGGGGTTCGCGGCTTTGTCATCGGCCGTGCGCTGCTCTACCCGGAGGACGGCGACGTCGCCGCTGCCGTCGACGCCGCCGCGGCGCTGGTCCACATGGCAGAGGCGGCGAGTCCGTGACTGGGCACGTTCTGGCCGGTCGGGGCCGGGTCTCGGACGGTCGGGGGCGGGCCGTCGGCGGCCCTGGGCGCGTCGTGGCCGGTCTTGATGGGTCGCCAGCCTGGCATATCCGGGCCGGGAGCACGGGGGAGGGGCGCGAGACCGTCCGGGTGACTCCGCAGCACGCTGGCTGGGAATTCTCCGCCCTTCGTGTCGTCGAGCTGCCGCCCCGTGCCCGGTACGAGTGCGCGACAGAAGAATTCGAGGTGGTCGTGCTGCCGCTCGCCGGCTCGTGCACCGTCGAGGCGGTCGCGGGCCGGGCCGAGCTTGCGGGCCGGGCCGAGCTTGCGGGCCGGCTGAGTGTCTTCGCGGCGCTGAGCGACTGCGCCTATGTCCCCCGCGACAGCGAGCTCTCCCTGACGAGCGAGGCCGGGGGGCGGTTCGCTCTGGCAAGCGCCCGAGCGCGGCGCGCGCTGCCGTTCCGTCATGTTCGCAGCGCAGACATCGCGGTGGAGCTGCGCGGAACGGGCGCCTGCTCACGGCAGGTCAACAACTTCGCGATGCCCGGGATACTGGACGCCGACCGCCTTCTCGCCTGCGAGGTGCTGACCCCATCGGGCAACTGGTCGTCTTACCCGCCACACAAGCACGACGAGGATCGGCCCGGGGAGTGCGCGCTCGAGGAGATCTACTATTTTGAGGTCGCCGCAGGACCGGCCGGGCCCGGCATCGCCTATCAGCGCGTCTACGGCACGCCACAGCGCCCGGCTGACATTCTCGCCGAGGTGCGCACCGGTGATGTCGTGATGATTCCGCACGGCTGGCACGGCCCGTCGATGGCAGCGCCTGGCTACGATCTCTACTACCTCAACGTGATGGCGGGGCCGGGCCGACGGGAATGGCTGGCACGCGACGATCCTGCCCACTCGTGGGTGCGGAGCACCTGGCCCGATCAACCGGTCGACCCGCGGCTCCCGATGACTGGGCGGCGCACAAACCCATGACGACGATCAGGCTCACCGTGGGCCAGGCCATTGTTCGCTTCCTCGCAGCACAGCGCAGTGAGCGCGACGGTGCGCAGCACCGGCTCATCGTCGGCTGTTTCGGCATCTTCGGCCATGGCAATGTGGCGGGGGTCGGCGAGGCCCTGCTGGCAGCCGAGCTATCCGACCCAACCCTGCTGCCCTATCGCCAGGCGCGCAACGAGCAGGCGATGGTGCACGCGGCTGCCGCCTTTGCCCGGACCACAAACAGGCTCCAAACGATGGCCTGCACGTCCTCGATTGGCCCCGGCGCGACAAACATGGTCACCGGAGCGGCCCTCGCCACCATCAACCGGCTTCCGGTCCTGCTGCTGCCCGGTGACATCTTTGCCACCAGGGTGGCGGCCCCGGTGCTGCAGCAGCTCGAAGACCCCACAAGCTACGACGTGAGCGTCAACGACACCCTGCGGCCAGTGTCGCGGTTCTTCGATCGCATCTGGCGCCCGGATCAGCTGCCGTCGGCGCTGCTCGCGGCGATGCGCGTGCTAACCGATCCGGCTGAGACCGGGGCTGTGACGCTCGCGCTTCCCCAGGACGTTCAGGCGGAGGCGCGGGACTGGCCGGCCGAGCTCTTCGATGAGCGCGTCTGGCACATCGCGCGCCCGGTGCCCGAGCCAGCCGCTCTCGCCCGGGCGGCGGCGCTGATCCGGTCGGCTCAACGGCCCCTCATCGTCGCTGGTGGGGGCGTCATCTACTCCGATGCCACCCAGGCGCTGCGCGCGTTCGCCGCGGCCACGGGGATCCCCGTAGCCGAGACCCAGGCGGGCAAGGGTGCCATGCGCTATGACGACCCCTGCTGTGTGGGCGCAATCGGTGCGACAGGTACGACGGCTGCCAACGCGCTGGCCAGGGACGCTGACGTGGTCATCGGAATTGGCACTCGGTGGAGTGACTTCACGACCGCCTCGAACAGCGCCTTCGCGGCGCCTGGCGTACGGTTCATCAACGTCAATGTCGCCGCATTCGACGCCGCCAAGAACAGTGGTGTGGCCATCGTCGCCGACGCGCGCGCCGCACTGGCTGCGCTGAGCCGGGCGACCGCGGGCTGGTCGGTCCAACCACGCTACCGCCAGCGGGCCGCAGACCTGGCCGCGGAGTGGGACGCCACCGTGCAAGAGGCCTACACCGCGGCGCACCGCCCCCTGCCATCACAAGCCGAAGTGCTCGGCGTCGTCAACGAAGTCTCGGCCGCCACCGATGTGGTGCTGGCCGCAGCCGGGTCGATGCCCGGCGACCTGCACAAGCTGTGGCGAACCCGCGATCCCAAGGGCTACCACGTCGAATACGGCTACTCCTGCATGGGGTACGAAATAGCGGGCGGCCTCGGCGCGAAGCTGGCCGCGCCGGAGCGCGAGGTCTTCGTGCTCGTGGGCGACGGCTCCTACCTGATGATGGCCCAAGAGCTTGTCACGGCGGTACAGGAGCGGGTCAAACTCGTCGTGGTCGTCGTGCAGAACCACGGCTTCGCCTCAATCGGCAGCCTCTCGGAGTCCATCGGATCCCAGCGTTTCGGCACGCGTTATCGGTACCGGGGCGCGAGTGGCAGGCTCGATGGCGACTACCTGCCAGTCGACCTCGCGGCCAACGCAGAAAGTCTCGGGGTGGACGTATTGCGAGCCGGCACTCTGGCGGAATTCCGCTCGGCGCTTGTGAAGGCCAGGGCGGCGGACCGCATCACGGTCGTACACATCGAGACCGACCCGCTCGTCGGTGCGCCCGACAGCGGCGCGTGGTGGGACGTGCCGGTCGCCGAAGTCTCCGCGCTGCCAACCACCCGAGACGCGCGGCAAGACTACGAGTCAGCCAAACGCGCCCAGCGTCCGTACCTCTGAGCGGAGGTTGGCGGCGGTTTGACGCGGGGGTCTGGCAGCCCGCGGGGGCCGCTCCAGAGTTAGCTCTGGGTAGGCGCCGGACGTCGGCTATTGCGCGACGAGGCTCATCTTGAAGGAGTACCGGTCAGCGAGGTACGCGTGGCGACCATGTTCCACCGGAACGCCGACCGGGTCGAAGGCGGTGCGGGTCATCGTGAGCACCGTGGCACCCCGCGGCGCTCGTAGCAAACGCGATTCCTGCGCCGCTGACCGCCTGGCGCCGATCACCTGTTCTGCGGCGTGAAGGTGAACGCCAAGGCTTCGGAGCAGCTCGTAAAGGCCTACTTTCTCAAGATCGGTTTCGGGTCGGCCCTGCAGCAGGCTCGCGGGCAGATAGTTATGCATGATCGCAAGTGGCGCCTCATCTGCCGAGCGGAGCCGCTCAATGGAGAGCACTGGTGTTCCGGGCGCCACTGACAAGATCGTGGCGATCTCGTCCTGGGCCTCGACCTGCCGCGCCGAGAGCACGACGGTCGCCGGGTGTCGACCTGCCGCCGACAGGTCGTCGTAAAGGCTGGTCAGAGCGACTGGGCGCAGGATGCGCGGGGCCACGACGAGCGTACCGAGGCCGCGGCGACGAATGACAAGGCCCTGTTGGACGAGCCGCTGTACCGCCTGGCGGACGGTTGGCCGGCTCACCCCCAGCCGTTCGGCTAGCTCCAGTTCGTTGTCCAGCCGTTCGCCAGGTGCGATCGCCCCACTCTTTATGGCCTCAGTCAGGCTCTCCGCGATCTGAAAGTAAAGGGGTATGGGGCTGCTTCTGTCGAGCGGCCCGACGATCATGGCGTCGCCCATCGGTAGTCGCGGTGTGCCCGGCCCATCGCCGCGGCCTCCTGCCGCGGCGGCGCGGCGGAGGTGGTGAGCGCGGCGGAGGTGGTGAGCGCGGCGGAGGTGGTGAGCGCGGCGGACGTGGTGAGCGCGGCGGACGTCGGCGCCGCGCGGGACACGGGCGCTGCGGCGGCCTGATCGGCGCTGCTGTGCATGGCTTGAGTGTAAGCGATTTCGGTAGGGCATCAAATTGTCCTTACCTCTTTACATACTATTGACATGTCATTAAAGTAAGGCAACGTTCCGCTCGGTTACCAGGCGAGCGGATGCCGGTCGGTCGTTCCTCGGTCCATCGCTCGGAGGGGCAACGATGAGGGCCATCGAGCACTGGGTCGCTAGCACGCACTCCTGGGTACCTGGGCGCGGTCCACACCCTGTGGTGCCGGTCGGCCGCTCCGAGCGTTCCCACCTTCCGGACCACCCTGGCGAGGACCTTCTCACTTGGCGCGGCGAGTTCCCGCGACCGGGGCAGATGAACTGCCCGTAACAAGGAGGGTAGAGAATGCATCCGAGGATCAAACTGGTCGTGGCGCTCCTATGCGCGCCGCTTCTGCTCGCCGCATGTTCGGGCAGCAGCTCGTCCGCACCCAAGACATCCCGGACCGCCCAGGCTGGCGCCGGCGGGGCGTGCCAGTACCGGTTCGCGCTCATCACCCACGGCGACAATGGCAATTTCTGGAGCGTCGTCTACAAGGGCGCGAAGAATGCCGCGAAGGACCTCGGCTGCACGCTGAGCGAGGTCTACGGCTCACAGCAACAGGGTCAGGCGGAGCCGGACGACAGCGCCGAGAACGCCCAGATCCAGGATGCGGTGAACGCCCACGTCAACGGCATCGCTGTCTCCGACCACAACCCCAGCCTGATGAACCCGACCATTGCCAAGGCGGTGGCCGCGGGAATTCCCGTCGTCCTGCTCAACGCCGGCTGTGACCCGGCAGACCTCGCCGCGAGCCACGCCATCACCTGCATGGGCCAACCAGAGACGCTGGCGGGCCAAAAAGCCGGCGCCACGCTGAAGAGCGAGGGCGCGAGCAACATTCTGTGCGTCATCCACCAGTCCGGGCAGAACCTGCTCGACCGCTGCAACGGCATCGCTCAGGGGCTTGGCGTTGGTTCCACGTGCTCAACGAAGGCGGCGCCAGCCCACGGCCCAGCCTGCACCGAGCTGATTCTGTCGACCCCGAACGCTGCAAGCAACCCACAGCAGGCGATTGGCCAGGTCAGCGCGTACCTGCAGGCCCACACCGGGGTCAACGCGGTGATGACGCTCAACAGCGCCATAGGCACGGCGCTGGTCACAGCGAAACCCGGTAGCGTGAAGATCGGAACCTTCGACCTTGACTCGCAGGTCGTGAGCGACCTCAAGTCGTCGTCCATGGACTTCGCCATCGACCAGCAGCAGTACCTGCAGGGCTACCTGCCGATCGTGACCCTTTACCTGTACAACAAGCACGAGGGAAACTCAGTCGGCCCTGGCTCGGTCGTTCCCACCGGCCCGCTCGTGGTCAACAAGGGCAATGTGGCGACCGTCCAAGCCGCGATCTCCGCTGGAGACGATTGATCACGGACATCACGCCTAGAGCGCTCGTGCTGTGCCAGGCCGGCGGCCTGGCACGCCACGAGGGCAGTCCGAGACCACCGAGCGAGGACTGAACATGGAAGGCAAACCCACGGCCGCTCGCACCTCGGGCCCGGCGGCTGGGCCAGCAGCCAGTTCGGCAGCGGACCAAGGCGCGGACCCGCAAGTCGCTCAGGCGGCGGGTCAGGGCGCGGGCACGGAAGCCGCCCCGGCGTCGGGTCAGGGCGTCGGCCCGCAAGCCGGCGCCGTCGTGCCGACGATCGCCGGGCGAGACGAGCGGCTCGCTCCCATCAGCCGCGTCACGCGCGCGCTTCAGCGTCCGGAGCTTGGCGCGCTCCTCGGCGCGGCGGCCATCTTTTTGATCTTCGCTACCACCGACTCAACCCCGCAGCACCTGTGGCTCACCCAGACCGGCGTGGCGGCGTGGAGCGCGCAGGCGGCATTCTTTGGGATCATGGCCGTACCGGTCGGGCTGCTCATGATCGGTGGCGAGTTCGACCTCTCGGCTGGCGTGATGACGGGCGCGGCCGCCATTGTCATGGCGCTTCTCGTCGGGAGGCTGCATTGGAACGCCTGGGCGGCGATCGCGGGAACCTTTGCGTTCGCCGCCGCGATCGGGCTGCTCAACGGGTTCGTGGTGGTGAAGTCGAAGCTACCGAGCTTCATCGTCACGCTCGCGACGTTCTTCGTCCTTCGCGGCACGAGCGTTGGCGGCGTCCTGCTGCTCAACCACGGTAGCACCGAGGTAGGAGTGACCGGCACCGCACATCCCGGTCTCGAAAGTGCGAAGACCATATTCGGTAACTCACTTTGGGCCAGCGAATCCGTGCGCAGCGGTTACCAGATCGCGGTCCTCTGGTTCATCGGTGTCACTGCGATCGCGGCGTGGATCCTCGCCCGGACGACGTTCGGGAACTGGATCTTCGCAGTCGGAGGTGACGCCAACGCCGCCCGCAATGTCGGCGTCCCCGTGACCCGGACCAAGATCCTGCTCTTCCTCGCGACGGCAATGTCGGCCGGCCTTGTCGGGATCATCTCGTTCACGCAGGCATCGTCGGCAGTCTCCGAGCAGGGCGTCGGCTATGAGTTCTTCTACATCATCGCCGCCGTGGTGGGCGGCTGCCTGCTCACCGGCGGGTACGGCTCAGCCATTGGCGCGGCCCTTGGCGCCTGCATCATTGGCATGGCCTTCGAGGGAGTGATCTACGCGGGCTGGGACAGCTCGTGGGACTTCACCTTCCTCGGTGTCGTCCTTTTCCTCGCTGTGGTGGTCAATACGGTCATCTACCGGCGAGCGCTGAAGGCGCGCCGGTGAACGCCATCCAGGCGGTGGGCCCGCCGCTTCTTGAGGTGCGCGACATCAGTAAGTATTTCGGCAGCGTCAACGCCCTACAGGACGTCTCGCTCCAGATCTTGCCTGGCGAGGTCACCTGCGTGCTGGGCGACAACGGCGCGGGTAAGTCGACGTTGATCAAGATCCTCTCCGGGGTTTTTCCGCCAGACGAAGGCGAATTCCTGATCGGCGGCACGCCTGTCACCCTTTCCGGGCCACGCGCCGCGCGAGGCCATGGCATCGCGACGGTGTTCCAGGACCTCGCCACCGTGCCGCTGATGTCGGTGTGGCGCAACTTCTTCCTAGGCGAGGAGCCAACACGAGGATGGGGACCGCTGCGGCGCCTGGACGTCACCCAAGCGAGACAGGTCATGCGCGAGGAACTGCTCAAAATGAGCATCGACGTTCGCGACCCGAACCAGACAGTCGGCACGCTCTCGGGCGGTGAGCGCCAGGCGGTGGCCATCGCGCGGGCCGTCTACTTCGGCGCCAGCGTGCTTATACTCGACGAGCCCACGTCGGCCCTCGGGGTCCGTCAGTCGGGGATCGTGCTCAAATACATCGTCCAGGCGCGCGATCTCGGCAAGGGCGTCGTCTTCATCACCCATAACCCGCATCATGCCTACCCGGTTGGCGACCGGTTCGTGTTGCTCAAACGGGGGCGGCTGATGGGTTCCTTCCTCAAGAGCGAGACGACAGTCGAAGGGCTCACCGACATGATGGCGGGCGGCGCTGAGCTGAAGCAGCTCAGCGATGAGCTGCAGGGACTGACCGCGGATCCCAGCATGGCGCAGGTGGTGCGCGAGCTAGCCGACGATGCGGAACGGCGGGCGCCCACGAGGCCAGGACGCAGGTCCCGTGGCGGTCCCTCCCGCGGCAGCCGTTAAGGACAGTTATCCAGAACGGCTGCGGCATCGCGCGTCAAGCCTGCCCGGCTGGCTGCCGCAATGGCCGTCGGGTCGGCCGGGCGCCTCAGCTAGCCGGCTACCGGTATGCCCACAGACCGTTGTTCTTTGTCGGAACGAGCATCGTGTTGTCGGCGAACACGGGCTGGCCAAACTCAGGCCCGGTGGCGATGTGCCTCAGTATTGACCCGTTCGCGGCACTGACGAGGTACAACCCGGCGCTGCTGTAGGTAGGCACGGCGAGCACGCCGCCGCCGCTCAGGGTTGGTGAGCCGATCACCGGCCCGGACAGGCCACGCTGCCAGCGAGGGCTGCCCGTCGCTGGGTTCAGCATCCGAACAGATCCGCCGTAGGTGACGCCCCCGATCACGGTGGAGTTTCCGGCGACGAAGAGGTTCGAGCCGTCCCACACCGCCGCCGCGTCGCATTGCCCGCCGACCGATGGTGGACCGCCGGCCTTGAACCGCCACACCGGCCCGGCGGCGAGGTTGCCCCTGCGCAGCGCGTAATACACGCCGTTCTTGTTGCACGCCCCCACGAGCGGGGTGTAGACGCCGGCCAGTGTCGCGGAGAAGAAGGTGGGGGAGCCGCCGAAGTCCGAGTCTGATCCGTGCTCGCTGTTCGGGACCTGCCATGAGCCACGCTTCGCGAGCGTGGCGGCATCCAGCCGCACGACGGAGATCGCATCGGAGCCCGCCGGCCCGTTCCCCGTCGTCACGTACACAGAGGTCGCCGACGGCCTTCCCGCCGCGCTGCTCCAGATGCTCGGCCCGGTCGAGCCGCCGGGGTTGGTCCGGTAGAAGGCGAGCAGTTTCCCTGTGGCCTGGTCGTACGCCTTGAGCCCGCCCATCACCAACGGAGAGTCGTTCACCGTCGTCGAGGGGATGGCGACCACGCTGCGCCACCTGAGGGCGCCGTCGGCGGCGTTGAGCGCGTACAGGTAGCCGTCCGCCGCGGCCACGTAGACGGTAAGAGCTCCGGACGCCGGGTCCGGCGCCACGGTCGCCGTCGAGATGAAGCCCCGCGCGCTGCAGGTCTTTTTCGTCACGAAACCCATGAACCGATGCCACACGACATGGCCGGTCGCCTCGTCCAGCGCGTAGAAGACGCCCGTATTCGCCCCGATATAGACCCGGCCATTGAAAACGGTGGGGCTGGCGAACAGCGATGTCCCGGGCTGACCGGTCATCGTCGGGCCGGCCGGCGCGAAGCGCCAGACTCGCGTGAGGGTCGCGACTTTGGCCGGGGTGATCGCGGCGGCCGCGGAATTAGCCGATGAATGAGTGGGTCCAAGCAGGTAGGCGGGCCAATTCGCGAAGGTGGTCGCGGCCGGCCCCGCGCGCGCGGCTGTATTGGCGCCCGCGGGGAGCGCCAGAACGGCTAAGATAACGGCAGCAGAGCAGACAATTCCAGGCAAACGGCGCATATCGTGCCCCCTTCAGAAGCGCCATTGGACCGCAAACGGTCCCACGCGGGCATAGCGTCCACCACCGGGGGCGCAGCGTCAATGGATTTCCCCGTCCCATTGTTAGCGCCTTTTGGCAACCTCTGGCGTGGGCTCGCCAGCATCGGGCCCTGATCGAACCGCGCTCGCCGGCCCTGCCTGCGAACTGGCCGCCCGCCTCTATTGGCCCGGCAGCTGGCCCCGCAGCGAAGGACGGTGGCTGGTGTACTTCTTTCGGTGGCGGCCGCTGTGCGGCGGTACTGGGCCATGTACCTGGCCTCGCCGCAGGACGGCGCGAACCCGCTCGCGTCGCCGCTGCGCGCGGACGACCTCGCGGGCCTGCCAGGGACGACCGTGCTGACGGCTGAATACGACCCCCTCCGCGACGAAGCAGAGATTTATGCCGAACGGCTACGCGCGCCGGTCATCGAGCTGGCGCAAGCCCGCGTTGAACTGCAGCCACACCGCGGTGATCGCATAGAGCCCGGCCGCGGCCAGGATGGCCCCGGCCGGGCCGATGACGTCGGTCAGGGCGCCCGCGCTCGGCGGTGCGAGCCACATCAGGCTGGTCCCGAAAAGCTGTTGCGCGTTGCCGACCTGGCCCTGCATCTCATCCGGGGTGATTTGCGTCGCCCGCGCCTGGAAGCTCACGTTCACCGGCATCACGGTGAACGTGGTCACCGCGCCGAGCGACGCGATCAACCACACCCACGGCGCGAACGCGATGCCGACCGCGCAGGCGGGCAGCAGCCACGACGTGGTCAGCGCCATCCGCCGACCGCCCACGAGGTTGATCAGCCGCGGCGCGGTGAGCGCCCCCGCCAGGCCGCACGCCGCGTTGACTGAGAACATCCCGCCGATGACCAGCGGCGTGGCGCCGCGGCTTCGCGCGAGGACGATGACCATCAGCAGCATCGCCGCCGCGACCGCGTTCACGGCTGCCGACCAGATGGCGACCGTGCGCAGGAACGGCTGGCCGATCAGGTAGCGCATGCCGTTGGTGACGGCGCGCCGAATCGGCACGCGCGGGACGGCGTTGCTCCCATCCGCGGCCTCGGCAGCGGGATCGAGCGGCCCGCGCAGCATCGCCGCGGCGGTCGCGACCGCGCCGAACGAGGCGGAGTCACATGCGAAAGGAAGGAACTGCGCGACGCCGAACAGCGCCCCGCCGATGGGCGGCCCGAGCAGCGCGGCCGCCTGATCGCGGGCGAAAAGCCGCGACAGCGCGTGCGGGAGTTGTATGGCAGGCACGATGCGGCGGACCGCGCCACGGCTCGCGCCGATGTAGAAGGCCGACGCGACGCCCTGGGTGAGGCCAACGGCGGCAAGATGCGCCAGGTACACCCGATGGGTCAGCCCGGCCGGCACGACCGTGGCCACGGCGATCATCTGCGCGAGCGAGGTGATCATCAGGATTCGCTTGCGTGGGTAGCGGTCCGCGACCACCCCCGCGGGCAGCAGCAGCGCCACGGTGCCGATCAGCGTGGCGCCGCTCACGATTCCGGCCTGTGCCGCCGATCCGGTCACGGTCAAAATCAGCAGCGGGTAGGCGATCACCGACATCTGCGTGCCGAGCAGCGAGACCGCCTGCCCGCCCCACAGCAGGTTGAAATCCCTGTTACGGCGCAGCGGCACCTGCTCGGCGGCGACGGCCGGCCCGGTGACCGGCTGGCCGGGACCCGCAGCGGTGGCCATCCTTCTCCTCCGCGCGGCCGGCTCGTTCACCTGGCCGGGATCACCAGGTCACCCGGAGCGCGTGCAGCGCGCGGACGAGAGTGTCTTGTGCGTAGCGGGCCTGCGACACCTCGGTGGCGAGGCGGAGACCGGGGAACCGGGTGGCCAGGGCGCGCAGCGCTGTCTGCAGTTCGAGGCGGGCCAGATGGGCGCCGACGCAGAAGTGGGCGCCGGCGCCGAAGGCCAGGTGCGGGTTGGGAGCGCGGCGGATGTCGAAGCGGTCGGGATCGGCGAAACAGCTACGGTCCCTGTTGGCAGCCGCCAGCGACACCTGGACGGCGCTGCCCTTGCCGATGGCGCCAGCGGCCAGTTCCACGTCCTCGGTGGCCACTCGAAGAAATGCGCCCTCACTGGGGAGATCGAATCGGAGGATCTCCTCGACGGCGCCGTCCACGAGCTCGGGATCCGCGCACAGTGCCTCGTATTGTTCATGGTGGCGCAGCAGGGTGAATATGCCGCGCGCGAGCGTCGCCGATGTGTTCTCTTGCCCGCCGATGAACATTGCCATGATCATCTGAAGCAGTTCGCCCTCGCTGAGCACCCCGTCGATGTCGCGGCTTGCGATGAGTGAGTCGATCAGGCTATGGCCCGGGTTGGCACGGCGCGAGGTCGCGAGTTCGCGGGTGTAGGCCATGAACTCGCCATTGGCCGCCGCTCGTTCCTGCAGCGAGGCCGACGAGGTGGAGAAGAAGACGCCGGTCCAGGAGATCAGGCGCTTCTTGTCCTGCGGTGGGACCTCGAGCAGCTCGCACATCACGCTGATCGGCAGCAGGCTCGTGTAGGTGGCGACGAGGTCGGCGGGTGGCCCGGCCGAGGCGAGCTGGTCGAGAAGGCCGGCGACAACGTGCTGCACTATCGGCCGCCAGGTTTCCACCTGGCTAGGCTTGAACGCGCCCTGGATCGTTCGCCTGAGCCGCGTGTGCTCCGGCGGATCAACATTGACGATTGAGTCGGCGACCTGCGACATGTCGCCATCTGCCACCATCCGCGGAGCGCCAGGGTGGCGGAAATTGCGGCTGAAACGGCGGTCCCGCAGCACAAAGGCGGCGTCGTTGTAATCCATTACCATGTGCGCGAGGTCGCCGCTCGGCAGCCTGATCGTCCCGAGCGGGCATTCCTGGCGGCGTCGCGCGTACAGCCGCGACGGAGTGCCGAAATCCTCCCGCCGCAAATGGAAGGGGAAGATGTCTGGCGATGGCTCAGCCATCCTCACCACCGGCTCTCGGCGCCCTGCTCACTGCTCACGCGTTCGGCCCGGCGCGGTAGCGCGCCCGCAGGGCCAGCTTGTTGACCTTGTCCGCGCCGGTCAAGGGCAATGAGTCCACGAACTCAACGTGCCGCGGAGCATACAGCTCCTTCAGGCCGGTGGCGACCAGGTTGCGAAGCTCTGCCTCGGTCACCGAGGCGCCCGGCCGGATGACAACGAACGCGTGGACGGCCTCGCCAAGCTCCTCGTCGGGCACGCCGATGACGGCCGCGGCGCGGACGTCCGGATGTGTCGCGAGGATGTCCTCGACAACTCGCGAGTAAACTTTCTGGTCGCTTTTTCCGGTAATGATGATGTCCTTTGACCGGTCGACCAGGTAGAGAAAGCCCTCTTCGTCGAGGTAGCCCACATCGCCGGTGTGCAGCCATCCGTCAACCAGCGTCTGCGCCGTCAACTCGGGCTGCCCCCAGTACTCGTCCATGACCAGCATTCCCGAGACCCATACCGCGCCGGTTTCGCCCGTCCCGACCGCGGCGCCTTTCTCGTCGCGGATCTCGATCCGCATATCGGCGAATGGCTTTCCGCATGAGCTGAGCCGACCGGGGTGCTCCGGATCGAAGTCAAGGAACGGCAGGTCGGTGATCAGCGGCGCCTCGGTCATGCCGTAGACGAGCCGCACAACCGGGCCGAGGCGCTCGATCGCCTGCGCAAGCCGCGCCGGGGCGGGCGCGCTCGCTCCGCAGTTCAGGTATCGAAGGCTGCTGTAGTCGGTCTGCGCGAGCGCGGGGTGATCGAGCATCTCGTACAGCCGAAGCGGCCCGATGAACGTGCTGGTCACCCGCTCACGCTCGATCGTGGCGAGGAACTCCGGCATGTCGAGGTCGTGCATCAGGATGGCCGCGCCGCCCTGGAACAGCGCGAGCAGCCCCGGCATCTGGCCGCTTGTGGTGGAGAACGCGGGGATGCCCAGGTGCCGCATCGCCGGCTCTCCCGAGGCGCGGTAGTATTGCCCGCCAACGAATAGCGCCTGGTAGAAGCGCTGCCGGTGGAGCACAAGCTTCGGCTGGCCGGTAGTGCCGCTGGTGTAGAACAGCGACTCAGGCTCGCCGCCAACGGAGCTGGGGTCAAATCGCGGCGCGTCTCCCGTCAGTTCCGCGAGCAGGTCGGGCCCGGCGCCCGCTGGACCCAAACTGAGCACGGGAACCGGCTTCGCGCGCCCGCTCAGCTCCTTGATGAGTCCCTCGGCCAGGTCGCTGTCGTGGACGAACACGTCCATGCCCGCGTGCTCGATGAAATCAACCTGATCGCGGTGCGGCGCGTAGAGGGGTATGAACCCGGTGCGGCAACCGAGCAGGTGCAGCGCGAGCTGAAGGAAGATCGATTCGGGATGGTTCTTCACCACTGTGATGACGCTCATACCGGAGCGCACGCCGTGTTCGCTCAGCACGGCCGCCATGTCGAAGATGGCGCTGCGGGTCTGCCCGTAGCTGAACCTGCGATCTCCCGCCACGATGGCTTCCGCGTCGCCCAGGGTGCCAAAAAAATCACACGCTTGGAGCACATAGTTCGCATTCGGTACGGCCCGCGCGTCCATCTCGGGTGTCCCTTCAGTTTCGGGGAGAGTGCTGGAGCATCCGGCCCCCGCTTGCCGGCCCGTCAGGCGGCGATTGGCGGGTGGCCAGGTCTATGACCTGGCCACCACGGGCGTTGTGACAGTCATTGCCCGGAACTCAGCTGCTGCCTGACACCATGACCGGCTCCTTTCCTGTGCGGGTTATCTTGACGGCTAGACCCTGAACATGCTCTACAAAAAAATCACGGATTCATATGTCCGTTCGGTAAGACCGCTCTACCCATGTCCGCCACACAGGCATGGGATGGTGATCGCTTAGGGAGGCTTTTCCGCACCGGATGGCCTGCGTAGGATGACGGCGCGACAGCGGCTGGAAGGGACTGACGGCGTGGCAGCAGCGGAGCCCGGCGACGCCGCGCCAGCGCGCGTCCGTGACGAGGCGTCTCGCGTCCGTGACGAGGCGGACGCGCTGCTGGCGAGCTTAGCCACGCCGGAGGGCAGGGCCGATCCATATCCGATCTTCGCCCGCCTGCGCGCGCTGGCGCCGCAGCATCGCAGCGCGTCCGGCAGCATCCTTTTGACCAGGTACGACGACTGCGCATCTGTCACGCGCAATCCGGAATACCGCGCGCAGAGCCCCGCCTGGGCCGACCGGGTCATTCCAGGGTGGCGAGACAGCCCTGGGCAGGTCGCCACGTTCGAGACGATGCTCTTCCGCGACCCGCCGGATCACACGCGGCTCCGCAAGCTGGTGAGCGGCGCATTCACGCCGCGCAAGGTGGACAGCCTTCGCGGCGAGGTTGCCGCGCTCGCCGATCGCGCGCTCGACGCCGTCGCTGACGCCTGCGCCGACGGCGGTACGGCGGATCTTCAGGGCATCCTCGCCCTGTCGCTGGCGATGCCGGTGATCGGGAGGCTGGTCGGGGTGCCGGAGACCGACTGGCGCCACCTTCGCGCATCGATATCAGCGCTGCTCAACGTTGTGGAGCTGTTCACAAGCAAGAAGGAGCTGGCCGAGGCGGACGCCGCGGCGCTCGCGCTGCGCCGTTACTTCGCAGATCTTGTCGCGGAGCGCCGCCGCTCCCCACTTGATGATCTTGCTTCTGCTTTGGTGGCGACCCGGGACTCGCCGGACGCGCGCGCGTCAGGTGATGGCAGCCGGCTGACCGAGGAGGAGCTGCTGCAGACGCTCACCTTCCTCTTCATGGCCGGCGTGGATACGATGATCAATCTGCTCGCAAATGGCACCGCCGCCCTGATCGCGCATCCGGCGCAGGCCGAATTGCTGCGCGGCGATCACGGCTTGGCAGCCGCCGCGGTCGAAGAGGCGCTGCGCTACGACCCACCTGTGCAGTGCCCGTTCCGGCGGACAGTCTGGTGATAGCGCTGCTCGGCGCGGCGAACCGAGACCCCGCGCGGTTCACGGCGCCGGACCGGTTCGACATCTCCAGGACGGGCCCGGCCGTGCTCTCGTTCGGCGGCGGCATCCACTATTGCCTTGGCGCTGCGCTCGCGCGGGTGGAGGCCGAAGAGTTCTTCTGCTCCCTGGTGACCCGGTTTCCTGGCTTGCGGCTGGCTGGAACCCCCGTCCGCAGCGGCGTGGTCTTTCGTGGTTTCAGCTACCTCCCCATAGCAGCACGCTGAGGTGCGCACGCACAGCCGCGTACATTTTGCTTGCGAGCGGCAGCCAAATGTACGCGGATCATGGTCTCCGCGCGCACACCAGGAATTCGGCGAAACCGCGCAGCACCACCCCCCGGCGGACCGGCGGGCTCGCCAACTGCATGGTGGGAAACCGGTTCACCAAGGCTGGGAAGAAGACACAGAGCACGGCCGGGCCCGTCCTGGAGATGTCGAACCGGTCCGGCGCCGTGAACCGCGCGGGGTCTCGGTTCGCCGCGCCGAGCAGCGCTATCACCAGACTGTCCGCCGGAACGGGCACGCCGCCGATTGTCGCGTCCGCGGCAGGGACGCGTCCCATTGCCTGCACCGGGGCGTCGAACCGCAGCGCCTCCTCGACCGCGCCGCCCGCGAGCGCGGCGTCCTCGCGCAAGGCCATCGCCTGGGCGGGGTGGGTGAGCAGCGCGGCCGTGCCGTTGAGCAAGAGGTCGACCATGCTCTCGATGGCGGCGCTGAAGATCAGGGTGAGGGTCTGCAGCACCTCCTCCTCGGTCAGCCCGCCACCCTCGCCCGGCGCATGCGAGTCCGCCGAATCGCGGATAGCCACAAGTGCAGAGGCGAGATCGTCGCACGGCGCGCGGCGGCGCTCAGCGACAAGATCGGCGAAGTAGCCGAGCAAAGCCGTCGCCGCACGGTCGATGATGCCGAGGTTCGCCGCGCTTGCGGCGCCGTCGACCGCAAGCCGCAGTCCCTCGAGCGGTTCACGTAACAGCGGCTGATCGGCCTCTGGCACGCCGAGCACCTTGCCGATCACCGAGATGGGCAACGACGCGGCGAGAACCTCGTGCAAGTCGGCCGTGCCGCGGTCGCTGCAGGCATCGGCCACCGCGTCGAGAGCGCGATCGGTGAGACGGGTGATGTGCGCACGGAGCTGTTCCGCGCGGCGCTGGGTAAACGCCCCGCTGACCAGGCGCCGCAGCCTGGTGTGCTCCGGCGGGTCGCGAAAGAGGAACGACTCCGCCGTGACGCGCAATCCCGGATGCTCACGCCATCCGGGCCGGACCCGGTCCAGCCATTCCGCGCTTTGCGCCCTCAGCCCGGGGTCCCGCATCAGCGCTGCGCAATCGTCGTACCTGGTCAGGTAGACCTGGCCGGACGCCGTCTTGTGGACGGGGGACAGCTCACGCAGCCGGGCGTAAACCGGATAAGGATCCGCCATGGGTTCGGGCGTCTGCAGCGCAGAAACCAACTCGTCCGCCTCCGCTTGCCGTTGCAAGGCGACGGTCTCCGGCCGGACCATGAGGACCTCCCATGTCAAGCGTCGCGCCCATCCCCCGGTCCCAACACACCTACATTAAGAGGTTGCGCCGCGCCTGCCACGATCCTGGATCGCACATCCATCTTCGTAGTGCCCTCGGCCGGATGGCCCGACCCTAGGATGAGGCCATGCCCGAGGTGATGGACGAGCTCAGCGTTTTCGAAGGCATGCGGCCGACCCGCGTCGGCGACCTCGCACTTGAAAGCCATGGCATGGCCCCGGTCCCTGCGGACGCGCGATATGGCGGGGTCCACCGGATGTTCACGGTGTGGTTCACGCCGAACATGGAGCTGTCCGGCGTCTTCACGGGAACCCTCGCTGTCGTGCTCGGACTTGGTATCCAGCTCGGCCTCGTTGCGATCGTGGTTGGCACGGTCATCGGCTCGCTTCCAGTGGCGATCTTGTGTACCTGGGGCCCGAAGACGGGCACCGCTCAGGTGCCACTCGCGCGCATGCCGTTCGGGAAGACGATCGTCTTGCCGGGTACGGTGCAATGGCTTTCTTCCATCGCGTGGGATGCGCTGGTTGGGCTTTTCGGCGGCGAGGCGGCCGAACTCCTTTTTCACGTTCCGTTCTGGCTGGGCGCCGCGATCGTCCTGGCGGTTGAGGGCATCGTCAGCGTCTACGGCTATGAGTTTGTCCACCGGTTGCAGTCCTTCGGATCCGCAGTTCTCATCGTGCTTTTTGCCCTGCTCACCGTGCGGATCTTCCAGCACCACGTCGTTCTGCCGCACAACACGGTCCATGGCGGCGCCCTGATCGGCGCGTTTGTGCTGATGGTCACAATTTCCCTCAGCACGGGGATTTCCTGGGCGACCTACGCCTCCGACTACAGCAGGTACTTGAAGCCGACGTCATCCAAGGCGGCTATCTTCTGGCTCACCCTCGGCGGCTTGACCGCTTCGTATGTCTGGGTGGAGACCATCGGGCTGGCCGGCGCAAGCGTGCTGGCCAACCAGACCGCGGCGGGCGTGCGCGCGCTCATGGGCGGGGGCGCGCTCGGCGTTTTGGCGCTGGTGGCAATCGTGTTCGGCGCAATCACCTCTAACTCGATGAACGATTACACCGGATCGCTGGCCTTCCAGGCGCTAGGCGCGCGGCTGCGGCGGCCGGTCATCGCGGTCATCGTCGCGGTCATCGCATTCGCTGCCATCTTGTGGATGCACGCGGGGGACACCTCCGGCAAGTTCCAGAACGTCTTGTTGTTCATTGGTTATTGGATCGCGCCGTTCTGCGCGATCGTGATGATCGATTGGCATTATGCGAATCACATTTACACGCCTGGCTTTCTGCGCGACGCACTCAACCTGCGCAACTTGCACAGCGGCTGGCCAGCGCTCATAGCCTTTGTCGTGGCCTTCGGCGCGATGGTGCCGTTCATGAACACCTCGCTGGTGGTCGGTCCGGTGGCACACGCCCTCGACGGGGCCGATCTGGCCTTCTACGTGGGATTTTTGGTCGCGGGGGTGATCTACTACGTGCTGAGGAAACGCGTGGCAGGCCCGGAGCATGGGTAAGATCTCGCGGATATGTCGTCCACAACCCTTCTCGGCGGCCGGTACCGACTCCAGGACCGGATCGCGGTCGGCGGCGTAGGCGAAGTCTGGCGCGGAGTCGATACGGTGCTCGCACGGCCGGTCGCGGTCAAGCTGCTGCGCGCCGAGTGCGCGCAGAGCGCGGAAACGCTTGCGCGCTTCCGAACCGAGGCGCAGCGCGCAGGATCGCTGTCCCATCCCGCCATCGCGCAGGTCTACGACTACGGCCATGCCGACCCGCCGGATCCTCCGTACCTGGTGATGGAACTTGTCGACGGGCCGTCGCTGGCCGCGCTGCTTGCCGCGGGGCCGCTCGGTACGTCCCGCACCATGGATGTGATCGCCCAGGCGGCGGCCGGCCTGCACGCCGCGCACACGGCAGGGCTCGTACACCGCGACATCAAGCCAGCCAACCTCCTGCTAGACCCGCATTGGAATGTGAAAATCACAGATTTTGGCATCGCATATGCGGCGGGGTCCGCGCCGGTCACGCGCACCGGGCTGGTCGTGGGAACGCCGGGCTATCTTGCGCCGGAACGGGCCGCTGGCGCCCACGCCACCGCAGCTAGCGATTTGTATTCGCTTGGCGTTGTCGCCTACGAATGCCTGACGGGTCACCCGCCCTTCACGGGAACACCACTGGAGGTGGTCGCGGCGCACCGCGACCATCCGCTGCCCGCGCTGCCTGAGACGATCCCGGCTGGGGTGTTCGGCCTGGTGGCTGAGCTCACCGCCAAGGATCCGCTGGCTCGTCCGGGCAGCGCGGGCGACGTCGCACGAAGGGCATCGCGGCTGCGCGATCTCCCCACGTTCCGGTTGCCCCCGGCCGTCGGCCCAACCGCCGGCCCGGCCGCCGGCCCAACCGCCGGCCCGGCCGCGAGGCTGGCGGATGATCCGGCCCCAGACCAGGCGCCGCTTGGCGATGAACCGCCGCCCGCCGCTCCGGCTGCTCCGACCACGGAGATGCCGGTGCCGCTCCCACCGCCCAGCCGGCTGCGGCGATTGCTTGCCGTGCGCCGCGCTGGGCCGCGCCTTAGCCGCCGTCAGACAGCGCTCGCCTTCGCGGCGCTTGCCGTGGTCGCGATGCTGGTGGGGCTGCTGGCGGGTGGTTTGTTCACCGGAACCGCGCCGACGACGCGCACGAGCCCGTCGCCGTCGGCGCGGCTGGTCGAGGTGAACAGCGGCTCGTTGACCGGGCAGCCCGTCAGCTCGGTGCGTCAGCAGCTCAGTCGGCTCGGCCTGGTGGTCCGCGTGCTCTGGCGTCGCACGCGCGAGCAGCCTGCGGGAACGGTCGTGTCCGTGCGGCCGAGCGGCCAGCTCGCGCCCGGCAGCGTGGTCATCCTGGTTGGAGCGGTCAAGCCGCAGGGCCATGGCGACGACCACGGGAACGGCCATGGCCATAACGGAGGCGGCCATGGCGAAGGCGGGTAACAACGGGATGGCTCAACGCAGCCGAATCCTGCCTTCCCCGCCGACGGCATGGCCGATGACCGCGCAGTCGTGGCCGGATGACCGGAGCGCGGCGACAGCCTCCGCCGCGGCGTGCGGCTCTGCCCCGAAGACGAGCCCGCCCGAGGTCTGCGCGTCGGCGAGCACGATGAGCGTGGTCTGGTCGGCCGACCCCCCGTCCAAGCGGTCCAGGACCCAGTCGAGGTTGCGCCGGCTGCCGCCCGGGATGTGACCGGCAGCGGCGAGGTCACGGGCGAACGGCAGGACCGGTACGGCGGCGGGATCAACTGTGACGTCGACGCCCGATACCCGAACCATCTGCGCGAGGTGACCGAGCAGACCAAAGCCGGTGACATCGGTGGCCGCGATCGCCCCGGCCAGCAGCGCCTGCGCCGCCGCGTCGGCGTTGGGCCTGCACATCGAGGCAACCATCGCCTCGACCGCGTCAGCGGCGGCGGCCCCCACCTTCGCCGCTGTGGAGATGATGCCGGTTCCGAGCGCCTTGGTGAGGACAAGCGCGTCACCGTGGCGCAGCGCGTTGTTGCGCAGCAGCCGGTCGGGGTTGGCCTCGCCGACGACCGACAGGCCGAACTTCGGTTCTGGGTCAACCATCGTGTGCCCGCCGACGATCACGAACCCGCACTCGGCTGCCACCTCTGCCGCTCCCGCGAGAAGGTCGTCGAGCAGCCGGGTGGGCAGCTCCGTTGAGTTCCAGCACACGAGGTTGAGCGCGAAAAGCGGCTGACCGCCCATCGCGTACACGTCAGACACGGAGTTGACCGCGGCGACCCGGCCCCACATGCGCGCGTCATCCACGATGGGCGTGATGAAATCGACCGTCGCCACGATGGCGCGATCGCTGCTGACCTGCCAAACCGCCGCGTCATCGCCTGATTGCGTGCCGACGAGAAGGTTCGGGTGGTCGGCCGTGACATGGCGCAGGACCTGCGCCAGCTCGCCCGGCGCGAGCTTGCCCGCTCAACCAGCGCAGTGGCTGAACTCGGTGAGCCGCCGCAGCCGCTCGTCCATCTGCCCTCCCCTCGCCGCGTCAGAAAAGGGTGACCGCTAGGTCGCGCCTGGCCGCCGGTGTGTCGCGCTCGCCCGTACAGCCGCCACCACCATCTGCGCGTAGAGCTGCGCACCGGCTGGGCGTGGATGCACTCGGTCCCCCCACAGCAGGCTGGTCCGATCCTCGATGGTCGCGCACCAGTTGGCAAGCACGACATTGGCGTGGCCGCGGGCTGCGGCCGCGAACGCGTTGTTGACTTCGTCCTTCCACGGTCGCGGAACGAAGGTGTTGACAAGCACGAGCTTGCGGTGCGGTCCCACGTCGGTGACGAGCTGGCGCATCTGCTGGCTTGTCACCGGGCCGTTGGTGCCAAGACCCACGACGACCACGGGGCGCAGCAACCCAGAGTCGGCCAGCCTGGTGACTGTCCGCAGGCCCGTGCCCATCTGCCTGCTGATCCGCGCGTCGATGTAGACGCCCCGAAGGGCGGCCTTCAGCTCGGGCGCGGCTGCGAGCATGACGGAGTCGCCGATTGCGGTGACCCTCGATCCGAAGATCTTCTGCCGCCATGAGTGAGGGCGCCCGGGAAGCGCGCCTGCCTGACGGCTGGACATGGCTGCCCAGACCCGCGGCGGCCGGGCATTGCCGACCGCGCCGGCCGGCGCGGTGGTGACCGACCCCGTCGCGGCGATCGCGGTCCCCGCCGCTGCGTCGGCGCCGACCGTGCGCGTGGTCCCGCTCACCCTCTCGCCCTGCAAGATCTGCTGCTCGAGCGAGGTAGTGGCTGGCGCGCGCAGCACACGGTACCCGGCGGTGCAGGCGACGGTGAGCGCCGCGACCAGGGCGAGCGCGGGAATGGCGCGCAGCGGGGAGCTGCGCACGGCGGACACCGATTCGATCAACGCCTGGTGCCCGGCCCGCATCGTGGCGCGGAACCCGTTGGTCAGGATCGGTGTCTCGATCCACCGCCATGACGCTGCCGCGAGGGCGATCGCCGCACCGGTTTCGATGACCCAGATCACGCCATTGCCCGGCCCGGGTCCCGTCACCGCCGCGGTGAGCGCGATCACTGGCCAATGCCACAGATAGATGCCGTACGACCGCACTCCGAGCCAGCGCAGCGGCCGGCAGCTCAGTATCTGGCTGACCGTTCCCTGAGCCGCGGCGCCAAGCACGACCCCGGCGGCGGCCAGCGCCGCGATCACCAATCCAGCCGGATAGAGGGCGGCGTCGGTTCCGTAGAAGTGCCCGACCGTCCACGCGAGCACGGCGAGCCCGATCACCCCGGCGAGGTCGAAGCGCTTCGCCGTTTCTGTTGAAGCCGACATCAGCTTGTTGAGCGGCCAGGTCAGGGCCACCGCGGTGCCGATGAGCAGCGCGGTCGCGTGGGTGTCTGTTCCGTAATAGACACGTGTGGGGTCTGCGCCTGGCGAGTATGCCGCCGCCATGACGACCGCGGACGCCGCCGCCGCGAGCCACGCCACGGCGGCCCGCGTCCGCCTGCGCGCGCACAGGGCAAGCAGCACGGCGAGGATCAGCGGCCAGGCCAGGTAGAACTGCTCCTCGATGGCGAGCGACCACAGGTGCTTGAGCAGGGGTGGCGGGCCGAACACCATGAAGTAGGGCTGATGGTGCCAGATCTGCCACCAGTTGCTCGAGTAGGTGGCTGCCGCCACGAGGGCCGGCCTGAGCTGACCAAGCTGGTCCGGTTCGATCACCGCGGCCGCTGCCGTCACGGTGACCAAGACGACCGCGAGAGCGGGCAGGAGCCGACGCGCCCGCCTGACCCAGAAGCCGCGCAGATCCAGGTGCCCGCGCCGCTGCCTGTGCGCGACCAGCAGGTCGGTGATCAGGTAGCCGCTGAGGACGAAGAAGATGTCGACGCCAAGAAACCCGCCTGGCACCGCTGTGAATTGCTCATGGAAGGCCATGACCGCGAGGACCGCGAGCGCTCGCAGGCCGTCGAAGCCCGGCGCGCGCACCCTGGTCTTGATGGTGCCCGCTGGATCTTGTGTCGGCACGTGTCACCCCCTCTGGGCACAGCCATGCTCCGACCTTCGCCGCCTCGATGCGAGCCGAAACGCCGGGTAGGAGTCTGTTCCCTCGTCGCAGATCTCGCAGCTTGAATGCGGTCCGTAGCTCAGCGTAGGGTCATGCAGCCCTTGCCCGCCTTGCCGACCAGCCGGAGCAGCGGCTGCCCAAGCGCGGCGGTGGCCGCGGCGCCGGTCAGCGTGTGGGTCGCGACCAGCCGGTCGAGCACGTGGACCTCACGCGCTCGGGCCATGGCGGGATGGGCCAGCGGGTCGTCCGCGGACGGCGCCTGCACCAGGCCGGCCAGCATCGCGGCTTGAGCCCAGGAAAGCTGCGCGGGCGCTTCGCCGAAGTAGCCACAGCTCGCCGCGGCGAGGCCGTAAAAGCCGTGACCGAAGTAGGCCACGCTCGCGTACATCTGCAGAATCTGGGTCTTGCTGTAGGTCATGTCCAGCTTGACCGCGAGCGCGACCTGTTCGACCTTTGCGCGCACGCCCGAGCGCACCGGCGTATAAAGCAACTTGGCGAGCTGCTGGTAGAGCGTGGCGCCGCCTTGGTCACCGCCACCGCTCAGCTTGGCCAGAGCCACCCGTCCAATCGCGAGCGGGTCAATCCCCGGCTCGGCGTAGAACCGGTGATCCTCGGTGGCGACGAGCGAGGCGCCAAAACGGTGCGGGACCGGCGGGCCCGGGTAGACGGCGTGATGCGCGAGGTCCTGCGCCCGCGCGAGGTGCCGTGCGTTACCGACCGACGGCGTGAGCAAAAGCAACGCAACAAAGTTGATCAATGCCAGTATGCCGAGGGCCGCCACGACCGCGACGGCGCGGCGAACCCAGCGCGCCAGCTTGGAACCGAGGCGTCGCCGCCCGCGCGGGCGGAACAGGTCATCCGGCGCCAGCGAGAACGTGGTGGAGGCGCGCGCGGCGCGGCCGCTGGCCGAGGCTCGTTTGCGCACCTTCAGGCCTCTCGCTCCACACGGTGCCAAGCTGTCCCGCTTGATCCAGGAGTCTTTTACCCGCTCATTCGCCACATAACTAAGAATCCGAAGTCTTTACAGCGAACCCGTCTCGTGACCGGGACGTGCGGTCCGTCCTTCCATGATGGCGCGGCGCGTGCGGTGAAGCGCCGCTCCGGGTCGGATTCGTGGGAATTTTGGAGCGGCGCCTGGCGGGCGTCGGATCGCCCCGGGGCGGGCGGCCCAGGCTGGAGCGCCCTGCTTCACTCGTCTTGGGAGAGGACGATCGCGGTGTACGGGCCGAGGCCCACGTCGCCGGAGCACGGCATCCCGTCGCGCGGCGCCTGCCTCGTATGAAAGTCGTTCGCCGGCTGGCCACCGAACGTGGGGTCGTAGCCGGCCCAGTCGGTATTGAGCCGCACTCGCCAGACGCCTGCGCGGGGCAGCCCGATGGTGTAGCTGTCGTATCCCCGGTTGGCGAAGTTGAGCAGCACCACGGTGTCGTCGCGGGGCCCGTCGCCAGACCAGCGGTGGTAAGCGAGCACCTTGTCGGCCGTGTTCACATGGTGAGCGCCGACGCCGCCGCCGCGCAGGCCGGCCGTGGCGCCGCTGGCGTTGCGGCGCAGCCCGATCAGGTCGCGGTACAGCCGCAACACGCCGGGGTAGATCTCGCGCTTACCCCAGTCCACCGGCCTGTCGTCGGTGAACCAGAGATTCTCAAGGAATTCCTGGCCCTGAAAGAGCATGGGGATTCCCGGTGCGGTGAAGACGGCCGCCGCCGCGAGTGTAGAGCGCTTCTTGGCCCAGTAGCTGCCGGGGGAACCGGGGTCGATCTCCTGTGGAACGCGGGCCCCGCCGTTGGCGTCCGCGTCGTGCGACTCGGTAAAGATCACCCGCGCGAGTTCCCGGCCACTGTACTGACGGGTCACCGCGTCGGCGACGGCGGCGACATCGCGGGCCGCGTCGTCCGGGGTGATCACGGCCTGGCGCAGCTGCCGAACGAAGTCCGGGTCCCACTGGGTGGGAAACCCCGCGCCCCCGTCCGACGTGGGGCGCGTGATCCACTGGTTGCCCTGCATGTCCTCGGCGGCCACGATCTTCCAGGGCTGGTTCGCCGCGACGTCATCGTTGATCTCCTGCAGCAACCGCCACCCGTCGGCGATGTCTCGCGCCGGGTCGCCGTCTCCGTCGGCGTTGCGCACATAGGCGGTCGCGTCGAGGCGCAGCCCGTCCAGCCGGTAGTCGCGCAACCAGGACAGCACGTTGTCACGCAAGAGCCGCCGAACCTCTGGCCGTCCGTAGTCGGGGCGCGACCCCCACGGGGTAGCGCCCCGCCAGTCCTCGTAGAAGTAGATCCCGCCGCCCCCGGCGAGGTTCCAGCCGTCGAACTGCCACAGATCATGGTCGAGGTCGCCGGGACCGAGGTGGTTGTAGACCACGTCGAGTATGACCCCGATCCGGAGGTCGTGCGCGGCCTGGACGAATGCCTTCAGCGCGTCTGGCCCGCCGTAGGCGCTCTCGACGGCGAACGGCACCGCCGGGTTGTAACCCCAGGACCGGTCACCGGCGAACTCCGCCACCGGCAACAGCTCGACCGCGCTCACGCCCAGGTCGCGCAGGTACGGAAGGAACGCGGCGGCCTCGGTCAAGTCCGCCACCGCCGAGCCTTGGCTGGTGCCGAACGTCCCCACGTGCAGTTCGTAGATCACCAGGTCATCCCACGCGGGCGACCGGTACGCCCCGTCCGCCCAGGCGAAAGCGTCTTCGTCGTACACGATGACGTGCCCAGCGGAATTGGTCACCCGCCGTGCGTACGGGTCGATCCGCTCCAGCACCTGATCTTTCCAGCTGACCGCGTACAGGTACCCATCGCCGACGGCGAGTCCCGCGACGTCGGCCGACCAGTAGCCGCCCGCTTCGGCGGTCAGCGCGACGTCCTGGCCGGCCAGCGGCCCGTCAACCAGTCGGACCGCGACCGCGGACGCGTTCGGCGCCCACACCCGAAACGCTGCGCCTGCCGCAGTCGGCCACGAACCCATCTTGTTCTGATCCGCCGACATCGAGCCCCCTTCTGCCGCGTGAATGGCCCCCGGCGTTATCCCATACCGCCCAGGCCGCCAAGGCAACCCCGGCCGCGAGAGGCCGATGTCACAGCCCGAACGCGGTCCTTAGGCTCGCGTAGCCACTGGTCGCCGCCAACCGGGGCAGGCCGAGCATGTCCTCGGCGGTGCCGAGCAGGCCGCGGTCGTTGAAGTAGGCCCACGACCTGGTGCCTGGCTTGGTGTACGGGCTGAGCACAAGCGTGGCGACCCAGCAACTGGGATAGGCGGAGCTGTGCGCGTGCGCGCTGTCCCAGCAATGTTCGCCGGCAACCTTGTCGGTGCCTTCGCCCTCGTCCCAGGTGATGAAGACCACCAGTTGCCCGTGCTGGTAGGCGGCGCTTTTCCGTATGATCGGCACCCAGGTCTTGAGCCAGGTGTCTCCCGCGCTCGCCGGGCAGCTGTGCATGTCGTCGCAGGCGTTCGGCGTGACGAAGCTGAACGCGGGCAGCCCGTCGGCGGTTGCGGACAGCGCGGTGATGAGCTGCCCGGATGCCGTGCTGCCCAGCGGGACGTCCTGGTACTTGCACTGCGCAGGCACCGGGCTGCTCGTGTAGTAGGGCGGCGGCGCGTGCCTGACGAGGTATTTGCCGCTGTTGCTCGGGTAGCAGTTGGCCGGCATCGATGCCGCGTATTCGCGCCAGCTCCGCCCGGCGTTGCCGAGCTGGCTGAAGATCGATGACTGTGGCTGCGGGCAGTTGGCCACCTTCGAGCAGTCAGTGTCGGTGCCCGTGCCCGCGGCCTTGCCCGAGGTGAGCGCGAGATAGTTGGGCAGCGAAGGGTGCGAGAAGTTGTGGAAGTTGGCCGCCAGCCCGCACGAGGGAACCAGAACGCCGTTGATGTATGGGTCGCCGAGCGCGGCGGCGTCACCGATGACCTGCCGGTAGGAGCGGTTCTCTTCCAGAATGAACATGACGTGCTTGACCCGGGACGGCGCCGAGCCCGCCATCGCGCCGCAGAGGCCGGTGAAGGCGGGCGAGCGCGGGGCGGCGGCCGCGGCGCCGGTCAAACCCACGACGGCCAGCATGATGCTCATCAGAGCCACCAACGGCTTGCTCATGCTCACCCGCCCTTTCAAACGCGCTCGCCTCCCATCATCCGGCGGGCCGCCACATTAGCCGCCACATTAGCCGCCACATTAGATGTGCGTAACGGGAGCTCCTTGGGCTGCGGTGAGATTCGGGTAGGTTGATCGGGCAACTGCTGATCGCGGGATCGGGAGCGCTGGAGCATGGCTGAGCCGCTGGTGTTGATCAACGTTTTCGAGGTACCCAGCGACGAAGCCGGGCCGTTCATCGCGGCATGGGAGAAGGCGCGGGATTTCCTCGAGTCGCAGCCGGGATATATCGACACGGCTCTGCACCAGGCGATCACCGCGGCCGCCGATTTCCAGTTCGTGAACGTTGCACACTGGCGGACCGCGGAGGACTTCGCCGCCGCGACACAGCACCCTGGATTCCGTGAGTCAGCGGCTGGCCTCGCCGCCTACGGCTCACACCCTGCCCTTTACCGCGTCGTGCGCACCTGAGAGCCTGCCCTGCGCAGCAATCAAGCGGCGTATGTGCGCAAGACGCGCAGGGCCATGGGCCCGTATGGGCCCGTCGCGAGCAGCCCGGAGTCCTGCGCCGCCAGCCGCCGCGCTGCCACTCGGCAGAACCGGCCCGCTCGTCCGCTGATCCTCGACGGCGCGCCGGGCGGGCCATAGCGCCAGATGGTGGCGCCGTCCGGCGCGGTCAGCTCGCAGAAGACGTCGTGGCGCTGCTCGCCGGCCAGGGCAAACGCGTATGGCAGCGAGCTATGGGCCAGCCAGGCGATGTGGCGCAGCCGGTGCGTGTCGGGGAACGGGATGCGCAGCGGCGCGGTGATGTCCAGACCATGCGCCCAGTGCTCAGCGAGCCGGGTCGTCGCCAGGGTCCTCGGCTTGAGCGTCGCGGCCACCCACGCCAGCCGCTGCTGCGGCCCGGCCTGGCGCAATGCTGCCAGCGCGGCTCGGCGCGCGACCCGCCAGCGCTGGAAGACGGCAGCCGGGGCCGCCCGCTCCGCCCGGACAAGCTCGTCAATGACCTCATCCAGCGTGGCCGCGCCGCCACCGCCGATGCTGAGGCTCGCGCCGGCGGCGCTGGCCACCACGGCCTCTTCGGTTTGGGCGAGGTGGAGCACGACGTCGGCGACCGTCCATCCGTCCGCCGCGGACGGCGAGGCCCACGCGGCGTCGTCGAGCCCACCGAGGATGGCTTCGAGCCTGTCTTGTTCGGCCGCCAGGTCGTCCAGAACTTCCATGCCTCGACTATGCCGCCTGCGAGGGCCACAGCACACCGCGGTTGCCTCGCCGGCGCGCTCGACCGGTCACGCGGCCAGCGGCAGCTCGGCGATGGTGCGCCAGCTGCTCGGCGCGTGCGCCCCCGTCATCAGCCACGCGTGGCTGACGGCAGTACGCACCGGCAGGGCACGGATCACCTCCGCCTCAGCGGCACGCAGCGTGCGCCGGCACCCCCCAACCCGCTGCGCGGTCCAACCGGGCACGGTGCCGGCCGACCACCGGCTCGGCCTCCGGCACAGGAACCAGAATGGCGCTCTGGGTCGGGTCAGGCGCGGACGACGGCGTCACGACCGCACGATAACGCGCAGACCGTTCGCCTGCTACGGCGTCATCGCCTCGCTGACCCGCAGCGTGCCGCCACGGCCATGCGGGGGTTCAGTTGGCCGTCGCGGGAGTGACGGGCCGGTCGCTCACGAGCCGAGCCATCATGTCGCTCTCGGAGCGGCCGGGGAGCGTGCTGGCCGACGGCGGCGGCGGGGCGGTGGTGATGGCGAGCGCGATGAGATCGGTGTAGGCGTCCTGGCGCAGCCGTTTGAGCATCGCCTGCGCGGCGTTGGTCAGCCTGGCCGCGAGCCCAGCCGTGGACAGGCCAGCCACGGCCAGCGTGCCGAGCAGCGTGTTCACCACGGCGTTGGCCGTCCCGGTGCCGAGCAACGCGACCAGCACGGCCAGCGCGCCCACGCCGAGCGCGGCCAGCGCAAGCGGCCCCCAGAAGATGCGGACCGCCTGCAGCAGCACACGGTAATTACGCAACAACGCGTATGGCTTGATCAGCGTGGTCGGATCCTGGCCCAAAACCAGCAGTTCGTACCACCGGCGAATTTGCCGGCGCAGGTCCCGCTGCGCGGCGCTTCGCCAGGCCGCGTCGGCCGCGACGTGCTTCCATACCTCGATCGAGCCGGCGACCGCCGAGGCCGTGTAGGGGTCCATGTAGGTTTCCAGGCGGCCGAGCAGCTTGGACAGTTCCAGGCACCGCGCCTCACCGAGCAGGAACCACCAGGCCGCCGGGCTGGGCTGCCCGTCTTCAACGTCGGGGTCCAGCGCCCAAAAGCACTCGGCCAGGCCGCGGCCGAGCTGGTAACCACACGCCTGCGTGTCCGATTTCGCGGCCAGATTGTCCTGGATGTGAGCGTCGAACTTATAGATCAATTCCGCGAATGCGTCCCACGCCGCCTCGGCCTTTGTTTCGCCGTTCTCGCGCAGCGCCGCCAAAGCTCGGGCCCGCTCATCCACCTCCGCCGCGTAGCTGGCGCCGCCATCGGGATTGGCATCGACGCCGAGCCTGGCCGCGAGAGCGCCGAGCACCAGTTGCGCCTCGATGCGCAGCTCGGTCGGGGTTCGCTCGGTCCGCAACGGCAGGACGTGAGCGGCGCGGTCCGGCACGTCCGCGACCGACCCGACCGGCGCCGCCGGCCGGTTGCGCCCGCGCACCTCTGCCATGTAGCAGCCCAGTCTGATCGCGGTCAGGACGAGATCGGCATCATGGGGTGCAGGCATGGCGCGTCCTGTCGATAGCGTGGGAATCCCCGTATACAAAAGTTTGGCTATAAACACCAGAGCCTACGGCCGATAGTAAAGCACAGGGAGTTAGCTGGCGGGAGTGGCGCAATCCGCGGCAGCCGTTAAGGATAAATTTCCCGAACGGCTGCCGCGCGCTGTCACTCACCTGCCCGCCTTTTCGCCCTCCGCATGGCGCCGGCGTCCCGCCGCCGTTCCCGTGCTGTCCCCCGTAGGCTCGGCCTTCATGAGGGCGGACCGGGCGCCGGGTGGAGTGATATGCGTTCTTGGCGACGCGCACCTGGACGTCGTCGTCTGCGCGCGCGAGCCGCTCGCGCGCGAGACCGACACCCGGGCGCGCACGTCGGTCGGGGCAGGCGGCCAGGCCGCCAACGTCGCCGCCTGGGTCGTCGCGCTTGGCGGCAGGGCCAGGCTGGTGGCGGCGCGCGCGACCGACCCGGCGAGCGCGCTCGTGGCTGCCGAACTCGCCCGCCGTGGGGTTGACCTTGTGGGACCGGTGATCGAGGGCCGGACAGGGGTGGTCGTGTCGCTGTCGGACGGCGGCGGATCGAGGTCGATGCTCACCGACCGCGGCGTCGGGCCGCAACTGGCCGCGAGCGAACTGCGGCGCCACTGGTTCGACGGCTGCGCGCGGCTGCACCTGCCGGCCTACAGCCTGGTGTCCGCGCCGATCCGCGATGCCGCGCTTGCCGCGGCCGCACAGGCGCCGCGGGTGAGCGTCGATCTGTCGTCAACGGCCGCGTTGCGCGCCTACGGTGTCGATCGCTTCCGCGCGCTGCTGGCCAGGGTGGCGCCGGACGTGGTGTTCGGCGACGAAGCCGAAGCCGAGCTCGCGGGGGATCTGCCAGGCACGGAGCTTGTGGTGACGCGTGGCCCACGCGGCGTTCGCGTCGGCGGCACGCTCTACCCGGCGCTGCCGACGCGGCCCGTTGACTCGACCGGCGCGGGTGATGCGTTCGCCGCCGGCTACCTGCTTGGCGGGGTCGACCTTGGCCTGCGAGCGGCGGCGCGGGCGGTGGCGGGAATGGGGGCCATGCCGTGACGATCGCACCCGAGGTCAGCGCCGAGGTCGCGGAGGCGCTGCGGCGCCGCCGCCCGGTGGTGGCGCTGGAGACGACGCTGGTGGCGCACGGGTTCTCCGACGGGCAGGGGCTTGACGTGGCCTTGGCGGCCGAGGACCGGGTGCGCTCGGCCGGCGCCACGCCCGCCACGATCGGCGTCATCGATGGCGCGGTCCGGGTCGGGCTCAGCCGCGGCGAGCTTGACCGATTCGCCGCCGCCGGCGCGTCGGCCCGCAAGGCGGCAGCGCGCGATCTTGCCGCCTGCGTGGTGCAGCGTTCGCTCGGCGCCACCACGGTCGGCGGCACGCTCGCGGTGTGCAGGCTGCTGGGCATCCGGTTCATGGGCACGGGCGGCATCGGCGGCGTACACCGCGGTTTCGCCCAAAACCTGGACATCTCGGGCGACCTCGTGCAGATCGCCCGGACCCCGGCGGTCGTGGTGGCCTCCGGCGCGAAGTCGCTCCTCGACGTCGATGCGACCGCCGAGGCGCTGGAGACCCTGGGCGTGCCCGTGCTTGGCTGGCGGACCGCCACCCTGCCGCTTTTTTACCGCGCGGAGGGCGGTCCCGCCCTCTCCGCCACGGTGTCCACAAGCGCGGAAGCCGCCCGGGTCGCCCGAGTCCACTGGCAGCTCAACCCCTCGGCCGGCGTGCTGCTTGCCCAGCCGCCCGCCGACGGACTCGACATCGAGCCGGTCATAGCCGAGGCCGTCGAGCGGGTGCGGCGCGCGGGAGTGAGCGGGCAAGCGGTGACCCCGGCCGTGCTCGCGCTCGTACACGACCTGACCGGCGG